>Ga0316205_10000817_pt1 | contig 47327 bp, 46 predicted proteins | sample 3monthpyrite_MG_FD_204941 | JGI IMG/M metagenome (GOLD analysis project Ga0316205, IMG submission 204941) | Microbial mat bacterial communities from mineral coupon in-situ incubated in ocean water Damariscotta River, Maine, United States -... | ecosystem: Environmental > Aquatic > Marine >...
TGGCGGGCATGGAAGCGGTGTGTTTGGATCGGTTCGAACGCTTTGGCGCGGCCGGACAAGCATCTAAAATCAAAGTCGTTCCCTTAAACGAAATGGCCGCACGCTATGCGCGCGGATCATTGGATCCACAGGTGAAATAATTCATAGTTACAGAACAGGATATGACAATGACACCCGATCTTAAAATAGCACCTAGTATTTTGTCTGCTGATTTTTCAAAACTCGGTGATGAAGTCAAAGCCATTGACGATGCTGGTTGTGATTATATCCATATTGATGTGATGGATGGTCATTATGTACCGAACCTTACTTTTGGACCGCCGGTGATTAAATGCATCCGCCCGCATACGGAAAAATTATTTGATGTGCATTTGATGATTGATCCGGCACAAGCATCATTGGATCAATACGCCAATGCTGGGGCTGATATTATCACAGTTCATGCCGAAGCCGATAAACATTTGGACAGGTCATTACAAGCCATCCGATCATTGGGTAAAAAAGCAGGCGTTTCATTAAATCCTTCAACACCTGAAAGCGTCATCCAGTATGTTTTAGACCGGGTAGATTTGATTTTGGTGATGTCTGTTAATCCAGGGTTTGGTGGGCAAAGTTTTATTCCTTCCCAGCTTGATAAAATCCGTAACATTAAACAAATGATCGCTGACCGGCCCATCGAAATCGAAGTTGACGGCGGTGTAAATAAAGACACCATTAAACAAGTGGTTGATGCCGGGGCTAATGTTGTTGTCGCAGGATCGGCTGTATTTAACGGTGGTGATTACAAAGCTGCCATAGATCTTTTGCGAAAGACGGCACATTAAATCATTTAGGTGATTGCTTTAATTTGATCATCCGTCAGGTTACCGGGAACAATAGTCACGGGCACACGCAATTTTCCTGTCATTTTTTCAACCAAATAACTGACAAGTGGACCGGGGCCGTCGGTGCCTGATGCTGCCCCTAATACCAATAATGAAATGTGCGCGTCTTCGTCGAGTAAAGTCACTACTTCTTCGCCAACGCTGCCTTCACGGATATAACACACTGGCATGTGACCTGTGCGTTTTTGAACCAGTGCCGAGACGACCTGTAATAATTCTTCGGCCTCTTCACGGGCCTCCATACGCATACGGTCACCAATAGCCATCCAGTGTTGGAATTCTGCAGGCTGCATGACGTACAGTAATGCCACACGCCCATTAGTGTTATCTGCACGGTAACAGGCAAATTTAAGCGCATGGCCCATTTCAGCACTGGAATCGACGACACATAAAAATGTACGGTGATGGGCATCATCTACAGCATTTTGATCGGCCCCATCGCCTTGGGCATTCGTCTCAACAGGATTTGTGTTTTTATCGGACATAATAACTGCGCCTCAAGATTTGCGGAAAGCTGAATTCGCTAACCATCCTGCCAGACCCGCAATAAGAATTGCAAGTATGCCGTAAATTAAAGAATTATTTTGTGCAAAATCATATACTTGTGATTCTATGCCAAATTTGCGAACAGACAACAATGATGTTTTTTGGGCGATAAGTTCGCCTTTTCTAATTAAATAGACATCGACGCCAAATTCACCAACGCTAACATTAGCGGGGAATTTAATTTTTGTCCGGAACAATCGGTTACCTAAAAATGTCAAATCTTCAGGGTCCCATGTATAGAGACCTTGTTGAACTTTGTTTCGGATCAATGCAAGCCTGAACGCGTCAGGGTTTTTGACTTGCGGGTCATTTTTACGGGGTTCAATAAGTATGTTTTCCAAGCCAATTTGATGGATTGCAGCTACGCCCGGCGGCATAAATGCATCTAAGGGTCGATTGGATGCCATGGCATAAAATGATGGAACTTGATCCATAATGACTTGGTCACTGTTGACCCAAACACCCATGATGCGTTCTTTACGGCGTACAATTTCATCATTAAGCGGGCCGCGAATGACAACAACAACATCACCTTTATCCGGTGCAACACCAAAAAATAAAACGTCGGTGCCATTAAAATCTGCGGTGATTTTAACAATCTCATGGTCAAGGTTAACGGTTAACTCTTCGGCGGCAATAGAAGATCCGCTTATTAAAAAAGTTAAAGTAAAAATATAAATGCGGGTGATTGGGAGAAATTTCATTGTCCGTTCGCTATATCAATGCGTTGGCGCACCGCCAAGGAAATACAAATCCCCCGGCGTAGCAATAAGGTCATAAGCAATTTTTGCACAAACGGCGAGCACAATAATAGCCAGCAAAACACGTAGTTGTTCACCACGAAGTTTGGTGCCTAATCGAGCACCGACTTGTGCACCCAAAACGCCACCAACCATTAACAATAATGCCAAAACCACATCAACAGTTTGATTGTTAACAGCTTGCAAAACAGTCACATTGGCTGTGACAAAAATAATTTGGAAAAGTGATGTGCCGACAACAACAGCCGTCGGCATACCCAACAAATAAATCATCGCCGGCACCATCACAAAACCGCCTCCAACTCCCATGATGGCGGCTAATAACCCAACGATAAAACCGACAAGCAAAGGCAACAATGCACTGATATATAATCGGGATTTGCGGAACCGCATTTTAAAAGGTAGGCCATGCATCCAGTTATGCTGGTGGGCTTTGGTAGCGATTTTACGCCGCACATTTAAAATCGCGCGAACACTTTCAATGAACATTAACGATCCAATGATGGACAAGAAAATTACATAGGACAATTTAATGACCAGATCAATTTGCCCAAGGCTGCGCAAGAATGTAAACAACCATACTCCAAAAGTTGACCCGATAACACCACCAACAAGCAAAACAATGCCCATTTTGATATCGACATTACCGCGTCGCCAATGGGCAAGCACACCGGATATGGATGAAGCCACAATTTGATTGGCTTCGGTGGCCACAGCAACAGCGGGTGGGATGCCGCTAAAAATCAACAACGGCGTCATTAAAAAACCACCGCCAACACCAAACAAACCCGATAGAACACCAACGCCACCGCCCATTCCAAGAATCAAAAAAATGTTCACGGACACTTCAGCGATGGGCAGGTAAATCTGCACGTTTTTGTTTGCCTTGTTTGTTTTCCGCCTTAAGAATTGAAGCGGAAAAATGTGATGGGGTCGTATGAATTGTTTATTATTTCTGAATGACTAACCTATTGATAGCAGGGACGTATTTTGATTGCAAATACCAAACGGAGTTTTCATATATAAATTTTCTTAAATGTAATGACTTAATATTAACATTTTTGAAATTTTAGTATGTTTTTGTCGTCGTCGTTTCCCCTCCTATAGCATCTTTGGGGACCTCTATTAATACCCTCATTCACATATAATTAGGTAATAGGCCAATTCTGACCGGACAGGAAGCCATTTTACCTTGGCTTCATGGTTGTTTTCTATCCACGAGATGTGATTGTCTGGTAAATCATCACATCAGATGGATTTTGCCCTTGGTTTGCGCCACGCCGTTTCCAAGCGAACACGGAAATTTTCCCAAAGATAAGGTGTTGTCCAGTATCAAGTAACGGATCGTTCTTTGTATGCAAACTTGAATAGGGGAGGATTGAATTAAAATATCTCATTTGGCTCTTGCTCTCATCCTAAGCACTAAATATTACGATGTTAGAATTCTAACAAATCTACGATAAAGTAGGGGGATTTATAGAGATATCCTGTTACATAAAACGTACAGTGTAATTGTATGAAAATATAACAAGATTGACTTAGCATGTTGTTTAAAAGATATTATTTAACTAGCAATTAATGGAAATCCCTATGGCTGAATTCCTATGGCTGAATTCCTATGGCTGAATTCCTATGGCTGATATGAGTTTGAAACTTACGGCTGTTAAACGAAAATTCGAAGACTACAAAATTATTATTTCCAAATTGAATTTAAAAGGATATTTGACTTATGTGAATAATGTCTTTCACTGGTTGGATAAATTAAATGCCCGATGAAAAACCCGATTTCAATGATGAACATGGCGGATTTTCTGCGGACCAAACCGATCCGCTGATACGCGTTCTCCATACAATAATCCAATATTCAGTTCGCGCATTGGCGATACTCATGGTGTTGGTTATATTGTGGGGGATTGGAGACGTCGTCTGGATCTTGTATCAAAAATTGAATGATCCGCCGGTTATGTTGCTGAATATTGGCGATATTCTGCAAACCTTCGGTGCCTTTCTCGCTGTTCTCATTGCGATTGAAATATTCATAAATATCACTGTCTACCTCAGGGAAGATGTGATCCACGTAAAGCTTGTGGTCGCGACAGCTCTTATGGCTGTTGCGCGAAAAGTTATCGTCTTCGATTTCAAGGAAATCGGCTATGAATATGTTATCGCTACTGCCGCTGTGGTGCTGGCGCTAGGCGTCACCTATTGGCTGGTTGCTAGAAAGCTCTAGCGTTTCCTCATCGTTTTTGACCGCTCGTGATATCGGTAGCGCCTTGTCGCAGCCTTCTCCAGCTCCACAATTGTGAACAGGCTGAGAGCGAACAGGGTGATCCTAGCCCAAGCATCAATCCCAATTGGCGTGGTTTGGAAAAGCGCTTGCATAACCGGCAGGTAAGTGAAGAGAAGTTGAAATCCGACGACGAGGGTAACGGCGATCAACACAGGACGACTCCCGAACAGGCCATCGCGGGTCCACGACTTATCAGTGATCCGGCGACAATTAAATAGATAGGCAATTTCGCCTGCGACAAGGGTGTTGACCGCGATAGTTCGGGCAGCATCCAGACTGGCACCGAAGGCGAGTTCCCATTTGAACAATCCGAAAGTTCCGACCAACAGCAGTAGCGATACAAACACGATTCGCCACGTTAGGAACGGTGACAAGATAGGCGCACCGGGTGTGCGGGGCGGACGTTTCATAACGTTGGATTCTGTGGGTTCAAAGGCGAGAGCTATGCCCAATGTGACTGCTGTAATCATGTTGACCCACAGGATTTGTACCGGTGTGATCGGAAGCGCTTGGACGAGCAGCACCGCAGCGAGGATGGTCAATGCCTCACCAATACTTGTCGGAAGAAGGACTAGGATGCTTTTTTTCAAATTGTCAAAAACGGTCCGTCCTTCTTCGACGGCATGTATGATGGAAGCAAAGTTGTCGTCGATGAGAACCATCTCGGCCGCTTCCTTGGCTGCCTCTGTGCCCTTGCGGCCCATGGCGATTCCGATGTCGGCGCGTTTGAGAGCCGGTGCATCGTTAATACCATCACCCGTCATTGCGACAACATGGCCTGTGGCTTGGAGCGCTCGCACCAGCCGCAGTTTATGCTCCGGCGTCGTTCGCGCAAAGATGTCGGCATCGTTTGCAACGGCCATAAATTCGTCCTCCGACAGCGTATCAAGCTCTTTGCCCGTCAAAACACGATGATCTTTGCCAAGGCCGAAATGGGCTGCAATAGCGCGTGCTGTCGTCGCATGATCTCCTGTGATCATCTTGACTTGAATGCCGGCATTCTGGCACTTGCTGACGGCTTCGATGGCGTCGATGCGTGGTGGATCTATTAGGCCAAACATGGCAATCATTGTCAGTCCGGCCTCAACATCGTTGAAGCGTAGGTGATGGTGCTCGGGTTCGGTTGAACGACAAGCGATGGCAAGAACGCGCTGCGCATCTGACGCCAAGGCCTCTATCTGTTCAAGCCAGTATCCGGTGTCGAGCGCTACATCCTCGCCATTGCTGCGCTGAAAGGCGCACATTTCGAGAATGCGCTCTGGCGCGCCTTTAACATAGATGTACCCTTGTCCCTGATGGTCTTGATGGAGCGTTGCCATGAATTTGTGAACGGACTCGAAAGGGATAATATCCCTGCGTGGCTGAGACCGCCGTTCGAATGCCACATCAGGTCTCGCCTTCATCCCAACCGTTAATAAAGCACCATCGGTCGGGTTGCCATGCAAATGCCAACGGCCCTCCGACATGGTCAGTTCCGCGTCGTTGCATAAAATTGCAACTTGAGTTGCTGCGTTAAGATCAGGATATTGGCTCGCAGTCACCGGTTCGTCATCAATTCGAAATTCTCCGGCTGGTTCATATCCGCTTCCTGTAACCGTATAGAGTTGCCGCGCCGTGATGATTGTTTGGACCATCAATTCATTGCGCGTCAGGGTGCCGGTCTTGTCGGAACAGATAACCGTTACAGAGCCCAGCGTCTCAACAGCAGGAAGTTTGCGAATAATGGCGTTGCGTCGCGCCATGCGGGTAACACCGATAGCTAGGGTGATGGTCATGACAGGGGGCAGCCCTTCGGGAATTGCCGCAACAGCGATGCCAACGGCCGCCATGAACATTTCGTTGAGCGAATAGCTGTAAACCAACGAGCCGAAAATTAAAGTGGCAACAGCGGCGACCAGGATCGCCAGAGTAAGCCAGCGGCTGAACACAGCTATCTGACGCAGAAGCGGGGTCGTGAGGGTTTGCACTTCGGTCAACATTGAGCTGATCCGGCCGATCTCAGTACGGTCTGCGGTCTCGACGATGACCCCAACTCCCGTGCCGTAAGTGACAAGGGTTCCTGCATAAGCCATGGGAGTGCGGTCTCCCAACTCGGTGTTCTGGGTAACTTGTTCGGTGCCTTTTTCCACAGCCTCAGACTCACCAGTCAAAGCCGATTCTTGAATTTGAAGGCTTTTGGTCTCTAGCAGGCGAAGGTCAGCGGGTACCCGGTCGCCTGATTGGAGCAGCACAATGTCACCCGGCACCAGAGTTTCGGCTGAGACGGTTAGGGGGTGGTCATCGCGTCTCACGCGGGCTTGCGGTGATAGCATATCGTGAATGGCCTCTAGCGCTTTCTCCGCTTTGCCTTCTTGGATAAAGCCGACGATTGCGTTGATGATCACGACACCTACGATGACGCCCGTATCGATCCAATGGCCAAGGAGCGACGTTACGACAGCCGCGCCGACCAGAACGTAAAGCAGGACGTTGTTGAATTGTGCTAGAAACCGGACGATTACGCCGCGCGGCTTGGGTGGTGGCAATCGGTTAGGACCATATTCGATGAGGCGCTCTCGTGCTTCCTTAGCCGTCAGGCCGCTCGGCTTGCCCCCGCAGCTCTGCATGGCTGTATCGACCGAAATTGCGTACCAAGGCTTCTCCCCATGTGGGTAGCTCGTTCCGCTTTTTGGTTTGTCGTTCCGTTGTAGAACCGCCATAGAACCTCATTTTTTTTTAATGTTACGGGTAGGGGGCGGCGCGCTCATCCGTGTCCGGAACATTTAGGTTGTCTTGTCTTCAGGTGCCGGGGTTGCCGACTACATCGTATGGGCATCGGTGATGCCGCCAGAGGCTTGACGGCTACCCAAGATCGCGCAGCCAACCTTGGCAACACACAACTCACCCTCATGATTTCATGTGTGGAGAATTGTTTTGCCGATCCTGAGAAGCTGAGCTTCGTCAAGGGTCAACATCGAGGTCAAGGGTCAACATCGAGGGTTTGTTCAGCATCGTTACCGAATCGCTGTTCAGCCATTTTAATATAGTGTCTTTGTTTAAAATAATTAAGACAGAGCACCAGTAAATGCAATGGCATTTCAGAAAAAGTAATGTGTAAATAGTAATTATAGTAGACAAAATATAAATACAGGCTATCCCTAAAAATTCACCTTTTTATTGTAGATCAGTTAAACTCTAACGTCGTAATATATCCTAACGTCGTAATATATATGGTCCAGAATTTGCTGATGAGCCAAATGGTTTTTTTGATTTAACCAATCGCTATACAGGTTTGGGTGCCAAGAACGATCCTAGCTAACTTCGGACAAAGTCGTTACTTGGGAAAGTTTTTGTGTTCGTTTGGAAACGGCACCACCATAATAAAACCAAAGGCGAAGTCCGTCTGAAGTGTTGATTTACCAGACAATGACATCTCTGGTAAATCTCTGAGATAGAGTACAATCATGAAGCCAAGGCAAAATGGCTTCCTGTCAGGTCAGAATTGACCTATTATTTGTGGGTGAGGGTATTTATCGAGGTGCCCACTAATATTCGGGAGCTATTTTGTGGAAGTACTTGATGCTACGGGGCTGAAATGCCCATTACCTGTTTTAAAAGCTAAAAAAGCCATGAAAAACTTATCTTCAGGGGACACCTTGAAAGTTTTATCGACGGACAGCGGTGCCCCTGCTGATTTTGCGGCATTTTGTGAAATGACTGGGCATCTACTGATTGAAAGTTCTGAAACTGATGGCGTGTATCTTTTTGTTTTGGCGCACGGGTGAATGAACAAAACAACACCCGATCCTTTTGACCAAATGTTGATGGCGTCTCCAGCGTCGTTCCCAGTGCTGAAAAAATGGGTTTTCCGGACAGCGATCATTGTTGCTGTGTTTATTGTAATGAGTGGGTTTCTGCCTAGGTTGCTGCCGTTAAGTATGTCCACATACGTCGTTGAAAAATGGCTTGAATATATGACGGATAAAATTGTCACCGTCGCAGGTAATGCAGAGTTTACATTATTGCCAACACTATCTGTTTCGGCCACCAACGTAAAATTTTCTAACGTTAATGCTGATGTTGATAATGCGGGTGGACTTATTGACGTAGAGGCAATGAATTTTGAAATAACATCAATTCCGTTACTTGCGGGCGAACTTGAATTTATTCAATTGAAACTCGACCGACCTCGGTACCGGTATGTGTCCAAAGCTTTTACGACAACTGAAATGCGCGACGTTGGTTCCAATGATAAATTAAAAAGAACGCAAAATTGGGGGTGGTGGCGTAAATTTTCACTGGGGTCGGTTGACATTAAAAATGCCTATATTGAATATATTGGCGACTCCAATAGTGATGGCCTGCAAATTGCGGAAATTAATTTATCAAATAATCAACTTAGTAATAACCAAAAACAAGCTGAAATCAAAGGGCAAGCTGTGATCAGCGGCCATCCTGTTGAAATTACTATTAATGTTGAAAAAGTTGTAGCTGCAGGTACTGGCGCAGGGGTGCCGTTTGTTGTTGGTGTGAAAAATAATGATGTTGATATGAATATCGCTGGAATGTTTTCTGTGCGGCAAAATCTAAATGGCGAAGGCACCATTTCAATTCAATCTAAGAACATTAAATCTGTGGCACAACTATTTTCAGTTGATGTTTTAAATAATTTTACTGGCGCTGTTTCTTTCCAATCCGGTTATACATTTAACGATGAACGATTTTTGATGAATAATATATCCGTGATGATCGGAGCTATGAAAATTTCAGGCGATATTGATACATCAAAAACGAGTGATCGTGTTGTTGGCACATTTAATGCTGATGATTTGGACGTTGACATTGATGACGGGGCATACAGCAAATCCAAAGCCTATATAGGTTTGTTAAAGTTCGCGAAACAAACTTTGAAATCGTGGGGCGTGGGGTCCGATGTCTCGTTAAATTGGACAGGACTGACGATTGCTGATTTAAAGCTGGGGAGTGGCAATTTAAAGGTTTTCCGTACTGAAAAACCGGAGCGCTTGGTATTTGATGTAAAAAACTTAAAAACATATTCGGGAATTGCCACAGCAAAGCTAAGTTTTGGCGCTGGCGAAGCTATGTATGCATTAAAGGGAGAAATTTCAGTGCAGCGTTTTAACGTCGGTGCATTAATCAAAGATTATGCTGGAAGCACGGCTTTAAACGGCCAAGCTAATTTATCGTTAAAATTGCTCAGTGTCGGGGCATCACCAGAACAGTTACTATCATCGTTAACAGGCTCTGGATCGTTTAATGTGACGGACGGGCGCGTAAATGATGACGCCATCGCGGAGTATTTATTGGCTAAAACATCTACCAGTGAACGAGGGTCCACAGAACTTATTTTTTCTCAATTTTTAGGCGATATATCTTTTTCCCAAGGTGTTGCCCGCAGTCAGGATTTACTGTTAAAAGCACAATCGTTAAGTTTAATCGGTGAAGGTGAGCTGGATTTAACAAACAAACAAATCGATATCAGTTTGCAATCGTTAAGCTCGCCATCTGGGACAAAACTTAGAACGGTTAAACCGTTTCGCATTGGCGGTACGTTGTCGACACCAGTTTTTCAGGAACAATAAAAACGAATATTCGAGTATTCAATTTATAGGGCGGCTGTTTTCAGAAACTCTGCCAACAATGTGAATTCTTTGGCACGGGTGGAGTTTTGCCGCCATACAAGCCCTATTTGTCTGGATACACGGTTTTTAAGTGGTCTTGTGATAACTTCAGTGCCATTTAAAATACCAGATTTTATGGCCATTTCTGGTAATAATGTAATGCCTAAATCATTATCGACCATTTGTAATAATGTGGTTAGGCTGGTGGCTTTGAAACGTTCTTTGGCATCGTTTTTAACATCGAATTGGCAAACGCTTAGCGCGTGGTCCCGTAAACAATGGCCTTCTTCTAACAACAATAAGTTTTGTTTATCCAGAACTTTATTATCAACGATTTTGCCTTTTGATATTTTGTGGCCAGATGGGGTTGCAACAAAAAAATCATCATTAAAAATGGTCAAAGAGGTCAAGCCCGGTATGCGGTATGGCAGGGCGATCAAAGCCACATCCAGTTCGCCATTTTTTAACTTTGATAATAGGTCAGCTGATTTTTCTTCGCGAAGATAAAGCTTAAGCTCTGGAAATTTTAATTTTAATTTTGGCATGATATGCGGTAATAAATAAGGACCAACTGTCGGGATAACACCAGCGCGCAAAATACCGGATAATGGTTTTCCGGCCGAAGCTGCCAAATCGACAATATCTTCAACGTCTCGCAGAATAAAATTTGCCCGATCAACAATTTCCAGCCCGAGTTGAGTTAAACGCACACTGCGTTTTGTGCGTTCGATCAATATAGTTTGTAAAATATTTTCTAATTCTTTGATACTTGCGCTTAATGTGGATTGGGTGACAAAACAAGTATCAGCTGCACGACCAAAATGTTTGGTTTTAGCAACAGCAGTTAAGTGTCGTAATTGTTTGAGTGTTGGCAAGTTTTTCATGTAAATGATCCGATGAAAGCCAGAAATTAATCGTTATTATTAATTATTATAATCAATATTATTAATTTTATAAATATAAAAAGCACTGCTATAATAATTTCATTGATTAATTCAACGCATAAGCAAAGGAAATGTCATGAGAGATGTTATGAATATCGGCATTAAAGAGGCTGACCGTAAAAAGATTGCTGACGGATTGGCTCATTTATTGGCTGACACTTATACTTTGTATTTGAAAACACACAATTATCATTGGAACGTGACAGGTCCGATGTTCAATAGTTTGCATTTAATGTTCGAGGCACAATATACTGAATTAGCCACGGCTGTGGATGAAATTGCTGAACGTATTCGGGCTCTGGGTTTTCCGGCACCGGGTAGTTACCATGAATTCTCTGAGTTATCATCGATTAATGAAGAACGCGGTTCGCCTAATGCTATAGAAATGATCACACAGCTTGCCACTGATCAGGAAGCTATTGTAAGGACGGCTAGGTCCATTTTCCCTGTTGTTGAAGAGGCAACAGATGAGCCCACCGCTGATTTATTAACCGGACGTATGCAAATACACGAAAAAACCGCATGGATGTTACGCAGTATGCTTGAATGATTTTATGGTCTTAATATCTACTTTACTGTTATTGGATTAAAGTAAGCTTCTGTTAGATTTGAGCAGGAGGCCAAATGAAAAAAAAACCATCCAATTTATGGATTAAAGCCCGCTTTATTTTGGGCTTTAGTCTGCTGATCACGCCCGAGATTGATGTGGCTTATGGGCAAATATCAACGCCGGGTACGGGGAACCTGGCCCCTGTTCAGGAAAAAAAATCATTAAAAGCCCAAGCCTATACCCATCCGACACGAAACTTTTCACTGATTTTTCCGCCAGGATCTAATGTTGAAATTCAAAAAAAAGGTGATCTGTTAACGTATCGGTCACGCAAGGGTTATTTAGTCAAAGTGCAAACCGGTAGCAGCAATTTCGGTGTGCCGCTAACGGCCATGTCGTCCCGGTTAGAACGATTGTATTTGGGCAAAGGCAAGCCATGGCAAACGCGCGGTAAAGATATTAAATTGACGGTGGCCGGATTGCCGGCCCATAAAGTTATTTACGAAGGAGCTAATACCCGTTCGTCGGTTATCTTTATTCGTGGACAAAAAACGGATTTTGTATTTATGTTTTTTGCACCGCGTGATCGATACGAAGATTTAAAGCCCGGGTTTGAATGGATTATTGGTAATTTTCAGCCGGATTCTGGTGAGCGTAGCGCCCTTAAGATCGTCAAAAAATCGATAACGTTACCAGAAAAAAATAATAAGCGTGAACCAAAGAAATCATTAGAGTTCATCTCGTTTCAAGATGACAAACTTGGTTTTAGTATAGATTATTTAAAAAATTGGGCGGTTACAAAAACCAGTGCTATGGCCATTTTTAGCGGCAAGCCGGGGGTTCCAGAATATGCCGTATTGATTGGTGTGCAAAACCTTGAAATGACGGATGCAAAAGACCCCTCAAAAGCTGCGCTAAAGAATATAAAAATCGATTTAGCCCGGCAAACGTCAGGATTAACAATTTTTAAAGAAGGTCAAATCAAAACTTCTGAAACCTCCGGTGGGCTTGTTGGGAAAAGCTTTATCGCCAAATACCGTTATCAAAACCAAGGATTTAAAAAGTGGGTTGTTGCTGTAGCAAGAAAGAATAGCAATATTGTACATGTTTGGTCGTATACAGCCCCGACATTTGAATTCGACCAGTTTCAAAACGTCGCCCAACGAATGCTGAATAGTTGGCGGTTGTCAGGTGCCCGTTGACAGATATGTTTTTAAATTCAAAATTTTTAGCCGTACGCAGGCTGGCTAAATTCGGTCTAGTTCTGTCTATGTTTTTGGTTTTGAATATTCAACCCGTTCAAGCTACATCGGACATGAAATCAGAAATTGATGAATTGCTCGGTTTTTTTGATAAAATTGTTTTTGGTCGGGAGTTTGATACCGGTATAAAAAATGCGCGAATAAATAAATGGGTTCAGCCTTTGCGCATTTTTATACGCGCATTTGATGAGGCGGTCATTACAGAAAAAAGCGGAAATGAAATTCGTAGATTGCATCAAAAGCCGATGCCTCAGAAGTATTCCCGTTTAGTGAAGAAGCATATCGCTCAATTAACAAAACAAACGGGACTTCGCTTTGAAGACGCTAAATTGTTAAATAAACCGGCGAATATTATCATCAACTTTGTCCCAGAATTACAATTAGCCAATTCGAATTTAGCTAACGTCGATAAGCGGTTGTTATCTAAACTAGCCGGGCAGGGCGGTTGTTATTTTTTAAGTTTCACGGGCGGCAATAGTGGTCAAATTGTGAAAGCCATTATCGTTGTTAATAGTGATCGGCTGATTGTTAAAACTGATCATTGTTTGTTAGAAGAATTAACACAATCGATGGGGCTGCCAAATGATATTAATGCGCCGTGGCCGTCGATTTTTAATAATACCGGACGTTTGAATACTTTGTCACGTCAGGACCAAATTTTTATTCGAACCCTGTATGATCCGCGTTTAGCCAACGGTATGCAACGCAAACAAGCTTTGCCCATCGCTAGAAAAATTATTTCAGAACAGCTTGTTCTTGCCGATTGATAACGGATTCTTAAGCTTATGCCTCTAATCCTATAGAGGGCAAATCTGTGCTGAAGATTTTGCCTTGTTTGCTGATGTGTTTTTTTGGCAAATTTCGGGATCAATAGTTGGAATGAAATCAAGCATGTTCGGGCGTGGAAAACAACAAGATGACGCAGGGGAGTTAGGCTCTATAGCCTATATGCCGGGCAGCATATTTGATTTGATCATCGCGTCAACTTTTATCAACCTGTTGGCGTTGGCGATGCCGTTAACGTTGTTGCAGGTCTATGACAGAATTATCCCAAATTCAGCCGATGGTACATTGATATTACTGATTGTTGGCGTCGCGAGTGCTTTGATCATGGAAGCTTTGCTGCGTTTGGGGCGGTCCTATGTCAGTGGATGGATGGGGGCCCGGTTTGATCATTTGGCCGGATGCGGTGCGATCGAAAAACTATTAGGCGTGTCAATCATTGATTTCGAAAAAATCGGTAGCGGCATGCATTTGGAGCGCGTTAATGCATTGGGCCCGTTAAAAGAATTCTATGCAGGCCAAGCGATTTTGGTGCTTTGCGATATGCCTTTTGCCATCCTTTATTTAGGCGCATTAGCCTACCTTGCCGGTGTATTGGTTTTTGTCCCTATTGTATTAATGATCGCATTCGTTATTTCAGCGCTCTATTTAGGTACTAAACTCAAAAAATCCTTAGAAGAGCGCATGAATGCGGATGATCGTCGGTATAGTTTCATCATTGAGGTTTTAGGTGGTGTGCACACGGTCAAAGGCTTGGCTATGGAAGAATTGATGGTTCGCCGTTATGAACGTTTGCAAGAAACCTGTGCTGATGCTGAATATCATGTGGCTTTGCACGGGGCATCAGCGGTTAGCGTCGGTGCGCTGTTTTCGCAATTTGTTTTGTTTTCTGTGGTCGGTTTTGGCTCAATTTTGGTTATTGACGGAACATTGACTATTGGTGGTTTGGCGGCTTGCACAATGTTGGCCGGGCGTTCAATGGGACCTATGCAAAAAGGTGTTGGTATTTGGACACGGTTCCAAAGTATTCAATTGGCCCGTGAACGTTTGCAAAAATTATTTTCCATGGAAATTGAAAATCCGCCTGGTTTACCTGATATGCCCGAAATTCAAGGCACTATCGAATTACAAGACTTGTCATTCAGTTTTGGTGTTAATAAAGATGGCGAACAATTAGAACCATTGTTTGAAAACGTTAATATCAAAGTGTCGGCCGGTGAAACAGTTGGTATATCCGGCGGTAATGCATCCGGGAAAACGTCTTTGTTGTATTTAATGATGGGTGTATTTCCGCCGACGACTGGAAATGCTAGTATAGATGGCCTTAATTTGCGTGATTATGATGCCTCTTCGATACGTTCCCAAGTCAGTTATTTGCCACAAGAAGGCGTCTTGTTTAATGGTACGATATTGGAAAATGTCACCATGTTCCGGGAAAATAAAGTCCAGGAAGCTTATGACATGTCAAAGCTTTTGGGGCTTGATACAGTGGTGTCACACATGCCACAGGGCTATGAAACAATGGTTGGTGACGGTGCGGGGGATAAACTGCCACGCGGCATTAAACAACGTATCGCCATCGCGCGCGCTTTGGTCGATAAACCGCGCGTGTTGTTATTTGATGAGGCCAACACATCAATGGATGGCCCCGGTGATGCCATGTTAAGAAATTTGCTGGAACGGTTAAAAGGCCGGGTTACTTTAATATTGGTCACACCGCGTCCGTCAATGTTGAATTTGGCTGATCGTATTTATGATATTAAAGATGCGAATTTAATTGAACGTGATGCGCCTGAACAATTGACGCCGTTGGTTGACGATAATAATCCCATGGTAACAGCATCATGAGTTTTGCATTGAAAAAAATCGAAGCCGTTGACACGTCGCCCTTGGATGCACCAGGGAAACCCATAACCGGTTCTTTGGTTGCGAGCAGAAAAGTAGCAAAGGACAAAAGGGCAGAAAGTAAAAAAATACCCACGCCACAGGATGTCCCTCCTGTAAAATCTAATCAAAATAAAAAAGCATTAGAAGGCAGTAAAGATGAAAATAAAAATAAACGCTTGCCACCCCGTATGCGTCGTCAACAACAGGCTGAAGTAGAAAAAAAAGCGACTGAAAAAATGTCCGATGACCGGACAAGTGCAGCGCAACCGTCTGCTAAACCAGAACAGTCACCGGCCCTCCACCCGCAACAACCAACGGCAAAAAAACCATCTTCCGGGCCACAATTAGCCGGCGATGCCCCGTCTGAAGAAAAATCAATCCGTAAAGACCGTGAGAATAGCGCTCAATCAATTGAACTTATAAAAAACGGGGCTTTGGCCTCACTTAAAGTTCAAACCGATTTGTCATCATGCATGATGTGTTTATTAGAAAAATTACATTGGCGTGGACAAGCGCGCCATATTGCCGAAGCTTTACCTCACTTTGTCGACGAAATGGATATTACATCACTGCGTAATGTGATGGCGACACTGCATTTCGAAAGCCGTCCTGTCGAATTGTCTATGGCTGAAATCGATCCCCGGTTAATGCCATGTCTGTATATTCCTGAAAACGGTGATGCTGTTGTATTGCTGGGCATTGATGACAACGGAATAAAATTGTTCGATGGTGGTCGGAGTCAAGAAGCTGTTGTTAACCCTAAAAAAATTAAAGGCACGGCCTATTTTTTTAACGCCATCGATATTGATGAAATTATGCCGTCACGTCATAAAACCGGTTGGTTCCGGGCCGTGTTGGAACGTTTTCGTAGTCTTTTTTATCAAACGCTGGGTATTACATTCGTGCTTAATATGTTGGCTTTGGCAACACCTTTATTTGTTCGCGCTGTTTATGACAAAGTCATCGCTACAGGGTCTCTGCCGACGTTGGCCTATTTTGCCATTGGTGTGGGCATTGCAATTCTGTGTGATTTGATTTTACGCACAATTAGAACACGGATTTTAGCCTTTATCGGGGCGCGTCTTGATAACATCGTAGGTTTAGCCATATTTCATAAGATTTTATTTTTACCACCGCTTTATACGGAACGGGCAACAATTGGCGCACAAGTAGCACGAATTAAAGATTTTGAAACGATCCGCGAATTTTTCACTGGTCCATTAGCTTTGGTGTTATTTGAACTGCCGTTTGTCGTCATTTTTATTATCACCATTGCCTACATGGGAGGGCCCGTCGCGTTTGTGCCCATCATCATGATGGCATTGTACGGTATTCTGGCGATGATTTTCACGCCGTTAATTAGGAATTCTGTTAGTAAAACAGCAAAATCAGCTGCTGCTAAACAAGAATTGGTCGTTGAAGTTTTAGGCGGGATGCGGGCTGTTAAATATTCAGGCGCTGAAAGCACATGGCTTGAACGTTACCGCACATTATCGGCGAAATCTTCATTGAACGGTTTTTATACATCACAATATTCTTCTGTTGTGCAAACACTGTCTCAGGTTTTAATGGTCACAGCCGGTGTCGGTACCATTGTTTTTGGTGTCTTCAGGATTTTAAACGGTGATATGTCGATTGGTGGATTGGTGGCATCAATGATGTTGGTGTGGCGGGTTTTAGGGCCATTGCAAACAGCATTTATTTCAATGACACGGATCACACAAGTACGCTCATCTATTACTCAAATTGATAATTTGATGAAATTAAAAGGAGAACGAGAACAATTCACACAAGTCCATCCGTTGCAAAAAATGGATGGTTATGTGAGCTTTGTCAGGGTTTCCATTCGTTATAGTCCCGAAGCCGACCCCGCATTGGTGGGTGTTAGTTTTGAAGCTGAACCGGGCGAAGTTATTTGCATTGTTGGTGGTAACGGGTCCGGCAAATCATCTGTACTCAAACTATTGGCAGGAATGTATAAACCACAAGCTGGCTCCATTAGAATTGATAATATGGATATTAGGCAAATGGATATGATTGAATTGCGCCATGCAGTTGCCTATGTGCCGCAATCAATTCAGTTTTTTTATGGTACAATTGCACAAAATTTGCGGCTGGGTGTACCAACGGCAAGTGATGCAGAAATTCGCTGGGCCTGTGATAAAGCAGGGGTTCTCGAAGATATTGAAAATCTGGAACAAGGATCAGGTAAATGGCTACGCAGTGGGTTTGACGTCCGTATTGGTGACAGTGGTGCAGGACAAATGACGACCAGCGTTTTACAGCGCCTTAATTTAGCCCGAGGCTATTTAAAACGCGCACCAATTATGTTGTTTGATGAACCGGGTAATGGGTTAGATTTTGAAAGCGATCAAAAATTTATGGCCGAGATTGAAGCTATGCGTGGCGATACAACCATATTAATCGTTACTCACAGACCCAGTCATTTAAAATTGGCCGATAAAATAATTTGGTTGGAATATGGTAATGTTCGAGCTGCGGGACCAGCCGAAGAAGTCCTACCACAAATGCCTGAAGACTTTATTTAATCATATGATGGTAATGAAAAAGAGAACGCCATGACCGATGAAACCGAAAACCAAAACCAAAACCAAAACCAAGACGTTGCTGAACCTATAAAATTCAAACGCGGTGGTCGGCAGTCCCGGTTTTTAGCACAATCTGTGATTTTAGAAGAAGCAGGGAGTTCGGCTTTGATCCGAATTGCCATGGTGAGTATTGCCTCAGTAATTGTCGCATTTTTGGCGTGGGCTGCCATTACGAATGTCGATGAAGTGGCGGCAACATCGGGTGAAATTGTACCCACGGGCCAAATTTTATCGATTCAACATTTAGAAGGTGGAATTATAGCGTCTATCAATATCCAAGAAGGTGAAATCGTAGAAAAAGGTCAAGTGATGATCAAGCTTGACGAAGCCGGAGCTGCAACAGAATTACGGCAAACGCGGGCACGAAAAGTGGGTCTTGATTTACAAGCTGAGCGGCTACGGGCTGTGGGAACAGGGCGTGAACCAAATTTTACTTTCGCCAGTAAACAATATTCCGATTTAATTCAGGATCAGGTGATTATTTATGAAAGTCAAATGGCCGCACGCGAAGACAAACGCAATGTGTTTTTAACCCAACTTGATGCCAAACAAGCTGAGCTTGGTGTGTTTAAAGACCAGATCGAGACATTATCCCGAAATATTGACCTTTTATTAGAAGAGTTTTTATTACGCGAGGAACTATACAAAAAAGGTTTAGCTACGAAGTTAGCCTATTTAGATATTAAACGTCAGCTTAATCAGGCCCGAGGTGATTTGTCTAATATCATTGGAGATCGCCAGCGTGTAACCGAAGAATTGCAGGAGGTCGAAGACAAGTTGTTGCAATTAGGCAGCGACGATAAAGAACAGGCTTTGACTGAAATGGGCGTAATTACCAACGAGTTAGCCCAAGTTAATGAAAGTATGAGCCGATTATTAGACCGGGTGAGGCGTTTGCAAATAACTTCTCCTGTGCGCGGTATTGTCAAAGGCTTGGTATTTAATACGGTCGGCGGGGTGGCGCCTCCGGGGGCGGTGATTATGGAGATTGTGCCGTTGGATAAAGAGCTCATAGTTGAAACACGGATCAATACCCGTGACGTTGGTTTTGTTGAGATAGGTCAACCCGTAACGGTTAAGGTTACGACTTATGATTTTGCTCGTTTTGGCGGAATCGAAGGACAATTGAAAGAAATTTCAGCATCAACATTTTTAGATGAAAATGGCGCTCCCTATTATAAAGGTGTGATTTCATTGGACCGTAGTTACGTTGGTAATGATGAAGAACGTAACCGTGTGATGCCTGGCATGACGGTACAAGCAGACATTAAAACCGGTAAAAAAACTTTATTGGCTTATTTGATGAAACCTGTTGTCAGTTCAATCAGTACCTCGTTCAGGGAACGCTGATTTTATTTTTTATAAGTTCCGTTAAAATAAGCATCACTAAATTGCCGTACGGCTTGATCAGTATCACTAGAATGAATTAATTGGTTGGCGAGTTCTGTGATCAAATAGGACATATTTTTAGGAATTGAAACGGTTACCCTAACGGTGGTGTTACGAGAAGCTATAGGAATACCTTGTTTTACACCCGATAAATAAGGAACATAATCCATATCGGATTTTAAAATATGGTCTGATAACCACTTTGTTAGAAACTTAGTTAGTTGCTTTAAATTTATGCTTTCAGGATCATTTTGGAAATCGTTGACGATTTCATGTAACTGGTTTCGTAATGCATCATGCATGTGTCTGTGAGCGATAATATCCGGATAACCAAATTGTTCCAAAAAATGTTCTTCGCGTATAAAATGACTATTAACATAGGTCAATAAGGCCTCAAGTAACGAGGATATTTCACGGTACATTGTCGGGTTTTTAGTTGCCGTTTCGTCTATTAAATTGTTAATAATGCTGAATAGCATTTTATGGTCTTCGTCGATTACTCGAATTCCCGTTCGGTATGCTTCTTCCCAGATCATTTTCGTCATTAATACACATCCTGTTTTATTGGTTGGCTAACAGTATAAATAGGAAGTGGATGAAAAGAATTGATCGAAATCAAATGTTATTATTTTTTAAAAATCAATTTTTCTTTGGTAATGATTTTTTATGCGTATTAAGTAAATCTTTTAAGATGTTTTCAATATGAAGAGCATCTTTGGTTGGCGGAGCATCTGTTTCGTCTAAATCAGGATTTTCAGCTTCCCACGCGGCAACAAAACCTGCAATATCTTTGGTTTCTTTACCGGTTTTTTTAAGTGCATCTAATCGTACGGCATCTAAAATTTGTTCATCGCTTAAGGAGTGGATGGTTACAACAAATTCATCACCGGGTGGTGATTTAGCCGCAATAGCCATGGCTTCATTACGGTCGTTGGCTTGGATTTCAGTGGTCATTGTGCGCGTACTGCCTTCACTATCTTGATATAAATAATGGGCAGTCCAAAATTTTGTTTCCATGAAGCTACTTCCCTGATCTTGCAGAAACCTGTTGACGAGATTACTTTATCATAACAAATCATGACATGCATTCGCCCAAGTTTGAATTCGGGTTGTAAGCCCGTTTTCTTTATTTATTTAGAATTGAATTTTATTTATGACCATTGATACTGATAAAACCGAAACCATTAACCGTATGAGTTTTGGCCAACGTACAAGAGCCTACTTTTTCGCAGGCGTTTTAATCACCGCCCCGATATTTATCACAGTCTATTTATCTTGGTTATTTATCGGTTTTGTCGATAGCAAAGTGACGCCGTTAATTCCATTGAAATACAACCCTGAAACGTATCTTCCTTTTGGCGTTCCGGGGTTGGGGCTTGTCGTCATTACTTTATTTTTAATCGTTATTGGTGCATTGACTGCGGGTTTTGTTGGGAAAATTTGGTCTCGTTTTACAGAAGGCGTTTTGGCCCGAATGCCCGTTGTCCGCACCATTCATGGATCGGTTAAACAAATTTTGGAGACGGTATTAGCGCAAAAATCCAATGCTTTCAGAGAAGCCGTTTTAGTGGAATACCCAAGGCGCGGTATATGGGCTATTGCCTTTATAACCGGACGTACATTAGGCGAAGTGCAAAACATCACCGAAGAAGAATGTACCAACATATTTTTACCAACTACGCCGAATCCAACGTCCGGATTTTTATTATTTGTCCCAATGACCGATTTGATTCCATTATCAATGACAGTAGAAGAAGCCATTAAAATGGTTATTTCAGGCGGCATTGTCACGCCACCGGATCGCCGTCCAAAAAATGTCAAAAAAATTCCGCTGACGTCGGCTAAAGTTTACGAAGACATGGACTTGTTACGTGAAGAAGCCAACACACCCATTTTAGTACCAAAGGGAAGTCGTCCGGGGGAACAATTCGACACGGTTAAAAATAACGACAAAGACTAAAGAGTAAAATTAACCAGAGCGCAAGTTACGGATGGCATTGTCGCATTCGAATAAATACAATAGCGTTCGGGCGGCCATGGCCCGTGTCGAATTTAATTCAGGATCGATTGATAATAGTTTTTCCGCATCTTTTCTGGCTATTGCTAATAAATCTGCATGTTGATTTAAATCTGCCAACCTGAATTCTGGTAATCCGCTTTGCCGGGTGCCTAATAATTCTCCAGCACCGCGTAATTTTAAATCTTTTTCCGCGATGATAAACCCGTCTTCGGTCTCGCGTAATGTTTTTAAACGTTCCCGGCCTGTCGCACCGGTTTGTGGGCCATAGAGTAATAAACAGCTTGATGGTTTATCACCGCGCCCGATACGGCCTCTTAATTGATGCAGTTGCGCTAACCCAAAACGTTCGGCATGTTCGATAATCATAATGCTGGCTTCGGGGACATCGACGCCGACTTCGATGACGGATGTGGCGATGAGTATATCTAAATCACCATCAATAAACTGTTGCATGACGCTGTCTTTATCAGCTAACTTCATACGCCCGTGAACCAAACCGACACGTTCGCCGTAATAGGATTTCAAAATTAAATAGCGATCCTCGGCAGCAGCTAAATCCAATTTATCAGATTGCTCAACTAATGGGCAGACCCAATATACACGCTCGCCTTTTTGAATGGCGCGTTTTAATCCCATGGCGATTTCTTCTACGCGGCTAGTCGGGAATATGCGGGTATCAACAGGCAGCCGTCCAGCTGGTTTTTCATGCAGGCGGGACACATCCATATCCCCATAAGACGTTAACATTAATGTTCTGGGAATAGGGGTCGCGGTCATCACCAACACATCAACAGCGTGGCCTTTGCCAGTTAATGTCAAACGTTGGTGTACACCAAATCTGTGTTGCTCATCAATAACGGCCAAGCCGATGTTTTGGAATTCTACGTCGTCTTGGAATAAAGCATGGGTGCCGATGATAAAATCAGCCGAGCCAGATTTGATTAAGTCGAGTTTTTGTTGTCGTTTTTTGCCTTTATCTCGACCCGTTAACAGAACAATAGTTAATCCAGCTTGTTCGGCCAAAGGTTGGATCGTTGATAAATGTTGATGGGCTAAGATTTCCGTAGGTACCATCATCGTGGCTTGGAAACCGGCGTCAACGGCACCGGCCATGGCTTGTATCGCGACCAAGGTTTTACCGCTCCCAACATCGCCTTGTAATAATCTTAACATCCGGTCCGTTGAGGCCATATCTGTTTTGATTTCATCAAATGCTGTTCTTTGTGAATGTGTGGGTGAGTATTTGAAAGCATCTAATATTTTTTCTACTGACTGTCCATTACCTACAATTGATTGCCCTTTGAGCTTGCGTTGCTGACGCCGGACCAACGCTAATGCCAATTGATTGGCGAACAATTCATCATAAGCTAAGCGTTGCCGAACAGGGGTTAATGGATCTAAGTCATCATTTGTTTGCGGGGAATGGACGGACATCATGGCTGTTTTCCACAACGGCCACTGATGCTGTTTAATCAATCCAGGGTCTAACCATTCTGGCAATTCAGGTAGTGATTCTAATGCAGCAGTGATGGATTTGTGCATTTGTTTAGTACCAACGCCGGCTGTTAATGGATATACGGCTTCAATACTTGGGATGCTATCGGATTGTTCTGGAGAAACCATGTAATCGGGGTGGGTCATTTGTAATTCCCCATCATACGTTTCTATTTTGCCGCTGATTAAACGGGTTTCGCCGACTGGTAATGTTTTCAGTAAATAATCGGCGTGGGCGCGGAAAAATATTAAAGTTATCACTCCGCTATCGTCTTTGCATGTGATGCGGTATGGAACACGTTTATTGGGGGCTTTGAAATGTTTAACGATTTCTACAGAAACGGTGGCGATTTGGTTAGGTGAGGCATTTTTTAACAATGGCCGGTGGCTACGGTCAATGACACCAACTGGTAAATGTCGGGTTAAATCGGATACATACGCGCCCGTTAATTTTTCTAAATTTTGCGCCATTTTAGGCCCAACACCGGGCAAAGATGTCAAGCTGGCAAACAATGGGAATAAAACTTCTGGCCGCATGAATTAATCCGTAAAAATTTGTTTTGTCATAATTTTATCAGCCTTTGGGCTGACAATACTGTTGACTAGGTTTATATGGTAAACGCGTACAACTCAAAGGCAATCAACAATGACAGATTTACAAAAACAAGTCGCGGATTTTGATCCAAGGCGCAAAAGATTGTATTTCCGTATGCACCATTGCGGCATTCGTGAAAATGATTTGATCTTGGGTGGTTTTGCTGAACACCGATTGGCCGGATTGGGAGATGATCAGTTAGGCATGCTGGAAAAACTTCTTGAGGAAAATGATCACGACATTTATTTGTGGCTAAACGCTGCTAAACCCGTACCCGATCATGTGAAAACAAAAATTTTCCAAGATATTATCGAATTCAAGGACAGTCTTACATGAACCTATCTATTGACGTTAACTCTTTGAAAGCAGGGGAGTTGACGACTTTTTCAGGGGTTACCCAAGGATATGATGCCTATTTAACATCACTACTGGCAACGCATGAACGGCCATTGTTATTAATCGCTCGTGATGACGTGGCAATGGAACATTTCCGTTCAGGTATAGAGTTTTTTGCCCCAGATTGTGACTGTTTGGTTTTCCCGGCTTGGGACTGCTTACCTTACGACAGAGTATCACCAAAACCTGAGCTTGTCAGCCAACGCATTGCTGTCTTATCCAAACTAAGTGCGGGTATTGATGCACCCACTCCTATGGTAGTAATTACTACGGTCGCGGCGGTTTTACAGCGGATTCCCGCTAAATCCTTGTTTGAACAAGCGGTTTTTAATTTAACTCAAAATAAAAACTACGATTTATCTGAGTTAACATCATTTTTGTTAAGTAACGGCTACCATGTACAAGACACCGTCATGGAACCGGGTGAATATTCTGTCCGAGGCGGTATCGTTGATATTTTCCCTGCGGCCTCGGAAACACCTTACCGTTTGGATTTTTTTGGTGATGAACTTGAAAACATTCGTGCCTTTGATGCAGCTAGTCAGTTAACTATTAAAGACAGCTGTGATGTTGAAACGCTGATATTGCGTCCGGTAAGTGAAGTTTTACTCAACGATGAAACCATTGCCCGGTTCAGATCGAACTACCGGGTGTTGTTCCAATCATCGGGCGACGATGATGCATTGTTTCAAGCCATCAGTGCCGGTCAGCGTCATATTGGCATGGAACATTGGCTGCCGTTGTTTCATGAATACATGGAAACGTTGTTTGATTATCTGCCAAACGTCACAATTTTGTTGGATCAACAAACAGAATTAGCCATCACCGCCCGGCTTGAATTAATTGATGAGTATTATACTGCGCGTCATGACATGATTGCCCATCAAACAACGACGAAGCAATCAGCCCATTATGGCGGTCAACCTTACCGTCCTGTTCCCATTGAAAAAATGTTTTTATCTGCCCAGGACTGGCAACAGCAACTATCCGCACGGATCGTGGGATGTTTCCAACCATTCCAACAGGACGACCGGTTAACTGTTTCAGGTCAAATTATCCATATCGATGTTCACGCAGGCCGTGATTTTGCTGATATTCGTGTACGCCCAGATATTAATGTTTTTGATGCATTGGGCGCCCATATCCAAAGCCTGCAAAAAAAGGGCATAAAAGTCATCATTAGTGCGTTTAGCGAGGGATCAGGTGACCGTTTGTCAGCTATGCTGGGTGAACATGGTCTAAAAAATATTTTAATTGTTGAACACTTTGCTGATGCCCTGAATTTGGATAAAAATGCAACGGCCATTGGTGTGACGATGATGGAACGCGGATTTGAAACCGCAGCCTTAGCCGTGATTACGGAACAAGATATTCTAGGCGATAAATTAATTCGGTCGGCCCGGAAAAAAATCAAGGCAGAAAATTTTATTGCCGAAGCATCATCATTAAGCCAAGGCGATTTAATCGTGCATATGGAACACGGCATCGCACGCTTTGATGGTTTGGAACAAATTACGGTTACCGGAGCACCCCACGATTGTTTACGTTTGATTTATGCTGGTGACGACAAATTATTTTTACCCGTTGAAAATATCGACATGATTTCGCGTTTTGGATCGGAACTCGCCAGCGCCAATCTGGACCGGTTAGGTGGTGCATCGTGGCAAGCACGTAAAGCCGGATTGAAAAACAGAATTCGTGAAATGGCGGCTGAACTCATAAAAATTGCAGCCGCCCGTGAATTGAAAAAAACGGCTGAGATAACCTTACCCAGCGGATTGTATGACGAATTTTCTAACCGTTTTCAATTTGTTGAAACCGATGATCAAGCCCGCGCTATCAAAGACACTTTGGATGATTTGTCCGGCGGCCGTCCAGTGGACCGGTTAATATGCGGTGATGTTGGGTTTGGTAAAACCGAAGTGGCATTAAGGGCGGCTTTTGTCGCTGCCATGTCTGGAAAACAAGTGGCTATTGTGACACCGACCACATTGTTATGTCGTCAGCATTATTTGAATTTTTTGGAACGGTTTAAAGGCTTCCCTGTAAAAATCGCTCAGTTGTCACGCCTTGTTTCGGCTAAAGACACAGCCCAAACTAAACAGGATATGATCAACTCTAAAGTCGATATTGTCATTGGTACGCACGCATTATTGGCCAAAGATATCCGTTTTTCGGATTTAGGGTTGTTGATAATCGACGAAGAACAACATTTTGGCGTAGCCCATAAAGAACGCCTGAAAAACATGAAATCTGACGTCCATGTATTAACGTTAACGGCGACGCCGATCCCCAGAACTTTACAGTTGGCCATGAGCGGTGTCCGGGAAATGAGTTTAATTGCAACCCCACCTGTGGATCGATTAGCCGTGCGCACGTTCATTATGCCTTATGATGCAGTAATCATACGTGAAGCCATTTTACGGGAACGGTTTCGCGGGGGGCAAATTTTTTATGTTTGCCCGCGGTTAGCTGACTTAGGTCCATTAGAAGAACGGTTGCGTGAACTCGTGCCCGAAGCCAAACTTGGTGTCGCGCATGGCCGCATGTCACCGGCTGCGTTAGAACAAGCCATTACCGATTTTTACGATGCCAAGTTCGATATTTTGTTGTCTACCAACATCGTCGAGTCGGGTCTTGATATGCCTTCGGTCAACACCATTATCATTCACCGGGCAGATATGTTTGGCTTGGCACAACTTTATCAATTACGGGGCAGGGTCGGTAGATCCAAAGTCCGGGCCTATGCTTATTTAACATTCCCTGAGGGCCGTTCGGTTACCAAAAACGCTATGAAACGATTAGAAGTCATGCAAACGTTGGATACGTTAGGGGCTGGATTTACGCTTGCTAGTCATGATCTGGATATTCGCGGTGCGGGAAATTTATTAGGTCAAGAGCAATCTGGTCACATCCGCGAAGTGGGGATAGAATTATATCAACAAATGTTAGAAGAAGCTGTGGCCGAAGCCCGAGGTGATGAACAAAATCAAAGCGCCACGGAATGGAGCCCACAAATCAGTCTCGGCATGGCGGTGATGATACCGGAACGTTATGTGTCGGATTTAAGCGTGCGTATGGGGCTTTACCGTCGCATCGTTGATTTACAAGGTGATATGCAAATCGAAGGTTTCAAAGCGGAAATGATTGATCGTTTTGGCCCGTTGCCTACGGAAATGGAAAACTTGATTAAAACCGTTGAATTAAAACAATTATGCCGAACAGCGGGTATTTCAAAAATCGATAGCGGCCCCAAAGGCGCGGTTGTGGCGTTTCACAATGACGCCTTCACCAACCCCGCAGGATTGGTCGGGTTTATCCAACAAAATTCCGGAACGGCTAAATTGCGCCCTGACCATCGATTGGTGTTCATGCGCACATGGGACAACAGCGATGAAAGACTAGCTGGAGTGCGTTATTTAACAATTCAGCTTGTTAAAATTGCACTGGAAGGGCAAAGTTAGGCGGCTAAACAAAGCTATTTAGCGGAGTAGGGACATGAAATATTTGTTTTTTACGGTCTTGATGATTGCTTTCCTTTGGTTTGATTGGGCCAAAGCCGAACCTTTGCCCGCACCGGATATTCAGTGGAAAAGCATAGAATTGGATGCAGGTCGCTTGGCTCGGGTTTTATCCAAGCCTTATAACGGGATGATAATTGATACCCATGTTCATTTTTTAAAGGGCTTGGATGATGGTGGTGTTCCCGAAGTTTTAGAAAAAATTGCGAATGCCAAAGTAAGCCGAGTATTGGTTTTACCGACACCCAACGAAGGTATTAATCGTTATAAACAAGCTAATGCATCGGAACGCAGGCGGTTTGTCGAATTGGGTGGGGAAGCTGCAGGTCGATTATGCAGCACGACGGAACTGACAACATGGATGGATAATGCTAACCGGGACGGTTATTCAGAAACCGATTGGCAGGAACGTCTTGGGCGGCTTAAAGACGATCTTGAAAATCAAAATTGTTTGGGAATTGGTGAAATAGGACCTTATCATTTTGCAAAAAAGCCAGGTATGGCTGAAATCAAGTTTCCATTTAATTTTAAACCGATGATGGATGTGGTGGCGTTGGCCGCCGCAAAACAAGTGCCGCTAGATGTTCATGCTGAACCAATGACAGCGGATGGTAAGTCCTATGAACAAAAAATTTTTTCAGGAATTGCTCTGTGGTTTGCTAAATATCCAAATTTAAAATTGATTCTGTCGCATTCGGCGATGACCAATAGCACCAATTTACGGGCATTATTTATAAAGTACCCCAGATTGATGGTGAATTTCAAAATTGTCAAAATTGGTGGGAATTTGTTATGGGACCGGCTTCAACCCATTACTAATCTGGATTTAGCATTGTTCGAAGATTGGGCGTTATTGATGGAAGAATTCCCCGATCGTTTCATGATCGGTACGGATAGCCGGTTTGGAAGTGAACAATACCAAGGCAAACGATACCGCAGGAACATTAAAAAAATTCGTCAGATTTTAGGATCATTAAATAAAAAAGCTGCGAAACAAATTGCTTATAAAAATGCCGAGCGTGTTTTTGGTAATTAATGCAGGTGTGTTTTGTCGGCCTTAATAACCATTGGGTCACCAACGGATAAATCTAGTTTCCAGCCCGCGTTCGAAGTGGTCTCGATCAATAAATGGCATAACGCATGTAACAGTTTGTGGTCCAAATCAAAACGGATTGTTTCACCATTTTTGGTTTTCAGGCTTAATGTAGTAATTTCTTTTGATGTGGGTGTTAACGTGCCACCGGTTACCAATAACGGACCCGTATTTGATGTCATGTCCGCATTGTTTTCATCGTGGCTTTGACTGAAATCGGTGTCATCAACGGCTTCTTGGTGTGACATGGCAGCGACGGCATCTTTGATTTCAGGGGTTAAATCTGGACTGATGGCGTTATCGTTTTTAATAATGGTCGAAAGTGCTTGCCATAAAACATGAACAAAACGTCTGGTAAACCACAACCGATATTCTGTAAATTCGGATGTAGAAGTTCGCAACATAATCCTGTCCTCTTCGGCAGAATAGCTCGCTGTGATTTGGTTTAACGACGATTTTACCATTTGTTTTATTTGTCCGTGTCATGTGGACAGGTTGGTTGTTTACATGGCGGCATCAATTATTCTATTGATGACTTCAGGTTCTTGTGCGCCGGAAATAATCATGCGTTCATCGAATACATATGCAGGCACACCCTCGACTCCCATTCGATGGGCGTTTGCATTTTCTTCAAACACCCATTTTAAATCTTCATCGCTATTCAGGTAGGTAGAAAACTCTGCACCACCGAGACCAATGGTTTCAGCACACTGAAGTAATAAATCATGATCGCTGATGTCTTGGCCTTTAATGAAAAAAAGCTGAAATAGTTCATCAACGGCCTGCTCATCTTTACCAAAACGGGCTGCATACTTGATTAAACGATGCGAATTGGCTGAATTTGGGGTGCGTTTAATTTTATTAAACTGAAATTGTATGCCATCTTTCAGGCCGGCATCATTGATCGCATCATAAACACGTTTGCCGCGGTTTTCGCCACCAAATTTTGTGTTGATGTAATCTTGGCGGTCCATACCGGATGCAGGCATGTCTGGATTGAGTAAAAACGGATGCCAACGTTTTTTAAACGTTAATTCAGGGCGCTTGGACAAGGTTGTATCCAACCGTTGTTTGCCGATCAGACACCATGGGCAAATGGTATCAATGATGACATCGATGGTAATGACAGGGTTTTGTGCAGATTTAGAAACATTTGATGTTACCGATTGTGACATGAACCCATTCCTTGTTTTTCAAGATATTGCTGATGATAATCTTCGGCTTGATAATAACCACCGGCTTTGGAAATTTCAGTAACAATGGTATGCCGCCAATTTTTTTGTGCCTCATTCAGTTTTTGTTCAGCAAGATTGTGTTGGTTTATTGATGTGTAAAAAACAGCTGATCTGTATTGCGATCCCACATCGGGGCCTTGCCGATTGAGAGTTGTAGGATCATGGCATGCCCAGAAAACGTCCAGTAAATGATCAAAACCGATAACAGATGGATCAAATGTGACCATTACGGCCTCTGCATGACCGGTTTTGCCTGTGCATACTTGTTGGTATGTGGGGTTTTCATTTTTACCGCCCATATAACCAACAGAGGTACCTTTGACGCCGTGTAGTTTGCGAAAAGTGGCTTCGACACCCCAAAAACAACCTGCGGCAAAATATGTGTTTTCCATGGTTTGATTACCTACTAAAAAAATGAATGAATAGGAGTTTTTTAAAGTTTATGATCTATATATAATTATACTTATATAGATGACTATAGGATTGTTCTTTCCTCGCGAAAGATTGATTGAGCATATGATAATCAAAGGATATCAAAAATGACAGATGATTTGGCACGACAACAACGATTTTTGTTAGAAATTGAACAGGGTATCCGTCTTGCGAACCGTGAAGTTTTGCATAATAAAATCCCGCCGATCAATTCGGAATCTGTTTTGTCTTTTGCGGTCGCCGTTGCAAAAGTGCGTGCAGAGTACTTAGAAGCCGCTTTTTCTTTCACAGAAAAACAAAAATCAGAACCGATCACTGAAACGGAAATCAATGAGTTGCAAAAATACCGTACAATCTATGAAGAAGCCCGTGCTGCGTTTGATGCATTGAAACATGCCATCGAAGTCGGCTATATCGACCTAGCTTAGGTTTATAAAAGAGATATAAAATTGTGATGGATCGACTTAATCGATACGTTTTCAGCCAGTTATTCATTGGTATGGTGTTGGTAGCGACGGGATTAACGTCCGTTGTCTGGCTATCACAATCTTTGCGTTACGTTGAAATGATTGTCAATCGAGGCTTGTCGGCGGGCATGTTTGTTTATTTGACATTGCTTTTGCTACCAAATTTTTTAGCGATCATTTTACCCATCGCTGTATTTGCTGTTGTTGTTTTTGTCTATAATAAATTAGTGGCGGATCGGGAATTGATTGTCATGCGGGCCGCAGGGTTGAGTCAGATGTCATTGGCTAAGCCCGCTATTTTGATATCCATGGCGGCTGTGGTGTTTGGTTATGCATTGAATTTATATTTAATGCCCGAATCGTATCGTTTGTTCCGCGAACTGCAGTGGGAAATACGTTATAATTATTCACAAATTTTATTAAAAGAAGGCGAGTTTACCAACGTATCAGCGGGCGTGACTGTGTATGTCCGCGAACGATCAAAAGACGGCCAATTGTTAGGCATTCTGGTTCATGATGAACGTAATCCAGAAAAACCGGTGACGCTGATGGCCGAAAAAGGTGCTATGGTCCGTGTTGAAAACGGGGCCCGTGTCTTGATGAATAACGGCAACCGGCAAATGACAGAAAATGGCGGCCGTAATTTCACTATTTTATATTTTGACCGTTATGTATTTGATATTAATTCATCATCCGAAGCGGTTCCGGTGCGTAACCGAGGGCCACGCGAACGCATGTTCAATGAATTGATTAATATTGATCAAGACAAAAAAATACAACCCAGAGATCGCGGTAAATTCATTGTTGAAGCTCATAAACGATTGATATCTCCGTTTTTTATTTTGGGTTATTCATTGATAGGTTTAGCCTGTTTGTTAACCGGATCGTTTTCCAGAAAATCGCAAGTTAGCCGCATTACAACAGCTGTGGTGATTATGGTTTTATTGCAACTTGAAACGTTAGGGCTTGAAAATCTAGTGGCAAAAAACTTTAATTTTATTCCAATGTTGTATTTTAACGGCATTATGCCAATCATTCTGGCAACGATCTACTTAATCAAAAACCCATCTCGTCTGTGGACGTTCTCTAACAATAACGATCAATTGAAATCTGCATAAACTGAAAACTACCCGTGTACTGATCAACAAATTTCTGTGATGCTGATACATCAAAATTATGATGGTTATTTTTTTTATGTTGAATGCGATTAAAAGCTTGCTTATGGCTTAAAAATACCCATTTTATGGCCTTGATCGATGGGCAATATTATTATTGATCAACATTGCGGAGGGATGGCAGAGCGGTTGAATGCACTGGTCTTGAAAACCAGCAAGGGTGCAAGCCCTTCCGGGGTTCGAATCCCCGTCCCTCCGCCATTACACAGCCCCACCATCGGTGGGGTTTTGTAATGGTTGGACGGGTTGGGATAAGATTTGAACCCCCGTTCGTGAGGAAGCACCGCTGTAGCGCGACATTTGGTTCTGGAGTAACCGTCACTTGGTTCTGGAGCAAAAAAATAGCGAAAATGGTGTAAATTATTATGATAAAACGGGTTTAAGCCGAAACCCAATCAGGCGTTCTTTTTCTGGATCATAGTCGCATTCAAAACGTTGACGGTTTAATATTCCAAAAGCATTTCGGAGCAAAAGTGATTCACCGTAATAGGTCAATGTTTTCTTATCCCGGTTAAGCCAACGGTGATATTTAAGTTTTAAATCGCTGCCATCATCCCATTCAGCCGCATCGCCAACTCTTGCGTTAATAATAGATAGACATCTTGCTGAAGCTTCAGAGTAGTTTTTGTCTGCCCAACAATTCAGATCTTTTTTGCATTCTTCAACAGTGGCCTTTTCTGCCGCTATTTCCTCTGGTGTTGGTTGGCTTTCAGGGAGTGCACTAAAAATAACAATGGCACCAACAATAACCGCCATTCCAATGAGACCATCTTTTGTTTTGGTTTTCATCATTACCTCCAATTTTTAAGCTTTATCTGTTAGGTTTTTTTTGGTTTTGCTGCTGCGGTGTTTTTGTTTGCATTTTTTTGATTGGTTTTTTCGGTAGCAATTACAGTCTCAGTTTGATTAGTTTTTAGTAATCACCAACAGCATCAGCAGCAGCCTCAAGAATATTTGTCAATTCGACTGATATTGGAGGTCTATCAATCCACAGAAATTCACACATAATTTGACTAGGGCGAATACGATAAACAATGCCAGTTGTTGTATCGACGGGGTCTTCATCTGGCTGGGGTAAGTTTGTCAATTCGTCGATATCAACGATACGCGCAATAAATCTCGGTGTACGGGTGTGAGTGATATATTCGCGACGGGTATTTGACTGAGTTTCGATGCCATCACCTAACACCCATTCATCACGCGGAAAGGCTAAACCAGAATCGTCTTCAACTCCGGCCATTTTCAATAGTTCGTCCCTGATTTTGTCAGGAGGTCCATATTTTACCCAACGTCGAACAGTCCGGCTATCAACATTTAATTGTCTGGCTATAGCAGACTGCCACCCATAAGCGGTGCCCAAAAGAGCAACCGCGAATGATGTGAAATCCTGACCAGTCCAAGACTGGGAGGTGTTGATTTTTTTTGTCATTATTTGACCTCAACCGCTTCAATAATAGCACTGTCTCGTGCTTTATCGTATGCCCGACCACCAGAAAGACCGTTTAGGACCTTCTGACCATATTCAATAGCTTCAAAAGCTGTCTCAAAAATATCATTTTCATCCGTTTGTTCGCCTTCATAAATTATATCGCCGGGCGCAATTGTGTCTGAAAAGTCGCAAATATCGATAGTTGATTTGATTTGATATGTGTACATGGTGGGTCTCCTTAACCTCTACCGGGTGGGCCTTATGCCCTTCCCTCTTGATGTCCTCAAATTAGGACAATTTTTTTATCGCGTCAAGTTTTTTTCTTTGTTAATTCGAAATTATCACCTCGCCGACTTTTTGGGCCTGTTTTTTGGCGATGGAGTATGTGGTTTCGACGGCCTCGATGTCGAAGGATTTGAAGATTTCGCGGACTTCCGGCCGGTCATTTAAGGACAAGATAAACCGGCCTTTAAGGTTCATTAAAACATCGTTTAATCGTTCGAAATCGGCGCGTTCGAACATATCTTTGCCGTAGTCTTTTTCGCAGCCATAATAGGGCGGATCAAGATAAAACAGGGTCATGGCCCGGTCGTAGCGAACAATAAAATCGGTGTAGGGCAAACATTCGATGGTGACGGCCGAAAGCCGGGTATGCAGTGCATCCAGCATGGGGCCAAGGCGCGTGATATCAAAGCGGCCGGGCCGGTCGGCGGATACACCAAAATTGCGGCCGGAAACCTTGCCGCCAAAGGCTGTGCGTTGCAGATAGAGGAAACGCGCAGCGCGTTCCAGATCGGTCAGGGTGGTCGGTTCCGTTTTCACCAGCCTGTCAAATTCGGCACGGGTTGACAGCTGGAATTTCATCATTTCCATAAACGGAACATAATGGCGTTGCAGGATTCGGAAGAAATTAGCCACTTCACGGTTGAGATCGTTGATAACTTCGGTCTTTGGTTTGTATCTGCGCCTTAAAAACACACCGCCCATGCCGACAAAGGGCTCGGCATATAAAACGTGCGGAATACCTTCGATTTTCTGAATAATTCGTTTTGCGAGATTTCGTTTGCCACCTAAATATGGTGCAACTGGTGAAACCGGTTCAACAGGTTGTCTGGACTCCATAAGTCAAAATTCCGTATAAATGTCCCGCCGCGTGCGGTGACGGGTCGGCCAATATGCGGCCGGTTTTGGTCGAGAGGATCACTACTCCTCGGTTCAGGTGGTTACCGCCACCTGTCCCCCGTCCGGCCTTATGCAGGCGCAGGCCAAGTTAAATTGCTTGCGGCCGTTAATGCATCAGCCGCTGTTGTGGCGGCATCAATGGCTTCTTTTGTTCCTTCGCGGATATCTTCGATGGCGGCCGCAACCACCATCCACGTGTCGGCTTGTGTTTTCCATTCGGTGGCCACGGCCGCATAATCAGGTGTTGTTGGATTGAGCCGTTCAGCCCGCGCCTTGATCAACGGATAATCAGTGGCTGCGGGTGATGTAGCGGCCAACCAGTTTTCGGCTTCGGCCCGTTTGCGTTCATAAATAAGCGCCTGACCCGCGCCGCCAGTGATGAATTTCATTCGCGCGGCTTCAGCTTCAATATCAATGCGGTTTTTTAACATGGTTTGCGTGGCGGCCAGCGGGATGATTTCGGGTGCGGGCGTCGTGAAAACCGTGCCGTCCCATGTGCCGCCCACCACAGCGGTCCCATCATCAAGGACCAGTGTGGCGACAATTTCAGCGGTGAACAGGGCGTTAATATCGCCGCCTTGATCATTGATCAGTTCAACGACTTTGCTGTTTTCAATTCTTGCGTAAATCATTATTTGTACTCCCTAATAATTACATAACCTGTGCCACCAACGCCACCGTTTCCACCGGGACCACTGGCACCATGCGATCCACCGGCACCACCGCCGCCATTCAGTCCTGCAGTGCCTGTAACAGACGTTCCGTTGACACCTTTGCCGCCGCCTTCACCGGCACCGGAGCCCGAGGCATTGTCCGAAACTGAATCGCGATTACCCTGATAAGAGCTGGCCCCACGTAAATTCAAATCACCGCCTGAGCCTATGCCGCCGCCCGCTGGCCAACCGCTGTCACCACTGCCGGAACGGCCGCCACCATTTCCGCCTGTGGCGCTTAGATAAGCGCCAAATGAGGACGACCCACCTGTTAATCCATTCGTAGCTCCTGCGCCTGCAGCATCGGCCCCGGTGCCACCAAGGCCACCTGTACCGACTGTTACTGCAGCACTTGAAACAGCGGATACATCAATAATCTTTGATGATTTTCCTCCTTCGCCGCCACCGGCACCAACAAAATAATCAGGATAGCCACCACCACCGCCTCCGCCTCCTCCTTTAGCTTCGACTTCGATTTTTGTGGTTCCCGCATCTTTGGTCCAGGTGCCGCTGGCTGTAAAGACTTTCACGGATTGCAGCACACCACCTGTGTCTGCTTCGGCATCGATGTCAACGAACATAATATCGGCGGCTTTGGAGATGCCGATACGGACCTTGTCCGTCGGTGCGGTCACATTTAACGCGCCCGCCGTGGTGCCATCCAGATAATAACGTGATCCCGGCGTCAGTCCCGACATCAGACCGGCGCGGGTTTCCCCAAAACAAATGACTTCACTGTTCGTTACATCGGCCACACCGACCGCATTGTTGCTGGTGGTACCGTCGGCAATAGCTTGGGTAAAATTGCTGTTGACGCTGTCCCAGCGGACGACTTCACCATCGGCAACGCCCACGGCAAAAGTGGCCGATTTGATAACGACGGCTTTCGACGCGCCGCTGATCATGGCCGTGATGGCTTGACGCAGTTGTGTGCGGTCGGATTTATCAAGGGTCAGACCGCTGCTGGTGATGGTACCGGAAATCTCTTCTTGTATCATGTTAAGCCATTCGGCGTTGACCACCGTGGCCGGGATGGCGTTCGCCGCATCACCATCGGTAAAAAACCCGTTTGGATTGGGCCCGGCCGCAGTCGGTGCCGGGAGCGTGCCTGTGGCGGTGCCATTGTCGATTTTAAACATTTTAGTTGCCTCCGTAGGTGAAATTTACATGGGTGTGGGCGGGTTTTTTGGCTGTGATGGCGCACTCCAATAATTCGTTGCCCCACTTGGCCAACGGCTCGCCACAACTGCTTGCCCCGGCCCTGAACTGAACGGTCGTTGTTGCCGGTGCGTTGCAGGCCCAGACAAAACGCCAGGTCTCGCCACAACAGGGATCTCCGGCCGCACTCTGTCCGGCCGTAAACGGTTTGAATTCCGATATCGTCACGTCGAAGCCCAGGATTTTTGCCAGATCGATAAAAAACTGCCGGGATTGGCCACCACGCATGGTCAGTTTGGCGACCAGTGCGGCGCGTCGTTCCTGCACGGTTGTGGCGGCTGTGGCACACTTATCCGGCAGTCCGGCTGTTTTTTCCCAGTCGCTGAGCATTTCCGTGGTTTGGCGCGGATCGCTTTCATCCACCAGATCGGCCATGCGATTATGTGAGTTGGCCATACCATCGGCCGTGGCCGTTAACAGCTTGGTCAATGTGGCATCAGGGTCGCGTGGCCAAGCCGATCCTTGCGGCAACAGTTGCTGTAAAATATTCAGATAATCGTCGGTGGTGGCTCTCATCGCATCAGCTCCATGTGATCGCGCCGAAGACGGCGATCTCTCCTGTCAAATGGGTGACGTCGGCGACCGGGCTGGTCAGTTGATGATCGTTTTCACCGGCGGCGATAGAAATGGCCTCACGAATATGGCTGATCAGGATGGTGCCGCCGGGGACTGCTTCGCGCCGGATCAGGTCTTTGATCTCGGCCTCGATGGCGTCTTTGACGGCCTGCGATACCGGATCAAGCCCGGAAATGGTCAGGTTTAAAATCTTCGGTACCGGGGCGACAACGGTTAATGCGGCCGTCACCGGCCGCACCAGATCAAGGGCCGTTTGCACGGCCGTCACATCGGCCGCCAGCGGAATGCCATCGGCATAGGTATCGGCCATTAAAAACCGCACGCTGACGGTGCCGAGGCCCAGTTCCTGCGGATAGACCCATGCGTCTGTGACACCGGCCTGATCTTTGGCCCATTTGACGTAATCAAAATCCGCGCCACCGTGGGGCGGTTGCTGAATACGGTCGAGAATACGGGCGCGAAAATCGTCGTCGGTTTCTTCGTCCGCGCCGCCGGTTAAGCCTGCGGCCGCCACAGTCGGCCCAGCGTTTACGCCGACAATGGGTGAAACCAGGTTAACCGTGGTCCCGGAAACCCCGTTGCCGTCCAATCCGGCCAATACGGCGGTGACGGTGGCGGTGGCCACACCGGCGGTGATGATCACTTCGACAGTAGTTTGGTATTGGCGGCCATCGGCGCGTTGCAACAGCGTGTCTTTTGGAATTACGGTGTTATCGATGCCGGTAAAATCAACGCTTCCTGTGGCAAAGGTCGCCGCCAAACGCGCCACATTCCAGACCGCACCGTGGCGATCGAGCATTTCCGCTTCGGCGGTGTCAACCAGCATCTGCTCCTTGGCCCAGTCGATAAAACCGTAAACACCGTGATTGGCCCCGGCCGATGTGGTTGCCAACACGTTCAGATTGGATCTGCGAAGGCGGGCATCGGCACCGGGCAAGCGGGCCTCGATATCGGCAATGGCGGCGTCATTCAGATTAGTTAACGTTGGTTTTTCAAAGGGCATTTGCACTGGCTCCTTGGCCTTGCCAGACGTTATCAAAGCGGTATTCAATCTGATTGCCGGTCGGCGGATGGATGACGATTTCAAGGGCCAGCATTTGCGGTCGCGGGTTTGTGGCCACAACATCGATTTTTGATGCAACACCGTCCTCGATCAGCCATGCAAGGGCTTCGCGGGCGTATTCTTCGGCGCGGATCATCACGGCGGGCAGTTGTTTTTCCCGCGCCAGCAGCCACAGCCGCGATCCGATGCGGTCATCGCCGCTGTTTGCGGGCAGGCCCAGACTGTCGCCCCACCAGCCGCGCCGGGTATCATCATCTCCGGGCAATTCATCGTCTGGCCGGGCGCGCCGGTCAGAAAACAGGGAAATAATCACAGCCGTTTCCAGACCGTCATCGGCTTTCAATAGTCCACCGTCCAGGTCCAGATCGGCGGCCATGATGTCTGCGTTAAATAACGCTTTAATATCGGTCATGGCCCCTCCGGATGGTTGGATGGAAGGTCGCCCTGATCAAGGCCGTGTTCGGTTGATGTGCCGGTGGCACCGGTGGTGTAGCTGTCGATATTATATGTGGTGCCGCCCGCATGGGTCTCGCGCTGACCTTTACCGTAAACCTCGGTCTGTAAATAGTCGGTGCCGATAATTTCGACACCTTTGCCTTTGATGCGGACGATGCCGGAAGATTTGAGATAAATATTTTTGCCTTCAAGGTGAAGGCCGCTCCTTTTAATATGAACAACCTGTCCCAGATCGTCATATAAAGCGACTTCACCTTGGGCCAATGCCTTCAGACGGTAGCGCCGGTCGTCAACAGCGATGATGACGCTGTGCGAGCGGTTACCGCCCAAGGCCAGCAGGATCGCTTCCGCGCCCGGATGTGGATGGCTGGTGATGCCATAATTCTGAAACCGTTCCACGCCGTCCATGGCCTCGCCCTTCAGCACCGAGACCTGCAGACCCTGCAGTTTGGTTTCGTCATCGATGACCTGGACAATGGCGCGGCCGATCATCAGCATGACGCGGCGTTTAATTGGGGCCATCAATTTTTCAATAATGCGTCTCACCAGCCCGTTTCCACTTCATCGTCTTTAAGCGCGATCAATTCGAACGCTTTGGCCGGGGCAAGCGATAACCGTGTGGTGCGGCCATTGCCGTCCAACGTCATCGTCGTTGATGTAATCAGCATGTCGCCGGTCAAACCCAATTCAGGGATATCGATAGCTACCAGCGTTAATGGCCGCCACAGACCGGTTTTATGTTTCCAGCCTTGCACAGTGATGTCGGCTTTTAAAGCGCGGGCACGGCGCACGCTGGCTTCCCATTTTGCCCGTTCCAGGAACGTTGCACCGTCGCCCTGGTCTTCGCCAATAATAATCAACGGCCGGTACCGGTTTACACCGGGATCGACGGCTTCGGCATTGGGTTCGGCATTGTCTTCGGCGGATGTGAAATCATTTCCAGCAGCCTGACCTTTAACAATGATTTTTGAAAAACGGTCGCGCATGGATGAACCGCCCGATGCTTTCAGCACATTGCCGTCTTTGCCTGTTTTAAGGGTTGCGTTTGAATGCGCAGCCTGATCGGCGCGGGTTAAATTCAGGCCGCCAAAACCGTCCGACATGGCCAGCACAGCGCGCATGCGACAAGCGCGGTCGATGGCTTCAAACGCGGTTTCACCTTCGTTGAGTTTGAATTTGGAAAACGCCTTGCCGATGTCGATTTCAGCATCGACATTGACATCAAATGGCTGGCATAAAGCCCTGACGATTTCCGTTAATTTCTGGTCTTTCCATTCACCGGGCGTTTGCACGACCGAACAATCAACCAGATCCCCGGCGCGGTCACGGCCGGAGACAGAAACGGTGTGACTGCCCGATGCAACATTGGGAGTGGCGTCATCGATGTAGCCGGTGATCACCGTTTCATCACCAATTTTTAATGTGCAGGATGACCCGGCCTTGACCGGGCGCGGTGTGGTTTGTCCCGGCCAGCGATCGCTTAATGTTAGATTGAACGTTCCGGCCAGCGTTTCCATAGAACGGGTGATGGTAACGGTTTTCCAGCCACCATGAATTTTATCAGCGATCAGCAATTTAACATCATCAGACATTGGTCAAGACCTCCAGCTCGTTGCCGCCTGTGGCCATGCCGGGATGACGCAATTTGTTGCGGGCGGCGATTTCATCGGCGCGGTTTAAAACCGCATTCACATCATCGCCGTATAAATCATTGGCCAACGCCAGGGCCGGGCGGGTTGCTTGCCAGCTTTTTTTAATGACACGTGGTAAACTGGGCGCGATGGATGAAACGTGTTTAACAACCGACTGCGCCAGTTTTGTATAGCTACGCCATTCGCCGTCGGTGGCAGTGGCTGTTTCCAGATCAATCAAATCAACAATGCGGGCGCGCGTGGTGGTCGCTTCCAGACTAGTGGCGAAGGTTTGATTGGCGGCCAGCCGCGCCCGTTCGGCCAGCGCCGATCCACGGACAAAACGGGCGAGCGCGGTCTGGTTTTTAAGTTGTTGCTGTCGGCTCGGCGTCGTTTGTGGTGGCGGTGTCAGCCCATCACCAAAACTGGCCAATGACTGAAACACTTTTTCTGCCGGTAACGGATTTACCGATTGCACCCGGCCCATCAGGTCTTGCAGTTTTGACGCCAGATTTGCCGGGTCGCGCACATATATACTGGCGTTTGTCGTCAGATCGATAACGTCGCGGCCGAGGGTTGCCAGTTCTTCGCCGCTACGGATTGTTTTCTGGATTGTGACCATAATACCGCTCGCGCCCGTGATCACGGATTTAGCAGCATCACCGGCGACAAATTCCGGAAAACCGCCGACGTTAAACGATGATTTAAACGATGTTTGCAGGCTGTTTAAAAGGTTGTTTGCCGAACTGTTAACCGCCGACGGTGTATTGGTTTGCGTTTGCGGATATAAATTATCACCGGCCTCAGCAAAGGTCAAAGTGAAGCGAACCATTCCGCCGTCGCGGGTGGTGTAGCGTTGGCGGCAATCGGTGCAGACAACCGTCATTTCCCCAAGGTATGGATGAACCAGCGTGCCGGTGCCGGACTTTTCACAGGCCTCAACCAGCTTTGCAGCCTTGCCCATATGATCCGGTTCCAGGACATATCCTTGAAGTGTGTGTTCACGCGACTTGCGGCCCAAGTCTTCGATATAGGGCTCGTCCCGATTCGGGTATTCGTGCCGAGCCTGACGGCGACCAAACCCACCTTCGGCGTCTGAATGAAAAAACTCAACACCACGAAACGAGGGCTTGCGCAATTTTTGATGCCAGCTCATTATACCACTCCAGAATGAAAAAGAATTGAAGGGATATGACAATGGTTCGATGGTTGGCACCGATCACCTTGATTTTTATGTTGGCATCCTGTGGTAGCGAGCCACCACAACGCGTTGAAGACGTTCGCAGTAGCGTGCGTTCCGTGACAAACGAAAACGGATCCCTGGCAATCACGATGATTTCCAAGGGTCTTGATGGTGGAGCCACTGACATGGCCGGCTTTGCCCGCGATTTCTTCGCGGTTGCTAAGTGGCAGATGGTTCACGGCGGCGGAACGAATAGAATTACGATTCTTGCCGTCGTGCCCACACGCGACAAGTACGGGAACGAAGGTGAGCAGGAGGCCTTTATCCTGTCCGTTGGCGGCGACGACCTTGGCCGTATCCAATGGGACAACATCACCCATTGGGACTTGATGAATTTGGCGACATTCCTGCCCGTTCACAGTTTCGGCGGGCAATTGAGTCGCGCTTGGTGCAGCGAGGAAGACAACCTCCGCTATTCTATGCGGTTCTGCGAACAGGTTCGGATAAATTAACGTCATCACAATCCTGCCATCATTAAACCTGTGTCGACATCGACATTAACATCACGGTTCGACGTGTTGAGTTCGCCAACACTTGGCCTGCCTTCGGCATCTATTTTAAGGCTGATATCAACTGTATTTTTGTTGGTTGTTGATTTGCCATCGTCGGCAATATAACCACCAAGTTTTTCACCGCCGTAACTGCCAATGATCCCGCCAATAATTGCGCCTATGGCCGTACCGATTAATGGAACAATGGAACCAATAGCAGCGCCGGCTGCAGCACCGGCAACGGTTCCGCCAAAACCACCGACTGCTGTTCCAATCCCTTTTTTGTCACCTTTTTTGTTCGCATCATAAAGATCGCTACCGTAGGTTAAAGCTGTTAGCGGTATAGCTAAACCTCCTGCGGCGCGGCCTAAAAGCCGGGTTCCCCGTCCCGCAAATTTACTAAGACCTTGACCCGCCGTTTTACTAAGGCCACCTGTTGCACGGCTTAATAATTGACCGCCTCGGCTAACCAAACCACGTAAACCTCGACCCCCGCGGCCAATAATTCCGCGCCGCCCACGGCCAAACTTTGATTTAGTTTTTTTTCTGGATTTTCCGTTTGCATCACCGCCAAATCCAGCACCACCATCTGTTGGCCAATTAACGACCATTACAGGAGTGGCTCCGGCTTTACCTGCAGCACCGGCCATTGCTTTGGCAGCACTGCCTTTACGACCTGAAAACAGGGAACGAGCCGCCGCGGCTGTGCGGATGGCTTTCGATGCCACGACAAGACCGCCTAACGCCGCAGCACCATAACCAAGTGTTTTGATCATAGAATTGAGTTTTTCAGGGTCGAGATTGTCGATTGCCGACGCCAAATCCTGAATAGGTTTAGTCAAATTAGCATCAGCAAAACGCTTTCCGGCCGTCAGCAAACTTGTCAAAGCGGCAGCTGTTGTTTTAGCATTTGTTGCACTGTCTTTAAGAAGCTGCGAACCATCATCTTTGGCGTTTAAAAATTGATCAAATGATGCAAATCCGCCTGTTTTATTGTATTCGATGATGGCACCAGTAAAAGCGCGGACGGCCTCTCCATCAAATATTTTTGAAATCCTTGATGTATCGCCATCCGTTGCACTAATAATGTCTTTGACAATTTCAATAACAGACCTCATGCGTTTCGGATCATCCGGGTCCATTATTTTAATACCACCTTTTTGCAACATCTTACGCTTTTCGCCATTATTTAACGTTCTGACTAATGCTTCCATGGCGGTGGCAGCTTGTTCTGGTCCCGCAGTGCCGCGTTTAATCATTTGCATCATGGCACCCATTTCTTTGATCGCTTGCGGGCCTACACGGTTAAAAGAACCATAGGCGGATGTAATGCGTTCGCCTTGAGTGGCTAAATTCTGCAATGTGAACGCACCCGCTTTGCCCTGATTGATCAACGCGTCCAAAGCGTTTGTAAAATCGGCACTATTTTCAAGGCCAAATTTTTCATTCATGTCTGCTAACATCGCACCGATATTTTGGCCCTCGGCTCCTGTTGCACGTATGGCCAGCCCGATGTTGCGCATATTGTCTCGGGCAAGGTCGAGGTTGCCGGTTTTTTCGACGATTTTGTCAATCGCGGCAAGTATCTGCCCCGGATCGACACGGATATCCGGCGATTGCGCCACATCAAAAACAGCTTTTTTCAACGCGTCCATTTCCTTGGCCGAGCGGCCCGACTGGACACCCAGCTGGGTAATTTGCGTTTCCAAGGATACCAGGTAACGAACAGCACCCGCACCTGCAGCGCCGGTGATTAAGGCTGAATAGCGGTTACCTAAACGATCAAGCCCACGTCCTGCAAATTTCGCAGCACGGCCGAGGCCACGCAAACTCCTTGAACTTTTTTTGGAAAACGTGCCAATTTTCCGGGTCAAGTCGCGTGATTTTTGCGCAAGATTTCCGGCTAAATCGATTATCAGACGTGTTTTTAAATCACCCATGCTGTTTTTCTTCCAGCTTATTTAAATAACTAATCACCCGAGTAGCCGGAAGGTTCAAAACTTCATTCAGCGACCAGCCGGTATTCATCGACAACAAGATAATCGCGTCATCAAAACTATTCCGATGACGCAGAAGGTCGCCCCCGATTTTGCACCCTTTTTAAGGATGTTTCGGCCAATCCATCGGCAGCACCGCGAATGATTTCAAAATCGATTGTTGATAGTTTTTTCAGGTTGTCGAGATCTATTGGACCGACTAAATCACCAATCCGGACAATCTGACGTCCAAGCGATAACAATCCAACCATCGTTGGATTTGATACCAATTCGTAACCGTCCGGAGTTGTCACCAGTTTTTCTGCATCGCTGAGAGCGGCGACCATATCGCCGACAGTCTCCGAACGAATTTCGACATCCATATAAATATCGGGTCCGATTTTAAGTCCGTCGACTAATTTTTCCGTTATCTTACTCATTGTGTTTCCTCGGCACGAATACCTTCAAACCGGACTTGGATGTTGGCTTCTTCGGTTTGCACATCGCCGTCGGCCGCAAACCAAGCATCGCTTAAAACGATCACTTTATTGTTGGCTAGTTCAAGGGTGACGGTGGCACCGTCAAGGTTGACCAGTTTACCGAGATCAAGATCGGAACTGTCGGTGATCTCGCCTTCGATAAAAGGCACCTGAATAGTTTCTTTATATCCATGAACCGTATCACCACCGACGATGGCTTCGCGTTTGGACGCACCCAGGTTATAAGTGAATGAGCCCTTAGCCGCGTGTTGAATACCATTCACTTTGAAAAAGACCGTTCCGGCCCGGCGATTTGGATTTGTCATTCTATTTTACTCCTTAAAATTAAAGTCTGAATTCAACTTGCCCAGCAAAGACGCGGAATTGATTGATGACATCAGGCGGGATCAGTGCATTGATGCGATTGGCGTCATTGGCGTCGCGTTCGACAATCAAATCGGTTTTGAACTGATCAATGTTTTCGGCCAAACCGGCGTCTTCCCATTGTCTGAATAAAGCGATTAATTCAGCGCGAATGATTTTGGGTGTGACGATGGCTTGTCCGGCACCGAAACGGGTGCCGTCATTGGCCAGCTTGAACCTCGGGAATTTCAGCAAAATCCGTGCACGAACCGAATAGCGGAGGTACGCAAGCGTCTTCATGGTGTTAAGGTCCAGATAACTGACATCTTCAACACCGGCCGCATTGGTTTCATATGTCGTGATGACGCGCTCGATCAGCACCATGCCGCCGTCGTCCACTTTCCATGTGGCAATACCGTCGAACAGTAACAAGTTGCGTTCGTTCATGGTGAAGCGGTCTTCGACAACCGGAGCCATGACGTCTTTTAACGGTAGCGTCTGGAACGGCCGGGCCGGATCGATCTTGGCGTAATAGGCGCAGACGCCGCCTAATGCTGCTGCCCATTGGCAAGGTTCGGTCGGTGATTTTTTGGCACCGATAATCGAGACGTGTGGTGAGTTGCGGGAATTGCCGAGCGTAGTCAAAGCCGCATGGGTTCCGGACGCGCCTATATAAGTGTGGGCGTCCATCATGGTCAACGGCCCGAAACGGCTTAAAAGTTCTGCTTCCAAAGCCGTTAAGTTGGCGGCATCTGACCAGGCACAAATGATATCGGTGTACCATTCCGATCCCATGGTGGCGATAACGGTCGAGATATCCGGATTGCCCGATCCACCGGCCATGGCGGTAACAGTGGCCGTCAAGCCAGCGGGCAGTGCTTCGCCCGGATAATAATTCACACGAACATCGATGTCGTTGCCGTTTTCGCCTTTGTGGCGGGCGGTGATATCAACCTGCTGTGCCGTCACGCCGTTGACCACGGCTGTTACCGACAGATCGGTTTTGGCGTTGATGGCGGCAGCCACGTTGGTGGCCACATTGGCGGGCGTATCGGTGGTGGCGACGCCGACGCGGATGCGTTGACCACCTAAATAAATATTGAGCGTTCCAGCTGCTGTTACCGCACCGCCGAATAAAATATTTCCTGCGGCCTGAACACCGGCGGCGAGATCATCTTTGGCGATGGCCCAGACTTCGGTCCACGAATTGTTTTTCTTTAAGGCCCTGAACATCAAATGGAGTTGTGATCCGCGACCGAAGTATTCTTCGGCGGCCGCTTCCGATAACACGCGGATCGGCGTGTCGGCGGCGACGGTACCGGTTGCCAGACGTTGGCCGGTGACCAGAATTTTAACAGGCATGCCGGGCAGACCGCGCAGGGCACCGGTGTTGATAATTTCGATGGCCGCACCGGGTGTGCGCAGATCGACAGGGATAGCGTCAAATGAAATGGTCATTTGTTAATCCTTTTTTTTGGAAGTAACGGGTTTGGTTTTAACGACGTCGCCGTCTTTCAGGCGGCGATGCCAATAGGAATTGTTAGCGACCTTGGCACCGTCTGCGGGCAATGCCTTGCGGTTGACAGGATCGCGGACAATGATTTTCGGATTTGCGGGTTTTAAAAATAAAAGATCAGGCATAATTTATTGCTCCGGTTTGATTAAATCTTCGGCATCGTTTTCAGCCGCAGGCAGAGGCGCGGTAACGTTGCCCAGTGGTGGCACGTCCCAATCGCTGTGCAGGGTGACGAAGTTGTCGAGTGTGGTTTCATCAAGGGTCAGTTCCGTTACGTATGAAGTCTCGATCTCAATGGCGTAGATCGACAAATTTTTTTCATTGTGGATTTGAACGATGCGACCGGGCTTGACCTCGCCAACATCGCTGAGACCAAGACCAAACAGCAAAACACGTCGCATATCTTCAACCATTTGATAGGTACCGACATTCCCTGCTGCACCCCGGCGCGCGGCTTTTTCATTGCGGCGATTGCGGGTTGCGCAAATTATCGAAAAACGGGGAACATGCCGCCACGCCGAACTGGCAATTTGCTCCGGTTTGGCTTCGCCTGAAAAAGTCACGAAAACCGCCGGTGTGCGTTTGACGATTTCACTGGCTTTGGCTTCCAGTTCGCCGCCATAGGATTTGACATCTTTCAGGGTGTAACCAAGCGCTGCGTCCTTCAGCTTATCAACTATGGCCTGTTCAATAGTCCCGATCATTGTCTAAATGCTCCGGTCAGATAGTCGTGAACGCTGGCTTCGATTTCCCGTTCGTCGTCGGCATCAATTCCCAGAAACGGGCGCGCCGGAATGGTGGCTGCAAGATTTCGACCGGCTTGTCCGCCTTCCTGGTGGATGCGCGCATAAACCATGTTGGAGCCGACTTCGACCTGATCACTGGACGCATTGTGGGTAATTGACCCGCCGAGATAGTCATCCAAGGTCAGAATTTTTGCTTTGCCATCGCGAGCGCGACGACGTTTGGCGTAAGCTGTTGACCACGGTTTCCATTTTTTCCCGTCCGGGCCCCGCTCGGCTTCAAACCGATCCTGT
>Ga0316205_10000818_pt1 | contig 47288 bp, 40 predicted proteins | sample 3monthpyrite_MG_FD_204941 | JGI IMG/M metagenome (GOLD analysis project Ga0316205, IMG submission 204941) | Microbial mat bacterial communities from mineral coupon in-situ incubated in ocean water Damariscotta River, Maine, United States -... | ecosystem: Environmental > Aquatic > Marine >...
CTCCTTGAAATCCCGCGTCTTGCCACATTGCCCCTGCAACTGCGCCTCAAGCGCCAGCTGCCCTTCGAGATCGTTCTCCCACGTGGACCGGATCGCCGTTTTCAGCTCCGCATAGGCCGCCGTCGGCCCGGTGGCGAGCTTGGCCGCCCGCGCGCGCCAATGGGCGTCGAAACGGTCCTCCTCGACCGCCTCCCAGATCATGCCCCAGTCGCTGGCCTGTCTGGCGCTGATCGGCTCGGCAAACAGCGCCGCCCCCATCGCCTTGGCCGCCCCCATCTGGCGCGGCAGCCAATAGGTCCCGCCCGCATCCGGAATGAGCCCGATCCGCGTGAAGGCCTGCAGGAAATAGGCGCTGTCGCTCGCGATCACGACATCCGCCGCCAGCGCGAGATTCGCCCCCGCCCCCGCCGCCGGCCCGTTCACCGCGCTGATCGTCGGCACCGGGCATCCGCCGATCGCGTGCAGCATCGGCACGTATTCCTCGCGCAGCACGCGCTCAAGGTCGAGCGAGGCGACATTGACCCCGTCGCCCAGGTCCTGCCCCGAACAGAACGCCCGGCCCTCGCCGGTCAGCACCACGACGCGCGCAGTCTTGCCCGCATGGGTCATGGCATGGGTGATCTCGGCGCGCATCTGGGTGTTCAGTGCGTTCATGCGGTCCGGGCGCGCCAGCGTCAGCACCGCCACATCCGCCTCGATCGTCAGCGTGATCGTTTCATAGTCCTTCACGGGGCACAGACCTCCCTTGCCGCATCTGAACCCGGTCTAAACCGAAGCGTTCACAAAGGCAAAGGCCTGGAGCAGGTCGTCGCGTCGAGAGCGCCTCGGTCCGCCCTTTCGCCGGTCCCGGGGCTGTGCGCGGTACAGGACATGGCGCGCGCCGTTCCCGCGGATCAGAGAGCCTGTTGCCGCCAGCGCTCCAGCGCGGGGTTGCTTTCGGGGCGTGTGGCCTCCAGCGTGGTCTCGGCATCCGGCTCGGCCTGCGCCACGCCGGGCGATCCGGCACCCAGCATTCCCAGCGCCTCGATATTGGCCATGACCTGCGGCGCGCGCGCCATGGTCTGGGCCAGCGAGCGCTGGAAGTCCTGGTTCTTCTGCTGATGCCTCGCCCCGAAATAGAACGAGACGATGACCCCCAGCAGCCACCACAGAGGCTGCGGCACCAGCGCGATGCCCTGCATCCGGGCCGAGAACCAGATCGGATCGAACATCGCCGACAAAAACAGCGCCAGCGTACCCAGGGCCAGCGCCGGGCGCGGAATGCGGTTGATCGCATCCATCAGCCGGTCGAACCAGCCGCGTTCGGCCCGCGAGAACTCGGCCGCGAACTGTTGCATCACCGCCTGCCGGAGCCCGGCCTCGCGCACGCCCGCGCCCTCGGCGTTTTCGCGAAACACCTCCGCCGTTTCGCGGATCGCGTTGCGCCCGCCGCCAAAGATCAGCGTGAAAATCTGCCCGATCAGCCCCATGACGATACCCTTTCGCGAAACTCCGCCTCGCCGAGATGAAATTGCGGGCTGATGAACGCTTCGGCCCGCCGGATCCACCCGCCCTTGCCACCTGCCCGGGTGCGCGCGTATTTGCGCGAGGCCGGTCGCCGGTCGGCAAGACGGAAGTAGTAGTTGCGCCGCGCGATCCCGTAGGCGTCGGCGATATACTCGGGTGCGGCACGCGCGGCGGCCTGTGCCGCCTGCACCGTTTGCGGCCCGATGACGCCATCCACCACCACGTCCTGACCCATTTGCACAAGCAGCCGCTGCAGAATGCGCACCGCGTTGGCGCCTGCGTTCACAAACATGTCGAACACGCTGGCCTGCAGCACCTCGGGCAGGCGCGCAATGCCGGGACGGCGAAAGTAGTGTTCGATGAAAATCTCTTCGGCCTGCGCGCGTGTGAGCCTGCGCACATCTGCCACGTTCACCCGACCGTCGTTGTTCAGGTCCAGCCCCAGCCGCCGCATCGTATGGATGGTGACACCGAATTTCGTGGCACCGCCCGGGTCATCGGGATCGTTCACGAACCCGCCTTCGCGCGCCACGATCTCGCGCGCAATCTCGGTCACACTCGGCATGACAGCCCTCGCTTTGATCACATCGCGGGACAGTCTGGCGCGGAGCCGTTAACACGCCATGAGTTAACCGCCCGTTTGGTCCTGATAGACGCCCTGCTCCTTGAGCGCGTCGATCACTTCCTTGGGCATGTATTCCTCGTCATGCTTGGCCAGGATGTCCTGCGCGCGGAACACCTTGCCGTCATAGGTGCCGGTGCCGACCATGCCCTGACCTTCCTCGAAGAGGTCCGGCAGAATGCCGACATATTCCACCTCCACCACGCCGCCGCCATCGGTGACCCTGAACCACATCGCCGCGCCCTCGCCGCGCCGGATACTGCCCTCCTCGACCAGCCCGCCGATGCGGAACACTTCCGTCGGGGGCGGCGGCTCGGCGATCACCTCGCTGGGCGAGCGGAAATACTGCAGCGCGTTGGGCGCGGCGAGGTAGAAGGCCGTGAAACTGGCCACCAGCGCAAAGACCGCCAGCGCGATCACCTGGATACGGCGTCTTTTTCTGAGTGTTTTCAAGGCTATGCCCACCTCCTCATGGGAAAACCGGCGCAAGCATCAGCCCCGCCGTCTCGTCGAGGCCCAGCATCAGGTTGGCGTTCTGCACCGCCTGCCCGCTGGCACCCTTCATCAGATTGTCGAGCACCGACAGGACAATGACGCGACCCGGCACACGGTCAGCCACCACGCCGATCCGGCACAGATTCGAGCCGCGCACATGGTTCACCTGCGGCACCGCGCCGGGATCGAGAACATCCACGAAAGGCTCATCCGCATAGCGCTCGACCAGCACTTCATGCACCTCGCCCGCGTCGCCCGCGGCATAAATCGTTGCCTGCATCCCCCGTGTCATGGGCAGCAGATGCGGCGTGAAGCTCACCGTTACGTCGCGGCCCGCCGCGCGACTCAGCTCCTGGTCCAACTCGCCCATATGCCGGTGTGCGCCCACGCCGTAGGCCTTGAAGCCTTCGTTGGCCTCAGCAAAGAGCATCGCCTCGTTGAGGCCCCGCCCCGCGCCCGATACGCCCGACTTGGCATCCACCACGATGCCTTCCGGGCCCACCGCACCCGCCTCCAGCAGCGGAATGAGCGGCAACAGCGTGGTGGCCACGTAGCAGCCGGTATTCGCGGTAATCCTCGCCCTGGCGATCTCGTCCCGATAAACTTCCGGCAGACCATAGGCAACCTGCGCCTGAAGCTCCATCGCCGTATGCTCGATCCCGTACCAGCGCTTGTAGGCCTCCGCCGCGCGCAGTCGGAAATCAGCGGACAGATCGACGATCTTCAGGTGATCCGGCGCGGTCTTGGCAAAGCCGTGCGTGACCCCATGCGGCAGCGCGCAAAAAACAAGGTCGATGCCCGTGAAATCCACCTCCTCGATGGTCACCAGGTCCGGCAGGTCCAGATGGCGCAGATGCGGAAACACATCGGCCATGCTCTGACCGGCCTTGGAATTCGCGCCAAGGGCCGCGATCTCCATGCCGGGATGGGTGGCGATCAGCCGGACAAGCTCGGCCCCGGTATAGCCGGATGCACCGAGGATGGCGATTTTATGGGCCATGGGGGACCCCTTTCATTCTGTTCCGTTGGATGTAGGCGAAAGCGACGGGCGCTTCAATGCGACGTGCTGTCAGGCGGGCTCGAAACGGATATTTCGTCGCAGGAACTGCGTCGCCCGGTCCGACACCCGCGCGGGATCGCCGGTGGTCAGGAACCGCGATGTGCCGCCGTCACCTGTCATCCCGGGCCGCCGCTCCAGGTAGTCCGCGAGGCTCTCGGCCACCAGCTCGGGCTGTGAATACACCGCCACATCCTCGCCCAGGGCGGCCTGGAACACGTCTTCCATCAGCGGATAGTGCGTACAGCCCAGAATGGCCGCCTGCGGCGCGGGCATCTTGCGCCTGAGCGCATCCACATGGGACCGTACCAGCGCTTCCGCCAGGATCATGTCGCCCTCCTCGATGGCATCGACCACGCCGCCGCAGGACTGCGCCTCCACATCCACGCCGATGGCGCGAAAGGCCAGCTCGCGCTGGAATGCCCGGCTCGCCACCGTGGCAGGGGTCGCAAAGAGCGCCACATGGCTCACCCCCACCTCGCGCGGCGGGGAATTGTCGCCCCATTGCCGCCTGGTCAGCGCCTCGATCAGCGGCACGAACACGCCCAGCACCCGCTTGCCCTGCGGCACACCCGCCTCCTGCATCCGCCGAAGTGCCGCAGCCGAGGCGGTGTTGCAGGCCAGGATCACCAGGTCACAGCCCTGCCCCCAGAGGTACTCCACATGACCCCGGGTCAGCTGATAGACATCCTCGGAGGTGCGCACACCGTAAGGCGCGTTGGCATTGTCGCCCAGATAGACCAGCGGCAGGTCCGGCAACCGCCGCTCCACCGCCTCCAGAACCGTCAGCCCGCCAAGGCCACTGTCGAAAATCCCTACTGCCATCTGCCCGTCCGCCGAAGGTCGCTCAATCCCGTTCGAAACCAATGCCGCGCGGGTCGATCAGTCCCGGGCACAACTCATAGGTCTTCATGCGCGGAAACGCCATGAGGGATTTCACCACGCCCGCCCGAGCGCGCCCGGACCCTGCCGCGCACGCACCGGCCACAACCCGCGCCACGCCCCTAGAGCGGTGTCTCACTGCCGTACCCGGCCTCTATTCGGCCGCCGTCTGCACCGCGTCACCCCCGGCCCGGATCACCGCCAGCAGGCTTTCGCGCTTCTTGGCCGCCTTCGCCTCGTTCGCGGCCTTCACCGGGCCGAACCCGCGGATGCTCAGCGGTAGTTCGGCCAGCGCCACAACGGCCTCGTGCGTGGCCTCCGTCAGCCTGGGCAGCACCTCGCGCAGATCGGCCTCGTATTGCTTGATCAGCGCGCGCTCCATGCGCCGCTCGGCGGTGTAGCCAAAGACATCCAGCGGCGTGCCCCGCAGCCGCTTCATCCGCGCCAGCACCCGCATCGGCCGCTCCATCCACGGCCCGAAAGCACGCTTCACGGGCCGCCCGTCCGCGCCCTTCTTCGCCAGAAGCGGCGGTGCGAGGTGGAAACTCATCCGGAACTCCCCGTCAAACTCGGCCCGCGCCTTGTCGCGGCTCGTCAGCAACAGCCGCGCCACCTCGTATTCGTCCTTGTAGGCCAGGAGCTTGTGATAGCCCTTCGCCACCGCCTCGCGCAGCGCTTCATCCCCGATCCCGTCGACCAGCTTGCGATAGCGCCGGGCCAGCCGCGCCGACTGATAGGTCGCCAGGTGATCCGCGCGATAGGCGATCTTGTCCTCCAGCGTGCCCGGCAGGCGCACCACCCCGGGCGCGATCAGCGCCATCGCTTCCCCGGGCGCATGGGCCGCCCAGCGTCCGATCTCGAAGGCCCGCAGGTTGCGTTCGACCGCCGCGCCATTGAGCCGGATCGCGTCGGAAATGGCCGCCCGCGAGAGCGGAACCAGCCCCCGCTGCCAGGCCGCGCCAAAGACCATCATGTTGGAATAGATCGAATCGCCCATCGTGTGGCGCGCCAGTTCCGTGGCATCGAACATCTGCACCGCCGCCTCGCCCAGCCGCGCCTCCAGCGCCACCGCCAGCCGGTCGCTGGGCAGGGAAAATTCGGGGTCTCGGGTAAAGTCGCCGGTGATGATCTCGTGACTGTTGACCACCGCGCCCGTGCGCCCCCGCCGCGTCAGCCCCAGCGTCCTGGCCCCGGCGCTGACCACCAGGTCGCCGCCGATCAGCGCATCCGCCTCGCCCGTGGCCACGCGAATGGCGCTGATGTCGCCCGGGGTCTCGGCCAGGCGGCAATGGATATGCACCGCGCCGCCCTTCTGGGCCAACCCGGCCATCTCCATCATGCCCGCCCCCTTGCCATCCAGCTGCGCGGCCTGCGCCAGCACCGCGCCGATCGTGACCACGCCCGTACCGCCCACACCGGTGATCACCACGTTATGCGTGCCGTCGATCACCGGCAGCTCGGGCTCGGGCAGATCGGGCACACTCAGCTCGGCGGCGGCCTCCTTGCGGATCGTCGCGCCTTCAAGCGTCACGAAACTCGGACAGAACCCCTTGAGACAGCTGAAATCCTTGTTGCAGCTCGACTGGTCCACCGCCCGCTTGCGACCCAGCTCGGTCTCGACCGGCACCAGGCTCACACAGTTCGATTGCACCCCGCAGTCGCCACAGCCCTCGCAGACATCCGTGTTGATGAACACACGCTTGTCCGGGTCCGGAAATAGCCCCCGCTTGCGCCGGCGCCGCTTCTCGGCGGCACAGGTCTGGATATAGATGATCGCCGACACGCCCTCGATTTCGGCGAACCGTTCCTGCACCGGCATCAGCTCGGCGCGCTCGAACATCTCGATGCCTTGCGGGAAGGCTTTGAAGTCAACATCCTCCTTCTCGTCATAGACAACGGCAATATGGCGCACGCCCATCGCCTTCAGCTCGGCCGCGATCCGCGGCGCATCGAGCCCCCCCTCGTTGGGCTGCCCGCCGGTCATCGCCACCGCGTCATTGTAGAGGATCTTGTAGGTGATCGTCGTGCCCGAGGCCAAGGCCGCCCGGATCGCCTGCACGCCCGAATGGTTATAGGTCCCGTCACCAAGGTTCTGGAACACATGCTTGCGCGTGGAAAACGGTGCCTCGCCGATCCAGTTCGCGCCTTCACCGCCCATATGGGTAAAGCCGGTGGTCTCCCGGTCCATCCACTGCACCATGTAATGGCACCCGATCCCGGCATAGGCGCGCGCGCCCTCCGGAAGCCGGGTGGACGAGTTATGCGGACAGCCCGAACAGAAATAGGGCAGACGGCTGGCGATCTCCTCGGCATTGTCGGCCTTGCGCGCCTCCGCCAGGGTCTCCAGCCCGGCCCTGATCCGGTCCGTGCCACGCCCCTCCTCGACCAGAATGGCGCCCAGCTTCTCGGCGATCAGGATCGGATCCAGCGCCCCGCGCGTCGGAAACAGCTCCTCGCGATGCAGCGCGCCCGCGCCGCCCTTGTACCAGCCATAGACGCGGTATCGGTTGTCGTCGAACAGCGCCTCCTTGATCTGGATCTCGATCAGCTTGCGCTTTTCCTCCACCACCACGATCAGGTCCAGCCCCTCGGCCCAGTCGTGAAACCCCTTCATGTCCAGCGGAAACACCTGCCCCACCTTGTAGGTGGTGATGCCCAGCCGCGCGGCCTCCTCGGCATCCAGCCCCAGAAGGTCCATCGCATGTACCAGGTCCAGCCAGTTCTTGCCCGCCGCGACAAATCCGATCTTGGCCCCCGGCTTACCCACCATGCGCCTGTCGATCCCGTTGGCATGGGAAAACGCCTCGGCCGCGAACCGCTTGTAGTCGATGATCCGCGCCTCCTGCGCGTGTGGCGTGTCACCCAGCCGGATGTTGAGCCCGCCCTCGGGCATCTCGAAGGCAGGGGTCACAAGTCCCACCCGGTCCGGCCGGCCATCGACCACCGCCGTGGCCTCGACCGTGTCCTTCATGGTCTTGAGACCCACCCAAAGCCCGCTGAACCGGCTCAGCGCATAGCCGTAAAGCCCGTAGTCGAGGATTTCCTGCACGCCCGCAGGGCTGACCACCGGCATATAGGCGTCAACCAGCGCCCATTCGCTCTGATGCAGCACGGTGCTCGATTCGCCGGTGTGGTCATCGCCCATGGCCATCAGCACCCCGCCATATCGGCTGGTCCCCGCCATGTTGGCGTGGCGCATCACGTCGCCCGAGCGGTCCACGCCGGGGCCCTTGCCGTACCAGAGGCCGAAAACGCCGTCATACCTGCCCTCGCCGCGCAGCTCGGCCTGCTGGCTGCCCCAGAGCGCTGTGGCCGCGAGGTCCTCGTTCAGCCCCTCCTCAAAGCGCACCTGCGCCTGCGTCAGCAGCGCCTCGGCCCGGCGCATCTGCATGTCCACTGCCCCCAGCGGCGATCCGCGATAGCCGGTGACAAAGCCGGCCGTGTTCAGCCCCGTCACCCGGTCGCGCGCGGCCTGCATCAGCATCAGCCGGACCAGCGCCTGGGTGCCGTTCAGCAGCACCGCCTCCTTGTCCAGGTCAAAGCGGTCCTGAAGGGTGATCTCCTGCTTGCTCATCGCGTGCCTCCCTGGGGTCAAGATAACCCGAATGCCGCCCCATAATAGGTCATAACTTTTGACCTACCAAGAAATTTCTCTCCCCCTGCCGCGCGGTTCTCCGTGCAGGCGGGGGGATTTCTTGCTATTGCGTCACGCCAAGGGGTGCGGTTCGGAAAGTTGCAAAGATGGATTGGGACAAGCTCAGAATATTTCACGCGGTGGCCGCGGCCGGCAGTCTGACACATGCCGGTGATCAGCTGCATTTGTCGCAATCGGCGGTGTCGCGGCAGATCCGCGGGCTGGAGGATTCGCTCGATGCCACACTGTTTCACCGCCACGCGCGCGGCCTGATTCTCACCGAACAGGGCGAGCTTCTGTTCGACGCCACCCGCGCCATGATGAAGCGGCTCGATGCCGCCACCGCCCGCATCCGCGACAGCGAGGACGAGGTGCACGGAGAGCTGCGCGTGACCACCACGCTGGGCTTCGGCACGCTCTGGCTGGCTCCGCGCCTGCCCAAGCTCTTCGAGCGCTACCCCGATCTCAATATCGACCTCATGCTCGAGGAGCGCGTGCTCGACCTGCCCATGCGCGAGGCGGATGTGGCCATCCGCATGAAAGAGCCCAGCCAGGCCGATCTGATCCGCAAGAGGCTCATGTCCGTGCACATGCGCCTTTACGCCTCGCCGGGCTATGCCGAAAAACACGCGCTGCCCCAGGTGCCTTCCGATCTCAGCGATCACCGCCTGATCTGCCAGAAGCCCAGCGCCGCCCAGGTCGGGGCCGGCGCGACACTGGTTTCCGAACTCATGGCCGAAGGGGCCAACACCACCCTGTCGGTCAACAACTATTTCGGCGTGCTTCAGGGCGTGCTGTATGACCTCGGTATAGGGGTGTTGCCCGATTACCTCATCCGCGACTTCCCCGACCTCGTGCGCGTTCTTCCTGAGGTAGAGTCGATCGAGGTACCCGTGTTTCTGGCCTACCCCGAGGAACTGCGTCATTCCCAACGTATCGCGGTCTTCCGTGATTTCGTTCAGGAAGAGATTATCGAGTACAGAAAGAAATTGAAGGAACAGGGAGTTGAATAGAAAACTTCATGTTTCTTTTTTGCCGGTTTCCACACCAAATCGCACGGCCAAGCCTCTTGGGACAGCCATCCTTGTGATGCAGGTTTAGCGTGAAATTGCCCATTGAGAACTGAGGTATGTAGGCAACGCATAACAGGGTTGCTCGGGGTGCGACATTATTTTCCTTGAACGCGGAAACCGGCGGGACTAACTGCAGGTCATGACGAGAGCGCCGCGTGCGGTGCACTCATCATACCTCCCTGTTGGACTTCGGCCGAGCTTAGTGCTCGGCCTTTTTTTTGGGGCTTTGCCGCCGCGAGGACCCCGGAAAAAGCTCGCCGCATGGCCCGCCCAAAGGCAAACGCGCCACCCGGCAGGGGCAGCGCGCGGCGCGACGTCTGTTGTTGGTTCTGCGAAACGGGCCAGGCCCGGGTTGCCTACTCCGCCGCCTCGGGCGACGACGGTTCGTCCGGTGCCTCGCCACCCTGCCCGGTCCCGGCTTCGGGCTTGGGCTTGCGGCGCGGTTTGCGGCGCTTGGGTTCGGGTTGGCTTTCGGGTGTCTCGACCAGCCCGCTGTTCTCGTCGCCCATGTCCACCACGTCGGGCTGCGGCGCGTCGGTCCGCTCGGAACCGGGGTTCGACTCGCGCTCCTGACGCTCGGCGCGCTCGCGGTCACGGTCGCGTTCCACCTGGCGTTCGCGGTTCTGGCGCTCCTGCTCCTCGCGCTTGGCATCCTGTTCGCGCTGCGCCGTGCCCAGCAGGCGCAGGTAATGCTCGGCGTGTTGCTGGAAGTTTTCCGTCGCAACCCGGTCACCCGACAGCTGTGCATCCCGCGCCAGCTGGTTGTATTTCTCGATGATCTGCTGCGGCGTACCGCGCACCTTGCCTTCGGGACCGGAACTGTCGAACACGCGGTTCATGACGTTACCCTGGGGCCGGTTGTTGCTCCGGTTCGACTTGTTCCGCGAACGTGACTTACTTGATCTCATGTCTGGCAGCTCAGCCTTCGTGCTGTGTATTTCGCCGGGGCTTTGGCAGGCTCTCGCCCGTTCGGGGCCGCAGAGCATGGCAAATGTTGGCTTGGAAGTCAGGCGGGACCACCGGGAACGGCCTCCACCGCGCTGACACCTCATGTCTAACCATGACGGATGGCCCGGTACAAGGGAAAACGGCCCTTCCGGCGAATTTTAGCCGCCCATTCCTTGAAAAAGGGTGAAAATGCCGCTCATTACGGCGCGTGGCCGCACACAACCCGGTCCCGCCCGTCCAGGTCGGGGGCCACGGTGACCTCTCCGAGGCCCGCGCCTCTGAACATCGCCGAGACCGCCTCGCCCTGCCGGTGTCCGATCTCCACCATCAGCCAGCCGCCGGGTTCCAGATATGCCCCGGCCCCCGCCGTGATCGCGCGATAGGCGCTCAGCCCGTCGCCCTCGTCGGTCAGCGCCATGCGCGGCTCGTGGACCAGTTCCGGTGCCAGCCCCGGCATCTCCTGCGCCGCGATGTATGGCGGGTTGCTGACGATCAGGTCGAACCGCCCCACCACATCCGAAAACCAGTCGCTCGCGCGCCATGTCACCCGCTCCGCGAGCCCCAGCCGCTCCGCATTCTGCGCCGCCACGTCCAGCGCCGCCGCCGAAAGATCGGTGCCCAGGCCCTGCGCCCCGGCTCGCGCCGCCAGCAGGCTCAGCAGGATCGCACCGCTCCCGGTCCCCAGGTCCAGAACCCTCCGGAACCGCTGGGCCAGGGCCAGCTGCACCAGCGTCTCGGTCTCGGGGCGCGGGTCCAGAACATCCCGCGTCACCCGGAAGACGTGATCATGAAACGCCCGCGTGCCGATGATCTGCGCCACCGGTTCGCGTGCCACCCGGCGCTCGATCAATCCATGGAACCGCCCGGCCACCCCCTCTGCCGCTGCGTCGCGCAGCGCCAGACTCAGCCGCCCGGGCGCGATCCCCGCCGCATGGGCCAGCAAGGCCCGCGCATCCCGCGCGGCACCGGGCACACCTGCGCGCTTCAGCGACGCCACCCCTTGCGCCGCCAGATCACCCAGCGTCATCCGCCCATCTCCGCAAGCTGCGCGGCCTGTGCATCCGCCGTGAGCGCGTCGATCACCTCGTCCAGATCGCCACCCATGATCTGATCCAGCTTGTAGAGCGTCAGATTGATCCGGTGATCCGTCATGCGCCCTTGCGGGAAATTATAGGTCCGGATGCGCTCGGACCGATCGCCGCTTCCCACCTGCGCCGACCGGTACGCGCTGCGCGCGTCATGCACGCGCTGCCGCTCCAGGTCATAGAGCCGGGTCTTGAGCACCTGCATGGCGATCTCGCGGTTGCGGTGCTGGGACTTTTCCGAACTTGTGACCACGATGCCACTGGGCAAATGGGTGATCCGCACGGCACTGTCGGTGGTGTTCACATGCTGTCCGCCCGACCCGCTGGCCCGCATCGTGTCGATGCGCAGGTCTCCGGGGTCAATCTCGACATCCACATCCTCGGCCTCGGGCAGAACCGCCACCGTGGCCGCACTGGTGTGGATGCGCCCGCCGCTCTCGGTCTCGGGCACGCGCTGCACCCGGTGCACGCCGCTTTCATACTTGAGCCGCGCAAAGACGCCCGCGCCCTTTACATGCACGACCGCTTCCCTGATACCGCCCAGCTCGCTGGCGCTTTCTTCCAGAATGTCGAAGACCCAGCCCCGGCTCTCGGCATAGCGCGCATACATCCTCAGCAGGTCCCCGGCAAAAAGCGCCGCCTCCTCGCCCCCTGTCCCGGGCCGGATTTCCACGATTGCGGGCCGCGCGTCCGCCTTGTCGCGCGGCAACAGCGCCAGTTGCAGCGCCGCCTCCCGGCCCGGCAGCTCGGCCCTGAGTCCGTCAAGCTCTTCCGCGGCCAGGTCGCGCATCTCCGGATCGCCCAGCATCTCCTCGGCCTGCGCAATCCCCTCGATCACTGCCCGGTATTCCCGGATTTCCTCGACCACCGGGCGCAGTTCGGCATATTCCCGCCCAATCTGCGCGATGTCGCCGTCACCCGTGGCCATCTGCGCTTCGAGAAACTCGAAACGCTGCAAAATCTGGATCATGCGGTCCTGCGGTATCATGTGCCCGACTTGTCGCATCAATGGGGTATGGTCAAGACTGCAACTTGTGCTACCCTTGGTCCATGAGACGCATTGCGACACATATCCTGATCCTCGCCGCGCTCACCCCACCTGCCCTGGCGCAAGTCTCGGGGCCCGGCGGCAAGACCATCGACTGCTACTGCACGGACAGCAATGGCGGACGGCAGGAGCTGGGCGATCTGATCTGCCTGCAGGTCGACGGCAAGATGTTCATGGCGCAGTGCCAGATGTCGCTCAATGTGCCGATGTGGCGCAAGATTTCCGACGGCTGCCTGTCCTCATCCCTGCCCCAGCAGAGCCAGCCAACCCTCGATCCGGGTCCGGTTGACGGCTAGATCGGCCTTGCCGAATCGCAGCCGCCCGTAAATCTCCAGCGTACCGCCGTTCAGGCTCAGGGTCGTGTAATCGGGAAAGCCCCAGACCGCGCTGCGCGTGACATAGGTGACGCGGCCTTCCCCGACGGACCCCGCCATCACCTGCGTCCGCGGCGTCGCGCGAATGATCGCATCCAGCCGCGCCAGCGCATCCCGGTCCCCCACCCCGCGCCAGACATGGCCGCCCGCCCGCGGCGCGTGGCCCATTCCGCTGACGCCGCTCGTCACATGCCACCGCGCCGGGTCGCCGGGCGCCAGCCGCACATAGGCGGCAAACCCCAGCACCGCGACCACAAGCGCACCGATCACCCAGATGCGCATGGCCGCTCTTTCATCTTTCCAAAAATACTCAAGGCCCCGCTCACCGCCGGGTCCAGCCGTAAAGGCACAACAACTCCATCACCACATGCGCCCCGGCCACCGCCGTCGCCCCGCTCACATCATATTGCGGTGACACTTCCACCAGGTCGCCCCCCACCAGGTTGATCCCCGCCAGGTCGCGCAGGATGATCGAGGCCTGCGCGCTGGTCAGCCCGCCCCACACGGGCGTGCCCGTGCCGGGCGCAAAGCCCGGGTCCAGCCCGTCAATGTCGAAGGTGAGATACGTGGGATGATCCCCCAGGATACCCCTGATCTTTTCCGCCGTGGCCACCGGTCCCTGCAGATGCACCTCGCGGGCGTCGATGATGTTGACCCCCAGCGTGTCGTCATTGCGCGTCCGTATGCCCACCTGCACGGATCGCCCGGGATCCACCAGCCCCTCCTTGACGGCCTTGTAGAACATCGTGCCGTGATCGATCCGGGCCATGTCGTCATCGGGCCAGGTGTCGGTATGGGCATCGAACTGCAACAGGCTCAGAGGCCCGTATTTCTCCGCATAGGCCCGCAGGATCGGAAAGCTGATATAGTGATCTCCCCCGATGGCGATGCTCGCGGCACCGGCGTCCAGAATGCCCCTGATATGCGCGGTCAGCGCGCCGGGAAAGGCCGGCACATTGGCATAGTCAAAGGCCACATCGCCATAATCCACGATGCTCAGTGCCTCCATCGGATCATAGCCGTCCCAGCCATAGGGCCCGTCAAAGGCCTGCAGCGTGCTCGCCTCGCGCACCGCGCGCGGGCCGAACCGCGCGCCTGGCCGGTTGGTCACCGCCTGATCAAAAGGCACACCGGTGATCGCCACGTCCACACCGCCCAGGTCCTTGCTGTAGCGCCGCCGCAGGAACGACATCGCGCCGCCGAACGTCAGCTCGCTCGAGGTGCCGCGCAGGTCCTCGCGGGTGAATGCGTCATCAATGCCGTTCTTGGCGTCTTCCAGTGCCATGCTGTGCTGCCTTTCATGTCTGGTGCCCGTCCGGGCGCCGGGATGGTGCCCGGGGGGATATATGTCTCATGATCGTCCTATCACACTGCACACGAGAAATGCAGCAGCGGGCCCCCTGCCTCGAGACGGTGGGTCATATCTGTCGGGCAGACGACGCGAAGACCGCGCCGCAGGATGGGCGAGGCCCGACGCGGCATCACCCCACCGGCTGCGCCCGCTCCACGAGCCGGGCAAAGAAGGACGCGCCGACCGGGGCCACCGCATCGTTGAAATCAAACGCCGGGTTGTGCAGCCCCGGCGCCTCCCCCTGACCGATAAAGAGATACGCCCCCGGCCGCGCCTCCAGCATGTAGGAGAAATCTTCCGCCCCCATCTCCCTGGGCCGGTCCGTGACCACCGGTGCCTCTCCGGCCACCTCGCGCGCCACACTTGCCGCAAAACCGACCTCGCCCGCATCGTTCACCGTGGCCGGATAACTCTCGGTGATCTTCAACTCGGCCGCCACCGCGTACGCGGCCGCCTGCCCCTCGACGATCTCACCCAATCGCCGGTGCACCATTCCCTGCACGCCCTTGTCGAAGCTGCGGATCGTGCCGTTGATATGGCAGGTTTCGGGGATGATGTTCTCGGCGCTCCCGGTATGGATCTGTGTCACCGACACCACGACCTCGTCCAGCGCATAGTGATTTCGGCTCACGATGGTCTGGATCGCCTGCACCATGCCGCAGGCGGCCACCACCGGATCGCGCGTCTCATGCGGATAGGCCCCATGCCCGCCCAGCCCGGTGATATGGATGTCAAACGTATCCACCGCCGCCATGATCGGTCCGGGCGTCGTGAAGAACCCGCCCTCGGGCACCCCCGGCAGCGTGTGCAGCGCAAAGACACGGGCCACGTCATGGCGCTCCAGCATCCCATCCTCGACCATGACCTTGCCGCCGCCCGGCCCCTCCTCGGCGGGCTGAAAGATCAGCGCCACGCGGCCCGCGAAATTGCGCGTCTCGGCCAGATACTTGGCCGCGCCCAGCAGCATCGCGGTATGCCCGTCATGCCCGCAGGCATGGGTCGCCTCGCCCTCCGCGGCCCAGTCCGCCCCAGTCAGGTCCCGCATCGGCAGCGCATCCATGTCCGCGCGCAACCCGATCGTGGGCCCCTCGCCCTGCCCGTCGATGATCGCCACCACACCGCTTTGCGCGATCCCGGTTTCGATCTGCGTGATCCCGAACGACCGCAGCCTGTCCACCACGAACGCCGCCGTCCGGTGACAGTCAAAGCCCAGTTCGGGGTTGGCATGGATATGCCGCCGCCATCCGGCCATCTCGTCGGCAAACCCCGCAATGCGGTTGATCACGGCCATCGTGGCTGGACTCCCGGGCTGACACTCTTCAGGGTCGCACTCAACCGCAATCCGGACCGGACCGCAATGCCCCCCGACGCAACACGCCCCGCACCCTCACATGCCGACCCGATGCAGCGCCTCCTGGACATCATGCGCGCCTTGCGCGACCCCGAAACCGGCTGCCCCTGGGACGTTGAGCAGGACTTCGGCTCGATCGCCCCCTACACGATCGAAGAGGCCTACGAGGTCGCCGACGCCGTCGCCCGTGCCGACTGGGCGGATTTGCGCGGCGAACTGGGCGACCTTCTGCTGCAGGTGGTGTTTCACGCACAGATCGCGGCCGACCGCGGGCTCTTTGATTTCATCGACGTGGCCGGTGACATTTCCAGCAAGATGATCGACCGCCACCCGCATGTCTTCGGATCGGACAGCCGCGACAAATCCGCCGAACAGCAGACCCGCGACTGGGAGGCGATCAAGGCCGCCGAACGCGCCGGGCGCGCTCGGACCGGCACGCTCGACGATGTCGCCCTGGCGCTTCCGGCGCTGTTGCGCGCGGTCAAACTGCAAAAACGCGCCGCCCGGGTCGGGTTTGACTGGCCCCAGACGGCCCAGGTGCTCGACAAGATCACCGAAGAGGTGGCCGAACTGCACGAGGCCGCCCAAAGCCTGCCCCAGGCAAAGATCGAAGAGGAATTCGGCGACCTTCTCTTTGTCATGGCCAACCTGGCCCGGCACATGAAGATCGACCCCGAAGAGGCGCTGAGATCGGCCAATGCCAAGTTCACTCGCCGGTTCGAATTCATCGAATCAGAGCTGAAGAAAACCGGCCGGTGCCCCGAAGAGTCCGATCTTGCCGAAATGGAGGCCCTCTGGAACCGGGCCAAGGCCAACGGGCTGTAACCGGAAAATTGCAATTTTCCGCACCGATTTTTTTGCAAAAAAATCGCGCCCTATAGCTGGTAGAGCCGCCCCGGCCCCCAGCCCTTCGCCTCCACTCCGGCGAGCTTCAGCAAATGCCACAGCATCGCGTGGTTCGAACTGATCACCGGCACGCCCGTCTCGGCCTCGACCTGCTCGATGATCCCGAAAGTCTGCAAATTCGTGCAACTGGCAAAGAGCGTCTCCACCCCTTCCGCCTCTGCCGCCTCCAGCAGCGCCTCGCGGGTGCTGGCCTCGGAAATCCGCGCCACCTTCGTGTCGTCGCCCTCGCCGAAACTCACCTCGCTGACCACGTCAAAACCGTTCTCGCCCAAAAGCGCCACCATCGGGGCCACCACCTCGGCCACATAAGGCGTCACCATACCCACACGCCTGGCTCCCAGCGCCCCGAGTGCGGCCATCACCGCGCTGATCGGGTTCGTCACCGGCACGCCCGGATGGGCCGCCTGCACCAGCCGTTCCACCTCGCCCGGCCCGATCACGGTCGAGGCCGAGGTACAGCCATAGGCGATCCCCGTCAGGCGATCCGGCAACAGCGCCGCCGTCCGGGTCATGTCGCCGGCCATGCCGCGCAGGGTCTCGGGCGTCACCGCGTCCACGAAGTTGATCCGCGAATGCATCAGGTTCACGTCCCGCCCCTGCAACACCGACCGCGCCTCATGCTCCAGCGTCGTGTCCGTGCTCAGAACGATCAGGCCCAGCCGAACGGCACCGCCCGCGCCCTCGTTCATCACGTAATCTCTCATGATCCCTCTCCCGGTTTGCTCAAGGTTCCCCCCGACACCGCCGCCCGCACGCCGGTGGTGCCCGGACAGGAGGTGGGCAGCCCCCGCGCCACCCGCACGGCCAGATAGCCGAAGGCCTGCGCCTCCAGCATGTCGCCGTCCAGGCCCACATCCTCGACCGGGACCACCGGACAATCAAGGGCTGCGGCCAGCATCTCCATCATCACCGGGTTCCTGCGCCCGCCCCCGGTCACCAGCAGACGTTCGGGCGGGCTGGGGCAATGCTCCATCGCGCGCAGCACCGCCGCTGCCGCCATGCCGGTCAGGGTCGCTGCCGCATCGGCGTCGCTCAGCTCCCGCACCAGCCCGATCATGTCGGAAAAGGCATTCCTGTCCAGCGACTTGGGCGGTATGCGGTAGAAATACGGCTCATCCAGAAACAGCTCCAGGGCGCCCTCCACCACCTGGCCGCGCCTGGCCAGCCGCCCGTCGCGGTCGCAGGGCTCGCCGCGCCGCTCCATCATCAGATCGTCAATCGGCGCATTCGCGGGTCCGGTGTCAAAGGCCAACAGGGCACCCTCCTCTTCGGGCCGTGCCTTTGCCGGGTCCACCCAGGTCAGGTTCCCCACACCCCCGAGGTTCAGAAACCCGACGGGCGCGTCGGCCCCGATCCACTTGGCACAGGCGAAATGATAAAACGGCGCCAGTGGCGCGCCCTGCCCGCCCAGCTCCATGTCCGCGCTGCGGAAATCCCACACGACCGGCAGGTTTAGCGCCCCGGCCAGCGCCGCTCCGTCGCCCAGCTGATGCGTGCCCCGCCCGCCCGGCTCATGCGCCAGCGTCTGACCGTGAAATCCCACGATCTCGGCTCCGTCAAAGCCGCCGAGCGCGGCCACATGCGCGCCCATCACCACGTCGAAGGCCGCCTCCAGAGCGTCTCCGGGCCAGCGCCCGAGGGCCTCGGCCAGCACCGCGCGCTCCTTGGCCGCATAGGGGTGATACACGGCCTCGCCAAAGCCGAAAATCGTCTCGCCATCGGTCTCGATCACCGCCGCATCGACCCCGTCGAGCGACGTGCCCGACATCGCCCCCAAAGCCCGATATGCCCGTGCCTTCAACATGCTCTTTTCCTTGGGCCTGCCCGCCCCTATACATGCCGCGCAAACAGATGCGGAACAAGCCTTATGACCTACCATCCCAAATCGGATTTCATGACCGTCATGATGGAACGCGGCTTTCTCGCAGACTGCACCGACTATCAGGGGCTGGACGATGTGCTCAATGCGGGCGTAACGCCCGCCTATATCGGCTTTGACGCGACCGCCAGGTCGCTGCATGTGGGCAGCCTGATCCAGATCATGATGCTGCGCTGGCTCCAGAACACCGGCCACAAGCCGATCACCCTGATGGGCGGCGGCACCACCAAGGTCGGCGATCCCAGTTTCCGCGCGGATGAACGGCCCCTGCTGGACGATGCGGCCATCCAGGCCAATATCGACGGCATCGGACAGGTCTTTTCCGCCTACATGACCTATGGCGACAGGCCGACGGATGCGCTCATGGTCAACAATGCCGAATGGCTGGATCAGCTGAACTATATCGAGTTCCTGCGCGACATCGGGCGGCATTTCTCGGTAAACCGGATGCTCAGCTTCGAAAGCGTGAAATCCCGCCTCGACCGCGAGCAGTCACTGTCCTTCCTGGAATTCAACTACATGATCCTTCAGGCCTATGACTTCATGGAACTCAACCGCCGCTATGGTTGCCGGCTCCAGATGGGCGGCTCGGACCAATGGGGCAACATCGTGAACGGCATCGACCTGACGCGCCGGGTGATCGACGGCGAGGTCTTCGGCCTGACATCCCCGCTCCTGACCACCTCGGACGGCAGGAAGATGGGCAAAAGCCAGGACGGGGCGGTCTGGCTCAGCGCCGACATGTGCAGCCCCTACGCGTTCTGGCAGTTCTGGCGCAACACGACCGATGCCGATACCGGCCGCTTCCTCAAGCTCTACACCGAGCTGGCGGTGGACGAATGCGAACGCCTGGGCGCGCTGTCAGGGCAGGAGATCAACGAGGCCAAGATCGTCCTGGCCAATGAGGTCACCGCGCTCCTGCACGGGCCCGCCGCCGCAATCGCGGCAGAGGCGACCGCGCGCGAAGTCTTCGAAAAGGGCGGCGTGGGCGACGACCTGCCCACCGTGGAACTGACGCCCGAAGAGATCGGCGACGGCATCTCCATCGTGCAGCTCATCGTGCGCGCGGGTCTCGCCAGATCGGGCAAGGAGGCCAAGCGGCTGATCGCCGAGAACGGCGCGCGCATGGACGATGCGCCGCTCACCGATGCGGGAAAGATGGTGGATGCTGCGGCACTTGCCTCTCCGATCAAGCTCAGCGCAGGCAAGAAACGCCACGCCCTGATCAAACGCGCCGACTGACGCGGGCGAAGTGCGGAAAATGCGCATTTTCCGGACCGTTTTCCGCGCGGAAAACGCGCCCGGCCCGACTGACGCAAACCCGTTTTCGGCCCGTTTCGGCCGGTTGAGATTGCCCTGAACGCCGGGGGCCGGTTTACCGCCCGCCGCGCCCGGCCAGCGCATCGCCCAGCACGTCCAGCACCGCCTCGCGCGGCACATCGCCCGTGACAAAGGCCGCGCCGATCCCGCGCGCCAGCACGAAGCGCAACTGCCCGTCGACCACCTTCTTGTCCTGCCCCATGAGATCGAGCAGCGCCTCGGCCCCCGGCAATTCGCCGGGGATATCTGCCAGGTCCACCCTCATCCCCATCTCGCGCAGATGCGCCCGCACCCGGCCCGGCTCCTCCTGGGAGCACAGTCCCAGCCTCGCCGACAGATCAAAGGCCAGCGCACAGCCGATCGCCACACCCTCGCCATGCAGCAGGCGATCCGAATAGCCCGTCGCCGCCTCCAGCGCATGACAGAACGTGTGCCCGAGGTTCAGCAGCGCGCGATCCCCCTGCTCGGTCTCATCGCGTTCCACGATGTCGGCCTTCATCTGCACCGAATGGCGCACCGCCTTGATCCGGGCCACCACGTCACCTTTGACCGCACTTGAACCGTGATCCTCAAGCCATTGAAAGAAGTCGGCATCTCCAAGAAGTCCGTATTTCACGACCTCGCCGTACCCCGCCAGGTAATCGCGCGGCGTCAGCGTCTCCAGAACCTCCGTATCCGCCAACACCAGCGACGGTTGATGAAACGCCCCCACCAGGTTCTTGCCATGGGGCGAATTGATGCCCGTCTTGCCGCCGACCGAGCTGTCCACCTGTGCCAGCAGGCTCGTGGGGATCTGAACGAATCGCACGCCCCGGCGCAGGATCGCGGCGGCGAATCCCACCAGGTCGCCGATGACACCTCCCCCGAAGGCCACCACGATATCGCGCCGCTCGACCTTCTCGGTCAGCAGCCACTCGACCACCTCCTGCACATGGCCCCAGGACTTGGTTGCCTCCCCCGCCGGCAAGGTCAGCGCCACCATCTCCAGCCCGCCGGCGGCCAGCCCGGCGCGCAGGCTGCCGAGATGCAGCGCGCCCACATTGGCATCTGTCACCACAGCCACCCGCGACCGCGCCGTCAGCGGCCGGATCAGGGCTCCCGCGCGCGCCATCAGGCCCGGCCCGACCAGAACATCGTATGATCTGTCGCCAAGGTTCACATGCACTGTCTCGGTCATTCCTGCGCCTCCAGAACATCGGGCCGGGCCAGCAGCGCCTCGATCACATGGCCGGTCATGGTTTCGATGGAATACTCCGGCCGCGAAACAACGCTCAGATCGGCCAGCTCGTAGAACGGCACGCGCGCCTCATAGAGCGCCCTGAGCGTGGCGCAAGGATCATCTGTGCGCAGCAACGGCCTGGTATCCTTGTGTTTTACCCGGCTCCACAAAAGGCTCAGATCGGCATTCAGCCACAGCGATACGCCCTTCTCCGAAATCATCTCGCGGTTGCGCGCGCTCAGAAACGCGCCGCCCCCGGTGCTCAGGATGCCGCGCTGCGTCTCCAGCAGCCGCCCGATCACCTCGGTCTCGCGATTGCGGAAAAAAGCCTCGCCGTCGCGCGCGAAAATCTCCGCGATGCTCATCGCCGCGGCGGCCTCGATCTCGGTATCCGAGTCGAGGAACGGCACGTCCAGCCGGGCCGCCAGAGCCCGCCCCACGGCGGTCTTTCCGGCGCCCATCATGCCGACCATTACAACGGTCTTTTTCAGATGCCACGCCTGCACGCTCGGCACTCCCCCGCCAAAAGCCTGTCTTTTTGCCTTCAATGACGTGATCTTGTTCAAAAGGCCATATATAAGTTTGGCAAACACCGAGCACAGGCAGGCAGAACAATCGTGGGAAAACTCATCAAGTGGCTGATTTACCTTGTCATACTGGCAGGGATCGCGTTTGTCGCCTATGCGTATCTGGGACCGTTTTTCGGGGCGGACTTTTCGCCGGACACGCGCGAGATCAGGCAGGACATCATTCTTGAGACGCAGTAGCGCCCCAATTCTCGGGCTCCTCCTCGCCCTGCCCGCCGCCGCGCAACAGCCGCTCTCGGCCATAGACTGGCTGGATGATCCCGTGCCGGTGACCTCCGTCACCCCCATCGGCGAGGCCCCCGTGGCGACCGGCGTGGCGCTGCCCGATGTGGTGGTGATGCCGCTCGACGGCGCGCGCCGCGATGCCGTGGGGCTCCTGCCCGCGGCCGTGACAGGACTGCCGCCGACGCTCTGGACCGCCAGCCGCGAGGCCCGCCTCCAGGACCTCTGGGCGCGTGCCAGCGCCGAGCCGCTGCCCGCGGTCCAGGCGCTCTACTACACGCTGCTGCTGGCCGAGGCCGAACCGCCCGATGGTGATGACGGGGCTTTTCTCAAGACCCGGGTCGAGACGCTGGCGGGCTTTGGCGCGGTTCAGCCCGCCCACGCGCTCCTGGCGCGCGCAGGCCCTGAAACGCCGCTGCTGTTTCCGCTCTGGTTCGACCTGTCGCTGCTCACCGGCGATGAGGGTGCCGCATGTACAACGCTTCGCAAGCGCCCGGAACTGCACAAGAAATACGCGGCGCGCATCTTCTGTATGGCGCGGGATGGCGATTGGCAGACGGCCGCGCTCCAATATGACACGGCCCGCACGCTGGGGCTTCTCACGCGCACCGAGGACCGGCTTCTGGCGTTGTATCTCGATCCCGATATGGTCGAGGATGCCATCGCCCTTGCGCCACCCTCCGATCTGGGACCGCTGATCTTTCGCCTTTACGAAGCCGCCGGCACGCCGCTGCCCACGCGCGGCCTGCCGCGCGCCTTCGCCACGGCGGATCTGGACAATACGTCAGGCTGGAAGGCCGAGCTTGAGGCCGCCGAACGCCTGACCCGCACCGGCGCGCTCTCCGAGAATCGTCTGCTGGGTCTCTATACCGACCGCAAGCCCGCCGCCTCGGGCGGTATCTGGGACCGGGTCGCCGCCGTGCAGGCCTTCGATGCCGCCGCCACCGCGCGCGACCCCGAGGCCATGACGCAGACGCTGAACCAGGTCTGGCGGCACATGCAGTCGGTGCATCTCGAAGTGCCCTTCGCCGCCATCTATGCCGAGGCGCTGCGCGAGACGACGCTGGACGGCCCGGCCGCCGCGCTGGCCTGGCGCATCTCGCTTCTGGGCCCGGATTACGAGACCGCCGCAAGCAAGGCCCCGCAAGGCCGCGACGCGCGGTTCCTGGCCGATCTCGCCCGGGGCAATCCCGCCGAAGAGGGCGCCACGACCCGACTGGAACGCCAGATCGCGCAGGCCTTCACCAACCCGCCACGCCCGGCGGCCCAGCACGCGGACCTGCTGCGTGACGGCAAACTGGGCGAGGCGATCCTGACCGCAGCCACTCTGCTGGACAATGCCGGTCCCGAGGATTTCGCCGCCGTGACCCGGGGTCTGGCCACGCTGCGCGCCGTCGGGCTCGAGGACACGGCCCGGCGCGCCGCGCTGCAGCGGCTTCTCCTGGAACGCGACCGATGAGCACGCACCCCTGGATTCCGCTCTTTCTGGAGGCCCAGTCGGCCGAACTGGGTGCCTCCGAAAATACCTTGCTCGCCTATGCGCATGACTTGAAGTCATTCTCGGAATGGATTGATACAAAGGGGAAATCCATAGAGTCAGCGGATCAGCAGGACGTCACCGCTTATCTCGTGGCCTGCGACGCCGAGGGGCTTGCCCCCGCAACCCGCGCACGCCGCCTCTCGACCATCAAGCAGCTTTACCGTTTCGCCTTCGAGGATCGTCTGCGCGCGGACAATCCCGCGCTCAGGATCAAGGGGCCCGGCCGCTCCAGGGCGCTGCCCAGGACCCTGTCCGAGGCCGAGGTGGACCGTTTGCTCGATGCCGTGCGCCGCCAGGGCCGCAGTTCCGGCGACCGGATCCGCAACACTTGTCTGATGGAGCTGCTCTATGCCACCGGAATGCGGGTCAGCGAACTGGTCTCCCTGCCCGCCGCCGCGACGCGCGGCGATCCCCGGATGCTGATGATCAGGGGCAAGGGCGGCAAGGAACGCATGGTGCCGCTCTCCCCGCCCGCCCGCGTCGCGCTGGCCGAATGGCTCGCGCAGCGCGACGCGGCCCAGGACGCGGCGCGCGAAAAAGGCCAGCCGCCCTCGCCCTTCCTGTTTCCCTCCTCGGGCAGGCTGGGCCATCTCACGCGGCACAGGTTCTACATGCTGATCAAGGAACTCGCTGTCGCTGCGGGCGTGTCACCGCAAAAGGTCACGCCGCACACCCTGCGCCATGCCTTTGCCACGCATCTTCTGGCCAACGGAGCAGACCTGCGGTCGATCCAGACGCTTCTGGGCCATGCCGACGTGGCCACGACCGAAATCTACACCCATGTGCTCGAGGAGCGGCTGAAATCGCTGGTGATGACCCATCACCCGCTGGCCGATGACGCCGACCGGCGCAGCACGCAAGGCAACACCTCCTCGGACGGCCAGAAGCCGGTCTCCAGCGCCCGGTCATAGCCCTGCACCAGCCCCGCGGCCCGCATCGCCCGCGCGGCCCGCGCGTGGTCATAGTCGAGCGCCTCGATCCGCGCCTGGCCGCCCTCGAGAACCGCAAACCGGGTCTGCGGGGTGCCATCATGGGGCGGCAGGCCGATCACACCGGCATTGATCCACTCGACGCCGGCGACATGCCGCATGAAGTCCATGCCGCAATGCCCTGAAACAACCGCATCAATCGGTCCTGCAACAGCCTGAATGGCCGCCACTTCCGCGGCAAACTCGGCCTCATCGCTGACCGGCCAGAGAAACCGGCTCACCTCCGTGGCCCCGCCATGGATCACCGCAAGGCGCCGCCCGGCCTGTTCAAAGGTGATCATGTCCGGCAACGCGGCCATCCAGGCGCGGTCCTGCGCGCCAATGGCGGCATCGGCATGGGCGAACCAGCCCGCCGACAGAAGATCGCAGGTACTGCCCTCCGCGAACCCACAGCCGCAATGATCCCCGTAGGCGCCCAGCTGCCGCTCCACATTGCCCGCCACCACGGGCATTCCGGCCCGCCGCACCAGCGCCACACAATCCGCGGGTTCGGCCCCATAGGCCGCCACGTCCCCGGTGCAGATGCACCGCCCGGGAGGCACCCCCATCGCGCTGGCCCGTGCCACCACGGCTTCCAGCGCGGCCAGGTTCGAATACGGCCCGCCGAACAATAGCACCGTGCCTTCGATCACGCCCAGGTCCAGAATGTCCATGCCGCCCCCTTGAAGCTGACTGCGCCGCGCACCATAACCCATGTCCATAAGGAGAAAATTCAAACGATGGAATTCACGAACCTGTCACTGGATACCGCCTTCTGGATCACCAGCGGCGCGATCCTGGCCCTTCTGGTCCTCTCGGCCTTCTTCTCGGGCAGCGAAACCGCGCTGACGGCCGCCTCGCGGGGCAAGCTCAAGGCCCGTGCCGAGAAGGGCGACAAGGGTGCCGCTCAGGCGCTGGCGATCACCGATGACAATGAACGGCTGATCGGCTCGGTCCTGCTGGGCAACAACCTGGTGAACATCCTTGCCGCCTCGCTGGCCACGGCGCTCTTTACCCGGCTCTTCGGCGAAAGCGGCGTGGCGCTGGCGACGCTGGTGATGACGCTCCTGGTGCTGATCTTCGCCGAGGTGCTGCCCAAGACCTATGCCATCACCAATGCCGAGGCCGCCGCCGCGCACACCGCGCCGATCATCTCGGTGGTGATCCGGGTGTTTTCGCCCGTCGTGGAAGCGGTGCGGGTGCTGGTGCGCGGTGTGCTGTGGCTCTTTGGCGTCCAGACCGACCCCGACAGTCATATCCTTGCGGTGCGCGAAGAGATCGCCGGCGCGCTCCATCTGGGTCATTCCGAGGGCGTGGTGGAAAAGGAAGACCGCGACCGCATCCTCGGCGCGCTCGACCTGGGCGACCGCGCTGTCGAAGAGATCATGCTGCACCGCTCGCAGATCGAGATGATCGACGTGGACGACGAACCGCAGGCCATTCTCGAGCAATGCCTCAAGTCCAGCCACACCCGACTGCCCATCTACCGCGAGGACCCCGACAACGTGATCGGCGTGGTGCACGCCAAGGACCTGCTGCGCGGCATGTACAAATTCGTGCAGGGGGCCGATGCCATGGGTCCGGCGCTGGCCGGGTTCGACATCTGCGACATTGCCAAGAAGCCGTATTTCGTGCCCGAAACCACCACCTTGGACGACCAGATGCGCACCTTCCTCAGGATGAACACGCATTTCGCGCTGGTGGTGGACGAATACGGCACGCTTCAGGGTCTGATCACGCTCGAGGACATTCTCGAAGAGATCGTGGGCGAGATCACAGACGAGTTCGATAACACCGAAGACGGCATCTATCGCCGCTCGCCCGAAGATGAACTGGTGGTTGACGGTGCCATGACCATCCGCGACCTGAACCGCGCCACCGACTGGAACCTGCCGGATGACGAGGCCAATACCATCGCCGGGCTGGTGATCCACGAGGCCCAGATGATCCCCCGGGTAAGCCAGGTCTTCATTTTTCACGGCTTCCGATTCGAGGTGGTGGAACGCAAGGACAACCGGGTGACCCGCCTCAAATTGCGCAAGCTCGGCTGAACGGACCCACCGTGAATCGGCCTTTCAAGAACCGCGCGGCGCCCGATCAGAAAAATTATTCACGGCCCCGCGCGTCATGGCGCGGCAAAATCCGTGCCCACAGGCCCCGAACTCACGCGAAACGTGAGCGTTGAAACACGCGCCCGAACCCGTGTTCCGCAGGGCGCTCAAGCAGGCCCCTTGCCCTGCGCCGGGGCCTTGTCCATCAACAGGGTTTCAGGTTCGGCGCCGGTTGCCCCGCGGCCCGGCCCCCGCCCCGTCCGCCCCCCACATCCCGGGGTGACGCACTGGAAATACCCATGATCTTGCGGGATTCGATCACGAAATGATCACGTCCTCTCTCTCCGTTTCGTGTTGATCTTGTGTTTTGTAATTCGGCCCCGGCGCTTCCAGTTTGGTGTCACAGCAAGACGACACACCGTCGCGATGCACACACTGACAAACCCGTGAAAGGACACATGACATGAAAACGACTTCCAGAACCTTCGCCGCCCTGCTGGGCCTCGCCACTGTCGCCGCCCTGGCCGTTCCTGCCAGCGCCAAGGATGGCACCGGCGCCGAACGCGGCCACGAGGCCGAAAAGGTCTCCACTCAGGGCGTTGCGGTCAGCTCATCGGGCAGCATGTCCCTCATCAGCGGCAGCCCTTCGGGCTTCCCCGAACGGCAGGGCCGCTGATCCCCGCCACCCCAGGGCCTGTCGCATGATGCGGCGGACCCGCGGTAAAGAAGGAAACCGGGCCCCGAGGGCCCGGTTTCAACCTTCGCACAGACCTGCCACGCGTCGTCACATGGCTCAGGCGCGCAGCTTTTCTCCCTTGGGATCAAAGGGCGGCTCGTGCAGGATCGTGGCGCCATGGGGCTGGCCCAGGATCATCACCTCGACCCTGTCCCCCGCCTGCGCGGTGCCGGATTTCACGTATCCCAGCGCCAGGCTCATCCCCACGGTATAGCCATAGGTGCCTGACGTCACTCGCCCGATACCCTCGCCATTCAGGAAGATCGGCTCGCCGCCCGTGGCATCCGCGTTCGAGGCCGTCACCGCATCCTCATCCACATGGATCAGCACCAGGTTCTCGCGCGTGGGCGCGGCCAGCACCTTCTCGGCGGCCGCCTTGTGCAGGAACTCCTTGTCCATCTTGCAAAGGGCTTCGAACCCGACCTCGTGCGGGAAGTATTCCGGGCTGTATTCGCGGCTCCACGACCCATAGCCCTTCTCGACCCGCATCGACATCAGCGCCCGCCCGCCCACCGGGCCCGCGCCGAACTCGCGGCCGGCCTCCAGGAGCGCGTCATAGAGCTTGGCCTGATCCTCGGTCCTGCAATGCAGCTCCCAGCCCAGATCACCGGTGAAACTCACCCGCAGCGCCAGACACTGCACCCCCGCCATGTCGAGCATCCTGGAGCGCATGAAGGGGAAATCCTCGGTGGCCAGGCTCTCGTTGGTCAGCCGTTGCAGCATCTCGCGCGACCTGGGTCCCGCCACGTTGAAGCCGCACATGTCCTCGGTATGGCTCTCGAACGTGGTCCCTTCGGGCAGCGGCACCATGTCGAAGAACCGCTTGTGATAGCGCTCCGCCATGCCCGAGCTGACGACCCAGAACTCATCCTCGGCCACCCGCGTGACCGTGGCATCGCCCGCGATCCCGCCATGCACCGAGATAAGCGGCGTGAGACAGGACCGCCCGATCCCCTTGGGCATCCGGTTGGCGAACACGCTGTTCAGCCAGTCCGACGCGCCCTCGCCCTTGACCCGGTACTTGGCAAAGTTCGAGATGTCGATGATACCGGCGCGCTCGCGCAGCATCCTGCATTCCTCGCCCACCGGCCCCCACCAGTTCTGGCGGGTGAACCCGTTGGTGTCCTTGGCGCCCGCCTCGCCGGCGAACCACTGCGGATGCTCCCAGCCGTAGTTGAGGCCAAAGACCGCGCCCATCTCCTTTTGCCTGGCATAGACGGGCCGCGTGCGCAGGGGCCGCCCGGCCGCGCGCTCTTCGTTGGGGTAATGGATCGCGAAACGGTGCGAATAGACATCCTCGACCTTGGCCTTGACGAAGTCCTTGTCGTTCGCCCATAGGCCGAAGCGCGCCACGTCCCAGGGGAACATGTCGTATTTCATCTCGCCATTGATCATCCATTCGGCGCACATCCATCCCATGCCCGCCGACTGGCTGAAGCCCGGGATGATCCCGCCGCACAGGAAGTAGTTCCTGAGTTCCGGGATCGGCCCCAGGATCACGTTGCTGTCCGGCGACCAGATCATCGGGCCGTTGATCACCCGCTTGATCCCGGCCTCCGCGGCCACCGGCACCCGGTCCATGGCGCGCATCACGTTCTCCATGATCCGCTCCAGATCGTCGGGGAAAAGGTCATGGGCGAAATCCAGCGGCGTGCCGTTCTCGGCCCAGAACTTCATATCCTTCTCATAGGCCCCGATCAGCAGGCCCTTGCCCTCTTGCCGGAGGTAATACTCGCCATCCCGGTCCGCGACCGAGGGCAACCGGCGGTCCATCGCGTCGATCTCGGCGATGGTCTCGGTCACGAAATACTGGTGCTCGGTCGGCTGCAGCGGCAGCTCGATCCCGGCCATGGCGGCCACTTCCCGGCCCCAGAGGCCCGCGGCATTGATCACCCATTCGGTATGCACGTCACCCTTGGGCGTGCGCACGATCCAGGAGCCATCCGGCTGCTGCTCGGTGCCGGTCACGGGAGTAAAGCGGTGGATTTCCGCGCCGCGCTGCCGCGCACCCACCGCATAGGCATTGGTCACGCCGCTGGGGTCCACATTGCCCCCGTCCGGCTCCCACATGATGCAGCGGATTCCGTCGAAATTCACCAGCGGATGCAGCTCCTCGGCCTGCTCGCGGCTGATCTCGCTGAAATTCATTCCGTAGAGCCGGGCCTTGGCCGCCTGCAATTTCAGCTGATGCTCGCGCGCCTCGGTCTGCGCGAGGTAGAGCGATCCGGGCTGAAACACCCCGCAGCTCTGACCCGTCTCGGCCTCCAGCTCGTTGTAGAGCGTCATCGTGTAGTGCTGCAGACGGCTGATATTGGCGCTGTCATGCAGCCCGTGGATGTTGGCGGCGGCGTGCCATGTCGACCCGGAAGTCAGCTCGTCGCGCTCCAGAAGCATGACATCGCTCCAGCCCAGCTTGGTGAGGTGGTAAAGGATCGAGCAGCCGATTACACCGCCCCCGATCACGACTGCCTTGGCATGGGTCTTCATGGGTGTTTCCCTCAGGTGGTCCGTTTGCACGCAGAATGCGCGCTGGTGGTCGTTATGAGTGCCGGTTCCCGACACATCGCGTCGCGCGTGGACAATTCTTCGATCCAATACCCGGTCCGCGGGGCGGTTCTGCCCCGGGGGTGTCATTTTTGGTTTAGTTTTGGATCATCAAACCCCCCTTTTATCAGCCCAAATATGAACCAATAAGCGGACCACTTGTCAACCACAATTCTGCACCCGGCATCACTTCGGCAGGTCTTTGGCGGCGCGGCGGCCATTTCCGGCGCCGCCCTGCAAGGGCCGGGCCGGATCGGACGCTGATGACCCCATTGACTGCCTGCGGCTGACCGGGGACCATCGCGACACAGGGCGGAAACTTTGCATCATGCGACCTGTGATGTCGTGTTTGGACGTGCCATCCTGCCGGTTCCCGTCAGTCTGGCCAAATTGCACACCAGACCCCGACATCGGACCCAACGAAGGAGGCATCCCATGAAAACCACCACCCGTGTGGCCGTGATCGGCGGCGGCGTCGTCGGCTGTTCCGTTCTCTATCACCTGACCAGGCTGGGCTGGTCCGATGTGATGCTGATCGAACGCTCCGAGCTGACCTCCGGCAGCACATGGCACGCGGCGGGCGGGTTTCATACGCTCAATGGCGACACCAACATGGCCGCACTTCAGGGCTATACGATCAAGCTCTACAAGGAACTCGAGGACATCACCGGCATGTCCTGCGGGCTGCACCATGTCGGTGGCGTGACGCTGGCGGACAATCAAGACCGGATGGACATGCTGCTCGCCGAGCGGGCCAAGCACCGCTACATGGGGCTGGAGACCGAAATCGTCGGCCCCGAGGAAATCCGAAAGATCGCGCCCGTGACCAACATCGAGGGTGTCATCGGCGCGCTTTATGATCCGCTCGACGGCCATCTCGATCCGTCGGGCACCACCCATGCCTATGCCAAAGCCGCGCGCATGGGCGGTGCCACCATCGAGACGCACAGCAAGGTGATCGAGACCAACCAGCGCGCTGACGGCTCATGGATCATCGTGATCGAACAAGGGGCTGCAAGACGCACGGTTCACGCCGAGCATGTTGTCAACGCCGCGGGCCTCTGGGCGCGCGAAGTGGGCGCGATGGCGGGCGTCTATGTGCCGATCTATCCGATGGAGCATCAGTATCTGGTCACCGAAGAGGTGCCCGAGATCGCCGAAATCGTGGCGGGCGGCGGCGAGCATCCGCATGTCATGGACCCGGCCGGCGAATCGTATCTTAGACAAGAGGGCAAGGGCCTGTGCATCGGCTTCTACGAGCAGCCCTGCCGGGCGTGGTCCATCGACGGCACGCCCTGGGAATTCGGGCACGAACTTCTGCCCGATGATTTCGACAAGATCGAGGACAGCATCGCCTTTGCCTACAACCGCTTCCCAGCGCTGGAAAAGGCCGGTGTCAAATCGGTGATCCATGGCCCCTTCACCTTTGCCCCCGATGGCAACCCGCTGGTCGGGCCGGTGCCGGGGATGCGCAACTACTGGTCTGCCTGCGGCGTGATGGCGGGGTTCAGCCAGGGTGGCGGCGTCGGGCTGATGCTGGCGCAATGGATGGTCGAAGGAGAATGCGAGCGCGACGTGACCGCCATGGATGTGGCGCGCTATGGCGACTGGATCACGCCGGGATATACGCTGCCCAAGGTGATCGAGAACTATCAGAAGCGGTTTTCGGTGGCCTACCCGAACGAGGAACTGCCCGCCGCGCGCCCTTTCCGTCAGACCCCGATGTATGACGTTTTTGACGGGCTTGGGGCGGTCTGGGGGCATCAGTTCGGGCTGGAGGTCGTGAACTATTTCGCCCAAGGCGACGAGCCGCGGTTCGAGACCCCGTCCTTCCGCCGTTCCAACGCATGGGAGGCGACCGCGCGCGAGGTCAGGGCAGTGCGCGAGGCGGTGGGCATCAACGAGGTCCATAATTTCGGCAAATACCTGGTGACGGGACCGGCTGCGCGCGCCTGGCTCGACCGGATCATGGCCGGGCGCATCCCCAGGCCGGGGCGGCTCAGCCTGACGCCCATGCTTTCGGCCAGGGGGCGCCTGATCGGGGATTTCACCGTCTCCTGCATGAGCGACGAGGCGTTCCAGCTGACCGCCTCCTACGGCGCGCAGGCGGTGCATATGCGCTGGTTCGAGACCAACGAGGCCGAGGGCGTGAGCGTCCAGAATATCTCGGACCGGCTGAACGGTTTTCAGATCGCCGGCCCCAGGGCGCGCGACGTGCTGAAGGCGGTGACGCGCACCGACATCAGCGATATGCGCTTCATGGATCTGCGCCACGCCACGATCGGCCAGGTCGACTGCACCGTGCAGCGGGTCAGCTATACCGGTGATCTGGGCTATGAGATTTACTGCGACCCCATGGCGCAGCGCAGCCTGTGGACCACGCTGTGGGAGGCAGGTCAGGATCACGGGATGCGCCCCTTCGGAATGCGCGCGATGATGTCGCTCAGGCTCGACAGGTTCTTCGGCTCGTGGCTCAACGAGTTCTCGCCCGACTACACGCCCGGCGAGACCGGCATGGACCGCTTCATACACTGGGGCAAGACCGCCGATTTCATCGGGCGCGGCCCGGCCGAGGCCGAGCGCCAGGCGGGTGCCGCGCGTGCCCTCGTGGCCTTCGAAGTGGACGCCGCGGATGTGGACGCGCATGGCTATGAGCCGGTCTGGATCGACGGCACGGTGCAGGGTTTTGTGACCTCGGGCGGCTATTCGCACCATGCGGGCAAGAGCATCGCGCTGGCGCTGATCCCGCGCGACAAGGCCGAAGACGGCCTGTCTGCCGAGATCGAAATCCTCGGGCAAATGCGCGCCGCAACCCTGATCACCAAACCGCTTTTCGACGCGGATGGCACGCGTATGCGCGGCTGATGATCTGATCCAAAGGAGCGCGCTGACGCGCGCGCAGGTTTGTCCGCCTCCGGCGCGGCGCGTGTGGAGAGGTGAAGCTTCCCGTCAGGCGGATTTGCGCTTGGCATCTGGCGCGATGCCTCCGGCGGGAGTATTTTGGGAAAGATGAAGGATGTGACGATCATCATTCCCGCCGCCGGGGCCTCATCGCGCATGGGCGGGCGCGACAAGCTTCTGGAGGAGGTGGAGGGTGTCCCGCTCCTGCGCAGGCAGGTGCTGCGGGCGGCCGAAACCGGCTGTGAGGTGATCGTGGCCCTGCCCCCGGGCGGCCGCGCCCGCCTGGCCGCGCTGGCGGGGCTGGATGTGCGGGGGCTGTCGGTGCGGGATGCGGAAGAAGGCATGGCCGCCTCGCTGCGCGCGGGCGAAGCTGCGGCAGCACCGGGGAATGCGCTGATGATCCTGCTGCCTGACATGCCGGACCTGACGACAGAGGACCTCGATACCCTGCTGCGCGCGCAGGCGGTGACGCCGGGGCGCGTGTTTCGCGGCTCCGGCAGCGGCGGCGTGCCGGGCCATCCCGTGATCCTTCCGGCGCGGTTGCGCGCCCGCGTGGGCACGCTTTCGGGGGATGCCGGGGCGCGCAGTGTGATCGCAGGCGAGGACGTGGGGCTTGTCCCCTTGCCCGGTCGGCACGCGCTGACCGATCTGGACACGCCCGAGGCCTGGGCGACCTGGCGCGCGGCGCATGAGTAGGACGGGTTTCGCGGTGCTCCGCCGTGTCAGGCGCGGCTGGCCCCGGTGATGAGCACCTCAGCCTCATGCGCCTTGAGCGACATGCGCGCCGCCTGAAACGCGTCGCGGCCGCTCGTATCACGCAATTCGGGGAAGAGTGTCAGAAGCTCCTCGCGCTGCGCCCTTTCCACCGCGCGGATCGCCTCGTCGCCGGGCTGGAAGCTCTCGCTCCATGCGCCATCGGCCAGCAGAACCTCGTGCCGGTCACACATCACATGCAGGTAAGTCACACCCTGCGCGCCGCGCATCCGCTCCACGCCGTCAAGCCCCGTGAGATGCTTGGCCGCGACCAGTACCTCGCGCTCGCCGAACATAAACCCGGCCATGTCATTGGCGATCAGCATCCGGTGATTGGGGCTGACCAGCATGTCACGGTCCGGCATGTCCTCGCCCAGCGCGCCGCGGCGGATCAGCACCGGCGCCAGCACCGGCGCCTGCTCGAGCGCGCGGCGCGACAGAACCTTCTGCCCCGCCCAGCACAGCTCGCGAATGCCGTTGTCGCGGGTAATCACCTTGTCGCCCGCGCGCAGATCCTCGACCGGGCGGCACCCTTCGGGGGTTGCGATCCTGGTGCCCGGCGTGAAGCAGATCACCCGCTCGATTTCCGAGAATTCCAGAACATGGGTGATGTTGCCTGCATTGTCGATGTACTCCACCCGGCCCGATTCCGGCCCGGTATAGACGATGTTCTTGAGCGCGTAATCCACCCGCAGCACATCGACATCCGAGCCATCCGCATCCTCGCCGCCGACCACAACGTCATTGCCGGGACGCTCCAGCGCAAAAAGGTCGGACTGCGTGCCGCCCTCCATCGTATCATTGCCCGACCCGCCGGTGATCGTGTCCTCGCCCGCGCCGCCCAGGATCGTGTCATTGCCGGTGCCGCCCGACAGGCTGTCATCGCCCCCCTGGCCCAGCATCAGGTCCGATCCGCCGCCGCCGAGGATCGTGTCGTTGCCCTCCTCGAACGGCGTCACGACCGGGTCGTCAATGAGATCACCGCTGAAGCTGAAGCCCGATTGCGTGCTGCGCGTCTCCAGCGTGAACTCGATGAACTCGCGGTTCTCGAACGAGGCCGAGAACCAGGCATCCTGATCGCTCGGGCTGTTCTGCTCGGTGCCTGCCGCGGTGACCGTGCCGCCGCTCTGTGAGACGGCCACCGAGGTATCGGCGGCGGTGGCAAAGCTGGTGAAGCTGCCCGAATCGATGGTCACCGATTCCCGGTCGCCCACGCTGTTGCGGTCCAGATCGTTGATCGTGGCCGTGGAATTCAGCGCCACCGGATCACCGGTTGCCGGGTCAAAGAATTCAAGCCGGAAGCTCGCCGTCTCGCCACCGAACCCGCGGCCCGACCCCGCGCCGCTGTTGAGCAGGATTTCGGCGCCCGTGCGCCCGCTGATGTCGACATTGAGATCGGGATCGCTAACACCGGTGAGGATCAGCCGCCCCCAGACCTGGGTGCCGTCCTCCTGAGTGGCCACGTTGCGATAGACCGCGACGTCGTCCACTTGCGCATTGTTGTTGCCCGACGAGCTGTCCGAGACCAGATTGCCCCGCGCGATGGTCAGCGGGCTGGCGTCCAGCCCGAACCCCGTGCCCTCGCCCGCATCGCCGTAAAGCGTGTCGTTGCCGCCACCGCCATCGATCAGGTCGTCATCGCCCTCGCCCGAGATCAGGTCGCGGCCGCCAAAGCCCTGGATCGTGTCTTCTTCGTTTGTACCGACGAGCGTGTCATTGCCGCCCGTGCCCGGAATATCCGCCATGTCGAGGCCCCCACCAATGAAACACGCACCACCCGAGCAGCCGGGTCCCCAAGGCGCGTGGTAAACAACAGATTACACGATGGGCGCATAGCACGCGCCACGCAGCCGCGCCATCAAAACGCTGCGGAACTGCGCGGGAGACCGCTGATTTGGGGGGGGAATTTTCAGGCAGAGTTGTCAAACGCGGAACAATCCCGGCGCAAGACCGAGATTGTCACGACGAAACCGATATGGCCCCCGCAACCGATTCCGCAGACCGGCCCGCGAGGGTGCGGGCCGATCCGGCTGCAAAGGGTTTACTTCGTGAGAAGTCTGGCTTCGTGTTTCTTGAGCGAACGACGGGCCGCCCGGTAGGCGTTGATGCCCTCGGCGTGGCGCAGCTCGGGGAAGAGCGTGAAGATCTCCTCGCGCTGCTCCTCGTCCATGTCGCCGAGCGTCTGCTCGCCGGGCTGGAAGCTTTCGGTCCAGGACCCGTTCGACAGGACAACCTCGTGCTGATCGAACATGAAATGGATATAGGTCACGTCGTCCGTATCGACATGGTCCACACCCTCGAGCCCGGTCAGATGCTTGGCCGAAACCAGCACTTCGCGATCCTCGAAATAGAGCGCCGACTTCTCGTTGTTGATCAGGCACCGGTGGTTCGGGCTGACCAGCAGGTCGGTCTCGGGAAGGCCCCGGCCCAGCGCGCCCGCGCGGATCAGGACAGGCTTGAGCTGAGGCGCTTGCAGAAGCTCCCTGCCTTCGAGGTCGCGGCGGCCGATCCAGCGGATTTCCTGCAGACCGTTGTCGCGGGTGATCACCTTGTCGCCCACCTCGAGGTCCTCGACGCGGCGCTCGCCCTGCGGGGTCGCAATCATCGTGCCCGGCGTGAAGCAGGGGATGATACGCTCGATTTCCTGGAAGGTCATCGTGTTGGTCACGTTGCCGTCCATGTCGAGGAAATTGACGCGGCCCGAAATCGAGTCGCCATCCGGGTCGACCGTGCGATCCACGATTTCGAAGTCACCGGCACCGGTCAGGTCCAGCGTGTCGAAATCGTCCCCGCCCGAACCACCATCGGCATTGTCGCCATCGGCATCGTCGGCATTGTCGATGATGAACGTGTCGCGGTCATTGTCACCGGACATGTCGTCGGCCCCTGCGCCGCCGATGATCGTGTCGTCATCGGCACGGCCCTCGATGATGTCGTCACCGTCGCCGCCCATGATCTCGTCGTCGCCGTTGCCACCCTGCAGGGTGTCATCTCCGTCGCCGCCGTCGATCACGTCGTCACCGTCCTGGCCACGCACCGAGTCGTCGTCGATACCGGCATCAATGGTGTCGTTGCCGGTGCCGCCGAGGATGGTGTCGTTGTCATCCTCGCCGAAGATCAGGTCGTTGCCGGCGCCGCCGATAAGCAGGTCATCGCCATTGTCGAGCTCGGGGTCGGTCGCATCCGGGATGTTGGCCGCCGGGTCGTTGACGCCACCGAAGATGGTGTCATCGCCCTCGCCGCCGCGCACCGTGTCGGAGCCTTCGCCGCCGATGATGCTGTCATCGCCCTGGCCACCGGTGATGCTGTCGTCGTCCAGGCCGCCATCGATCACGTCATCGCCGTCGCCGCCGCTGATCGTGTCCATGTCGTCGCCCGTGGTGATCGTGTCGTCGCCGGCACCGCCAGCCACCAGGTCACGGTCGTCATTCGGCGTCGGGTCCTCGGGCACGATCGTGCCGAAACCATCATCCGGCAGCGGGAAGCCGGGTGAACCGGGCGTCCCCACGGGGGCCGAGGTGTCGATCAGATCGTCACCGTCACCGCCAAGGGCCGTGTCATTGCCCGCACCACCGTCGATGGTGTCGTCCATGGCGCCGCCGATCAGGCTGTCATCGCCTTCGCCGCCGACAAGCGTGTTCTCACCATCGTCGCCGCGCAGGGTATCGTCACCCTCGCCGCCGTCGATGCTGTCATCGCCATCGTCGCCGCGCAGGCTGTCATCGCCGGCGCCGCCGCGGATGTCGTCGTCGCCTTCGCGGCCGCGCACCGTGTCGTCGCCACCGCCCGCTTCGACGATGTCGTCCTGCGGGCCTTCGCCGGGCAGGATCGCGTCGCCCGCGTCGATCGTGTCGCCATCCGGGTCGCCGGTATAGCCAAGGTCGATCAGCTCGCCATCGTCGGTGCCCGAGACGATGCCGTCAGGGGCAGCGCCCACGGCGACGGTCACCGTGGCGGTGTCAAAACCGCCCTGACCGTCGGTGACCGTGTAGCTGAACGGATCGTCGCCCGTGAACCCGGGATCGGGCGTGTAGGTCAGCGTTCCGTCGCCATTGTCGGTCACCGTGCCGTTGGCCGGCTGGGTGAAGCTGTCGATCATCAGCGGATCGCCATCCGGGTCCGTGTCGTTGGCCAGAACCGGAATGACCACGGCCGTGCCCGACGTCGTGGTCGGCGCATCATCGACCGCGTCCGGGTCGTTGTTGGGGTTCGGCAGGATCAGGGTCTCGATTTCCGTGAAGGTCATCGTGCCCGTGGGCGCGCCCGTGTCGGGGTCCAGGAACTCGATGATCCCGCTGGTGGAGTTGCCGTCCGGGTCGGTGGTCTGGCTGACCACGCGCAGCGGACCGCTGTCGCTGAGGTCCAGCGTGTCATCATCGTCGCCACCGTCGCCACCGTCGGCCATGTCGCCGGCGTCGCCGCCGATGATCGTGTCGGCACCGTCGCCGCCCATGATGTCGTCGGCACCGCCGCCGCCGGACAGCTCGTCATCGCCACCTTCGCCCAGCAGGGTGTCGTCACCCTCGCCGCCGCTCAGCGTGTCGTCGCCCTCCGCCACTTCGGGGAAGGCGTCGTAATAGACATCCGTCACCTTGATCCCCGAAAGGTCGGGGCCGTTCTGGCTGTGGTTGATGATGATCTCGCTCACCGGGCCGGGAATGTCGACCAGGATCGAATATTCGGCCGCCGTGTCTTCGTCATAACCGCCATTGCTGTCCGCGGTCTCGGCTCCGGCCACGCCGTCATTGTCCAGCAGCGTCACGTTGGACCCGCCGGTGAGGTTCACCGTGATCGGGTTGCCATCCGCGTCCAGCGCGGTGATGCTCACCACCCCGTCGCCGTCGATGTCGTTCACGCGGAACGAGACATTCTCGACCGGGTTGGAGAAGCCCAGGGTATACTCCGCAGAGTTGCCTTCGCCGCCCACCACGTTGTCCAGCGAACTTGTGGAATTGGCCGGACCGCCATCGGTCACGATCCCGTCCACATTGTGGAAGTTGGTGGCGAAAACGGTGTCGTTGTTGTTGCCGACCGCGGACGAGGAGAACGTCACGTCGACATTGCCGGTGGTCAGGGTGAAACCGTGCAGAACGTCCTGGTCGTCGATGCCGGGGGTGCCGTCCACCCCATCGGGATCGGGCGCTTCGCTCCAGCGGAAGACCTCGCGGCTCGCGATATTGTCTTCGATGTCTCGGTCGCCGGCCAGCAGGTCATTGCCCTCGCCGCCTTCCAGATCGTCGTCACCCGCGCCGCCGAAAATCTCGTCGTCGCCCGCGCCTCCGTCCACGGTGTCGTCGCCGTCGCCCGCATTGATGATGTCGTCATCACCAAACTCGCCCGCCAGGGACGCGTCGCCGCCATCCACGCGGTCGCCATCGCCATCCGGGCCGGTCGCCGGTGTGATCAGGTTGTCGGTATCGTCGCCTTCGACGACGCCCGGTCCAAGGTCCGTTCTGTCAATACCCATTGTCTTCTCCTCACAAAAGGCCCTTCCCCGGACCCGGCCGCTCACGCGGATTAAGTTTTTGCCGCCGACGATGCAGCGGTCAGACAGCGACCTGCACGAACCTCGCAATTGTGATGAGGGGAGATGAACCCACGCGCCTCTTGACGTCGCGGATCCGGCAGGCTTCTGCCTGCATCTTAACCGTGTTCCACATGTCGCCTTTGACGCGACATAGCGGTCACACGTCTCCCGCATCACCTGATGCGTTTTCCGTGTGGCCGCCCCCGTGACCAAACATCGCCCCCCAGTTGGGCCTCACTTTTTTAGGGGAGCCGAAAGCGCAGCAAAAGAGAAATTTGGCCGAAAAGTGTTCACAATGGTGCCGGACCGGCCCGAATTGCGGCACTTGCATGGCGCCGGACACACACGCCAGAAGGGATTGTTTCCGTTGCCGCAACTCACCGGGCGCCTGATTGCACCTGCGTTTGTTGTGCGGCCGGGTTTCGGGGCAAAAGGGGAATTCAATCATAGCGGGCATGATTGTTTCGCAAATCGAAACCAGTGCTGCGGTTAACCTCAGGTAAATTTTGTCATCTTCAAGGCAAAAATATGTTTTCCAAACCCTGCCCAATTTCCCGCGATCCGCCGATTTGGTGCCCATTTGGAAACGAAACTCTCGATTCGCGGGCTGGTTCCCGCCGATCTGGCCATCTCCTCCCGGCGGCGTCCCGTCACATCCGGTCCCAGCGCCAAGAACGGCCATTCTCCGCCGCTCTGATCACGCCCCCGACAACACGGTTGGCCAACCTGGGCCCCCGGACCGTTCGCCCCCCAGACAGGCAATATGTGCCAATGCCCGGGCCAATTTCCACCTCCCCTGTTAGGTGCCGCAGCCCATCCAGATGCATGGCGCCCGAACCACAAACATCTCGGACCCAAACCCTCCGGTTCCGGGCTCGATGATCAGCGGCTCTGCGAACAAGGCTGTCCTTCGCTGATTTTTTATGCCTACTCTCCTGCATTCCACACAATACATCCGATCGGAGGCGCACATGACTTTGCAGATAATTGGAGTCGGGTTTGGACGCACGGGTACGGCGTCTTTGAAAGTGGCACTCGAAATGCTGCTTGGGTCGCCGTGCTATCACATGAGCGAAGTCCTCGGAAATGCAGGGCATGTCGATCAGTGGCTTGACGTAGCCAGCGGCAATCCGGACTGGGACTCCATATTCGGAAACTATGTGGCAACAGTTGATTTTCCTGCGTCGAACTATTGGCGGGAGCTTGCGGACGCCTACCCCGAAGCGAAAATCATACTGTCTGTTCGCGAGCCCGAAAGCTGGTTTCACTCCACCCAGAAGACAATCTTCAGCAAGGACCTTCAGGCGCTCCACGCGGGAACAAAATGGGGCAGGATGGTTCAGGCCACGGTTCACGAGCACCTCGGCGGTGACGTCAATGACAAGACAGCTACCATCGCTGCATTCGAGGCACATAACGCACGTGTCGCAGGGGCTTTCGATTCCGATCGCCTGCTCAAATTCAATGCCAAAGACGGCTGGGCGCCCCTGTGCCGGTTTCTGGAGAAACCGCAGCCCGATGAAGCCTTTCCACACATCAACGCAAAAGAAGAATTCAACGGGGTATTGGACCTGCTGGGTTCGCCAATGGGCCCCGGCGTAATGAACGGAGATGGTATGAACACCCAATCCGCACATGACGACTTCTTTGACAAAACCTGAAGCGTTTCGCCTCAAATCCGAAGCATTCGGTCAAGGCCGAGCGCGTTCAATAGCCGATACGTTGCGCTGCGTCGGGCGGGCCGCAGAGCAAGACATCAGCGTTGCACACGTCCTGCCTTTGTCCGATATCTCGGGACAAAGGCGGGACGCTTCGGCAAGACACTGGTACCCAAGGCCGGACTCGAACCGGCACGGCCGCTAAGCCGGCGGATTTTGAATCCGCTGCGTCTACCATTCCGCCACTTGGGCCTCGCAATGCGTTCTAGCCAAAGCCAAAGGCCGCGTCCAGAGCAACCCTGCCCCTTGACCGGGTCGCGCGCCCGTGGTCTGAGGCCCGCAAACGAACAGGACCGATTCATGCTCAGACGGCTTTACGACTGGACCATCAGCCTCGCCGAACACCCCCGCGCGCTCTGGGTGCTGGCGATCGTGGCCTTCATCGAAAGCTCGGTCTTTCCGATCCCGCCCGACGTGCTGATGATCCCGATGATCCTCGCCCGGCCCTCCCGTGCCTGGGTGATCGCGGGCGTGGCGCTGGTGGCGTCGGTGCTGGGCGGGCTTCTGGGCTATGCCATCGGGGCGCTGGCCTACGAGTCCCTGGGTCAGCCCATCCTCGAGGCGCTCGGCAAGGCCGACAAGATGGAGGCCTTCAACACGCGCTTCAACGATTTCGGCTTCTGGGCGGTGCTGACGGCGGGCGTGACCCCCTTCCCCTACAAGGTGATCACCATCATGTCCGGCTGGACCGGGATGCCTCTGGTGACCTTCATCGCCACCTCGATCCTGGCCCGGGCGCTGCGCTTCTTCCTCGTGGCCTGGCTGCTGTGGAAATTCGGCGCGCCGATCCGGGACTTTATCGAGCGCCGCCTGGGCCTTATGTTCATCCTGTTCGTGATCATCCTCGCCGGAGGCTTCTACGCGGTGAAATTCCTCTGATGCTGCCCAGCCGCAATACGCTGATCGGTCTTGCCGCCGGTGGATCGCTTGCCCTGATGCTCGGCGCGCTCGGGTTTCAGCACCTGGGCGACCTGGCCCCTTGCAAGATGTGCATCTGGCAGCGTTACCCGCATGTCATCGCCGTTGTCATCGGCGTGCTCGCCATTGCAATCCGGGGCCCACTGATGCCGATGCTCGGAATGCTGGCGGCGCTGACCACATCCCTGATCGGGGCTTTTCACGCGGGCGTCGAGCAGGGCTGGTGGGAAGGCCCCACAACCTGCACCTCCGCCTCCGGCGCGGGGCTTTCCGAGGACGAGTTCTTCAACAGCATCATCAACGCACAGGTCATCCGCTGCGACGAAATCCCGTGGCAGATGATGGGCCTGTCCCTGGCCGGCTGGAATGCGGTGATCTCCCTCGGCCTGGCGCTGCTGTGGTATCTGGCGCTGCGCCGGTCTTGACCGCTGCGCCCCGCGGGTCCTAGCGTGGCGCCATGCGCAATCTCGAACCCCGCCACTACACCTGCCCCGACATCCACCGCGCCGATGTCGCGCGCATCTTTTCGACCAGCTGGCAGCTGATCGGCCCCGCCTCGCGGCTCGTGGCGCGCGGCGACTACATCGCCACCGAGATCGCGGGCCAGAAGGTCTTCGTGATCCGGGCGCGCGACGGCCTGCGCGCCTTCCGCAATGTCTGCCGCCACCGCGGCGCGCGGCTCCTGCCCGAAGGCACCGGCCGCTGTGCCACCATCCGCTGCCCCTATCACCAATGGGTCTGGGGCGAAGACGGGTCGCTGCTGAACGTGCCCTGGTGGGGCGACGACCCCGATTTCGAGATGTCCGACTGGGCGCTGGACGCCGTGGAATGGCAGGTCTGGCGCGGCCTGCTCTTCGTCGCCATCGCTCCGGTTCAAACGTTCGAGGCCCAGCTTGGCGACCTCGCCGCCGAAATCGCCGATGAACCCCTCGAGACGTTCCACTGGGTCCACGAAGAGGTCCTCAGCTTCGACGCCAACTGGAAGATCTACACCGACAATTTCGTCGAAGGCTACCACATCCCCGGCATCCACCCCGGGTTCCACGCGGCCATCGAGTTCGATCGTTTCGAGACCACCGCCCATGACGGCATGGTCCGCATGACCGCCCCGCCCCGCGAAGGGCTCTTCTACCGCGGCAAATGGCTCTGGATGTGGCCCAACTGGACGCTGTCGCTGTTCGACGGCGGCATGAACACCTCGCGCATCAACCCGGTGGATCACCGCCGCACCGAGCTGATCTACAATTTCTACTTCGCCGACACGTCCGAAGCCACCGCCGAGGCACGCCAGAAAACCATCGCCGACAACCTCCAGGTCATCCGCGAGGATTTCGACATCTGCCTGCAGACCCAGAAGAACTACGAAAGCGGCGGCTACCGCGCCGGCCCGCTCTCCCCGCGCCACGAACAGGGCGTGAAATACTTTCAGGACCGGCTGCGCGAAACCGCTGATTGAGCCCCCGCGCCCCGCAGGGCGGGGTTCACCCCGCCGCACGCCGGGCCAAGCGCTCTCACCGGCTGGCCTTGCGCGTCCCTAGAAGCAGGCGCGTCTCACTCGACACCGCGCCCTCCAACCGCCGGCTAAGAACACCCGATGATCCCCGCGCCCCGCAGGGCGGGGTTCACCCCGCCACACGCCGGGCCAGCCACGCTCACCCGCTGGCCTTCCGCGTCCTGAGCAGCAAACTCGTCTCGCTCGACACCACACCCTCGAACCGCCGGATATGGCTGATCACCTCGTCCATCTCCTCCAGCGTGGCGGTGCCCAGCTCGGCGATCACGTCCCAGCGCCCGTTGGTCGTATGCGTGGCGCGCACCGGCGTCAGCCCGCCCAGCTGGCGCAGGATCCGGTCCGTGCCGCGCCCCTCGATCCCCAGCATCATCAGCCCGCGCACCGGGTCGCGCGCCGCCTCGTCGCGCAGTACCACCGTAAAGCCCACGATCTCGCCCGCGCGGCTCAGCCGCTCGATCCGGCTGCGCACGGTGGTCCGCGACACGCCCATGCCCAGGGCCAGCTCGGACAGCGACGCCCGCGCATTGTGCCTCAGCGCCGAGATCAGCGCGCGATCCACATCATCCATTTCGGCATCCCTTGCATCCGATTCGCACATTCCGCTTCCCATACGTGCAAAATGATGGCTTCCAATCAACCCATTTGCGCGTCACCTTGGCCAAACACGCGAAAAACGAGGGTCTCTCCATGACACATTGCATCCTGATCGGCGCACCGGTGGATTGCGGCAAACGCCGCCTGGGCTGCCTCATGGGGCCGGATGCCTATCGCGCCGCGCGCCTGCCCAAGGCGCTCATGGACCTCGGCCACAGCGTCACCGACCGCGGCAACCTGACCCCGGCGGATCATGCCCGCGATGACGAGAACGCCTTCCTGCACAAGCTCAACGAAACCATCGGCTGGACGCGGACGCTGATGCAGGCCGCCGAAACCGAGATGGCCAACGGCCTGCCCATCTTCATGGGCGGCGATCACGCGCTGGCGCTGGGCACCGTGCCGGGGGTGGCCGCCCATGCCGCGACCCTTGGCCGCCCGCTCTTCGTGCTCTGGGTCGATGCCCACACAGACTATCACACGCCGCAGACGACCGACTCGGGCAACCTGCACGGCACGCCCGTGGGCTATTTCACCGGCCGCGCCGGGTTTGACGGCTTCCCGGCCATCGAACACCCCGTGCCGCTGGAAAACATCTGCATGATCGGCCTGCGCTCGGTCGATGCGGATGAGCGCGCCGCCCTGGAAGGCACCGCCATGGCGCGCCACGACATGCGCGACATCGACGAACGCGGCATCGCCCGCCCGCTCGCCGAATTCCTTGCGCGCGTGCGCGACGAGGGCGGCCTTCTGCATGTCTCGCTCGATGTCGATTTCATCGACCCCGCCCATGCGCCCGGCGTCGGCACCACCGTTCCCGGCGGCGCCACCGTGCGCGAGGCGCATCTGGTCATGGAGATGATCCACGAAAGCGGCCTGCTCAGCTCGTTGGACCTCGTGGAACTCAATCCCTTCCTCGACGACCGCGGCCAGACCGCGCACCTGATGGTCGACCTCACCGCCTCGGCGCTTGGCCGCCGCGTCTTCGACCGCGAAACCCGTTCGGTTCGCTGAGGGAGGCCACAGATGACCAATCTCAACCCCTCCGACAAGGCCCTCGTGCCCTTCGTCTCCGTCGACAACATGATGCGGCTTGTGCACCATATCGGCATCGAAGAGATGCTGATCGGCCTCGCCGACTACATCGAGGACGACTTCAAACGCTGGGAGCTTTTCGACAAGACCCCGCGCGTGGCGTCCCACTCGGATGTCGGCGTGATCGAGCTGATGCCCACTTCGGACGGCGAGGCCTACGGCTTCAAATACGTCAACGGCCACCCCAAGAACACCAGGGAAGGGTTGCAGACCGTGACCGCCTTCGGCCTGCTGGCGGATGTGGACACCGGCTACCCAGTGCTGCTGACCGAGATGACCGTGCTTACGGCCCTGCGCACCGCCGCCACCTCGGCCATGGTCGCCAGACACCTCGCCCCCGAGGGCGCGAAGACCATGGCGATGATCGGCGCCGGCGCTCAAAGCGAATTCCAGAGCCTCGCCATGAAGGCGCTGCTGGGTGTGGAACACATCCGCCTCTACGACATCGACGCCGGGGCCACGGAAAAGGCCGCGCGCAACCTGTCCGGCATGGGGCTGACGGTCACCGCCTGCAAGACGGCCCAGCAGAGCATGGAAGGCGCCGAGATCATCACCACCTGCACCGCCGACAAGCAGAACGCCCGGATCCTGACCGACAACATGGTCGGCGCGGGCGTGCATATCAACGCCATCGGCGGTGACTGCCCGGGCAAGACCGAACTGGCCCCCGAGATACTGCACCGCTCGGATGTTTTCGTGGAATACCCGCCCCAGACCCGGATCGAGGGTGAAATTCAGCAGATGGACGAGGATTTCCCGGTCACCGAAATGTGGCAGGTGATCCTGGGCCAGAAGGCCGGCCGCACGTCCGATCGACAGATCACGCTATTCGACAGTGTCGGCTTTGCCATCGAGGATTTCAGCGCGCTGCGCTTCGTGCGCGACCATATCGCGGGGACCGATCTCTTTCTGGAGCTGGACCTGCTGGCCGACCCGGATGACCCGCGTGACCTCTTCGGCATGCTCCTGCGCGCCGCCCCCTGAGCGCCTGCGGCACGGTGTTCACCCAACGGCGGCGGCGCTGCGCCTCGCGCCGCAAGGCAGCCGCATACCGCAGCCGCAGCCGGTGGCATATCCATAGAAGTACCGTCATCGGTGACCCTCTTGAAAAAATGCCCCCGGACCCTGATCTGCTGGAGAAGATGTGAAGGGTCCGGGGGGACGAAACGGTTGGACCGGACAGGCCCTGGCCGAAACGGTTGCGCCTCAACGCGCGCGCTCCGGCGCAGGACACCTGCCAAGCCTGTCTGTTAACCGTCCGTCGACGCCGGGATCAGGCCCTGTTCCTGTGCGGCGACCATTTCGGCATCATCGACGGCCCCGTCACCGTTCGCGTCGATCTGGCTGAAGGTTTCGGCGTTCATGTCGGGAAAGACCGCCTGGATTTCGTCAATGGTCATGAGACCGTCACCATTGGTGTCGATCTCGTTCATCCCGTCGCTTGCGGCAATGGCCGAGTTGGCCATCAGGCCCATGCCGATGAGAATCGCGATGTATTTCGTCATTGTATCTGTCTCCTTGTCAAAGCGTATCAAGATGACCCTGACCCCCGGTTCGTTGCGAAACCCGCCACGGCGCTCATGCGCAGGACGCGTTCCGATCATCTGTGAAGGTCCTGGACTGCCTCGATGCGCCTTTGGTCCTGTTTCAGACGAAGGCAGCGTGTCGCCGCCTTCACGTAACAGGAGGCCTGCGGGGCGTGTTTGCGTCCGCTGCGGCGCGGCACGGGCGGCGGTTCGCCCAAACCGGGGGGCGCGATGCGCGCGCAGTTGCCGACAAGGCCCTGTTTGCGGGTATCGGCGGAAAACCCCCGGGTTGCGGGGCGCATGGGCATGATCCCAGACTGCGGGCGAGCACTCATCCCGCGCACCGCCGATGCGCCTCCGAGGTCCTGCCATGCCCCGTCCCGCCGAAAACCTGCCCGATACGCTGCCCGACACGATCGCCGCTCTGATCCCCGATCTCACGCGGCTCGCGCGGTTCCTGGCGGGCAACCGCGATGCTGCACAGGACCTTGTGCAGGAAACCCTGCTGCGGCTCCTGCACCGGCAAAAGACCCTGACCGAGATCGACGACATCCGGGGCTATGCCCGCACCATCCTGCGCAATCTCTACCGCCGCTCGCTCAGGTCCACGGGCGAGGAAACCGTGGCGGACCTGCCCGAGATCGGCGCGCCGCCCGAGGCCTTCGCCGCCATCGCGCTGCACGAGCTGCTCGAGATCATGACCGGCCTGCCCCCCGAACAGGTCGAGGTGCTCAGCCTCGTTCTGGACGGCGACACCAGCCCGCGCAGCATCGCCGCCCGCACCGGCCTGCCCGAAGGCACCGTCATGTCCCGCCTGGCCCGCGCCCGCGCCCATCTGCGCCGCCAGCTGGGCCTGGCCCCCGGCGAAAACGTCTCGAACCTGTTCTGAACCCGGACCGTGGCCCTGTCAGCCGGCCCCGCCTTCATCTTTCCGTAAATACTCCCGCCGGAGGCACTGAAATCCGGCCCGCGCGGCAGCGCGTCCCGCGAAGGCTCAGCCCGCCTTCCTGGCCACCACGAACCAGCCGAAGCATTGCAGCTCGGCCGTGCCCCGCGCCATGCGGCCGCCGTCGCCGCTGGCCGCCAGCCGCACCCACAGGCGGGTGAGGTTGGTCAGGATCATCAGGACCGGATCGGCAAACCACGCACCGAACCTGCGGCGGACCTTGCTCACCCGGCCCAGCTCCTGATCGACCACGTCGAAGAACCCGCCATTGGCCGTCAGTTCCGTGACCTCGAAGCCCAGCCGTTCCAGGTGATGGCGATAGAAATACTGCGAAAACCCGGTACAGAAATGATAGGGCGCGAAATGGGTGATCGAATTGAAGGGTGCCGTCAGGATCAT
>Ga0316205_10000819_pt1 | contig 47235 bp, 41 predicted proteins | sample 3monthpyrite_MG_FD_204941 | JGI IMG/M metagenome (GOLD analysis project Ga0316205, IMG submission 204941) | Microbial mat bacterial communities from mineral coupon in-situ incubated in ocean water Damariscotta River, Maine, United States -... | ecosystem: Environmental > Aquatic > Marine >...
AAAGCGTCTTTATTTGGTAGCACCGATATGCATCTGTTACGTAAGTGCCCTTGCCCGGTCTGGATTGACCACTTGCAAAACGAGACAAATTATCATCGAATTCTGGCTGCAGTTGATCCCCTTGATGATGAATCTGCTGAGCTGCAACACTTGATTATGGATCTGGCCACCTCAATGGCCGAGCGCGAGCATGCCACACTGAATGTAGTACATGCCTGGGACTTACCCGGTGAATCCATGCTTGCCAACGGTCGTGGACGCATAGCACGTCATGAGCTCGATTCACTCCTTGAAATGAAGAAGAAACGACATCGCCAGGCACTGGATAATCTGTTGTCGACCTATAACCTGAATAGCCAGGCAGATAATGTTCATCTAATTAAGGGCAAGGCTGCACAAGTTATTTCCAACTTTGCAACTAAAGGAAATGTTGACCTGATCGTGATGGGTAGTCTTGGCAGAGCGGGTATACCAGGCTTGTTCATTGGCAATACAGCTGAAGAGGTACTGCGAGAAACAAAGGCAGCGGCGCTAACAGTCAAACCGTCAGGTTTTGTCACGCCAATCGAATGATATCAGGTTATTTGAAAAAAATAGGGCAAGCTGGGGATTGCACCAGCAAAGTACTGGGTAAAATCTGGTACAACTCTGCAAAATATGCCTGTTTATAGTTTTGGCGTATAGTATCATTGATACAGCAATCCAAAACAGATAAACCAATATGTCTACATTGAATTTAAAACATTTGCGATACTTTTGGTCAGTTGCCTCACATGGCTCTATTGCAAGGGCATCGGAAATCCTTCATCTCACCCCACAGACTATCAGTGGCCAGTTGCGCGAACTCGAGGAACAGATGAATTGTAAACTGTTCAAAAAAAGTGGTCGCAACCTTGTAATGACCGATACGGGCCGTATTGTTTTTTCCTATGCTGATGAGATGTTCCGGCTTGGTAATGAGCTGCAGGATGTCCTTGAGGGACGCACCCCAGGCGCAGCGCTCACGCTCACTGTTGGTATTGCCATGGTGGTTCCCAAACTGCTCGCCTATCGCATCCTGGAACCTGTGCTGACAATGCAGGAACCCGTAAAACTCGTATGCCTTGAAGCACCATTAGCCGATCTACTCGCTGATCTAGCAATCCACAAGCTTGATCTTGTATTGGCTGACAGCCCCATGAGTCCGGCATTGAACATTCGCGCTTATAATCACCCGCTGGGCGAATCCGGCATCAGCTTTTTTGCCGCCCGATCGGAGGCGCGCAAGTATACAAGCCGTTTCCCTCACTCCCTGGATGGGGCGCCAATGCTAATGCCCACCACCAGCAGTGCATTGAGATATCTACTGGATCAGTGGTTTGAGAGCGAGGGGATTAAGCCGATCACTGTTGCAGAATTTGAGGATCGAGCATTAATGAAAGCGTTTGGTGAAGCGAAGGCCGGAATCTTCACATCACCCACTACTGTTGAGGATGATGTTGTCGCTAAATACGGAGTACGCGTCATAGGCCGAAACGATGATATCAAAGAACGGTACTATGCTATTTCTTCTGAACGCAAAATCAAGCATCCGGCCATATCGGTAATCACCGAAACAGCGCGCAACAAGTTATTTTAACAAGTCAATCAATTAACCACTTTAAAACAGACTGTTTCCACAGACCTGGGCATCATAGCGACGCTACCTTTTCTGCCTGGGCGTTATCTTACAGCCTGGAAAAATGCGCACCACATTGCGGGCATACCCAAACCCTGCTTAACATCGCCCATATCGTTACCAGGATGGCGGGCATTATCAGGAACGGCCAATAGCCTTGCGCAAGAAAACCCAATGGTATTATCCATACAACCACGGCAAGACCACTTAACCAGGTATGCTGACGTGAAAAACGCCCACTATAACCACAGTGCTTGCATTTAAGTATAGATGTATTCATACCGGCCTCATTCTGATCAATGCTTTAACCAGCATCTTCACTATGTCATATATTGTTTCTTAACATCAATTCCCTGGGATGAGGATTCAGGTAAACCTGACGATTGACAAACGGATGCGGATTTCGTCGAAAATGATGTTGCATCATAGTGATCGGCACAACCAGTGGGTACTCGCCATTGCCATAAGCCTTAATGGTATCCAGGACCTCGGCACGATCATCAGGATCCAGACAGGGTCGCAAAAATCCCAGCAAGTGCTGCAACACATTAACATGCTTTTTACGACTGGCTGGTTGCGCCAGCACTGACATAATCTTTTCGATATAGTGCTGTGAAAATTCAACAAGGTTGATTTGCTTCAGGGAAGATATCATTCGACCCAGCTCGCGATAAGTCTGTTGATTATGTGCCAGCAACAAATATTTATGGCGCGTATGAAAATCTATCAAAGCGTGCTTACTGATACCAGACTGCACCAGGGCCTTCCAGCGTGCATAGACATAGACACGATTGACAAAATTTTCACGCAGCACAGGATCATTCAGTCTACCCTCCTCTTCCACTGGTAATAAAGGATTTTGCTTGATGATTTCGTGAGCAAAAATACCGGTACCGCGCTTTTCTGGCATACCATTTTCAGCATACACTTTTACCCGTTCCATGCCACAGCTGGGGGAGTCTTTCTTGAACACAAAACCGCATAGGTCGTTTATGGATGCTGCAATGCGCTTGCCATAGCTCTTCATTGGTTCAGTAAAATCATTGTCTGGTTGTCTCGTGCCAACCACTCGAATTTCACCATGATCATCCACCAGTCGTATTGGTTCTCTGGGTATACTCATACCAATCGCTACTTCGGGACAATATGATACAAAATTAAAATGCTCACTGAGTAATTCATCAATATATCGATTGCGTTTATGCCCGCCATCGAAACGTACTTTCGCTCCTAACAGGCATGCGCTGACACCAATGGTAATGTTATTATTCAGTTCATTTTGATCTGTATTTTTCATCTGTCAATTCCTCATCCAGTGATTCAAAGCAATTTTTCAATCGCTTGTATTAACTTCGTGTTCTCAGGTTCAACCTGACTCGGGAAGCTCGCGATAACTTTACCGTTTCTGTCGATAAGATATTTATGGAAATTCCACTTGGGCGCATCGGCAGTGACTGTACTCAGATAACGGTACAAAGGCTCGGCATGAGCACCCCTGACGTTGGTTTTTTCGAACATTGGAAACTGCACGCCATAGGTCAAACGGCAAAAAGTTTGAATCTGCTTTTCTGTACCCGGCTCTTGACCGGCAAAATCATTTGAGGGGAATCCTGCCACTATCAATCCCCTGGCTTTGTATTTGGCATACAAGGCTTCCAACCCTTCGTATTGAGAAGTGTATGCGCATTTGCTCGCCGTGTTGACTATCAGCACGACCTTATCTTTGAAAGCCTCGCATAAATGCACGGGCTCTTTTGCCGCCAAAGGACGCTTGTAGTAATCCAGCGCCTCCGGGCAATGTTCCCCTGCCACTGCCGTGAGTGAGACACCCGATAACAGTATTAATGACAACATCAGTTTTGGCATGATTATTCTCCATAATCTTTAATTTCTATAAATTTCAAAGCCTTATATTTCACATCTTGCGCAAGCAAAGATGTTTACATGAAAGATTTTGACTTTGTTTACGTCCTATGCAATAGTTATACAATACATGTACAACAATAGCAAGTTTTTAAGTCAAAAGTTATACATAGTAGTTTAGAGCGGCATAGTGACGAGAGAAAAATACAATGAATTCATCAACATTCTCCAGCGCTGAATGTTACATATCCGGGGATTCCGTCGATATCTACAGCGAGATCAAGGATCACGCAACCATGGGAACAATTAATTAATACCCTGGTATATTAACAATACACACTAACAGGAAAGTATGACCATGTTCATTAAACACAGGCGACCATTACTACTGGCAGGTATTGTATTGACAGTATCTGCATGCACTGGCTTGCCCGCTGGAGTGCAGCCAGTTCAGGAATTCAAACTTAACCAGTACCTGGGCACATGGTACGAAATCGCGAGACTGGATCATTCTTTTGAACGCGGCTTAAACAATGTATCCGCCACCTACTCTTTACGCGAAGATGGCGGACTAAAAGTGGTTAATAAAGGATACTCCAACACTGACCAACGCTGGAAGGAAGCCGAAGGAAAAGCCTATTTCATGCGTGGTAACAATGAGGGCTACCTGAAAGTTTCTTTTTTTGGCCCCTTCTATGGCTCATACGCTGTATTCGGGCTGGATAAAGAAAATTATGATTACGCATTTGTATCCGGATACAACACTAAATACCTATGGTTACTGTCACGAACCACCAGCGTCAGTAAAGAAGTGCTCGATAAATTTACAAAGCAATCCAGAGCATTAGGCTTCAATACAGATAATCTGATATTAGTTCAACATGATAAATAGTTGAGCGGAAATAAATCAAAGCAACCCTGTGGCTATTGCAACAGCAATGTAATAATGATCGAGACAGAAAGCTGGTTGAATGTTACCTGCAATGGCTATCACCTGCCCTGCTGAATCTGCTTGAAATTAAATGGATAATAACCCTGCTTACCAATGCGGATAGATCATGAATGCAGATAAAAACTATTTTGGTGTGCTAATTATTGGTGACGAAATCCTTTCAGGACGTCGTAAAGACAAACATCTGGATAAAGCCATTGAAATTCTCACACGTCATGACCTGCAACTATCCTGGGCGCGTTATGCCAGTGATGATGAAGCCATGCTGGCTCAGCATTTCCGTGAAATTCATCAACTGGGGCATCATTGTTTTTCCTTTGGTGGCATCGGTGCAACTATCGATGACCGAACCCGACAGGCAGTTGCCAGTGCGCTCAAACGCGATATTCACCGTCACCCCGAGGCCAGCCAGGAGATCGAAGCGCAGTTTGGAGAACAGGCCTACCCCAATCGTATTTTAATGGCTGATTTACCCGTTGGATCTGAAATTATTCCTAATCCGTTCAATCGTATTCCAGGTTTCACCATTGAAACCATTCATTGCCTGCCCGGCTTTCCTGAAATGGCATGGCCGATGATGGAGTGGGTGCTTGATAATAAATATCAGCATCTGGCAAAAACTAAAATAGTGCAATATTCGTTCACCCTCAACGGCGTACACGAAAGTGATCTGATCGAATTACTCGAGCAATTCCAGCATCAGCATCCTCAAGTCAGAATCTCGTCTCTACCACACATGCAAAGAGAGGGTATTCGGGAAATTGAATTAGGTATACAGGGTGCCGAGCCAGAAGCAACTACAGCAAAGGAATCCATTGCACAGGTTTTACTCAGTCTGGGACTGATACATTCTGCATGAGCTTTCCGACTAGCGGTGCATCAGCTGGATTTATTATGTCAGAAATTCTACTTTATATACCGATCCCAATCTGGAGTATTGCCAAAATAGACAGATAAAAAATCGACAAATGTTCTAACCTTGGCCGATAAATACCGTCGCGAAGGAAAAACGGCATTGATAGAAATTTCGGGAGGGCAATAATCGGGTAGTACTTGTTGCAGTTTTCCTGTGCACAAATCTGAACCGACAATAAATGTGGGTAGCAATGTAATACCAAGCCCGGCAACAGCGGCAGCCTTCAGAATGTCACCATTATCCGCACAGATCGGACCATTGACCTTGACAGCTTCCACGCCACTCTCTCCATGTAACATCCAGGTATCCGGCTTTAAGTCATTCGCATAAACCAGACAATCGTGGATAGCCAGGTCCCGGGGCACTTGGGGTACACCGTGTTTATTTAGATAATCGGGTGAAGCACATAATACACGCCTACATGGCGCGATTTTGCGAGCGATGAGACTCGAGTCTTCCAACTCAGCAATACGTAATACAAGATCGAAACCCTCCTCTACGACGTCAATGAAGCGGTCGGTAAAACTGAGCGAAATCTGCACTTGCGGACATTGTTTCAGGTACTGAGGTATTGCATCTTTTAAATGCAGAATACCAAATGAGGTAGGCGCACTCAGAGTGAGTGTGCCACGTGGCTCGCTGGACTGTTCGCCAGCAATGCCCTCAATTTCCTCGATATCCTGCAAAATAGTCTTGCAGCGTTCATAGTAAATACGTCCAATCTCGGTCAGGCTAGTCCGTCGGGTGGTGCGATTGAACAAGCGTGCTCCCAAATGCTGTTCAAGTTGCATCACCGATTTGCTGACCTGGGCACGAGACAGACCCATTTTGTTGGCTGCTGCCGTAAACCCCTGGTTTTTCGCCACCTCCACAAAGAGGGTCATGCTGTTTAGTCGGTCCATATTGTCAACTATTAAGAAACAATTAGTTTATATATAGCATATTTATATAGTAAATATAAGCTAGTATATTTTAATCACAGTGACAAACTCGACTAAGGAGATGAGCCATGATTGAAATACGACACAGTGATGAACGCGGCCAGGCAAACCATGGATGGCTACAAAGCCGCCACAGCTTTTCGTTTGCGGCTTATTACGACCCTGAGCACATGGGTGTTTCCGCTTTGCGCGTGATTAATGATGACATGGTAATCGCCGGGCGAGGTTTTGCTACTCATTCCCATCAGGACATGGAAATCATTAGTTACGTTAAAAAGGGCGTTATTGAGCACAAGGACAGCATGGGGAACGTGGAGCGACTACCCGCTGGTGAATTCCAGCTGATGAGCGCGGGCACTGGCGTGACACATAGCGAGTACAATCCATCGACATCAGAATCACTGGAATTCCTGCAAATCTGGATACAGCCCAATGTGCATGGCATAGAACCTGGCTACCAACAAAAAAGATTTGATCCAAAGAAAGGTTTACAGTTGATTGCCTCACCCGATGCACGTGATGGTTCATTGCTAATTCATCAGGATGCCAGTTTATATCAGCTCTTGTTAAAAGGAGATCAATCCGCGTCCCATCGCATTACCAGTGGGCGTACGGTTTACGTACACGTTGTCTCTGGTACTATCAATGTCAACGGTGAAAAGTTGAGTGAAGGTGATGGTGCCACCATCAAGGACATCGATGTTGCAGACTTTGTGGCCAGTGAAGACAGTGAAGCACTGGTCTTTGATTTACCCTAGATATAAACCAAAGCAATTTTTATAAACAGACTTGCATATAAGGATACTAACCATGGAAACAATTGAAGCCATCAAGCAGCGTCGCGCTGTAAAACAATATGACCCTGCACATCAGATGACAGAGGAAGAGCTTAATGAATTACTTTCTCTGGTTCAACTCGCTCCCACAGCCTTTAACCAGCAGAATTTTCGCTTTGTGCTGGTACGTGACCCGGAGCTCAGACAACAAATACGTGCAGCTGCCTGGGATCAGGCCCAGGTAACCGATGCATCTTTGTTAATCGTTATATGCGCCAATCTGAAAGCATGGGAAAAAGATCCGGCACGTTATTGGGCCAATGCGCCTGCAGAAGTACAGGACTACATGCGCTCTGCCATCGATCAATACTATCGGGGTAAAGAGCAAGTACAACGTGATGAAGGCATGCGTTCTGCGGGCATTGCCGCACAAACGATTATGCTGGCTGCCAAGTCGATGGGCTATGATACATGCCCCATGGATGGCTTTGACTTTGATGCTGTTGGCAAGCTGATCAATCTACCCGAAGATCATGCTATCGCCATGTTTGTCGTCGTCGGCAAGGCAATGCAAGCAGCCAAACCGCGCCCGACACTACTACCAATGGATGAAGTTGTATTAATCGACCGCTTCTAACATAGTACACAAGCTAACAAACTGGTTATTTAGCAAGATCATCTGTCTAAAACGGGCTGATGCGAATCCTGCTTTTGTAATACCATGTTCATGATCGGCAAGTTAGCTGGCTAGAACTTATTTTTGATTTTATCTTTGTTGCAAGCATCCGTTTTATTACACATCATCGGCTGCACATCTGTAATGGACACATCGACATCAAGCTTGCTGCTGCTTCCATTAAAGATCGTGCCGGTCTGTCAGATTTGCCTGTTCTGATGCAACGAAATATCTGCGTATTGAAAATGAAATGTCTCGCTTTGAGGGATATATGAATCGACTATTTTAGCTCTCAGTACAAGCACGGGGCAAGTCAGACCATGACAGCTAACCAGTGTTATGGATGCACATCCAGCACCCGCGACAAGCATCAAATGGTCGCAAACACTTGTTCACTGATATATCCAAGATTACCTATAGACTATCTGATAATTTGTTCCCCAGAACATAAATCGACTTATATTTATCCCGAAAAAACCGTAAAATAGGCGTAATTTGTTATATTTAACTCGTTATAGTAATCTTACCCGTAATATATTTTTCAAATTCAAATCATCTTTTAAATCTCAACCCTGTCAAACCAGAGCATGTTTAGAAATGACATCCACATTGATGAGAAATGCTGGCAACAAAAACGGCTGTCCAGCACGCCTCGATCATTCCCTGTTTTCAATCTTGTCACTATCGTTGTCATTATGGCGATTCTGGTGCTAACAGCATGGGAGCAGGACATTACTCCCATCAAAGTAATTTTCAGAGACATCTAGACATGAAGATCAGATTGAATCTCATATCAGGCGATATAAATCCATTTCATTTGCCCATTATTGCCCTATTCATTCTCGCCGGACTACTACTGGCAGGAACTGCCGTTTCAGCCTCTCCTGCACCTGTTCTTAGCAGTGACAGTGAAATCTCCACAACGGGATTTTTTCATCTTAAGTGGCTTACCGATGCTCAGCAGATTCAACTGCAGGAAGCCAGCGACAATGCCTTTACCAATCCCGCAGATATATACCTTGGATCTGACGAGGCCTCGCTTATTTCAGGAAAAAAAGATGGTCAATGGTACTATCGTGCTCGCAATATCCTTAATACTCAGCCGGGTCCATGGAGCAATACTGTCAAGGTTACGGTCAAGCACCATGATCTGATACGTGCTCTGATGTTTTTCACATTAGGACTGGCTATATTTATCAGTCTTACCTTACTCATCATACTAGGTTCAAGAAAAACCAATGCCCGAAACTGAATTACAGATTAACGCTGCACGCCTGCGTGATGATATCAATGCACTGTCACAAATTGGCCGTAGTGAAAACCACGGTATCTATCGCATGGCATTCAGTGAAGGGGATTTACAAGCAAGAAAATGGTTCCGCCAGCGCATTGAAGACAGTAACCTGGAGTTTTACCAGGATGGCGCGGCCAACATGTATGCCCGCCTGGGCCATGACGACAGTAAACCCAGTGTTATTGCCGGTTCGCATCTGGATACAGTACCCGGCGCAGGCCACCTGGATGGTGCGCTGGGTGTACTGTGCGCACTCGAAGCCTTGCGCGTTCTTGAAGAGACAGGCACCTCGCTAAAATATCCGCTTGAGGCTGTTGCTTTCACGGATGAAGAAGGTCGCTTTGGCGGACTACTGGGTTCTCAGGCCTTTGCCGGCCTGGTCACACCCGAGTATCTGCATACTGCCAGTGACCTTAACGGACTTTTATTAACTGACGTCATGCAGCAATGCGGACTGGATGCACAGCAGGTCCTGCATGCACAACGTGCAGCGGATAGTATTCATGCCTATGTTGAGTTACATATTGAACAGGGGCCGGTACTCGACCAGCGCGGCCTGAGCATCGGCATTGTTGATGCCATTACAGGCCTGTTCAAGTGGGAAATCACTTTAAAAGGTAACGCCAACCATGCTGGCACCACCCCTATGAATATGCGTGCGGATGCCTTTCAGGGCCTGGCTGAATTTGCCAGCCAGATAGAACGCATCCTGGAAGAGTCTGGTACCTCGCACAGTACTGCAACGATTGGCAAGGTCGCACTTGTCCCTGGTGCTGCCAATGTTATCCCGGAACAAGCGGTATTTTCTCTTGATGTCCGTGACACCGACCATCGCATACTTGAATCCCTCGCCGAATCATTCAGAAGAACGCTGTCAGTGATTGCGCGCCGACGCAAGTTAATGTTCGAATTCAGCGTTCTCAGCGAGATTGAACCTGTTAAATGTGCTGATATCGTTATCGATGCTATCGAGAAATCAGTCAACAGCGCAGGTGTAAGCGCTACTCGCCTGCACAGTGGCGCAGCGCACGACGCTCAGATCATTGCCGGCATTGCGCCATCTGGAATGATTTTTGTGCCCAGTAAGGAAGGACGCAGTCACTCGGCTGCGGAATGGACTTCCTGGGATGATATCGAAACCGGTGCCAACATCCTCCTCAACACATTAAAAAGAATGGCCAGCTAACTATCATGAATGATAAACACAGATCCAGCAGTGAAGAATTCCTTAATGTCGACCCGCTTAGAGATACCTATCGAAAGTATATTACCCATGTGCCCGCAGTTACCCGTTCGATAGAGGCTCATCGTACTGCTCTACTGTGTATCGATATGCAATATCTTGATGCGGCACCGGGATTCGGTGTATTCGCCAATGCTGAAGCTTCAGGCGTGCCCGCCGAAGCACAGGCATATTATTTCGACCGTTTGCAATCCACTGTGTTACCCAATGTGAATAAACTGCAGGCTGCCTTTCGTGGACGCGAACTGGAAGTTATCCATACCCGCATTCAATCGCTAACCCAGGATGGTCGTGATCGCAGTCCGGGGCATAAACGACTGAGACTTCATGCGGCCCCGGGCTCAAAGGAAGCCGAGTTTCTGGAGCAGGTTGCTCCGACTGAAAATGAAATCATCATCAATAAAACCGCCAGTGGCGTTTTCAACTCGACCAATCTTGCCTACGTGTTACGCAATATGGAGATTAACGGTTTGTTTATTGTCGGGGTCTATAGTAATGAATGCGTTTCAACTGCCATTCGTGATGCCTGCGATCTCGGGTTTTTCGTCACACTGATTTCCGATGCCTGCGCAACGGTCACACCGGAATTACAAAATGCCACCATTACGACAATGAAAGACCGTTACGCACGTGTACTGGAGACGGATGAAGCCATCGATGAAATCAATACGGTGATTCATGACTAATGTGACGCTGGCAGCTAATACCGGCTGGCTGATACTGGCTCTCTTCTCTGCCATCTGGATTGCCCTCGGCGCCTATCTCGGCCGTCGTGCGGTCGGCCTGGAAGGCTATATGCTTGCCGGTCGCAAAGTCGGGCTGGCACTGGGCACAGCAACGGCAATGGCGACCTGGGTCACCAGTAACACGACCATGGCAGCCCCTCAGCTGGCGCTACAAATGGGAGTCTGGGGCATGCTGGGCTATTCATTGGGTTCTGTCGGATTAATATTGTTTGCGCCTTTGGCCAAACGCATCCATGCATTGATGCCCGCGGGTTATACCAGTGGCGATTTCATTCGTCTGCGTTATGGCAAAACAACCTGGCGGGTATTTCTCGTCATTTCGCTTTTCTATGGCTTGGGCTGGCTGGTCTCGATGGGTATGGCCGGGGGTGTACTGGTTAATGCACTAACCGGCATTGATTATCGTATTGGTATGAGTGTGATACTTGCTGTCTGTGTAATCTATACTGTATTGGGCGGACTGCGCGCGGTCATCGGTACCGATTTTCTGCAAACACTGATCATACTGGTTGGCGTTGTTATCCTTGCCTGGCTGGCCATTAGCGAAGTCGGTTTTGAACGCATGCATGCCTCGCTACTTGAACAACGACCTGAACTGCTTAACCTGCTGATGCCCGCCGCAATTATGTTTCTATTTAATAATCTGCTTTTCGGTGTGGGCGAGATATTTCACTCCAATGTCTGGTGGTCTCGCGCCTTTGCCTTTCGCAAAGGCGTGGGCTTCAGGGCCTACCTGACTGCCGGCCTGTTATGGTTGCCCATCCCCGTGGTTGCAGGCTTTGTTGCACTCACAGTCCCGTCCCTCGGCATCAATGTGCCTTCTGCCGATATGGTCGGGCCACTGATTGCTGCAAAGCTGCTCGGCACCGGTGGCGCCATTCTCGTGTTTATTGTCGTGTTTGCCGCATTGGCCTCAAGCCTGGACTCGTTACTGGCTGCCACCTCCGATCTGATTCTGACTGATATTTACAAAGGCCATCTGCGACCACAAGCCACTGATGAGGAACTCGCACGCGCAGCACGCTGGGTCGTTTTAGGCCTGGGTGTAGTTGCCTGGCTGCTATGTCTACCACGCCTGACCACACTCGCCGAATTACTTTATTTCACCGGTGCCTTTGTTGCCAGTACTATCTGGCCAATTGCAGCCGGACTATACTGGCGCAAGGTCAACCCAACAGGCGCGACTCTGGCAATGCTGGCAGGCACCGTCATCGGACTCAGTGCCTATTTCCTTATCGGTTTTTATGTAGCAGCATTGGTATCCGCTGCGGTATCCATGGCTATCCTGTTGATCAGTACCTGGCTACGACCTGCCGACTTCAACTGGGACACACTCTCCAACCACAGGGAGAAACAAGCATGACCATTTCAGTCACCGCACTGGCCTTGCTGGTAGGCAGCGCTACTGTCATTACTGCAATAGCACCCATTCTATTAATTATATTCTGGATCAGAGACTGGTTGAAAAAACGCTTATGGTAGATAAAAAAAGCCCCTTGCTAAAGGAACAAGTTGAGGGACAACCTCTCGACACCCAGGGTTTTGAGCGTCCACGTGAGCTCATCGACAGTATCGATGAAGACCTGACACCATTACTCAGTCTGACCGCACGCCCTGTGGTATCCGCTAACCAGTTCACACGTGAGCAGCTGCTGCAATTAGCACGACTCGCTGCACGCTATGAAACCCAGCCGCAAATGATCGTGCGCCCGCTGACAGGCAAGATTCTGATCAGCGCTTTTTATGAACCAAGCACACGTACCCGACTTTCATTTGAAAGCGCCTGGCATCGTCTCGGCGGCGACATTATGTCGATCACCGACCCGACCTCAACGGGTATTGCCAAGGGTGAATCGCTTTATGATATCGGTGAAATGCTCAATCACTATGGCGACCTGGTGGTACTACGCGACAGTCACAACCAGGCAGTGTATGAAATGCTCGAGTCCTTGCGTATTCCTATTATCAACGGTGGCAATGGTACCGATGAACACCCGACCCAGGCCATGGCAGATATTTATGCCATGCTAAAATGGCGCCCGGCTTTGTGCTTGCCCGAGGTTAATGACAAGGACCGCATCCGCATCGGCATCATCGGAGTACCGGAACGCATGCGCACAGTGCGCAGCCTGTTGATCTTGATGAGCCGTTTTTCAGACGCGTTTTCCGAAGTCGTTATCATCAGTGACAAGGCTGACCCGTTTGCTGAAGGTCAACGTGAGGAACTGGAAGAGAACGGTCTCAACCTGCGTGTCAGCACTGACATGGAGCGTGAATTACCACAACTGGATGTAGTCTATATCAATACCATTGCATGGGTGGATGATGATTATGAAAAGCTGGGTAACCAGTACCGTCTTTCATTATCGTCGCCATTGAAAAAAAACGCCATTATTCTTCACCCCCTGGCTCGCGGCGAAGAACTATCTCGTGATCTGGATGCGTCACCATATAACTGGTATTTCGCCCAGGCACGTGGAGCCGTGTTCATACGCATGGCCTTACTCTCTTCCATTTTAAAAACCTTTACCTGATTGCAGAAACTATTATGTGTGGAATAGCAGGATTTATATACGCAGACCGGGAAAAGCCGGTCGACCCGGAAACCCTGGTGGCCATGGCCGCTATTCAGTATCATCGCGGACCGGATGGCTTTGGCTGGCAATCCATGGATGGTGTTGGGTTCAGTCATGCACGCCTGTCGATAATAGATCTCGATGAACAACGCGGGCGCCAGCCTTTTGTTTCCGAAGACAAGCGTCTGATGCTGACCAAAAATGGTGAGTTGTATGACTATCAACGCATTCGTACTGAGCTGACTGCACGTGGTGCACGCTTCCACACCAAGAGTGACTCCGAGATTATCATGCATCTATACCCGCGTCTGGGTCTGGATCAGACCCTGCTACATTTGCGCGGTGAATTTGCCTTTGCACTCTATGACCGCGAACAGGATATTATGCATCTGGTACGCGATCGCTTTGGCATCAAGCCTCTCTACTGGACAGAAACAAAAAGTGGCATCGTATTCGGGTCAGAACTGAAGGTGCTGTTTGCCCATCCTGAAGTCAAACGCGAATTTGACAATGAAGGACTGTTTCACCAGTTGATGCAGACCATTGTTCCCGGTACAACCGCCTTTGCTGGAGTACATCAGGTCAAGCCTGGCCACACGCTTAGCGTCTCCCGCCGCAATGGCAAAATCAGCATTGAAGAAAAATGCTACTGGGATATGCCATTTCCTGAAGAAAGCGCGCGCACTGAACAGTTTGATGAGGCCGAGTATATTGATGGTGTACGTGAAAAACTGATTGAAGCCGTACAACTTCGTATGGAAGCGGACGTTCCGGTCGGTTGCTATCTGTCTGGCGGTATCGATTCCTGTGCCATAGTCGGCATGTCGGCCGCCACCACCCAGGGTTCGGTAAAGACCTTCACCATCGGCTTTGACAGCGCCGAATATGATGAAACACCGATCGCAACAGAGATGGCTGAGTCCGTCGGTGCCGAGCAGGATATTTTACGCCTGAATGCCGATCACCTGTATGATTTTTTTGAGGAAACCTTGTGGCATACCGAACGCACCATTTACAACACTCTGGGAGTCGCCAAGCTGCTGATGAGTCGACGGGTCAATGAAGTCGGTTACAAGGTAGTACTGACCGGTGAAGGCTCGGATGAATTGTTCGGAGGCTACCCGGCATTTCGTCGCGATATGTTCCTGCATGGCCTCAATCACCTGCCTGCCGATGAACGCCGCGAATGGGAGGCTATGCTGGCTGAAAACAATAAGCTGTTCAAAGGTGCCATGCTGGCTGAGGAAAGCATTGAGGATGCGGCACTGACAGCAAAAATAGGTTTCACTCCTTCCTGCCTGCAGCCCTGGCTGGCTACAAGTCAGCGCGTGCCCGAATTGCTACATCCTGATCTGCGAGCCAGCCTGAAAAACTATTCACCAGGAGCTGCGATTGCGCAAACCTTCAATGCCGATGCACTAAAAGGCCGCCACCCACTCGATCGTGCGCAATATGTATGGATCAAGACCATGCTGGAAGGGCAGATACTGACCTGGGGAGGCGACCGGGTGGACATGGCTAACTCCATGGAAGCACGCCCGCCCTTTCTTGATCACCATCTGGCTGAATACGCAGCCACCCTGCCGCCATCGATGCGTATTCATGGGCGCACAGAAAAGTATGTATTACGCGAGGCCATGAAAGGCCTGCTGCCGGAGACGCTATACAAACGTGAAAAGTTTGCCTTCATGGCGCCGCCAGCACACACCGACCCGAAAAAATGGGATGCCATGAAAATACTGGCCAGACGCCACCTGAATCCCACGGCCATAAAAGATGCCGGGGTGCTTGATACAACAGGTGTCGACAATCTGTTCCGGCTTCATGAATCGTCCGATACCTCTGCCGCGACCCAGACACAACTCGATGCGGTCATCAATCATATGATCGGTGTACAGATACTGCATCAACATTTTATTAAACAGGACATACCAGCCATGGCACGACGCAAGGCACAGGAGCTTGGCTGGCATGTCTCTGGTTAGCATGTAAAAAGGAAAGCGTGATCAGAGATCAGTTCTCACTAATAGCATTAACAACCGCAACCTGATCTATGTTAATGCCAGCCATTCAGGATTTTAATTAATCAGATAGAAAGTGGCACAGATGAGAATAATATCCTTAAATATTTTCATTTATGTTTACTACGGATAGATTCGAACAAGCGTGATGCATTGCGATTGGCGAGGTCTTGAGAAACAGCTTTGGGCAGTTGCATGAGCCAGCCGTTTATTTGAAGGATCACATTATCAAACGCAGACCAACGTTGCGGGCTATAGGTATCAACACCCACCATAAAACGGTCAGAATAATCCATGAACAATTCTTCCCATTCACTATCCAGTTTCCCGCCAGGTGCGATCAGATCATCGCGAACCGATAGATCAATGTACAGACCAGGGTATCTTGTCAGGTAATCACGCAGTAAAGGCGGATAAGGGTACGCGCCTGCATGTGCCCAGATTACCCGAGCTTCAGGACTGTATTCATACAGACTATCGATAACCGCAGGGTCAGCATGCATTTGCAGTATCAGGTTGCGTTCACTCGCCAGCTTTACAATAGCTTTGAATACCGGACTGGAACGATGTGCGGCAAATAAATGTAATTCGCCAATTCCTACCCAGGGTCCTTCATCAAGTTGCCGACTTACCCAGTGAGGAATTGTTTTATTCCGATACCAGAGTTGTTTATCCCCGGGTATTTGGTAAACGCTCAGAAAAGGCATAATACGGTCAGGTGCCGCGCGGTACAATGAGGTCATATACGCAGCTGGAGTACCTATTACAATGGCACGCATGATGTGATTCCGATCCAGTATCTGTAAAAAGTTTGCCGGACTGATAAACTCTGCATCCCTGACGCTATAGTGTATATGAGTATCAAAAATATTATTATTCTCTTTGGCATACAGGCAAGTCGAAAAGCTGAATAAACTCATCAGAAAGAAACCAGAACTGGCGATATACTTATACATGGAATCTGCCAGCTTTATTTATCTGTATCAACTTGTCCGGGTACATATTCATGGGGTGTAACGTTGAAAAAACCATGACGGATAATATTCAAAACCCTGTTGACAGGAAATCATCAACCCTGATCGCCATGGCGCGGCTTAGTCGCCTGCTGCAATATATCTTCCCGTATATCGCAGGGTCCACGGTATTCTTCAGGCACATTATCAGGGCACTCTCCACATGCTTCATTTCCAGGGACAGCGAAATCAATTTTTCTCGGGTAAGGTAGATCCAGGTTATTCATGATTTCCACGAATGCCTGTTGTGATTTATCCTTACCAACACGCGGATTGCGTCGTTTTTCCTGAGCGATAGTGGTGATAAAACGCTCTTCATAATCATGTGCGGGATAAACCAGTGTCTCATCGGGTAGAGTGAAAAACTTTTCGGTAATTGACTTGTATAATAATGTTGGATCACCGGACTGGAAATCAGTTCTTCCACAGGCCTCAATCAACAGGGCGTCTCCTGAAAATAGCAGCGTATGCGCATTCGACTTGAGCAGATAGGCATGATGTGTACCTGTATGCCCTGGAGTGTACAATGGATGTAACTCAATATCGCCGACCATAAAGGGCTTGCCTTCTTCAACGCCAATGTCGGCACAAGCCAGTTGATCCATGGCCGGCACCACAATTTTACTTCCAGCCATATTGCGTAATTTTCTTGCTCCGGTTAGATGATCTGCATGAATATGCGTTTCCAGGGTATAGGTTAAATTCAAACCGAGATCTTGCAACTGGCCCAGGTCTCGCTCAACGGTATCGATGACTGGATCAATAAGCACGCACTCCCCGGTCCTTTCACAGGCGAGTAAATACGTGTAGGTACTGGAATCTTTCTCGAAAAGTTGCCTGAAAATCATTTGTATAACTCCTGAAATAATGATCCGGATGAACTTTACTCCGGTTATCACCAAAAGTTCAGGATACTACTCAGAAATATTGCATTCAAGTATTGACATAATATGATAAAAAAGAGGGTTTAAAGACTGCTAGCCTACTTGAATCAGCAAGTCATGCCTCATATAACACGCAACAATGGCGTACTTATCTTATATGAGGCCAGAGGTAAGCAAGCTCTGTAATGGATTTACGTTTTTGTATAAACCCGTGAATATCTCATATTATTGCATCGTTTTATTGCAGCAATTTTCTGATCTACTCCAAACACAATGGCTTCGCTGACCTCCTCAGTACCCGCCTGCACACGACAAAATCAATAACATCCGGAATTTTATCAACCGGATGTTATTGAACCATCAGTGATTCGCCAGAAAATCAAGCACCGCATCGTTAAAAGCTTCTGGATTTTGAGCTGTCGCTGCATGTCTTGCACCCGGTATCTTGATGAGTTGCGATCCAGGCACACAATCATGTGCAGTTTCTGCCAGAATTTTGAAAAATGGCCTTGTTAGTTCACCCGTGGTGATGGCCAATGGTGACTTTAGTTGCCCAAGATCAGCACATGTGATTTTAGGTGGACGTGGTGCGGAGAAATGCAACGCTATAGTTCGGCCATTATCAAGATGGACAGCACGCATCTGTGATGTAAGTGCAGCGAAGCCTCCAGGCTGGTCATTTGTCCAGTCAGCAAATAACTTTGTCGCCTCAGGTATATCGCCTTTTTTTGCTGCACTACGTGCTAAAGAAAGTCCGCTGCGTTCTTTTTTAAGAATACTCATTTTAGTCGGGTCAGACATAGCGGCAGCGATAGCAATAGTAGGTTCCTGTGCAACAACACCACGCACTAATTCAGGGTGCTGTAGCGCCATCCTCACTGCCACGGTGGCGCCATACGAACGTCCAACAATATATACTGGTCCGGCATCAAGCTTTCGGATAAATTCTGCAAGGTCTGCCGTATGATTTACCTGTGAATATTGTTCACCTGAGTCGGACCATTTATTGATACCGAAGTAACGTTGCGTGAGGGCTATAAATCGAAATTGATTTGCAACGGCTTCTCGTTGCGGCTCCCAAACACGATGATCCGAGAATGCGCCATGCACAAATATAACCGGAGTACCCTTGCCTTGTTCAATATAGGATAAATTCACACCATTTACCTGCATCTGTTTTTCTTCCGATGCAACAGCAAAACATATTGAGTAATTTTGAAGTCCTGCAACAAGCATGACGATTAGCATTAATTTACGTGTATATTTTTTCATATCGATCTCCTGTAATGTCTATAAATTGTATTTCCAGAAACTCATTTGCTTGCAGCTTGATATATGTTATTTACCATCGGTTTCAGTTAGCCAGGTGATGATCGTATCCAGCAATTCTGTTTCATGGCCGACATGGAAGTGATTGGAACCCTTGATCCCGACCTGCCTGGAAATGGCATTGCCGGTCTTCGCGATCGCGCCAGCACGGCCCTGCGCGGAAGATATAACCTCCTCAAGATCTTCAGAGCCATAGATATCCAACACAGGCAGTTTAATTTTCCTGAATGAAATCTCGTTATCCAGAACTCGTTCCGATTCAGGTCGACTACCGGTCGTACCGATGACAATCAAGGCGTTTACACGGGGTGTGCTCTTATTGGAGAGATAATTCGCAGCCATCGTGGCACCCATGCTGTGGCCAATAATAACGATGCGTTTTATTCCCTTGTTGGCGAGAAAATCGATGCCCGCTTTGATGCGACCGGGTACTTCACTGAATAGTGGAATGTAATCTGTCTCATTGGCCTCGTTGGGTAATATCGGCATCTGTAATGACAAGGTAGCCCAGCCTGTTTCAGGCAATGATGTGCGCAGGGGGCTGATGACTTGAGGCCAGTCAGGATGAACACCCATGCCATGAAGCAGAATGACAGCACCTAGCGGTTTGTCGGTGGTCTCAGGGGTGTAGATGGCCAGGAATTTATGGCCATCGATATCCAGTGAATGTGGCTCGCCATCAATGAGGAAATCAACAATCTGGTCGGACCAGCGTTTTTCTTTGGCAAGGTCGGATGCCTGGGCCGATTGCATAAATGTCACCATCAAAACCAGCGTCAGGTAAAAGAATTTTTGTGTCTTCATAATTATCTCCGTTGTTATAATATTTCTCAGTAGTAGTTTTGTGTATTTAACTCTTTCTTCAAACTGTTATTTTAATCGAGGTTGCCTGTGTTGATGTCGCCATGAATCTACTTACGGTTTGTTACGGTGAGGAAAATGGTGCTAATGAAATCATGCAAAGCCTGCTTTGTTTTGCCATAGGCATCTTGATTAAATGCTATTACTGGCCCATGTTCGACACAGGGATCACTATAAGTAAACGGCTTCCCGGATTGAGTGTTAACAATAGTGCCATCCCTGGTTTCTTCGAGTGCACAGGCTCGTGTGGTCTGCGCCCTGGCAAGTATTACTGGCTTGGTGAGTTTCTTATAATCAAAGACATGATGTGCTCCGGCATATTCATGCAATACAACATCTTTGCCATTTTTTCTTAACCGTTCGACATAGCTACGACAGGGTGCGACAGGATTATAGTTGTCAGCGCTGCCATGAAAAATCCTTACCGGCTTGTTGGTGATATCCTCATTGCCTATGTAATGAGTGATACAGGATGGATAAAAAGGAATATAGGCTGCAAATTCCCGGCCTGATACTGATCCATGTAGCTTTTGAAAACGCTTCAAACTTGCATACAGTGTCACCTGGCCGCCACGGGAAAAGCCCATCAATGCAATGCGTGCAGCATCGATGTGTTTATGTTGCGCCAATAAATCCAGGGCGCGATAGGCATCCACGATCATGGTAAGTCGGCCTAACTGGCTTTGGTCATTATTGACCTTATATAGGCCGCGCCCGGTAAAGCTGTCGAGGATAAAAACTGCGACACCCAGGGCGTTGAGTTCGTGGGCCCAGTCATCGACATAACCCGAGATGCCACCCGATCCATGTACCAGTATAACAACCGGGAAGCGTTGCATTTTTTGACGCGGGAATCGCAACTCGCCGGCAATGGTAACCGGGTTAGCGTTTTTCCTACCCGTCAGAAATTCTTTATCAGTCAGGGTGTCGGACTGAAAAGTGTGCAGCTCAATCCTCCCGACCTGTGCATGACCCTGATAGGGGAATGCAATCATCAAAACCAGTGCCAAATAAAACTGTTTTAGTATGTTCATAGTGATCTCCTATGTGCTAGTGTTTCCTAATCGCTTTTTTGACTTTTCACTGATTACAGTTGGCGCCGGGGTCTCAACCCACTATCGCCTGGTTGTCCTGAAAAGTATGGGCCCTCCATTCAGGGAAAATCTCAACGGAACAGCGACGGAAACACAACGGCATTTTTATCTTTAACAAACAGTGTCTTATGAATCATTCACGGTTCTTCGGCGGGGGATCGTTGGATGATTCAAGCCTCGTAGAGACAAGGAAAGCATGAACAAACTGGCACAGACAGGCTTTTTTATCGAAGACTGGCGGGTACTACCCGCAGAAGGCTTGCTGACCCGCGGCAACGAAACTGAACGCCTCGAACCGAAGGCCATGGAAGTGCTGGCATATCTCGCCTCGCGGCCCGGCGAGGTCATTATGCGAGAAGAACTCGAGCGAGACGTCTGGCATGGTGCCCTGGTTGGCTATGATGCCGTCACCAACACCATTATCAAGTTACGCAAAGCCCTGAAAGACAGCGCCAGGCAACCTCGCTATATCGCAACTATTCCCAAAAAGGGCTATAAACTCATTGCCTCGATTACCTATCCCGAGTATGAGGAAAGCCCTGGCCCGGTGACACATGTTTCTCAGGAGGCAGTAGCCGACGTTCAGCAGGGACGGCGACCGCGTTCGATACAGCGAATCGGTATGCTACTCACTGTGCTGGTGGGTGTGGTTATCCTGTCGTTGGTTTGGTTATGGCCATCAGCTAAGTTACAGAATGAATCGGTGACCCCGTCTACCATTGAAAACAAGGCTGCACTGCCATCCATTATCGTGCTTCCATTTGAAAATCTGGGTGATGACCCAAAACAGGAATATCTTACGGATGGTATCACCGAGGACATCATCACGGACCTTTCACGGTTGTCAAACCTGCAGATATTCGCCAGCAATACTTCATACAACTACAAAGGTAGACAAATTACACCAGAAGAACTGAAGGCTGAGCTGAATGTTGATTTTGTACTTAAAGGCAATATTAGACGACTGGGTGATTCGATCAGAGTCAATGCGCAACTTGTTAATACTACTACCGGCTTTAATATGTGGGCACAACGCTATGAAAAAAAAGCGACAGAGGTATTTGCACTTCAGAATGAAGTGACACAAAGTATCATCAAAGCACTTGCCATTAATCTAACTGATAAGGAAAAGCGCCACCTGGCAAAAAGATCAACCAGTAATCTGGATGCATACGACCTCTTTCAGGAAGGACAACAGCTTTCCAAGGCTGGTACAAAAGAAGCAAACCAGCAGGCTCGTGAATTATATCGGAAAGCAATCAAACTTGATCCAACTTATGGTAGAGCATACGGCGCACTGGCTTATATACATGCCTTCAATTATAGAAGGGGTTGGACCGATTCTCCACAGGAGACCCTGGATCGAGCCCTGGCATTGGCAGAGCAAGCCGTTGCTCTTGATGGCTCAATTCCCCAAACCTACTGGGCACTGGGTTATGTCTATCTCATGCGCAAAGAATTCGATAAAGCAGAGACAGCAGTGGCCCAGGCAATAAGTATTGCACCAAGCTATGCTGACGGATACGGTTTGCTCGCTCTGATCAGCAATAATCTGGGGCACGCTAAAGAAGCAATTAAACATATCACCAAAGGCATGCAGCTCAATCCATATTACACCTGGGACTATCCATATAATCTTGGCTGCGCTTATTACCTCCTGGGCGACTACGATGCAGCAATAGCCGCACTTGAAAAAGCGCAAGATCGTAACGAAAACGCTGTTCCTATAAAATTATATCTCGCGGCTAGTTATGCTAAAGCCAATCGGCAAGACGATGCAGAATGGGCAGTCGATGAATTACAAATGCTAAGCCCGACAGCAACAATATCACACACGGAAAAAACCGTTCCTATAGCACAACCAGAAATCAAACGCGTTTTTTTAGAAGATCTTCGTAAGGCGGGTTTACCGGAATAGCGTTGAAACATATATGCGTAGAACACCCATTAATTAACACAAACAGCAAAACCTTCCGGTCATCAGGGTAAGCTTAATAATTACGGGTTTAAAGTATACCGTGATATAGAGACTGATTTTTTATGCTGGCCGCGTTTTTTCCTGCCCCGTGGTACACAGCTCCAGTAAGCCCTGAATATTCGTGGCGAGTGCTTGATCCGTGGCAAAGATAACACCGCGATGGTTCATAAACGTTGAATCCTTACGATTTAATTCGAGTGCTTGACCATAAAAATCACTGGCGACAGCGCTCAACTCGTTAAAGATAGCGGCTGTAGCTGCAAAATCCCACAGACTACCACCACCCTCTTCTGATTTCGGGCATTTAAAATAGCAGGCTGGCGAGTTCTCCAGCGCCCAACAGGCATTCATTGCCGCCCCACCCTGTTGAAAGACTTGTAGTCCGGCAAGGCCGAATTGTTTTGCCATCGCTTTCAGGGCTTTGAGCAAATGAGGGTAATAAGGCTGTTGAAGCAAACCACAATCACACATCAGTGTTAAAGGCCTTTGCTGTTGTGACGAAGAAGAGATGGTCCATGACATGCCATTACGCAAGACACCTTGCCCTTTAACAGCTGAGTACAATGACTGCGTCACCGGGTCATATATAACGCCGATAACAGGTGTGCCGGATTGAGAAACCAAAGCAATGGAAACTGCGTAACCGGGTGTTGACTCGATGAATTGAAGGGTGCCATCGAGAGGATCAACGCACCAGAAATAATCTTTCAGTAAACGCGTTTTATCGTCTGTACTCTCTTCAGTTAACAGCGCAATGTCATAGCGTTCACAAGCAGGCTGAAGCATTTTTATAATAGCGGCCTCGCTAAGCAAGTCCACCTCGGTGACGACCTGCGAGGCAAGCGTGTCACCTCCACTCTTATGCTGAACACTGACCGTCCTGTTCGCATAGCTTTCGATCACGTGTCCGGCTTGTTTCGCGGCAGAAATCGCACATTCAGACAGATAGGCAAGATCATCAGGTGTGAGGCGCATGGTCAACTCCCCGATGCATTTAATTGAGTCAATACTTCACGAGCGATGCGCTCACTATAGCCATGTATCTTCCAGTGCCCCGGGCTCCAACCCTTCACAAAGCGATGGAAATCGGTCCAGGCTACGGGATAGAGTGCGCGCCATTCCTGCTCTACAGCATTGATATTAACGCTACTGCGGTGAACTTTCAGCGCATCTCCAAGCTGGTAAAAATAATATTCGAGCAGCTCTGCTTCATAGCGCTCACAATCGGCTTCATAAAGGCAGCTACCAATGAAATAAGCCACATCCTTCATGCCACAACCACCACCGACATATTGAAAATCTACCGCTGCCACCTCATCACCCTGCTCAGAAAAACAGAAATTAGCCAGCTTGGCATCCCCATGGACAAAGGTCTGGTAGCGAGCTGTTTTCAAAAGCCCATCAATTTTTGCTGCTGCACTTTTCAGCGCACCATCCTTCAGCATCTTTAATTCATCGGGCCGGGTACCAAGATGCCAGTAAGTACCTGCCTCCCAAAGTCCGGTAGGTGCTTGGTCCATGAAGCTTGCATGAAAGTACGCCAACCATCGCAAACAAACCTGCATCTCTGCCATAGACACCGTATCCATCCGTCGCGGAAAACCGCTGGCATCCAGATCCTCAAGCACCATCAGGAATTCATCGTCATCCGACTCAAGTGCAAAACAACGTGGAACACGACAATGCTCATCACAGGCATGACTCCAGTCCCGATACCAGTTAATTTCCACCTGATAGGATTTTATTTTGCGTTGATGAGAAAGGTCAGTATTCCAGCCACGCGGATGATGACTCTGATCCGGTAACTTGACATGCTTGATCACGACAGTTTCTGGCTCACAGCCCTTCAGACCATAACGCATGACCTTGCCGTAACCACTCCATAACGATTGTATGTCTTCAATGTGAAATAACGCATCAGCACCCGTTGCATTGCGTACAATTTGTTGAAAAGCCAGATTCATACAGGACTTATTCTAAACAGAATGAAACAGAAAATACAAAGCAATACGAATACCGAGGACCAGACTTACTATATTATGTAACATCATCCTTAAAGCAATCATATTGATATCAAAAAACTGCCTCCTGACAGAAATACTGACGTGTTTTGAGCCTATTTACCCAATTCCTCAACTGCTTAGCTTCACCCGACCCTGTCTTCGACCAAAAATACTCTATATACCTTAAATCATGATATTCAGCTTCAGAGAGGGATAATCTCTAATATTAAAAAATTGCGCTCTACCCATGCTTTTTTCTGTATTCCCTATATTCAGAGTAGCTCCTCAATGGCATCTTTAAATGCTTGCCAGTACTCATCTTCAATTATAATATGAGTGACCATTTAATCAGTTTATTCTTGAAAAAGGAACATACTTTGGCTTTTGATCTCGATAAAGAATCGAATAAACTGTTGGTTTTGTTACTTTCCGCTGATCTGATTTTTATATTGATTCACATCGTTTACATGAATCATATAATATCAAACTCACTCTATGCAGTAGACAGGGATTTAGGGTACGCAGAAATATATCAATATATTAAAGAGTTCTGGATTATTCTGTTGTTGTTATTTGCCACCATCAAAAGAAAGCATCTCACCTATTTCGCCTGGTCTTTGTTATTCATGTATCTATTAATGGATGATTCCATGCGTTTCCATGAAATTGCAGGCGGTTACCTGGTTTACCATTTTGATATTCAACCCATGTTTAACTTACGTGCGCAGGATTTTGGAGAGCTTGGTGTGTCTGCTATGTTTGGTTTTTTGTTATTCGCACTGATAGGCGTAGCGTATTTATTTAGTGGCCGTACAGCAAAACAAATATCCAAACATCTATTTATACTGATTATGTTATTAGCTTTCTTCGGCATTGTTGTCGACATGCTTCATGCGGCTATCCCCTGGGGAAAATCAATATGGGGATTAGTTGAGGACGGAGGAGAAATGCTAATCATGAGCATTATTGTGTGGTACGTCTTTGGTCTAAAACATTCTTCAAGCAAGAGCGCGATGATCAATCATAATTGATCATCATCGACTACCGGCCAATAAAGACAGATTAGATCCAGCCAGCCATCTGAAACCAGAATCAATAGAGAATCGGCTGGATCAGACACGATTGATTTAACCAGTATTATTGAAAGACAACAGGATCAGGTCTTATAGTGCATATACATGATTACAAGACCAGAGCTTGTGGCTTAACTATGGCCTGTCCGAACAATAATCGTCCTTCTTTATATTTTTTCCTTAAAGTGGCCAGATCAGCAGCAACATCGGTATACTAATGACCACCACCAGGATTTCCAGCGGTAAACCCATTCGCCAATAGTCACCAAAGTGAAAACCACCGGGGCCAAGAATTAAAGTATTATTCTGGTGTCCGATCGGGGTAAGGAATGCGCAGGCCGCACCAATTGCAGTCGCCATAAGAAATGGGTCGGCATTGACGCCGAGTTGTGCGGCTGTACTGATTGAAATCGGACACATAACGGCCGCAGTAGCTGCATTATTCATAAAATCTGACAAGGTCATCGTCACCACCAGAATAATGGTAAGTGCAATAATCGGGTGCCCCTGGGCAATATTATCAAGTAGCATCTGCGCAAGCAGGTCTGCAGCACCTGTAGAAGCCATTGCACTGGCCACGGTAATCAAAGCGCCCAGCAATACAATGACAGGCCAGTCGATTGCTTCATAAATTTCCCGGACAGGCAGCAAACGCAGTACCACAAACATAAATACACCGGCGGCAAAGGAAATGGCTGCGGGCAGGAGACCAAAGGCGGCACCTGCAATCGCCATAATCATTACGATCATGGCAAGTATTGTTCTGCGTTTGTCGGGCATACGAATGTCGCGTTTGGCAAGCGGCACACAGCCTGCTGCGGCGGCAAATCCGGACAAGGCATCGGGCGCACCCTGCATCAAAAGCACATCACCCGCGCGTACCAGCATTGAACGTACCCGCTTGATGGAGCGTCTGCCCTGACGTGATATGGCGAGTAAGTTGATACCATAGCGCGTGCACATTTCAACATTGCATGCAGAACGACCGATCAAACTGGATGCTGCCATGACAACAAGTTCCTGTAATACCACTTCTTGCGCTTCTCGTTGCTTCTTGTTTTCAGTCTCGTTTTCTGTGGATTCCGCGTCATTACTTTCAGATGGTAGTCGTTTTTCGCTCTCCACCTGCTCTTCTTCAGTCGCTGAATCAGGTGAAACTGCTCCCTCGAAGTTCAGGCCCAGGCTGGATAAGGCGGAAGTCATGGATTCAGGTTCTACTTCAATAATAAGGACGTCGCCCGTGCGTAAGGTTCGCAAAGGATTGGGGGCATATACACGAAATTCATTACGCACCATCCCTATAATTTGTGCGCCGGCTTCTTCGATGATTTGCTGTGCCTGCTGCAGGGTTTTACCTACCGTGATACTGTCCTCGGTAATTCTCGTTTCGGTGAGATAGGTTCCTGTATCAAAACCTGCCACACCCTGTTGTTTCCGAGCCGGCACGATGCGCCAACCAACCAGAGTCACGAAGAGAATGCCTATACTGGCAACAACGAGCCCAACAGGAGTAAAATCAAACATGCCAAAACTATCACCACCATTAGCAGCACGAAAACCCGAGACGATAAGATTGGGCGGCGTACCAATCAAGGTCGTCATACCACCCAGTATCGTTCCGAATGCCAATGGCATAAGCACCTTCCCCGGCGGCAGTTCCTGCTTTTCTGCGATCTGAATAGCCAGCGGCAACAATAATGCCATTGCACCTACGTTATTCATAAAAGAGGATAGAACCGCACCCAACCCGGTCAGGGCTGCGATGGTCCAGGTAGGGCCCGCAGAAGACGGGACTGTATATTGTGCGAGCGCATCCACTGCACCGGTCCTCAACAAGCCGTGACTCAATACCAGCACACAGGCTACCGTGATCACGGCTGGATGTGCAAAACCAGCGAATGCTTCGTCAGCGGGTACCAACCCCGCAAACACACAGGCTAACAGAGAGGCCAATGCAACTACATCATGACGCCAGCGCCCCCACAGAAACATGACTATGGTAGCCAACAATATAATAAGGATGAGCAACTGATCTTGTGTCATAGGCGTGTGGATTTATTATGTATGCCAGTGGCTAAGAGTACCATCTTTTTATAAATGGGATCAGACAGCAATTAATGCTAATATTCGAACGGACTAATATTAGAAAAAATTGCTCTCTGATCCGGTTTATTTAGTTTTATGTGTTTATTTCGCCTGCACTTTTACATGAACACAGGGTCGAATAAATTTGATTATCAAACAAACGGCAGGATTAATTTCCCACATCAATAATGACATATAATCCCATACGTTTCTTGCGTTATATATGGCTTTATCGGATGCTAGTCATCACCTGTCTGGCATGGCTGTACCCAATGGCGCTTAACGCTCAGACAAGCGCGCAGACTGTGACGACCCCGCATGTGAGCACCAGCCTGGTGAGCGAACGCGATGGTATTGAAGCCGGTCAGTCAATCTGGCTGGCACTACATTTTGACATCATCGATGATTGGCATACCTACTGGCAAAATCCCGGTGACTCCGGCGAAGCACCACGAATCCAATGGCAGTTACCAACAGACTTCACCATCAGTGAAATCCATTGGCCATATCCTCAACGTCTGCCGGTGGGGCCATTAATGAATTATGGCTATAGTAATGAAGCCTGGCTACTGGTTCGCCTGACAGCACCTGACAAGCTTGCGATGCAGGAAATAAGCATTGAGGCCCGGGCAGAATGGCTGGTATGCAAGGAAGAATGTATTCCGGAAGATGGGCAATTCAAATTAACATTACCAGTCATTACAACAGGTGATAATCCGGCTTCAGTCTGGGCTGATCGAATTCAGGCTATTCAACAACACATACCACAAACCTCTCCATGGCCCAGTAGTATTCGCCTGGAACAGAACCAGATTAAGCTGGACATACAACTGAATCAATCCAGTAAGGCACAATTGCAAGATGTGTATTTCTTCCCTGACCAATACGGTATTGTCGATCATGCCGCAAAACAAGCTTATACATTGACAGACAAAACGCTGTCGTTACAAATACAACGCGGTGACCTGAATGCTCAACCACTCAATCAATTACAGGGTGTATTAGTACTCAGTGAACGCTTGGCCGATGGCACTATCACACGCGCATTTGCGATTAACAGCACCACAGTGACAGGCACAAACTTACAACATTTCTTCACTATTCTTGCGTTTGCGTTACTCGGTGGTTTGTTACTGAATATTATGCCCTGTGTCTTCCCGATTCTGTCGCTGAAAGCCTTCTCCATCATAAAGACAGCTGCACAGGAACCCGTCAGGGTACGTCGAAATGGGTTTGTTTTCACCGCCGGTGTTTTGTTCAGTTTTGCGCTGATCGCGGGCATCCTATTATTGTTACGTGCCGGCGGGGAAGCTATCGGTTGGGGGTTTCAGCTACAATCACCCGTATTTGTAATGGTACTGGCCTGGTTGATCTTTGCCATGGGCCTGCAGTTTTCCGGGCTGTGGACATTTGGGGAAAACTGGATGGGTAGCGGCCAACGTCTGGCCTCACAACCATCCTACCTTGGCACATTTTTTACCGGTGTATTGGCCGTTATCGTCGCGACACCCTGTACCGCCCCCTTTATGGGCACAGCGCTTGGTTATGCCATCAGTCAACCTGCCTGGATTGCGATGCTGATCTTTCTCAGCCTGGGACTGGGGATGTCATTACCCTGGTTATTGATTAGTCTGTGGCCTGCCCTGTCAAAGTACTTGCCAAAACCGGGAGCATGGATGGAGCGCGCCAAACAGGCACTAGCCTTTCCGTTATACGCCACAGCAGCCTGGCTGATATGGGTCCTTGCCCAACAGGTTAATCAGCAAAGCCTGCTGTATGCCCTGTTATCGTTAGTTTGCATCGCCATGGTGCTATGGTTTTGGCAAAACACACGCCAAGCTAGCCGCGCATGGCGGATCACAGCAATGGTAACAATACTCTCTCTGGCCGGGCTGATGACAGTGCTTGCGTGGAAACTCGAACCTGCAGCAACGATGCAAACAACTGCGCAACAATCCTGGGAGCATTATACTCCTGAGTTATTGTCGCGTTACAGGGCCGAAGGCAAACCGGTATTGCTGAATTTTACCGCAGCCTGGTGCATTACCTGCCTGGTCAACGAAAAAATGGTACTGGGTACTCCGGATATTCAAATGGAACTTCGAGACAAAGGCGTTGTTTATATAAAAGGTGACTGGACCAACAGGAATCCAGCTATTACCCGGGTACTTGAACAATACGGGCGTAGCGGCGTGCCATTATATTTATTATTTCCGTCAGACCCACAACGTCAGGCAATCGTATTACCCAATATCCTGACCAAGGGAATCGTGCAGCAAAATTTACAGCTTCTGGATTAATCCATAAGCAATCAAGTTTATCCAGTAATCATTCAAAGGAGATACACACATGCAACGACAGATATTATCAAGACATACTTTTCGTACTATCCTGCTGCTATCATGCTTGATTATCGCTACTTCAATAGCAAATGCAGCTGTCACTGTTGGCAAGCCGGCAGCTGATTTCACCGCAGTAGACAGCAATGGCAAGCAACACATCCTCAGCCAATACAAAGGCAAAACAGTTGTACTGGAATGGACCAATCATGATTGTCCCTATGTACGCAAACATTATGGCAGTAATAATATGCAGAGCTTGCAAAAAGAGGCCACAGACGCCGGCATTGTCTGGCTTTCTATCATTTCCTCTGCGACCGGCAAACAGGGTCATGTCTCAGCCAGTCAAGCCAATGAACTGACACAAAGCCGCAATGCATATCCTACAGCAGTCATACTGGATGAAAAGGGTGACATAGGTCGTCTATATGCTGCCAAAACAACGCCGCACATGTACATTATCGATAAGACAGGCAAGCTGGTATATATGGGTGGAATTGACAGTATACCCAGTAGCAACCCGGCCGATATCCCCGCAGCATCACCGTATATCAAGACCGCTCTAAAATCGTTGGCCGAGGGCAAACCCATTACTGATAATGTCACACGTCCATATGGTTGTTCAGTGAAATATTAATGCCCAGAAGCAATAGAGAGCAACGGGTTCAGAGGCCTTGCAATCTCCATGATTGCCATATCAATTACCCAGGTCAATTGCATATTGACCTGGGACGAGCAATTACATGAAAGAATGTAATCAGTGTGGAAAATGTTGTATAAAGTATAGTAATGACGGCCTGTCTGCATCGGCAAGCGAAATAGAATTATGGGAAATTTTCAGGCCCGACATATACCACTATGTAAGCGCTGGAAAGATCTGGATGAGTCCCGACACGGGCAAGCAATTAGAGACCTGCCCATGGTTGAGAAAAATGCCTGATCAAAGCAAGTATATTTGCGCTATCTATCAAGACCGTCCCGATGACTGTAAATACTATCCTGTCACTATCGAGCAAATGGTAGCGGATGAGTGTGAAATGTTAGATGTGCATGATTTAGCCAATCCAAAACAAGCACAAAAGACACTGGATAAACTTATGGCTGACAGCCGACCTCCTTATAAGGCATAATCATAGATAATCTCTCTCACATTATTCCTCAATCTTTATCATTAAAATCGAGTTCGCCCAATAATTCAATACCACCTGCCTGGCCAGGTCGAACCAACTTCCCGCGCCCTGAGTCTGTCCATTTCCCGGTAATGCCCGATATAGTCACTTGATGCGTCACCATGATGATCAGCTCACCCGGTTTTGTATTGCCACGAATGAACTTTCTCAATTCAGACAAGCTTTGCTCACGATTTTCCGGTATTTCAAAAAAAGAATTTAATGCTGGAAATGGTGTGACGATGCCCAGATTCATCAGGCGCGCTGTTTCCAGACAACGGCACCATTGGCTGGAATATAATGTCACATTATGAATTCCGCGCGTACGCAACCACTCACCGATTGCCCTCGCCTGGTCTCGTCCCTGTTCATTCAGATTACGCTGGGTCGAACAATTATCAAGTTTAAAGTCTTCCGGATCACCAATACCAGGCGCCAGGGCATGACGAATCATGAGCACAGCTGCTCCGGAGCGCATCTGCTGAATCAGCTCTTTTTCACCCGCGATAGCGCCGGCTGGAGAGAGTGAAATCAATAGTAATAATATCAAGGAAAAACATTTGCATTGCTTCATGTTCAACATCTCCTTGCTCATGATAATGTTAGCTAAGGCAAATACAGCTTCGGTTACGATAGTTTGCTATTCAGTAATGCGATAACGCACGATCCGGTTATTGCAGGTGTCTGAAAAGCAGACATGCTGTTTATTGATGGCGACCCTTTCCGGCCTGTCAAACAAGCCTGACCCCACTAATTTTTACCGCTCACCTAAAGTAAGCCACGCTGGTGCCGATCTATTCATTATGGAGCCCCGATGATAAAAGGATTTGGGCAATCGAGACTGACCGATTGATTATTTTTTACTCCGACGAATCTCGCGTTCGATCAACCGGGTGATCCAGTTTGACAGGCTACGACCATCTGCTTCGGCGAGTTTTTTAGCCTTTAGTTTAATATCAGCATCAATTCTGAAGTTAATAACTTTTTGTTTTGACATGGGTATTCTTGACTTTCTTTAAATATAGTATACATTGTATATACAAAGTGTGTATTTTATCAAGGTGTAAATCATTGGACTATCTTAACGCAAAATCAGAACTTAAACATTCAGGGCCCAAAATCTCATTGAAGTTTCTCGCAATAGAAGCTGCACTAATGGTTACCATTGCTATCGTAATGACGATGGTTGTGAATTAAAAAGCCATTACTCCGGGCTGTTATGTATCACATTGAGGGTTTAAGCCACGCTTGAATATTGCCATCGACCGGGTCAGGCTCGCTTGATTCCCCAGGCTTTTATCTTTTAAATCGATTCTGCCCTCACTAATTCCTAATAAGGTAGAGTCTATTTTAACTCTATCAGTGCATTAAACCTATTTCGCGAAAGTAGCGCGCAGCACCAGGATGCAAGCGTTCAGCCGGAACATGTGCCACAGTATTTTGCGCACGCGTATATTGCCCCTGTTCAAGTCGCTTTGCCAATGCGCTTTCACCTTGATGAATGGCACGTGCCAAACGATATACAATTTCATCTGACAGCTCCGGCCTGACCAGGATCAGCGACCAGAGTCCAATTGAATCAATCTGTCTTTCTTGCCCCTTATACGTCCCTGCCGGTACTGACATTTTTTTCAAGTGTGGATGTTTAACAAGAATCTTGTTAATTTGCATGGCAGAAGGCGCAATAAAACGCGCACCTGCTGGCCCGTTACTCACTTCGACAAAACCCGGCCAGCCTATGCCGGCTCCCCAGAGGGCTTCCACTTTTTTATCCAACACAAGGCCCGGACCTTCCGCGGCTTTTTTGAGGACCACCTGGCCAAAGTCACGTTGCGGATTTAAATCCAGACCATCGAGGACATCATTGACCAGAATACGCAAACCGGATGCCTGCGTACCAAAAGCTATGGGTTTACCCTTGAGATCTTCAATACTTTTATAATTTGAGTCACCACGCACCACAAACATACCCGGGTTCGGATACATCACTGATAACACTTTTAAATTTGCCTTTTCACGCCCAATGCCATCCAATGCCTGCCGGGCCGCATTACCTTCCACCTGACCTATATCAATTTTACCTTGCTCCAGAAATGGCAGATTCTGTTTACTGCCCTTGGTCGCAATCGCTTCCACCATCAGACTACTATCAACAGTGTTAATCACTTCGGCAAGATGGCTACCAAAAAGCTGAAAGCCACCTCCCTTGGTTGCGGTGCCTAGTATTAGCTTGGTTGGACTGCTCTCTGCAAGTGCCACACCACTTACAAGAGCATGAAATAACCATAATAAAAAAATAAGAATAAACGGCTGTTGGCGAAGGCGAATCATAATATACATCCTTACTTAATTAGTTAAATTAAAAGATAGCATGAAGACTGCAAAAGTATAGGCACGACATATTGCCGTTAGGATTCAGACCCTTTTATCCATAAGGCCAAATCGAGTCACCCATATAGCGAGCCTCGGTAACTGCTCCCTACGTTACTCTCGGCTCTGGCTCCCTGCTTCGCTCTACCTCGTGCATCCGTGCAGTCGTAATTTGTAGATGACTTAAAACTTAACAAGCTAGCTAAAAAAAGGTGTTGGTTACAACTGAGAAATATTCATATTTTCTTGTCCACACCCCTTTCTTATTAGTGCAATTCCAGGAACAAAGAGAAAGGTCTGCAGTTCGTACATAGCCAACTCATTTCAATCCAGGCAAAGCCTGAAAGTAGCATGGGATAATGAAAAAGCCATTCATGCCCTTAGAAAACTGGCAGGGGAAACACTTGATCAGGATTGTGTTAATGCATTGATCAAAAATATCGACCAAATAGAGCAAATCCAGCAGCAGTTTATTGAGAATACTTACGGGTAGCCCGTTAAAATATAGTGCTTACTACACAATATGAGGCAAATCACAAATCTTCATTCTGAATGTTTCCCTGTATGCCGCCTCATTGGGGTCGACATCACAGGCACCAACCTTCACCGCTACAAAGCTGCTTCTTGATCGTATACATTTGAATCGTCAAAAGTTCGAATCGAACCCAGGGTGTGTGTTGTGATTGAGACATATTTTTAATGCTAAAACTATGGCCCAATATAGACACCGAAATACCAGGGAGGCTAAAAGTAAGTTGGTGGCGGTGCGATGAACACTACCTGGAGCTACACTAAATATATATTGAATGCCCTATAGGATGGGTCGGGGCAAACCAATCTTACCTCTTTAAAATAATAAGTTATCATCAATAAAACACGCAAATTAATCTCTTGAATCATCCATTTAGGCTAAAATATGCGACCGATAAATCATATCAGGACATTTCAGAACAACGTGACAGTGCCTGCCAGCTCTTTTGTGTTACATCATTAAAACAATCATTTTGATATCAAAAAGGTGCTTACATGCAAGAATATTCATGCATTTTGATTCTTTATGCAAAACCTCCCGATGGTTAGCCTGGCCCCACCCTGTTATCGTTGTTATCGATTTCATTTTTAACGTCAGACTCCTATATATAGTTTAATGATTAATTGCTTTAATTTTATTCTTCCAGTTGTTTTACTCACGCCATATTGTTGATATTATTTAACATACAAGAAATCAACTACGTATGATTAAATTACAGCATATGAGGCTGTTGTAATAGGACAAGAGCAAGTGGATGTGTATAATATCGAACCAAATTTGAGTGATCCCGAACTTCCTGAACACAGCGAAGGTGTACGCATCGGAAATGATCTACTGGCAGCCACGAAGCCATTTGCCCAGGAATCAAGGGCGAAAAGCTGGTGGCACGTTGGCACTACATTCAGTCTGCTGATCGCTGTCTTGATCGGGGCGGGAGTCTCGCCCTGGTGGCCGCTGCGATTGATACTCTCGATACTGGGCGCCCTGCTAATAGTTCGCACCTTCATTACCTACCATGACTACATGCACGGGGCAATCCTGCGCGATTCCCGTCTTGCCTGGCTGTTATTTCATATATATGGCGCCTTTGGGCTAACACCTGCCAGTTCCTGGAAAAAAAGCCATAATTATCACCATGGTCATATCGGCAAGATTAGCACTGCGAGTGTTGGTGCATTTCCTTTAATGACCACAAAAATGTGGCATGAAGCATCGTCAGCAGAACGCGCACGTTATCGTCTATCGCGACATCCACTGATTGTATTGTTTGGTTATATAACGATCTTTGCGTTTAGCATTTGCATATTACCCCTTTTACAAAACCCATCAAAACACCTGGATTCTCTATTGTCGATTATTGCGCATGGCGGCCTGATTACAGTATTGTGGGTGTTCGGTGGTGCTGATACGGCATTTTTTGTCGTATTGTTGCCAATGACCATAGCCAGCGCACTGGGTTCGTATCTGTTTTTCGCTCAGCATAGCTTTAAACGCATGCATATCATCTCGCCCGAGGCCTGGACGTATTATCGTGCGGCACTGGAATCCTCAAGCTATATGCGACTCAATAAGCTCATGCAATGGTTTACCGGCAATATCGGCTATCATCATATTCATCATCTGAATATCCGCATCCCGTTTTATCGTCTACCTGAAGCTATGGCCGCTATCCCGGAACTTCAGTCACCCGTCGTTACCACGCTTGCATTACGGGACATTGTTGACTGTTTCGAAGCCAGTTTGTGGGATGAAGATTTACAGCGCATGGTTTCTTATCGTGAGGTGGCTAACGCTTAAACAAAAATATACAGGCACTGGTTCTACCAGGACAAAAAGCGGCTAACGAATACATGCTTTACGATTCTAATTAATAATGTATTACTCTCACACCTGTTCAGTGATACACTGACATAAAGTAACGTAATAATAAAAACAGAATGGGGATTTCATCATGAAGAATACCTGGTTAGCAATTCCGCTATTACTGATTATGCAGCAAGCAACCTATGCAGAAGAACAGCAGGATTCCGGCTGGCAATTCTATCCCAATGCAGGTATTGGCTGGCATAAACTGAAATTTCAGCGACCTGGAGGAACTTTAAAGGCCGACTACCCAACATTGAATGTTGGGCTTACCGCAACTCACGGTGATTATTTTATCAATTACAGTGGCGAGTGGCTCGGCAAATCCAACTTTCAGAATGGTGCCGAGTTTACCAGCGTAGAACGGGAAGACCAGACATTAACTGTCGGCAAGGTATTTAATCGCTTCAGCGTATTTGCTGGCTATAACGATGCCGAGACAAAAGATGACTTTCTCGGCGAGTTCCATTTTGATGAAGGCTTCTTTTTCGGTGCCGGTTATGATTTTCCTCTCCGTAAATCAGTACTGGGCCTGTCTGTTGCTTACGCTGATCTGGATGGTGAAATTTACGAAGACGGGGTTGGCCTGATAGAATCCGGAAAAACACAGGGACTAAGTTATCGCATAAACTTATCCGGCCCTTTCCGCAAAGACATGGGTTACAAAATTTTTGCCCGCTTTCGAAGCTATGAATTCAGCAGTGCAGGCGTTAGCACAGACAAGGATATTCTATCAATTGGTGCAGCAATATCTTTTTAATAAAATAATTACTGACCAGGGACGGCTAGAAACCACCAAAGCTACGACGACGGAAAGATGGCTCGCTGGCGGCTTCTTTATCACTGTTAACTGTTACCAGCATGTTTTCAAGTCCACGATGCCCTGGCATAGCCGAAAGTCCCATATCTACCAGACGACGGGCTTCGTCCCAACTCTTCTGTAATCTTGCCTCGTCAGCCAAAACGACATAACTACTGGCAATTTTTTCCAGCAATGCTTTCACACGATAATCGTCTGGTGCAATAGCAAATGCAGACTTATAAAGACGCAAAGCTTCTTCCAGTCTGGGTTCACTCAATCGTGCTGGAGACAGATAATCATTCGCATCACGTACATAACCCGTCAACCTCAATAATTCTGGATCCGGTTCAGACACCGGTACCGGTTTCAATTCTGCCTTAGCCACTTTTTCTGGCAAGGGTTTTTTATCAATAACCTGGACGGGCGTAACTTGCGGTTTTATTCTTTCCTGGACAACCTGAACTGGCTCGGGCTCGTTTACCTTGCTGAGCTCTGATTTCACTATTGGTTTTGGCATTTTCTCTGCCACAACCTCTTTATCTATCCCGGGATCTTGTTCTGTAGTTACCGGATCAATATTGGCCAGATCGGTTTTTTTCTCTATAACAGTTTCCTGATTACTTTTTTCAGAAGCTATATCATTTGTCATAGTCTTTACGGAGGATACCACCGGTGTTACCTGTTCAGTGGTCTTTGTTTTTACGCTAATCCATCCCTGTTGCCAAACAATGACACTTGCAAGCAGAGCCGTCACTAGAACACCCGCCACCATTCCAGTCCTGGTTTTCCTAACAGGCCTGGCATCTATAGTATTGCTATGGATTTGAGTCGGCGGCACCTGAGCGGAAATAGCTGTAGACATAATGTCGCCGTCCACCGGATTACCCTGCAATTCAAGGATCTCTAGCGTGCGCGCAATATCTGCACCGGTTTGCCAGCGATCTTGCGGATCTTTTGCCAGGATTTTATCAAAAAATGTCTGGTACCTACTCAGGTGCGCTGGCAAGCTCGGGATCGGATCACGCATATGCTTGATAGCGATCGACATCGCCGACTCGCCATCAAAAGGCAACGCACCCATCAGCATTTGATAAAACACAACACCAAGACTATAAAGATCCGCACGGCCGTCAATCGGAGTTCCCAGACCATGTTCGGGGCTCATATAATGCGGTGTGCCCACTACCATTCCGGTTGCAGTTAATTGTGATCCACTATCGACCGCACGTGCAATGCCAAAATCCGACAACACGGGCGAACCACTGCTACTGAACAGAATATTATCCGGTTTTATATCGCGATGCATAAAACCATTGGCATGTGCATAATCAAGCGCCAGAGCGATATCCCTGACAATCGAAATCGATTCTTTCTCGGATAAGCCTTCACGAATCCTGCTCGTCAGGTCACCACCTGAATGATATGCCATGGCCATATAATACAAATCATCTACCACGCCCACATCGATCACTGCCACAATGTGTGAATGAGCGAGTTTGGCTGCAATATGTGCCTCTTGCAAAAAACGCTCACCAAACGATGGATCAATCTGCAATTGCGGCAACATCACCTTGATGGCTACTTCACGATCCATTGAGTCCTGTATCCCCAGATAGACCTGCGCCATGCCACCACGACCAATGGTTCTTATGATTGTAAAACCGGGTATTTGTGGGAATTCCTGGTTGTGGCTACTCGTAGTCATTATCATTAAAATTTAATTCTATTGAAACAAACCGGGAGCATGGAAACATTCAAATGCAAACATAACGGATGATATGCTTACACTCTTCTTTAGCCGCTTCACCCAGACCTATTCTTCCTACACCGACCAAAGGTAGGTCCTCACGCCGGAGATAGATGTCCTGATTTTTATCCATCGAAACATAAGTACCATTAGTACTTTGATCTACCAACACGAACTTGCCTCGACGATATTCGATATGCGCATGCATACGCGATGAAAAATCAGAATTAACTATCAGATCACATCGCGCATCACGTCCGATAAGGAAATTCGCTGCATTAGCCTTAATGTTGAACTCTTTGCCATCATAACTAATACTTAACAATGAAGTACCATCAGCAAGGTTTCCATGAATAGAAGTACGTATCGCCGTTGCACCATCAGGCTGCCACAACACCTCGTATATGGTGGACTCACCTTCCTTGCCTTTTATCGGTGTCTTGTCAAATTCACGTATCATAGTACTACTACGAGCTGACATGAGATAGACAGTGTCTTCGGTGGTAATAATCTGCTTACCTTTGGCAATCGATGCTACACGCGCAGCCATATTGACTGCATCCCCATAGATATCGCCGTCTTTCTCAATGGCAGCCCCATAGTGAAAACCGATACGAATTGATGGCAAGGTTTCGCTTCTACTATGGTATTCAATGGTTTCCTGTATCTTGCATGCCACTTCAAGTGCTGTATCGACATCAGTAAAATGACACATCACTTCATCACCAATAAACTTGATAATGATGCCGCCAGATTGCTTGACCACGTTGGATACAATATCCAGACATCGTTCAATAATCTTCTGGGCTTTCTGGTCACCACATTTTTCATAGAGTTTGGTGCTGCCCTCTACATCGACAAACATAACAACCGTTTTTATATAATCATCACTCATTCAAATTGCTAATCTTATAAGTATCGTGACAGGAATATCAGCATAAAATAATTCGCAAATTATTGAAATAGCTAAATTTATGAAAAACATCATACTAAAAATAGCGACATTAACGACAAAAATTGCGAAATGCATGCAATTATTAATGTCATTATATGTTTGTATATCTATAGATAAAATGGAAGAGTGGGCGTTAATCATTGACACTACTATTTTTAATAGTACTTACAAAGACTTGCATTAGAAACAAAGTTGCGCGATCTGTCGTTCTATCTCATATGACAGACTTTTTCTCTCTGATCTGCTTTTAAATATTAACATACCAGCAACCCAAGATTCTGTTTGGATTACTGGCTTATGGGTCCGTACGCGTAGTCAAACCGGGAAATGAAGAACTTAAAGAAATTGAGAAAACAGCTAACCAGGACACCCAATAGTAATATTTTGATTTATAGTAGTTTATTGAGGAAATAGCATGTAATTCGTAGAGGCTTAAAAAATCAATAAGAGATCGTAATCATCAACCTTAACCGGGACGCCTGTTGCCTATAATCAATAACTTAACATAACAATGCATCACTAATCCCGGTAAAAGCCCGGCAAGAATTTTATACAAGTAAATTAAAAATTAGAGTCAGTGAACAAACATAACTAACATTCGAAACAATTGCTCTGTGACACGAATTTTCAGGTGTAAACTTGAAGTGCAAAATGTAAGTTCTGGCCCTGTACTTTTATGTTCTCTGAACCCTATTCCTTTATTGCCCTTCTCATTCCTCAGCCAATGCATTCAACACACTCACAAGAATGTGTGGAACCCGATCAGGATTTCGATTCACTTCGGCTAACAGGGTCTCTATAGTAGAGGTGCCCGGAAGCCCTGCCCAAATGGCCATCTGCTCTGCCGTCGTACTGACGTACCCCATACTCCAATCGGAAAATGCCCGTGCATCAACCTCTGCATCATAAAAGACTTTGACCGATTGGTGCCGGGTATCTTTCGAAATGCCTGCCACAAGATTGCGAACGAGATCCTTTTCGCCTTCTAGAATCTGAAAAAAAACACCATCGGCATAGACCAGTGCACCAGTGATCTCGTGCTTTGCATTGCCTATGCGCGCATCCGCAAGGATTTTCTCCAGGCTTTCTGCCGTCATGGGATCGGTGGCTTGTGATGAATACATCAGTTGATAAAGCATAATTGTGCTCACATCTAAACAATCGAATACAAGAAGAATATATGTTAGCCTTTCCTCTGTCTACGGTTAATCATCAGAAGCAATTGGACTTCTGCGGGTTTGCCAGAGACTCAAAAGCCTTATAATGTAACACTATGAAAGGTGCTCATGAGCAGTAATAACAAAGGTCAGTGTTATTTGCTCATGTATGAAGTTTCAATCCTCCAGGACGCAGAATAAAGATTGCCTACCAATCAACAGACCCCTTTTGTGGTATATGGCGCGCCAGGCATGATTATCCGCTCCTTCGTCCCTATCACCTCCAGGGCCGCTATCGCAAACTCCGTCGCTCTTCGTTTGCAGCAAGGCTGATAGTCGAACGTGCGACCGCCTCGGTAACTGCTCCCTGCGTTACCCAACCTCCTGCATCCCTGCTATTGTGGTTCGCAGATGTTTTATGAAAATAAAACTATTACCTTAATCGAGATGCTAGCTGCAAATAATCAATAACCAAGCATAACCATGCATAACTGATCCCGGAAAAAGTCAGGCAGCAGCATATGATGGACATCTCCGAATATTTTCTCTACTCGCGAATTAATCGTATTTAAATTACAGGTTATTTGCGCTTGGCAAGGAGCTTATCCATTTTTTCAGCTGTTAGCGGCTCACTAAAAAAGTAGCCCTGCATAGAATTACAGCCTTTTACTGTCACAAATTCTAATTGCTCCTTCGTTTCAACACCTTCTGCCACAATATCCAGCTTGAGGCTATTCGCCATTGCGATAATGGCTGAAACAATGGCAGCATCATCTATATCAGTGGTCACATCACGAATAAAGCTTCTGTCCACTTTAATAGTATCAATCGGAAATCGTTTAAGGTAACTCAATGAAGAATAACCCGTACCGAAATCATCAATGGCAATTCTGACCCCCATACCCTCAAACGCACGAAATACATCGCCAATCCATTTATTATCTTGCATGATGACACTTTCGGTAATTTCCAGCTCCAGACTCCGGGGGGGCAACTTTGTTCTCATAAGACAATATTCAACTATAGAAATCAGACCACCATCATTGAACTGTCGTGCGGAAAGATTTACGGCAATACGCAAGTCAGTACTATATTCTTCTTGCCATACCTTTGCCTGCGTACATGCTTTATATAATATCCATTCACCGACTGGTACGATAAGCCCTGTCTCCTCCAATATAGGAATAAAATCACTCGGACCGACAATGCCAAAATCAGGATGTTGCCAGCGCAGTAACGCCTCAACACCAATAATTTCACCAGTCATTGCATCTACTTGAGGCTGATATACCAACCTGAATTCTTCACGTTCAAGGGCGTAGCGTAAACTTGTCTCAAGACTCAGACGCTCGAAAGCCCTGGTACTCATATCTGATGAAAAAAACTGATAAGTATTTCGCCCCAGGTCCTTGGCACGGTACATGGCAATATCTGCATTCTTTAATAATGTCTGGGAATCCTCACCATCATCAGGCGACATACTGATACCTATACTGGTCGTTATAAACAATTCACACCCTTCTATAATAAAGGGATTAGCCAACTCATCCAGAACATGTCTGGCTATCATCATCACTACTTCACTTGACATCTTATCCTCTAGAAGGATGGCGAACTCATCACCTGACAGACGAGCCAGGGTATCTCCCTTGCGAACACATGCACTGATACGCTCACCCAGCATTTGTAACACCTTGTCTCCAATATCATGGCCCAGAGTGTCGTTAATCACCTTGAAGCGATCCAGGTCAAGAAATAAAATAGCCACATTCCCTTCTTTGTGGGGACGTGCAAGGGCATGCTCCAGACGGTCCGTGAATAATAGTCGATTAGGTAGACTAGTAAGCGAGTCATGGTGTGCGAGGTGACGTAGTTTTTCCTGTACCTCTATACGTTCACTCAGGTCACGTACGATTGCTACAAAACGTGGCAACTCATTTTCATCTGCTTTTATGTACTGAAGAAAAATCTCTACCGGAAGTTCATGCCCCTCTTTGTGACAGTGGATAGTTTCAAAAGTCAGCGAACTATTTTTCCCATCAATTAAAGGTTTCAGCATCTTGCGAAATTGCGCCTCATTATAATCAGGCTTAATATCATAGGGTCTCATTTGCAACAGTTCTTCTGCGCTGTATCCGACCTGCTTGATTGCCCCTTCATTGACATAGAAAAATTTTAACGTCTCAGGTTCAAACATGAATACGCAATCCAGCGTCTTATCCAGAGTAATTTTCAGATAATTGAGTTCTTGCTGTTGCATGATGCGCATCGTCACATCACGTGTAGTACCCTCGACTCCTCGAATCTTGCCATCAGGTCCACGATAAAAATGGGCATTGGTCGATACCCAGACGATCTGACCGTTTTTATGATACAAAGGGGCTTCATAGGCCTTAATATTTTCCTCGGCCTCCTGAAAAGCGGCAATAAATTTTTCCCGCCCATCAGGTTCTACATACAAATCTGATAATTTCGTGCCGATAAGCTCTTCAGGCATAAAGCCCAATAGGTTCTCTACTGACTTGGAAATATATACCAGAAAACCTTCATTATCGGTCCTGTAAAAGGTATCTTGCATGCCATCGAGAATGGCGATAAGTTCTTCATGGGATAAATCGGCATCATATGATACCTGCTTCCCGGCCTTATCCTGATTCTTTTTAGAAGCTTTCATTTATAGCCTGTGTTTGCAAATAAACTAATACCATTCATTCATATTAGCAGTTTCCATGACAAACTCCACTGAATGAGAGAACTATAGAACATCCATGAATTGACTAAATAACCACACGCATTAGTTAATATTATGGATTAAGAACCCCATCGTTACTCCCTGGAGAGTATATTCTGCTCATTAAAAAAGAGTATTTGGTCTGATTACAACCCATGGTGTCTTTGATTTGGGAGAACAATCAGGGCACTGTTACCTATCATCAGTACATTCAAATCTACGCTTCCAAGATTAAGCCATAAAGGTTTTTTTAAGCGTGTATCCAGCTTTATGATTTATAGAGCGTATTATTGCGACGTACAATTAACGTATGTTTTCTTTATATCATTCGATAATTTATGACATCCCTGAGCGTGGACTGTCATACCGGTGAAGGCAGCATACAAACAATTAAACTGGATTCTGGCTAGTGTCAGAATGACACAGTGAAGGCAATTTCTATCGAGTCTAACAACATTGATGTAAATGATACTAACTAACGCGTGTAATGTGCATTCTTGGGAATCACATGCCGCACACCACCTTGAGGATTCTCAACATCACCCTTGTAGCGGGGAATGATGTGAATGTGTACATGGAAGATACTCTGCCCGGCTGCTGGCCCTATGTTAACGCCGATATTGTAGCCGTCGGGATTGAACTCCTGGTCCAACCGATGACGCTCCTCGGTGATCAGCTTCATGCAGGCGTTGATCTCTTCGGGCGTCAGGTCGAAAAAGCTGGCGACATGTCGTTTCGGGATGACCAGCGTATGACCCGGACTTACCCCATAAGTATCTCGCGCGCTGTACGCAAGTTCGCTATTCAGCGACACCCCTTTTGGGTCTTTACAAAACAGGCATGGATTATTGGGGTCTCGCTTTTTCTCTTGTTTTTTTTCAGACGACAAACTTAAACATCCTTCATCTAACTTACTTTATTAGCCAAATAATTCAGAGGCACTTTGACAGCACCTTCTACGTCCGGAGCACCCTCAACCTTGCAGCTGATAACCCTCCTTAATATTTGATTTTTACACCTTTTGATACAAAAATATAATAATAATTAGTCACATCCCCCCAAAAAAAGTTAATAGAGAAAATATTCGCCCTACACGTTATAATCTACTGTCGAGTCCACTATTTATTGAAGAGGAAAATATCTTGGCATCTAATAAAGGACGGGCATACTTCTCGCTTATAGGCTATCACTTCAACCCCGATGACATAACACGTCTGCTTGGTGTAGAACCCACCTCAGTCAATGATGCAGGCACAAAAAGTGGCCTGGACAAACCCGCAATCAGTTCATGGGAGTTATCAACAGAGACTGTCTCAACGGAAGATGGTACTGAAGAAGTTGATATTTATAAACTGACTGAAATTATCCTTAAACAACTCGAACCCATCAAGGAAAAGATTATTGAGGTGTGTAAAAGCCACAATTTATCGCCAAGAATTGGCGTAGTACTGACCTTATCTATTGATAAGGGTGATACCTGTCCAGATGTAGGTTTCGGTGGCAGATTAGTGAAGTTTCTGGCAGATATTGGTGCTTTTATTGATGTAGATTATGAGCTTTCTGAGCGAATTTAAGCTTAAAAAGCTTGCCCAGCTATTTTCTAATTTACCCACTCATATTCAGTGCTTGTTAAAATTTACCGAAATAGTGTCGCTATCATATTTTCGGATTTCAAATAAAAAGCACGCTATAAAAAGCGTGCTTTTCACAATCTAAATTCAGATTTACTCACTACGCGACTTTTTTGGTTCGCGCAGCTGATTATCTTATGGCTTCTTTGGGGTGCTGTATGGCACTTCTTTCTGGAATGGTTCCCAGGTAGTGGTATAGCCAACAAAAGCTCCTGGTACAATCTCTTTTTGAGTCGTTGTCAGAAAGCGTGATTTACCTTCAGGAACTTTTGGTCGTGCTTTAGGGGCGGCTCCGCTCATTTGCAATATCCTCTTAACTAAAGTTAATGATAGCCACTGCAAGATATCGCAGTTAATAACTATCTTTATGTGCCCTATTTTACCTCTTTTGAAGCAGAAACATAATAGGGTTTTTATACATTTTTTTTAACTGGGCATTACAATACCTAATACCCAGTGTATTTACATTCTTGACTAATGACGGTCAGCTTAATGTCGACAAAGATTGCGCCTTGCTGAACTGCGCTTTGCAGTGTTTTACGCTTAGTGGCTGTAGAGCGTGTGGGAAGCATTCCAGAATTAATTCAAATTCATCGGCAACTTCCTCTGCAAGCATAGCATCATTAGTTAATTCTGCCAGTACATTTTGTGCTGTCGCCTTATTCACCCGACAGATGACTGCCAAATGGAAGGGCAACTGCTGCTCCATACAAATCGTTAATGCCGTCTCATAAGATCTTATGGCCTCTTCCAGGCGATCAGGGTTTTCTTCTGACTCACCAAGATGATGCAATACGGCAGCACGGTTATTATGGGTAGCCGCTAACTCAAAAGCGTAATTATCCGCATCGAGTTCTGCCAATGCATTTTTATAAGCGACAACGGATTTTTGAAAAGCACGGTTACCTTTGAGGAGACAGCCATATGCATGGAAAGTCGCACCCAGTTGAAACATGACCAGAGACCATTCTTCAGGCGTTTCTTTTCGAGTGTATTCCAATAACGCAGCAGTATACGCATCAATGGCGCTGTTCAGTAATTTGGTGTCAGACTCTTGCCGACCTAATGCTTGCTTTGCTGTACCAAGATTAGATTGCGTAGCCGCCCACTCAAGTGGCGAATCTTCCTGGCTTAATATTTCCAGCGCACTGTTGAATGAAGCAATTGACTTGTTGTACAGACCAGCATCTTGTAGATTTTGCCCAAGTGCTGCGAGTATATTGCCGAGGCTGTTATGAATTTCAGCCAGCTCTAAACGATATTGCTCTGATTCAGGTTCACGTAATTTTTCCGCCAGTGCAGCTTCCAGAGTCTCACATGCCGTTTCGAACACATTAGCACTGTAGCGGTGTTGTTCAAAATTACCGCGTGTGTAAATAAAATTATCAGCGATGGTTACATTGGTATCCGCACTGGCACTCCTGGCCTCATCATCAGAAACCAGGGTTTTATAGTGTTCAACCGCCTTTTCCAGCGCCTTGTTGACTGGATAAAGAATAATGTTAGTTGAGAATTTCATTAAGATCCGGATTCGCGCCGACTGGACCACCAATGTCGATTTCTTCATCAGTTGCTTCACGTATAGTCAAAACTTCTAACTTGAAAACAACATCTCTGCCACACAGTGGGTTATTTCCATCGACTGTTAATGTCTCGTCATCGAAGCGAGTGACAATAAAACTTTTGGGTTCGCCTTTTTCATTTTCCATGGTGATGGTCATACCAACTTCATGGAATTCCTTCGGGACATTTTCGATCCGATCGGTAAATACCAGTGATTCGTCTCTCTCACCATATAACAGTTTAGTGTCAATCGGCACTTCGATAACATCACCCACTTTTTTACCATCCAGGTGTTTGGTCACATCTTCAGACAGAACATCATTCACACCATGAACATAACCCAGAGGATAATCAATGGTAACAAGTACGTCACCGGTTTTTTCATCGACGACCTT
>Ga0316205_10000820_pt1 | contig 47058 bp, 36 predicted proteins | sample 3monthpyrite_MG_FD_204941 | JGI IMG/M metagenome (GOLD analysis project Ga0316205, IMG submission 204941) | Microbial mat bacterial communities from mineral coupon in-situ incubated in ocean water Damariscotta River, Maine, United States -... | ecosystem: Environmental > Aquatic > Marine >...
TAGAAAAAGTAGAAATATTTAGTGATTTTATAGCCTTCGGGTAGATTGTTTATGGATTATCGTCATAGATTGTGTTAAATAATTCAAATAATTTACTTTTTCTGTTCCAGGTCGTTAAATGGTATTTACAGGGAGGCGGGCATAGGTGTTGGATGGTATGGGAAATGCAGTGGCAAGCGAGCAACAATCAGGAGTCGGTGGCATGAAGGTCATGGTAATTGACGATAGCAAGACTATTCGACGTACAGCAGAAACCTTACTAAAGAAAGAAGGTTTTACAGTAGTCACGGCTACAGATGGTTTTGAGGCGTTATCAAAAATTACTGATCAGGAGCCTGACATTATTTTCGTTGACATCATGATGCCCAGGCTCGATGGCTATCAGACCTGCGCATTGATCAAACACAACCAGGTGTTTCGAAATACTCCAGTGGTAATGTTATCCAGTAAAGATGGCTTGTTTGACAAGGCACGTGGAAGAATTGTGGGTTCGGATCAGTACTTGACCAAGCCTTTTACTAAAGAAGAATTGTTGAGTGCAATCAAACGACATGTAAAAAAGGCAAGCTAGTTTGTTAGCTATGGCGAATGACATGAAAGCTTGTACTGAAGACAAATTGTATAAATCAAAAAAGCAAGAAGGTAAATTGAATGGCTAGTATTCTCATCATTGATGATTCTCCTACAGAAATTCACGTGCTGAAAACCATGCTTGAAAAGAATGGTTTTACGGCCATTACTGCTTCCAGTGGTGAAGAAGGGATCGCTGCAGCAAAATCGGAAAGACCTGATCTGGTACTTATGGATGTGGTCATGCCGGGTATGAATGGCTTTCAGGCAACACGTGCGCTGACAAGGGATAAAGAAACAGCAAATATTCCTATCATCATCGTCACGACTAAGGATCAGGAAACCGACCGGGTATGGGGGCTTCGTCAAGGTGCAAAAGATTATGTTACCAAACCCGCTAATGAAGCAGACCTGATTGGTAAAATTAACCAAGCCTTAGGGAATTAACAGGCCAGTATAATAAATGGTAAGCAAGAAAAAATTTTCACATCCCATCCTGCTTCTGCAAGATATTGAGAATCGAAGTCGTGCCAATGCACGCGGATTGCCTCAACAAAAAGTAGTCAAGGATGAATGGAGTGGTATCGGTTTCAGGGTGAATGATTTAACGATGGTGGCCCCGCTGGGTCATGTCGTGGAGATTCTGACATTTCCTGAATTATCAAGAGTACCCGGTGCAAAATCGTGGGTGATGGGAATCGCCAATATTCGCGGTAATCTTTTGCCCATCATGGACATGAAAAATTATTTATTTAACAGTCAAACCGCCGTTAGAAAGAAATCACGTGTACTGGTGATGAACCACCGGGGTGTTTTTTCCGGTTTGCTGGTCGATGAAGTCATGGGTATGCGACGTTTCTATGCTGAAACGCGCACTGTAACACCAGCGGACACCGACGCGTCTGTTAAACCTTATATAGAACACGTATACAAGCAAAATAATGAACTGTGGATGGTTTTCAGTATGCATAAACTGGCTGAAAGCCCGCTGTTTTTGCAAGTGGCCAGCTAGAATGACTGCTTGCTGTTTTTAAAAATAATATTTTCTAATCTACAAAATATTTAGATACAGGCCTTTGTCAGGAGACAAAAATGAGTAACTTGAATGCCAATAAAATGATGGGTTTTGAGAGACAATACAGGGTTATCCTTATTTTCCTCATACTCGCAATCGTCGTTATGGGTGTAATCTTTTTTATGGTTGGTATACAGACCAAGCATGACAAGGAATATTTCCGTCTGGCTGGTGAGCAGCGCATATTATCTCAAAGTATTGCAAAGTACGCTCTTGAGGCTGCGGTAGGAAAGGAAGAAGCAGCGGAAAAGTTGCAACAATACAGGGACGAGTTCCAGGCCACTGTCGACACGCTCAAGCAGGGTAACGAAGACCTGCCTGCAGTGTCAGAAGACCTGCGGCCGCAGTTACAAAAGGTAGAGGAAAACTGGTTGGCCTTCCGCGAAAATATTGACACCATACTCAATGGTAAGTCCAGTATCAGTTCAGTCCGTGACAGTGCGAATGCGATCAACGAACAAATGCCACGATTGCTGGCGGATTCGGATCAGATCGTTAGTATCCTGGTTGAAAGTGGAGCGCCGTCAGCACAGATCTATAAAGCCAGCGTACAGCTCATGTTGAATCAACGTATCGCTAATAACGTTACCAAGGTACTGGTGGGTGGTGATGGTACAGTAACGGCAGCCGACCGGCTGGGTCGTGACGCAACCATCTTCAAAGGCGTGGTTAGAGGTATGCTCGAAGGCGACAAGGATCAGGGTATTGTCCAGGTACGGGATCCGGACGCCAAGTCTATTCTCCAGGACGTAGCGACATCTTTTGCCAAGGTTAGTGGCATGGTTGGTAGCATTCTTGATGAATCACCGGCACTGTTTGAAGTGCAGGATGCAGCGACAGGTATTATTGAACTCTCTGATGCATTGATCGATTCAAGTACCAAACTGGGTGAGGATTTTGCCGCTGCTGCAGATAGCCGTGCACTGAATCCGGCGCTGGCATTCGCGTTCGGTGGTGTAGCTTTGTTATTGCTTATTTATCTCGGTCGTCGACTGGTGCAAGATTCCAATATCCGTACCCGTCAGGCTGAGAGCACGCAAATGAGATCACAAGAAGCGATTCTGCGATTGCTGGATGAAATCCAGGGTCTGTCTGAAGGTGATCTGACATCGTATGCGGTTGTAACCGAAGATATGACAGGTGCAATTGCTGATGCCTTTAACAGTTCTATCGATGAGTTACGACAATTGGTAACAACAATTAATGAAACTTCAGTGCAGGTATCTTCAGCTGCACAGGAAACCCAGGCCACGGCGATGCATCTTGCAGAAGCCAGTGATCATCAGGCCCAACAGATTACCGCTGCCAGTTCCGCGATCAATGAAATGGCGGTGTCTATTCAGGAAGTATCCAGTAATGCTGGAGAAACTTCCAAAATGGCACAACAATCAGTTGAAATGGCGAACAGGGGTGGTGATGCCGTGCGACGTACTATCCAGGGTATGGATGGTATTCGCGAACAGATACAGGAAACATCAAAACGTATCAAGCGTCTTGGTGAAAGTTCACAGGAGATCGGCGATATCGTTGAGTTGATTACTGACATTGCTGACCAGACCAATATTCTGTCACTGAATGCGGCCATACAGGCGGCGATGGCTGGTGAAGCAGGGCGTGGTTTCGCGGTAGTAGCGGACGAAGTACAACGATTGGCTGAACGTTCAACTGATGCGACCAAACAGATTGAAGCCCTGGTAAAAACTATCCAGACTGATACTAATGAAGCGGTTATATCTATGGAGCAAAGTACAGCCGGTGTGGTTAGTGGTGCCAAGATGTCAGAAGATGCGGGTGAGGCCCTGGTGGAAATCGAATCCGTTTCCAACCGACTGGCTGAACTGATTCATTCCATCACAGAGAGCGCCGGACAGCAGTCGAATGCGGCGGCTAATATTTCAGACACCATGAACGTCATACAGGAAATTACCACGCAGACGTCTGCAGGAACTAACGAGACAGCTGCATCGATCGGGAATCTTGCAGAACTGGCGAATGATCTAAGGCAGTCTGTATCCGGATTCAAGTTGCCTGAAGCTTAAAACTGAAGGAATCATACTTGAAGTCTGCGCAGAACAATATGCCTGAGATCCGGCACTTCGACCCATTACCAGATATGGATGATAAGCAATTCCAGCAATGGGTGAAGTTGCTGGAAGAGCGTACGGGTACGACATTGCCACCGGAACGTAAGTCTTTTCTGGTCACCAATCTCGGTTTGCGTATGCGCGAGATCAGTTGTCAAACCTACCAGGACTATTTTAATTTAATCTCCGGAGGTATGCCGGGTCTGAAAGAATGGAACACGCTGGTAGATCGCCTGACTGTGCATGAAACCCGTTTCTTCAGGCATCCAATTTCTCTTGAGCTTGTAGATGAATATGTATCCACCAAGCCTGTTGATGGTGTGACAGGTAATATCTCTGTGCAGGCCTGGAGTGTTGCGTGCTCAACAGGTGAAGAGGCTTACACCCTGGCCATGGTCATAGACCAGGCCTTCAAAAAAAGAGGTGCGCCGGGCTACTTTGGCATTACTGCTACCGATATCAGTCCAGCCTCTTTATTAACAGGACGCAAGGGCATCTACACAGAAAGAAGAATGAAAGATCTGGATCCGGCCTTACGTAACGAGTATTTCGTGCCAATGGAAAAGGGCAAGTTTCAGGTCGGTGATTATCTGCAGAAAAGAATTTGTTTCGCCCGTATGAACGTGCTGGATATCGTTAACGAACCTGTCGGAAAGATGGATATTATCTATTGCCAGAATTTACTGATTTATTTTGACCGCTCGTCACGAACCGAGATTGTCAAAAACATGGTAAGGCATTTATTGCCGGGCGGATTGATAATACTGGGTTCTGGTGAACTATTAAATTTGGATCATTGCGAATTGGAAAAAATCAATAATCCACGGGTATTGGCTTATCGTCGGGTGAAAAAACTCGATAAGGATCATGCATAATGACGATGGACTCCATTATTGACTACAGTACACTCAACTGGGTCAAGGAAGAAATAGATGAGACCATGAAGCAGGCGCGCCTTGCCCTGGAAGAGTATGTTGAAGATCAGGATGATGCTACCCAGCTTCGTTTCTGCCTCACCTATATTCATCAGGTATATGGTACTTTACAAATGGTTGAGCTCTATGGCGCATCATTATTTGCAGAGGAAGTAGAACAACTTATTCAGGCATTGCTGGATAATGAAGTCACTCAAAAAAATGATGCCTATGAAGTCTTGATGCGAGCGATCCTGCAGTTGCCGGATTACCTGGAAAGAATTCAGGGTGGCATGAAAGATAACCCTCTGATCCTGATGCCGATCATGAACGACCTGCGTACTGCACGCGGTGCATCATTATTGTCGGAAAACGCATTGTTTGCTCCCGATCTGAGTGACGATACCAGTATTGAACTCGGGGAATCGATTGAATTTTTTGGCGTTGATCCCAAGTCACTGGCAAAAAAAATACGTCCTTTATTCCAGACTGGCTTGCTGGGTTGGTACCGCGATAAAGGTACTACAGAGAGCCTGAAAAAAATCATCAAGGTGCTGACTCAGCTGGAACAGGTTTGTAGTCGCAATGAGGTGGTAAGGTTATGGTGGGTTGCCAAAGGTATTGCAGAATCCCTGCTCAAGGATGGTGTAGAAGGCAATATTACGCTGAAACTGTTGCTGGGTCAGGTTGACCGTGAGATCAAACGACTGATCGATCTGGGTGAGCAGGAATTGTCCGCCAAGCCTGCCGAAGAGTTATTGAAAAATCTGCTGTATTACGTCGCCCAGTCCAGGCCGGTTACACCAAGAATCAAGGAGATCAAGAAAAAGTATAACCTCTCAATTGCATTAGCTACCGGTGAAGATGTGGAATCTGCAAGGGAGTCCTTGACTGGCCCCAATGCGCAGTTGATGGAGACGGTGTCGATTGCTATTTCAGAAGACCTGTCCCGGGTCAAGGATGCACTGGATTTACTATTGCGCAGTGATGAGCGTGATCTGACTACACTTGAACCGCAAATTGAAATTTTACAGAAGATGGCAGACACGCTTGGCATGCTGGGCATGGGTGTGCCACGCAAAGTTATTCAGGAGCAGGTCGGCGTCATTGGCGGCATGATGAATGGCTCGCTTGAGCCCGATGAATCACGTTTGATGGAAATTGCAGGTGCGCTGCTGTTTGTTGAATCAAGCCTGGTAGGTCTGGTTGAAAGTAGTCATGCACAGGAAGAGCAGAGTCGAATATCTACCGAAGACGTGAGTACGGATGTTAACCTGGCCACCGGAGAGATGCGACAGATCCAGGATGCGGTACTGAAGGAAATCACCGTAGAAATCTCGAAATCGAAAGATGCGATCATAGCGTTCATCGATGCACCTATGGATTATGACCAGCTGGATATAGTCCCGGGTTTATTTGAAACTACCCGTGGTGGAATGCGCATGATGGGGTTGGATCACGCTGCCGAACTTGTTGCTGCAGCCAGTGAATACATCACCTCTGATTTGATGGCCCGCAAGAAGGAACCAACGCAACAGGATCTGGATAATATTGCCGATGTTATTTCCAGTATAGAATATTACCTGGAAGCTGTTCGTGAAAACAGGCCAAATCAGGAAGCTATTCTGAGTGTCACCAGCCAGAGCCTGAAAAATCTTGGCTATTCACCGGATTCCGCCATATCTGATAAGCCGGTAAATAATGAATTGATAGCTGAGACGACTGCAGCCAGTGTTGATGCTGTTGCACACATTGATAACGAAGATGACAGTGAAGCGACGCTGGAATTTACTCAGGCAACGCCCGAAGATGTTACCAGTACACATACGAGCATAGATATACCAGAACCAATCAGCTTACTGGATATACCCTCGCCACAAGAATTTATCGATCAGGTTGAATCGCCAGTTGATGCACCCGTTGTGGAAAGTTTCGAACTGCCAGATGATATAGATGATGATATTCTGGAAATTTTTATAGAGGAAGCCGAAGAAGTTCTTGAGACTATCAAGGAGAACCTGCCTGCCTGGAAACAGAACTATGAAGATCATGATTCACTGTCGAATATTCGTCGTTCTTTTCATACCCTGAAAGGCAGTGGCAGACTGGTCGGTGCACTCAATATCGGTGAATTTGCCTGGTCAATTGAAAGTATGCTGAACCGAATTCTTGACGGAACGATTGCAGCGACCAATAGCAAGGTGGGTCTGCTTGAAGATGCGGTTGCAGCCTTACCTTCTCTGATCGGTGAGCTCAAGGGTGAGGGTAAATCAGATATTGATATTGCTGCGCTCATTGCTCGTGCTGAAGAAGCCACTCTAAAAGACAAAGAAGAAACTACGCATCCGGAAGATACGCTTATCGAGGAAGCCAGACAGGCATCTGACCGGGATGACAAGAAGAAACAGGAGCAGGCATCGATTATTCGTGTCATGGATCCTGTTTTGTATGAAATTTTCAGCAAGGAGTCAAAAGGCCATATTGATGTTGTGAAAGAGTTCCTGGCTACTGTGAGTAGCCGCAGTGATGAAAATAGCCTGGTAGACGATGCATTAATCAGAGCGCTGCATACATTGCATGGTAGTGCCAGAATGGCGGGTGCCGATGATATTGCAGAAGTTGCAGGGACTTTTGAGAAATACGCTAAAATACTCCATGAAAATGAAACCCCTGTGAATGCTGGCAGTCAGTCTCTGATCGCAGAAAGTGTAGTTGTCGTCAATGAAATGCTTGAATTGATTAACAAGTCCGGCGAACCTCAATCAGATGTTGATTTGTTATTGAAAAAAGTAACAACACTCTATAATCATGAAGTACAGAAACAGGAAGAGCGTTTACGCCAGGAACAAGAACAAGAGCAAGCGTTGAATCAACCTGGTGAAGAAACTATTGAAGAGTCACAAGAAGATGAATTCGACAGAGAAGTAGTTGAAATATTTATCGAGGAAGGCGCTGAAATCCTGGATTCCAGCGAAGTTATATTGCAGCGGTTATCAGAAAACCTGCAGGATGCGGAGGCCATCGCTGAATTGCAGCGCGAGCTACACACGCTAAAAGGTGGTGCCCGCATGGCAGGCATTAATGCCATTGGCGATCTAAGTCACTCGGTTGAATCAGTATTGACGGCGGTAGCTGAAGAAGGCTTGCCAGTCACTGAAAATATGGTCGATGCCTTACATCGTTCCGTAGACCGTCTGATTGTAATGCTGGATGCGGCTAAAAATGAACAGCCTTTATCTACAGAGCAGAGTTTGATTGCTGAGCTCGAGAGGATCAGAAATGGCGAGTTGACCGGCACGGAAGAGCTGGTAGATGAAACAGTTTATCAAGTGAAAGATCTTGAAGAAGAGATGGCTGCTGACCTGAAAGAGGATAGCGCCGAGATCATTGACTTCTCTCAAGCCAGGGAAGAGGCCCAGACGGAGCAGAGTGCGGATGAGCTGGTGTCTATCATTGAGCAACAGAATGAAGACGATGAATTAATCCTTACTGAACTTGTTGATGACGAAACAGATGCAGTGCTGGATGAACTGGAACAGCTTGTTGAGCTTGAAGCATCATCTCAGGCAGAGGTTACTGAGTCCGACGAAAGTATTGAGCGGCCAGACATAGAAACAACTGTTGACTCCACTGAGAGCGTCGATGTTGAAGTTGAGCAGCCTCTGGAGCCGGAATCAATCACTGAGTTCGTGCCCACCAAGGCCGTAGATATTCCTCCGCCCATACCTGCACCTTTACCGGAAGCCATTGAGCCGGTTACCCAGTCTATTGGTAGTGAAATGGTCAGGGTTCGATCAGACTTGCTTGATAATCTGGTTAATTACGCAGGTGAGGTCAGCATTTTCAGATCACGTCTGGAACAACAAATAGGTGCGTTCCGATACAACCTGGTGGAAATGGAGCAGACAGTTGATCGATTGCGAGAGCAGTTGCGTAAACTGGAAATTGAAACAGAAGCACAAATTCTGTTCCGTTATGAACAGGAAAATACCAGCGACGAAAATTTTGATCCACTGGAGCTTGATCGTTATTCAACCATGCAGCAATTGTCTCGCGCACTCATGGAAACGACGGCCGATATAGGTAGTATCCAGAACTTGATGGATGGTCTTGTCAGGGAGTCTGAAACCCTGATGATACAACAGGCCCGAGTCAATACAGACCTGCAAGAAGGCTTGATGCGTACTCGTATGGTTTCATTCTCAGGTATAATACCCAGATTGCAGCGCATCATGCGTCAGACCGGTCAAGAGCTGAACAAAAAAGCAAAACTGAATGTTACTGGCGAAAGAGGCGAGCTTGACAGAAACGTCCTTGAAAGAATAACGGCTCCTCTGGAGCATATGATCAGAAATGCGTTGTCACATGGTATTGAATCACCCGCGCAAAGAAAAGCAGCCGGTAAGCCATCAGAGGGTACTATCAACCTTTCGGTGACACGTGAAGGCTCTGAAATAGTGTTGTCATTACAAGATGATGGTGCAGGCATGCATCTTGACGCTATACGCTCGAAGGCAAAAGAGCGAGGTTTGCTCAAGGATGAATCGCAACTTAGTGATAATGATATTATGCAGTTTGTTCTGGAATCCGGATTTAGTACTGCAGAAAAAGTAACCCAGATTTCTGGCCGCGGTGTTGGCATGGATGTGGTGAATAGTGAAATCAAGCAATTAGGTGGTTCGCTGAATATTGCATCAGAGGCTGGTAAAGGATCAAAATTTGTGATTCGCCTGCCGCTGACACTGGCATTGAATCATGCATTACTGGTCAGGGTAAGCGATGAAACCTATGCAATACCTCTGACCAGCATTGAAGGCATCGTTCGTATGACCCGAGATGAGTTTCATGAATATCAATCAGATTCAGACAGTATGTACCACTATGCTGGCAGCGATTATCAGGTTCAGAGTCTTGGCTCCATATTGCATGCACAATATTCCGGATTTGAATCTGTAGAAAAATTATTACCTGTATTGCTAGTGCGTTCGGGTGATCACCAGACCGCTTTGCAGGTTGATGCATTGATGGGAAGCCGGGAAATTGTCGTCAAGTCCGTGGGGCCGCAATTAAGTACTCTCAGAGGTGTCTCCGGAGCAACTATACTGGGTGATGGAAGTGTTGTGCTCATTCTTGATATGGGCTCCATCATCAGATTGAGTGCTGCCATGCGGATTTCTGAGACAGAAGTTGTCACTGAAGTGACCAAGGAAGACCGCAAGCTGAATGTTATGGTGGTTGATGACTCTATCACCGTCCGAAAAGTAACAACGCGTTTACTTGAGCGCAATGACATGAATGTTATTACCGCGAAAGATGGTGTGGATGCAGTGGCTACCTTGCATGATCATATTCCTGATATCATGTTGCTTGATATCGAGATGCCACGCATGGATGGCTTTGAATTGGCTACCTATATGAGAAATGAACCGCGTTTAAAGGATATTCCAATTATCATGATCACCTCTCGTACTGGCGATAAGCATCGCCGACGTGCAGAAGAAATCGGTGTACAGCGTTATCTCGGTAAGCCTTATCAGGAACATGATTTACTGGAAAATATCAACTCAGTCATAGAGGAAAAGCATGGGATTGCTTAATCCGGTCAATACCAGCCTACGTGTTGCTATCTTGTCGCGTTCGCGTCGTGAACGTGACTGTCTCAGTGAGATACTGGAGGCCAATGGTTTGCAGCTTGTTGACGAAGAAAGCTTCAAGCGCAGTATTTCTGCGGGTGGTGATAATGTCGCCGATGTGATTCTCGTTAACCTCGATGATAATGATGATGCTGAGCTGGATATGCTGATTGATCAGGTGGATTTACCCATTCTGTTCAACGATAGTGCCTCTATTCGAAAACAGGTGACTGCGGGTGGCCGTGCCTGGGGGCGACGTTTGGCTGAAAAGCTGTTGGAAACAGGGGGTGCGCAATTTAGTGCAGCAGTGAGTAGTACTATTGAGGAAGTAGAGTCGCCTGCCTACACGAATGAAGTGCCTGTGAATAACACAGCGGATGTTTTGGCCATTGAGATGGACCTGCCTGATTTGCAAGCCGCGCTGGAAGATCCCGTCTCTTTGCTTGGTGATGAAGAAAATGTAATTCCCTACAAGGATATACCGACAGCCCAGATTGTTGCCATGAACAAGGACGGCAGTCTTGATAAAGTGGCAAACCGGGCGCGTCGCATTTGGGTATTGGGTGCATCTATCGGTGGACCTCAGGCGGTTAAACAATTCCTTACGCGTTTACCTAAAGATCTACCGGTCTGTTTTATTCTTGCGCAGCATATTGGCGTCGGTTTTGTAAACCTCCTGGCTGAGCAATTAAGCAGGGTCACCAAGGTCAAAGTGACTACACCTGAAGATGGCATGATATTGGAAAAAGGTCATCTGGTGGTAGCGCCGGTCGATAAGCGTATAAATTTCAGTGAACGCGGTGTTATTTCCATGGAGGCGATCACACAACGTAGCATATATAGCCCATCTATTGATGATGTCATGACCGTGGTGGCTAAACATTATGGCGCTGATGCCAATGCGATTATATTCAGTGGTATGGGAAATGATGGTACTGCAGGTTGTCATCTGATCGCACAAAAAGGCGGCATGGTTTGGGCACAGGAACCTGATAGTTGCGTCATCAGCAGTATGGCGGATTCAGTGCGTTTTGCCGATATTGTCAGTCTTAGCGGCACACCTGATGAGTTGGCCGATAATCTGATCGATTACCTGAAAGGTGATTATAGCTAATGAGTAATTTAAGCGTAAGTGTCCGTAGTCTAATGATCCCGATGAAGCATGATCCATTTCTGTTGCCCAATGCTTCACTGGCGGAAATTGTTACTTTCAGTGCTCCAGGTCCGCTGGAAAATAGTCCCGAATGGTTGTTGGGTTTGTTGCCATGGAGAGGTCTTGATGTGCCGCTGGTATCATTCGAGGCTATGTATGGTGAACCCATGGTAGCCATAGGTGGTCATGAGCGTATCGCCGTATTTAATGCCCCGGGTGGAAATTCCAGGCTGCCTTTTTTTGCCGTTGTTGTTCAGGGCATTCCGCATTTAATTATGGCAAACCAGAGTGTCGTTACCGCATTGGCTGAACAGGAAGCTGAAGAAGGCGTACTGGCCCATGTGCTGATAGAAGCTGAGCCTGCCATTATTCCTGATCTTGACAGGATGGAAGCGATTTTATTATCTGAAAAAGCATTGTTTGCTTAATCTGCACGGTTTCTCTTATTTTGTTAGCAGAGACTATACGCATCAGCAGCATTTAGCTTAACAAAGATCACCCCAGCGATTTTGAATAATACTCAGGCAAGTAACAGCTGCTGTTTCTGTGCGTAATATCCTTGGCCCCAGTCTGATGCCGGTAAAGCCATTGTCACTAGATAAGCGGATTTCATGTTCACTCAAGCCGCCTTCCGGACCGATCAGCAAGATAATTTCAGTGCCAGTACAGGTCATGTTACTGAAGGTCTCTGTAGCGTTTGGCTCCAGTGTTAATTTAAGTGCATTCTCCCCGGTTTGAACCAGCCATTGTTGCAGTTTAACCGGCGTCTCAATCACAGGCACGCGATTACGGCCGCATTGTTCACAGGCGCTGTCAATGATACCTTGCCAGTGCCTGATGCGCTTCTCTATGCGGTCCGCTTTTAACTGTACGGTACTATGTTCTGTCAGTAACGGCGTGATAGAAGTGACACCCAGTTCGACCGCTTTTTGTATGGTGTAATCCATGCGCTCTCCCTTGGAAATCCCCTGGCCAAGATGGATGTTCAGTATTGACTCGCGGTCAACACTTTGCGCATCAATGATGTTGGCCCAGGCACTGTTACGTTGAACACGTGAAACCACAGCCTTGTATTCATTACCATCACCATTAAACATAATCAGTTCTGCGCCGGCCTGAACGCGTAAAACCCGTGTCAGGTGAGTCGCGGCCTGTGGTTCTATAGACACTTCCTGATGAATTGATAGTGTGCCTGGATGATATATGCGGGTTGTTCTCATTGTAGAGAAGATACAAGATAACAGGGGAAAGATACAAGCACGTCATTTGCTTAAATGCTTGCAAGTTGTGGGCGCCATGCTTTATCAGGTACGGATGTAGTTATTTAATCATCAGCGGTGGCAATACGTATACCTTGTATTGCAACATTCGCCATGTGAGAAATTTGCTCGGGCGTAATAACATAGGGTGGCATGAAGTAAACCACATTACCGAGAGGCCTGAGCAATACGCCGTTGGCCAGGCCATGCTGATAAACTTTAAGGCCTCTGCGCTCTTGCCATGGATAAGCTTGCTTGTTGTGCTTGTCCTTGACCATTTCTATAGCCAGTATCATACCCGTCTGGCGAATATCGCCGACATGGGGGTGATCCTGTAAATCAACGACTGATTGCGCGAGTTGTTTTGACAGTGTCTGGTTGTTACTGATGACATTATCTTCACTGAAGATATCCAGGGTAGCTAGCGCAGCGCGACAACCGAGAGCATTACCGGTGTAGCTATGGGAATGCAAAAAGGCCGTCAAATTTTCATAGTCATCATAAAATGCCTGATAGATATTATCGCTCGTCAAGACCACAGATAAGGGCAGATAACCCCCGGTCAGACCTTTTGACAAACAAAGAAAGTCAGGGCTAATGTTGGCCTGTTCACAGGCAAATAATGAGCCGGTTCGACCAAAGCCAACGGCGATTTCATCGGCAATCAAGTGGACGCCATAGTGATCGCATGCCTGACGCAGCATTTCCAGGTAAACCGGTTCATACATGCGCATATTGCCCGCACATTGCACCAGCGGTTCTATGATGACAGCACAGGTTTCATGCGCATGTTTCTCCAGCATTGCCTGCATAGGTTTGAACATGCGTACACTGTAGTCATGACAACTTTCCCCGGCCTCCCGATGATAGCAGTCTGGAGAGGGTACAGTCAGTGGCTGCATCAGTAAGGGTGCATAGGTGCCTTTGTATAATTCAACGTCACCAACGGCCAGAGCACCCAGTGTTTCGCCATGATAACTATTGCTCAGGTTGATGAACTTTGTTTTTTTGCTCTGTCCGCTATTAAGCCAGTAATGAAAGCTCATCTTCAGGGCCACTTCAATCGCAGAAGAACCATTGTCGGCATAGAAACAACGGCTGAGACCCGGTGGTGTCAATGCCACCAGACGCTCAGAGAGTTCAATAACCGGTTCGTGTGTGAAGCCCGCAAGCATGACATGCTCGAGTTCATCAAGCTGCTTTTTTAATGCCTGGTTGATGCGTGGGTTAGCATGACCAAAAAGATTGACCCACCATGAACTGATGGCGTCTATATAGCGATTTCCTTCAAAATCATGCAGCCAGACCCCTTCGCCGCGCTTGATCGGAATCAAGGGTAATAATTCATGATCCTTCATCTGTGTGCACGGATGCCAGAGGACATTCAAGTCACGTTCGATGTATTTTTTATTGTCCATATGTTGATTGGTTGTGCAGGGGAAAAGAAAAGTGCGAGTGGCTGGTTGCTAGTGGCTATAAAAAACCAAAACCGTTTTTGCTTTTCCTCGCCACTCGCTACTCGAACCTAGCTACCTGGATTTATACCCAGATTTTCCCAGATCGCCTTACTGGGTCCGACCTGGTTCATTGTATAAAAATGCAAACCTGGTGCGCCTGCCTGCAGTAGTTTCTCACATAATTGCGTGACGACTTCTTCACCAAAGGCACGTATGCCATCACGATCATCGCCAAAACCCTGTAAATGTTTTTTTATCCAGCGCGGTATTTCAGCACCACACATGTCTGAAAATCGAGCCAGTTGTGTGTAATTGGTGATGGGCATAATGCCGGGAATGACAGGTATATCGACGCCTGCTTTTTCGCAGTCATCGATAAAACGAAAATAGGCATCACGATTATAAAAATACTGGGTAATGGCAGCATTGGCGCCCGCACAGACCTTGCGTTTAAAATTCAGCAGGTCACTCTGGGCATCATGTGATTGCGGGTGCACCTCCGGGTAGGCGGCCACCTCGATATGAAAAAAATCACCCGTTTCCTTGCGAATAAATTCTACCAGTTCATTGGCATAACGAAATGAGCCAGCCTCTTGCATGCCGGATGGCATATCGCCACGTAGAGCGACGATTCGATTGACACCATTTTCCTTGTAGGTGTTGAGTATTTCACTGATACTTTCCCGGGTAGATCCAACGCAGGATAAATGCGGTGCGGCAGACAGGCCGGCTTTTTGAATTTCCAGCACGGTATCGATAGTGCCTTGCTGTGTGCTACCTCCGGCACCAAAGGTAACAGAAAAATATTTGGGTTTCAGTCTAGCCAGTTCATCACGCGTAGCGCGAAGCTTTTCAGCGCCTTCGGGTGTTTTCGGTGGAAAAAACTCAAAGCTGAATTGGGGGGTGTATTTTTTTTGACTATCCATAAAAGCAGATACAAGATTAAAGGGGAAAGATACAAGGGATGGTTATTATATTTCTGCCTTGTGTCTCTTGGCTTTTATCTTCCTCGTAATAATGTAGGTAGCAGGCATCCCTGCCGTTTTTTCTGCAGGGATGCCCAGGCTACACTTATTAATAATTCCAGGCCCAGGATTTTAGAATAAAAGATACAAAGGATGTTTGTGAGTATTTCCCTTGTTTCTTTTATCTTTTTCCTTTCATCTGCCCATGATTAATAGCGATAATGATCGGATTTGAACGGACCTTCCACAGGGACGCTGATATAGTCAGCTTGTTCCTGTGTTAAAGTACTCAGGTAAGCACCTACTTTATTAAGATGCAGGCGCGCTACTTTTTCGTCCAGAATCTTCGGTAGTATGTAAACCCGGTTTTCATATTTATCGGCATTTTGGTAGAACTCGATTTGTGCCATGACCTGATTGGTAAATGAAGCAGACATAACAAAACTTGGATGGCCGGTGGCACAGCCCAGGTTAACCAGGCGACCTTTTGCCAGGATGATAATGCGCTTGCCATCAGGAAAGATCACATGATCAACTTGTGGCTTGATTTCGACCCACTCATATTTTTCCAGTGAAGCTATATCTATTTCAGAATCGAAATGACCAATATTACAGACGATGGCTTCGTTTTTCATCGCCAGCATATGGTCATGCTGGATGACGTGCAGATTACCTGTTGTGGTAACAAAAATATCACCCATCTTACAGGCTTCATTCATATCAACGACACGGTAACCTTCCATGGCAGCCTGCAATGCGCAGATAGGATCGATTTCTGTTACCCATACGGTGGCGCCCATGCCTTTGAAGGCCTGTGCACAACCTTTACCGACATCACCATAACCCAGAACAACGCAGATTTTTCCAGCTATCATGACATCGGTTGCACGTTTAATGCTGTCGATCAATGACTCACGGCAACCATATAAGTTATCAAATTTTGATTTGGTAGCTGAATCGTTTACGTTCATTGCAGGGAATAACAATTCACCTTTTTCCTGCATTTCATACAGGCGATGCACGCCGGTGGTGGTTTCTTCTGTCACACCCTTGACGCTGTCTGCAATATTAGTCCAGGTATTGGCGCCAGGTTTGATAGTGCGACGCAACACATCAAGAACGGCTTTATATTCTTCATTATCATCGGCCTTGGTTGCCGGAATCGCGCCAGCTTTTTCAAACTCTACACCTTTATGAACCAGCAGCGTGGCATCACCGCCATCGTCCAGAATCATATTCGGCAATTTGCCATCGGGCCAAATCAGTGCCTGTTCAGTACACCACCAGTATTCTTCAATGGTTTCACCTTTCCAGGCAAACACCGGTATACCCTGATCCGCAATGGCAGCAGCAGCATGGTCTTGCGTTGAGAATATATTGCAGGAAACCCAGCGAACTTCAGCGCCCAGCGCCACCAGTGTTTCAATCAGTACAGCCGTTTGAATGGTCATATGGATACTGCCCATGATGCGGCAGCCAGCCAGGGGTTGTTCCTTGCCAAATTCTTCGCGCAAGGCCATCAAGCCCGGCATTTCTGTTTCAGCAATACGGATTTCTTTGTGGCCCCATTCAGCGAGGGACATATCGGCGACTTTATAGTCGGTAAATACAGAATCTGAAGCAGCGTTCATCATCATTCTCCTTAATTAAAAGTTGAATGAGCGCCGTTGATCCAGTTTAAGGGATCTGCCCTGTCCCAAGCCTGACGGATTTAACCGCTGCAGCGCCCCTCGGGAAAGACAGTCTATATAGTGTAGCCTAAAATCGATTTATCGCAAAAAAGTTCAGCCTAAATACCAGCGGCATCACGTAAGGCATCTGCTTTATCGGTACGTTCCCAGGTGAAATCAGCATCCTCCCGGCCAAAATGGCCATAAGCCGCTGTTTTTGTGTAAATGGGCCTTAATAAATCCAGCATCTTGACCAGTCCACCGGCACGTAGATCGAAATGCTCGCCAATCAGCTCCACGATGCGGTCATCGTCAATTTTGCCAGTGCCAAAGGTTTCAACACTGATAGAAGTCGGCTTGGAAACGCCGATGGCATAGGAAACCTGTATTTCACAACGATCCGCCAGGCCAGCGGCAACGATATTTTTGGCTACATAGCGTCCGGCATAGGCGGCTGATCGGTCCACCTTGGATGGATCTTTGCCAGAAAAGGCACCACCACCATGACGCGCCATACCACCATAGGTATCAACAATGATTTTACGTCCGGTCAGGCCGCAATCACCCACAGGACCACCGATTACAAAACGCCCGGTGGGGTTGATAAAGTATTTAGTATTTTCGTCCAGCCATTCTTTTGGTAATACAGGCAGGAGTATTTCATCCATAACGGCTTCCTGAATGGTCTTCTGGTCAATATCTGGATTATGTTGCGTCGACAGTACCACCGCATCGATGCCAACCGGTGTTGTGCCATCATAGCGAAAAGTAACCTGGCTCTTGGCATCAGGTCGCAACCAGGGCAAGGTACCATTTTTACGTACTTCTGCCTGACGTTTGACCAGTCTATGCGCATAGGTAATAGGTGCAGGCATGAGTACATCGGTTTCAGTACAGGCAAATCCAAACATCAAGCCCTGATCACCGGCACCTTGCTCATGTTGCTCAGACTCATCGACGCCCATGGCGATATCGGCTGATTGTTTGTCAATAGAGGTCAGAATGGCACAGGATTCATAGTCAAATCCCATGTCTGAGCTGTTGTAACCGATTTCCTTAATGCAGTTACGCACAACGTCGTTCATATCTATCCAGGCAGTAGTAGTTATTTCACCAGACAAGACAACCATGCCCGTATTCACCATGGTTTCACAGGCGACGCGTGCCTTCGGGTCCTGCATGAAAATGGCATCGAGAACGGAGTCAGAGATCTGATCTGCAACCTTGTCAGGATGGCCCTCGGATACAGATTCAGATGTAAATAGATGTTTGCTCATTATCTTGTCTTCCTTATTTAAAAAACCAATAAAAAAACCGCTTTGTCATAGACTAAAGCGGTTTTATGGGTTCGGTATTAACCTCGCTTTAGCCGCATTTATTAAGCGCCCGCAATCTGAACTCAAATCGGCGCTACTGGACCGGTATTATAGAATAAGTATGGCATATGTCAAAGATTTCGGATGAGGTTCGAAAGTCATTTGTGAATGGGTGCTCTGGACAGATTGTTACTATTTTTATCATTTGCGTTATTATTGCTTACTTCTGCGTTTTTAGTGGTTAAAACCGCATCAATATAAAGGAAAATCCTATGGTCAGTCTGGAAACCCCTGTTTGTGATTTTGGCGCACCAGCCCTTCAATTTGAATTGCCCGGTGTTGATGGCAAACACTGGACACTGGATGATTGCCGCGGGGAAAAGGGCTTGCTGGTTATGTTTATTTGTAATCATTGCCCTTACGTCAAGGCTATCCGTGATCGTATCGTACGAGATACCCTGGAATTGAAGGGTTTGGGTGTTAATAGTGTGGCCATTATGTCTAATGATACCCGGCAGTATGAAGAAGATTCCTTTGAAAACATGAAAAAAATATCTGACGAGTATGCGTTTCCTTTTCCCTATTTACTGGATGAAACACAGCAGGTTGCCAAGGCCTATGGGGCTATCTGTACCCCGGATTTTTTTGGCTATAACAGTGACTTGCAACTACAGTACCGTGGCCGGCTGGATGCCAGTCGCAAGGAAAGCGCCGCAGATGATGTCCGCAGGGATTTATTTGAAGCCATGTCGCAGGTTGCCAGTACCGGGAGAGGACCTGCTGAGCAGATTCCGAGTATGGGATGTTCGATCAAGTGGATAGATGAGTCATAGAAAAACTATTTATATCAATAATTTAATAAATATTTATTAAATATATGGTTTTTCCCGTAGCTTCCCCAAGTAAGTTTTATCCTTACATAACGAGTCTCGCTATTGCCGAATGCCTTCAAGTAGGGGAGAATACCGCTTCTTCTGAATAGGGTAGCGAAAGCTGCCTTATTGTTTTTGCTATTGGTACAGATTATTACAGTCGCACAAACCGGCATGATCATCCGCATGACTAGGGAGCCGGTACAAAGAATTTTATCGTTTCGGTACAGGTATTGGTTGCCATGACATCGTGCAATTACCGGAACTTATTACAGGTTTTAACTTAAACTTTGGGAACAGAGGAGAGAACTATGCCCTCACGTAGAGACTTAGCCAATGCCGTTCGTGCATTGAGTATGGATGCAGTACAAAAGGCCAATTCCGGTCATCCGGGCGCGCCGATGGGAATGGCGGATATTGCGGAAGTGTTATGGAATGACCACATGACCCATAACCCCGTGAACCCAAACTGGAGCAATCGTGACCGTTTCGTACTGTCAAACGGCCACGGCTCCATGTTGATTTACTCCCTGTTACACCTGACAGGCTACGACCTGAGTCTGGACGACCTGAAAAATTTCAGACAGTTACACTCAAAGACTCCAGGCCATCCGGAATATGGTTATGCTCCGGGCGTGGAAACGACCACGGGTCCATTGGGTCAAGGTATTACTAATGCCGTGGGTATGGCGATAGCAGAAAAGGCACTGGCAGGTCAGTTTAATCAAAAAGACCATGACATTGTTGACCATCATACCTATGTATTCCTCGGCGATGGCTGCTTGATGGAAGGTATTTCTCATGAAGCTTGTTCCTTGGCCGGTACGCTGGGACTGGGTAAACTGATCGCATTCTGGGACGACAATGGCATTTCAATCGATGGACATGTCGAAGGCTGGTTCACAGACGATACACCGAAACGATTCGAGTCTTACGGCTGGCATGTTATCCCTGCAGTTGATGGACATGATCCCGAAGCCGTGCAAAATGCGATTGAATTGGCTAAGTCCATGACAGACAAGCCAACCATGATTTGTTGTAAAACCACGATCGGTTTCGGTTCACCTAACAAGGCCGGCACACATGCCTGTCATGGTGCAGCATTGGGACAGGATGAAATTAACCTGACCAAAGCAGCTCTGGGTTGGGATCACGAAGCTTTTGTCGTTCCGTCAGAAATCTATCATGGCTGGGATGCGAAAGAGAAAGGTGCAGCAGCTGAAAAAGCCTGGAATGAAAAATTCGCGGCTTACAAAGCGGCCTATCCTGAATTGGCGGCAGAATTACAGCGTCGCATGGCAGGTGATCTACCTGCGGACTGGGCAGCTAAATCTGCCGACTACATTGCTGCAGTGAATGCTGAAGCGAAAAGCCCTGCAACGCGTCAGGCATCATTGGCGTCCATTGAAGCCTACTCGCCTCTGCTACCTGAGTTGTTTGGCGGGTCAGCCGACCTGGGTTGTTCCAACCTGACAGAATGGTCTGGCTACAAGCCGATGATCAATCATGTTGAAACAAACTACATCAACTATGGTGTGCGTGAGTTTGGTATGTCCGCCATCATGAATGGTATTGCACTCCATGGTGGACTGATTCCTTTCGGCGCCACCTTCCTGATGTTCTCGGAATATGCACGTAATGCGATTCGCATGGCATCACTGATGAAGATTCGTAGCATTTTCGTTTTTACTCATGACTCAATCGGTCTGGGAGAAGATGGTCCTACGCATCAGGCTGTCGAGCAAATTCCTACATTGCGTATGATACCGGGCATGCATGTCTGGCGCGCCTGTGATGCGGTTGAATCAGCCGTTAGTTGGCAGCAGGCTATAGAGCGTAATGATGGGCCTAGCTGTCTGATCTTTTCGCGTCAGGGTCTTGCCCATCAAACGCGCACTGCTGATCAGATTGAAGCCATCAAGAAGGGTGGTTATATTCTCAAGGATTGCGAGGGTACGCCTGATGCCATCATTATCGCCACCGGTTCGGAAGTTGAGCTGGCGATGGGTGCAGCTGAAGCCCTGAGCGGCAAGAAAATCCGCGTGGTTTCCATGCCTTCTACCAACGTCTTTGAAGCCCAGGATGCTGCCTATAAAGAATCGGTATTACCGGCAGCAGTCATAGCTCGCGTGGCTGTTGAAGCCGCGGTCACAGATGGCTGGTACAAGTATGTTGGCCTGAATGGCAAAGTGGTGGGTATCGATCGTTTTGGTGAATCAGCACCTGCCCCGGAGTTGTTCAAATACTTCGGCTTCACCGTAGACAATGTCGTGAAAGCCGTAGAAGAAGTTTTGTAATTTAAGTTTTAAACGTTTGAGGAGATAAGTAATGACGATAAAAGTCGGTATTAACGGTTTTGGCCGTATTGGCCGCATGGTATTCCGTGCTGTATATAACGAATTTAAAGACATTGAAATTGTCGGTATCAATGACTTGTTAGAAGCAGATTACCTGGCATATATGCTGAAGTATGACTCAGTACATGGCCGCTTCGCTGGTGAAGTTTCTGCTGAGCCCGGTGCCATGATCGTTGACGGCAAGAAAATCCGCCTGACTGCAGAGCGTGATCCATCTGACCTTAAATGGGGTGATGTCGGTGCCGATATCGTTATCGATTGTACCGGTTTCTTCCTGACTGAAGAGAGCTGCCAGAAACACATCGACGCTGGCGCCAAGAAAGTTGTGCAGTCCGCACCGTCTAAAGATGGCACACCTATGTTTGTCTATGGTGTTAACCACGATACATATGCAGGTCAGGCCATTGTTTCTGCTGCTTCCTGTACAACAAACTGTCTGGCTCCTGTTGCCAAGGTTCTGAATGACAAATGGGGTATCAAGCGTGGTCTGATGACAACGGTTCATGCTGCCACTGCTACACAGAAAACGGTTGACGGTCCTTCCCAGAAAGACTGGCGTGGTGGTCGCGGTATCCTGGAAAACATCATTCCATCATCAACAGGTGCTGCCAAGGCCGTGGGTGTGGTATTGCCTGAACTGAATGGTAAATTGACCGGTATGGCTTTCCGTATCCCGGCATCAGACGTATCCGTTGTTGACCTGACAGTGGAACTGGAAAAAGACGCTTCTTATGCTGAGATCTGTGCAGCAATGAAAGCAGCGGCTGATTCAGGTCCTATGAGTAGAACACTGGGTTACACCGATGAAAAAGTCGTTTCTACCGATTTCCGTGGTGTTGGTTTCTCATCAATCTTTGATGCAGAAGCAGGTATCGCACTGGATGGTACGTTCGTCAAAGTCGTTTCATGGTATGACAATGAATATGGTTATACTTGTAACATGATGCGTTTTGTTGAGCATGTAGCAGCGAACTAAAAAGCAGTAACTAGGTACGAGGGACTAGGGACCAGGTTTTTATATAAAAGCCTGGTACCTATTACCTGGTCCCTAGTTCCTTTTTAAAAAGAGCTATTCGCCAAGCCTTGAAGGCTTGCCAAATATCTTTAAGTTTTTAGGAGAAAAACATGTCCTTTATCAAATTGACTGATCTCGATCTTGCCGGTAAGCGCGTACTGATTCGTTCTGACCTGAATGTACCGGTCAAGGATGGCAAGGTAACTTCCGATGCACGTATTGCGGCCTCAATGCCAACAGTTGAGTATTGTATGAAAGCCGGTGCTGCCGTGATGGTAATGTCACACCGAGGACGTCCTGAAGAAGGTAAGGTGGATAAAGAAAATTCCATGCAGCCCATCGCCGAGGATATGTCAGCCAAGCTGGGAAAGAAGGTTCGACTGGTTAAAGATTATCTGAAGAAAGCACCAGAAGTCGATGCGGGTGAAGTAGTGCTGCTGGAAAATGTGCGTTTCAATGCAGGTGAAAAGAAAGACGGCGAAGAGCTGTCGAAAAAGTATGCGGCTCTGTGTGATGTGTTCGTGATGGATGCCTTCGGTACCGCTCACCGGGCCCAGGCCTCAACACATGGTGCTGGTAAATTCGCACCTACTGCCTGTGCCGGTTTATTACTGGCCGATGAACTGGAAAATCTGGCCAAGGCATTGGCAAATCCAGCGCGCCCGATGGTGGCTATCGTCGGTGGCTCGAAAGTATCGACCAAGCTGACTGTGCTTGAAGCCTTGTCTGAAAAAGTAGATCAAATGGTTGTTGGTGGTGGTATTGCCAACACATTCCTGAAAGCCATGGGGCACAATGTCGGTAAGTCTTTATGTGAAGACGATCTGGTGGAAACCGCCAAAGCCCTGGTAGAAAAAATGAAGGCGCGTGGCGCTAATATTCCTATAGCGACTGATGTCGTATGCGGCAAAAACTTCGATGAAAACGAGCCAGCGGTATTGAAAGCGGCGACTGATGTTGAAGATGACGATATGATTTTTGATATCGGTCCCGATAGCGCCAAGGAGCTGGCAGATATTATTGCCAAGGCCGGAACGATTGTATGGAATGGTCCGGTAGGCGTTTTTGAATTTGACCAGTTTGGAGAAGGCACTAAAACAGTTGCGATGGCTATCGCCAATGCGGATGGTTTCAGTCTTGCCGGTGGTGGCGATACAATAGCGGCCATTCAGAAATATGATATCTATGACAAGGTATCCTACATTTCTACTGCGGGTGGTGCTTTTCTTGAGTACCTGGAAGGAAAAACCTTACCTGCGGTTGCCATGTTGGAAGAACGGGCAAAATAATCAGCTCAAATGCAACGTGAAAATAATCAGAGACTGATGATCCTATGTTAAGAAGAACAAAAATACTGGCGACTCTGGGGCCGGCTACCGATCCCAGAAATTCAGATGATGCTGAATATGAAGTACTGGATGAAATTATTCAGGCTGGTGTTGATGTTGTGCGGGTGAACTTTTCTCATGGCTTGCCGGAAGAGCATATTCAGCGAGTTGAGGCAGTGCGTAACCGTGCAAGGGCGCATGGCAGGCAAGTGGGAGTTTTATGTGATTTACAAGGCCCTAAAATACGCATTGCTAAATTCAAATTGGGTAAAGTGGATCTTGTAGATGGGGCCAACTTTATTCTTGATGCGGCTCTCGATTCATCAGCTGGAACGCAGGAGCGGGTGGGTATTACCTATGCGAATTTACCTGATGACCTGAGTCGTGGTGACACCTTGTTGCTGGACGATGGTCGTATCGTGTTATGGGTGCAGGATGTTGAGGGTCAGGAAATACACTGTACCGTCAAGGTTGGTGGTACGCTCTCGAATAATAAAGGTATCAACCGCAAAGGCGGTGGTTTATCGGCGACAGCACTCACTGAAAAAGACAAGGAGGATATCAAGCTGGCTGCCAGCATGCAGGCTGACTATCTGGCCGTGTCATTTCCACGCAATGCAAAAGATATTCGTTTAGCCCGCAAGTTGTTCACCGAAGCCGGCGGCAAGGGTGCCATTGTCGCTAAGATTGAACGTGCCGAAGCAATCGACGCGATTGATGAAATTATCGAAGCATCAGACGCTATTATGGTTGCGCGCGGTGATCTGGGTGTCGAGATTGGCGATGCAGAATTACCCGCGATTCAGAAAAGATTGATTCGTCAGGCGCGCTATGCCAACCGCGTGGTTATTACTGCCACCCAGATGATGGAATCCATGATCGAGAATCAAATACCCACACGTGCTGAGGTTTTTGATGTGGCGAATGCCGTGCTTGATGGAACTGATGCCGTCATGCTTTCAGCAGAAACCGCTGCGGGGAAATACCCGGCATTAGCAGTAGCGGCGATGGACAGAGTCTGTCGCCATGCTGAAAAGCAACGCGTGGCGCGTATATCTGATCATAGAATCAATACAAAATTCAAAGAGATAGATGAGGCCGTTGCGATGTCGGCGATGTATGCTGCGAATCACCTGGGTGCCAAGGCTATTGCTGCCTTAACCGAGTCTGGATCGACTGCATTATGGATGTCGCGTATCAGTTCCGGTATCCCCATTTATGCCTTGACGAGTCATGTAGAGACGCGTAGAAAGGTAACTCTTTATCGAGGTGTTTACCCGGTCAGTTTCGAGCCAATTAGTACCAATCATGCTGAAGTCAATCAGGAAGCTATTGATGAGCTTGTTCGTCGTGGCACAGTGAGGGATGGTGATCTGGTCGTTTTGACCAAAGGTGATTTAATGGGTGTTTTGGGTGGAACAAACGCCATGAAAATTGTCAGGGTCGGTGAGTTGGCCAAACCGGATGTCTGAATACATGCGGCATTATGGTAGAATTTTTTTATGTTAACTAGTTTATATATTTTAGAAACCACACGAGTGAGGAGAGAAACATGGCTCTAATTTCCATGCGTCAACTTCTGGATCATGCAGCTGAAAACGGTTATGGCATGCCAGCATTCAACGTAAATAATATGGAGCAAGTGCATGCTATTATGCAAGCTGCCGACGCTTCCAACAGTCCAGTCATCATGCAGGGTTCTGCCGGTGCACGATCCTATGCAGGCGAACCTTTCCTGCGTCATCTGATCAGCGCTGCTATTGAAATGTATCCACATATACCAGTGGTTATGCATCAGGACCATGGTTCAGAGCCGGCAGTCTGTCTGCGGTCTATCCAGTCCGGTTTCAGTTCGGTGATGATGGATGGTTCTTTAATGGCTGACATGAAAACACCAGCATCATTTGAGTACAATGTTGATGTCACCAAAGAAGTCGTGAAAATGGCTCATTCCGGTGGCGTTTCCGTTGAAGGCGAGCTGGGTTGCCTGGGTTCACTGGAAACTGGTGAAATGGGCGAAGAAGATGGCCATGGCGCTGAAGGCAAGCTGGATATGGATCAGCTGCTCACCAGTGTTGAAGAAGCGGCTGAGTTTGTTAAGTTAACCGGCGTAGATGCCCTGGCCATTGCTATCGGTACTTCACATGGCGCCTATAAATTCACCAAAGAGCCTACTGGTGAAATCCTGCGTATCGATCGCATCAAGGAAATTCACGAGCGTATTCCTAACACGCATCTGGTGATGCATGGTTCATCTTCAGTTCCTCAGGATTGGCTGGAAATCATCAACAATTATGGTGGCGATATGGGTCAAACCTATGGCGTACCTGTTGAAGAAATTCAGGAAGGTATCAAAAACGGCGTACGTAAAGTTAATATCGACACTGACCTGCGTATGGCATCTACCGGTTCTGTACGTAAGCACCTGGCTGAAAACCCTTCTAACTTTGACCCACGTAAATTCCTCAAGGAGTCTACCAAGGCGATGATGGAAATTTGTAAGGCACGTTATGAAGCCTTTGGTTGTGCCGGTAACGCTGACAAGATCAAGGTGATCAGCCTTGATGATATGGTAGCTCGTTATGTTAAAGGCGAACTGGATCAGAAAGTCACCTGATCAAGCGCTTTTGATGATAAAAAGACCGCTGTTACAGCGGTCTTTTTTTTGTATTTTTTTACATTCTTTCCAATGCAAAGTAGTCAAGCGTGATTGGCAAATCACACTTTAAGACGGATCTTTATCGCGACCTTTATCCTCAGGTGCCTGCTTCAGGCTTTTTACCGGACTATTGGATACATCGCGAACATGCACATCGCGTTGAGGAAACGGTATCTCGATATTGTTTTCACGGAAAATTTCATCGATAGCAAAATTAATTTCACTGATCGTTGTTTGACGTGTATCAATATTCTTGATGTGACAGCGCAGCTCAAAGTTTAGAGAGCTGTCACCAAATTGAAGAAAAAGCACAATGGGTAAAGGCGCCAGCATGATATTGTCGATGACCTGTTCGTTCTCTTTAGCAACCTGTAACAACAGTTTCTTGACCAGTTGAGTATCCGATCCATACGCGACGCCAATGGGAACCCGAATCCTGCCGCGTTGATCGTACAACATCCAGTTGGTCACAGAGCCGGATATCAGATCAGAGTTAGGAACGATAATGTCTGAACGGTCGAAGGTCTGAATCTGGGTGGAGCGAATACTTATTTTTCGCACATAGCCCTCAAAAGCGCCGACCTGAATCCAGTCGCCTGTTTTAATCGGTCGTTCAAATAACAGAATCAACCCGGAAACAAAGTTGTTGACGATATTCTGTAAACCGAAACCAATACCAACAGACAAGGCGCCGGCGATCAAGGCCAGTTTGGAGAAGTCCATACCGGCAATGCTCAGAGAAATGATAATAGCAATGCTGATGCCGGTATATCCAGCGATGGTTGCCATGGATTCACGTGTGCCACGTTCCATCTGTGTGCGTTTCAGCCAGCGTTGTTCAAGACCTCTTTTAAACCACGCATTGATTGTGAGTAAAAAAGGCAATGCGAGGATGGCCTGAAGAACACGTAGCGGCAGGATTTCAACTGAACCTATGGTAAAGCCTGTGGTGATATAGCTGATGAGTGTCTGTGCATAGTTGTCCGGTACCTTCCAGAGTATGATCAGGCTGCTGATCAATCCTGCCCATAGCAGCAAGTTGATAATGATGCGTATCCAGAGCGTACCAGGCATTGCTTGCTCAGGTTTGAGCGCCATGGATGCACGTAATTTTTGCTGCCAGTGGCCTTTGCCGTGTTCAAGGCTGTCTATCAGTTCGGCAGTTAAAATGCCCAGCAACTTGAATATATCCAGGGCTATTAGTGACCCAAGAATGGTGCGCAATATATACATGGATATATTTCGGTATCCATAAAACTCTGCTATCAGTGCGCCGAATAGAAACAGGACAATAAATATTCTGAATATCTGGTTGCTGCGGACTTTGTTAAAACGACCCACCAGCCAGATCACCATGATGAGGTTTAATATAATAACAGCACCATAAATCCCGCGTGTCAGTAGTAAAGCTGATTCAGGTAGACTTTGTGAGAGTATGGTTGAAAATAACAGGTAACCCAGAAAAATAAACAGCACGAGTGATTTCAGGCGGTGGCTGAGTTTTCGGGCTATGCGGACCTGTTCCTGTTTAATCAATCCCAGTTCCAGTGATGAGCCAAGGAAAGTATGTATCAGCGCCAGGAACAGACTCACTATTGGTAGCCCATAGGCAACGATGCTTATAAAAGGAATAGGTGTAATGTCATTAGTCAGCGCATAAAAAAAGCCGGCGCTTGCCAGGCTGGGTAGTAGATAGGGTAGATAGCGAATGGCAGTTTGCGTGAATGCATTGGCAAGTTGTGATGAATGATTTTCAGCCGGTGGTTGCTTGATCAGCCATGCACGTAGTCTTTTGCATATCAGTAATGTGATAATAATAGTGGTGGTAATCAGCGTTAGTAGTATAAAAAAATCGACAAGTGTGAGATTATTGAGTCCGCTATTTTCCAGAACAAATTCCTTGCTGGCATTTAACCAAATGCCTCGATGTTCCCAGTTTTCGCGTAGTAATTTGATAAAACCGGGTCCCCTGAATAAAAATCTTTCAGTCAGGTAGGATTGTTTTAATTTTGTGATGCGTTCAAGCGATTCTTCACTTCTTAACAGGATGAGCTTGCAAGTACTTTGAAGTTTTTCATTGTTTAACAGATTTTCCTTGAGCGACTTTCTTTTATTGGTAACATCAACAGCTTCGCCTTTTATAAATTCTCCAAGGTCCCCGAGGTTTTTTTGCATGTCTTGCTGTTCGTTTTCACGTGCTTGCATGCAGCGTGTCGCCCAGTTTCTATATTCCGGCAGAATTTTCAGGTAGATTTCATGTGATTCGCTATAGGCAGGGCTTTTTATGAATTCAGATTCGATTTTGCTCAAAGTGTTGAGCATGTGCTCAATCGTAGGATCATTAGTGGCGGCATCAGCATGGGCATGGCTGAAAACGCTACTTACAAGTATCAGCAGGAAAATGGATAAAATTGTCAATCTGGCTTTCATAATGATTCCATCGGAAGATAGCTGCTATGTGGCTATAAACATGAATATGTATAGGTTGCAATAATGTGTTTGTGCATAGAATTCAGTGTCACTGTTGTACCATAAACAAGCGTGCGGACTTGCCTAATAATAGCATGCATAAACTGGGCTCATAGCTATTTTTCACGATACAGTATTATAAACGCATTGATTTTATTGCAATAGTATCAGTCAATTTGCTTGTCCTATTGCATTTTACAGTTGTTGGCCCTATTTTAAATAGAAAATCAAAAACAGATCGGGTGTTATATGGATAAAACAATCAAGCTATATAAAGAGTGGCGTTTTTTCATTTTTCTGCTGTTATTGATGTCTGTGTTTCGCTCAGCAGTAGCTGACTGGTATACCGTTCCAACAGCTTCGATGAAACCCTCTATTCTTGAAGGCGACAGAATCTTTGTCAACAAAATGGCCTATGGTCTGAGAGTTCCGTTTACTACCATCCCGGTTGCCAAATGGTCTGCGCCCGAGAGAGGTGATGTCGTGGTATTTGAATCCGCTGTGGCAGATAAACGTCTGGTAAAAAGAGTCATCGGGATTGCAGTTGATACGGTACAAATTGTTGCCAACCAATTGATTGTTAATGGCCAACAGGCGGAGTATCAAACCAGCGCCCCGGACAGCGCAGCGATCAACTGGGGTAACGGTAATAACCCACCATTACTATTAAATGAACGCCTTGCTGGCCTTCAGCATGAAGTGGCTTTAAGCCATACTCGTTCGTTTTTCGGACCAGTGACAGTGCCTGAGAATCACTTGTTTGTACTTGGTGATAACCGTGATAACAGTGCCGATTCGCGCTTTATTGGCTTCGTGCCGATCAACGAAGTTCTTGGCAAGGCCAAAGGGGTAATTGTGTCGCTCAACCCGGACAGTTATTACCTGCCAAGGAAAGCACGGTATTTCAAGGCGTTTGACAGCGATATCTGAAGACAGACGGCAGACTGATTCTACGCCCCTTTCTCTGTACTCGCTTGCGAATTTCCCTCGCTGCTTAGCAAGAGTTAATGGAGTTCAATTCTGTCTTATTTCTGCGTCTAATCTAGATAAATAAATGCTCTAGTTGATTTCTGTCAGTTTTTCATCGATGTGATTTTGATAGGATGCGCCCAATATTATCTGTAAATAATGGGCGCAGCGTGTATAACACACTTTTTCATATCAAAATCCAGCTAACTTTCACGGTAAAATTCCTGTATGTGCTTGGTATATCAATCTTGTTGAATGCCTGTGGCGGTGGTGGTAGTACATCTCCTTTAACAGATCCGCTGGAGCCGTTAGCGGACTTTAACGCAAATTGGGGGGTAGTCGGAGCTTTTACTGATGCTAATACCTGTGTCGAATGTCATCGTGCCAGTGCTGCAGGTGATTTGAATGTAGTTATGCGAGCCCCTGATGTAAATGGTTTGCCTGATCCGCAAGGAGAGGATATAAGTCCAGGTAGTGGATGGAAACATAGCGTAATGGCACATGCTTTCGATGACCCCTACTTTCAGGCGAAGATGCAAGATGAAACAACCTTGTTGCCGCAATTGGCAGGAGATTTAGAAGATAAATGCCTGACTTGTCACTCGCCGATGGCGAGGACGCATGCACATCAGACGAATACGGGGCTTGACAGTAGTAATTGCAGTCTAGGTGACGGTTGTTATCGTTATGATCAGGCGCTGCTCGATGATCACGCTCGCGAAGGAGTCAGCTGTACATTATGCCATCAGATCGAGGATATTAACCTCGGTACTGAGGCATCATTCTCAGGGCATTATAGTATTAATAGTGTGAACCGTGAGATATTTGGCCCTTATAATTCTCCTGTGTCAGGGCCTATGAATTCAGGAACAATCTATACTCCGGTATCCGCCAGTCATGTGTCTGATTCGGACATGTGTGCAACCTGTCATACCTTGCGTACGCCGACGATTGATATCGATACAGGGCAAGCAACAGGAACTGAGTTTCTTGAACAGTCACCGTATCTGGAATGGAAGAACAGTATTTATTTTTCTGGTAATAATGGTGAGCAACAATGTCAGGACTGTCATATGAAGGCGCCTGCGAATTATCAGACACGTATAGCGGTCAGACCCAATGGTAGTGTCAATACTGGCTGGCTGGAGCGTAGTCCATTCCCGCAACATCAAATGTTTGGTGGCAATGCCTATATACTTGAAGTAATGAAGACCTTTGCTGATGTGCTCGGGATAGATGCCACGACGACTACGGCTGGTTTTGATGACGTGATTAACAAGACACGCTCATTTTTGCAACAGGACAGTGCAGATTTGGCTATCACCAATGCAGTGCAGCAGGCTGGGCAATTAAATGTTGACGTATCCATCATCAACAAGACCGGACACAAGTTACCATCCGGATATCCAAGCAGAAGAATGTGGGTACAGCTGATTGTGAAGGATGCTGTTAATGCGACTCTGTTTGAATCCGGCTCACCCGATGCCAATGGCAGGATATCGATCGATACAGCCAGTCTGGCTGCTGAATGTCTGGCTGTAAAAAAGCAGGCAGGATTTGATAGCAGCGCCTGTTTTGAGCCACACCGTAATACCATTTCTGATGCAAGCCAGGTACCAGTATATGAAGAGGTCATGGCAGACACCAATAATAATCTTACCTACATTCTGCTTTATGCTGATCATGTCCTGAAAGATAATCGGATACCACCCCAGGGCTTTACCACGATGAGTGCCAATTATGATCCGGATACTGCGATTATAGGCATCGGCGCCGATAGTGATTTTAATGTCAGCAATGGAGTTGAGGGTTCTGGAAGTGACACGGTGCATTATCAAATCGATACTGGTGGGCGAGCCGGCCCTTTTACTGTGGAAGCTCGTTTGCTCTATCAATCGATCAGACCTTCATTTGTATACAGTATGCAGTCACAGGTGACAAGAGTTGATCGATTCAAGATTATGTATGAACAAGTGGTGCCGACGGTTGAAACGCTGGCAACCAGTATGCAACAGATTAATTGAATGGTTTCAGTAATTATTGTGTCAGGCGTAACAGGGCTTCGCGGTATTTCTCTGCCGTTTTCTCGACTATTTCCTCTGGTAGATGTGGGCCCGGTGTCTGCTTGTTCCAGTCCAGAGTTTCCAGGTAGTCGCGTACAAATTGTTTGTCGAAACTGGGCGGGCTGATACCGGGTTGGTATTGGTCAGAAGGCCAGAACCGGGAGGAGTCGGGTGTCAGCGCTTCATCGATCAGTGTCAGTGTGTTATTTTCATCAACGCCGAATTCAAACTTGGTATCGGCAATAATGATACCGCGTTGCAAGGCATACTCCGCTGCGCGAGTATACAATTTCAGGCTGATGTCTTTTACTTGCCGGGCCAGATCATCGCCCAGGAGTTTTTTTGTCGTGGCAAAATCCACGTTTTCATCATGATCGCCTACATTGGCCTTGGTTGAAGGCGTGTAGATGGCTTCGGGTAATTTATCCGCCATTCGCAGGCCCTTGGGCAGGGCAATGCCGCAGACAGCACCGGTCTTCTGGTAGTCCTTCCAGCCTGAACCTATCAGGTAGCCGCGTACAATCGCCTCGACAGGCAGCGCCTTGAGTTTTTTAACCACGATAGCGCGATCCATGACCTGTGCGCGCTCTGCTGCATCCGGCAGGACTTGTTCCAGGCTGATATCGGCGATCTGGTTTGGAATGATGTCTCGCATGAAATCAAACCAGAAATTGGCTGTGCGTGTCAGAATAATACCTTTGCCGGGAATCGGGTCGGGTAGCACCACATCAAAGGCAGACAGACGGTCGGTCGTGACAATGAGTAGATGATCAGCGCCGACCGCATAAATATCCCGCACTTTACCCCGATGGATTAATGGCAAGGAGGTGATAGTAGACTGATGTAGTGTTTCAGGCGCTGGCATACGGATTCCATCAATGAGTTTGTTGTTTATTCAGCGATTATACGGAGATTCGCCACAATTGACAGTACCCGGTATAGTATTGGCGACAGACCAGGCTGTCAGGAAATCGCTTGCAGCAGGCTAATGACAACAGAAAAATGATGTATGTTTCATATATTTTTTACATAAAAAAGTGCCTGTGACCCGAAAAGGTACACAGGCACAAACCCATAGATGAGCTTAGAGGAAATTACTCATTTACTACATATAAAACCGGGGAGTCAGCCTCCTTTGAATCATCATCACCACTGTTGTTGTCAACTTGCTCACTCGCTTCCGCTTCGGGGTTTTTGTAGCGTTCATGCAGAAAGCGTACAACCTCGGCACGGTAATGGTTATATTCAGGTACCTCGGCCAGGGAGAGTCTGTCTCTGGGTCGTTCCAGTTCTACTTTAAGTATTTCACCGACGGTGGCCGCAGGGCCATTGGTCATCATGACGATACGATCGGACAGCAATACCGCTTCATCGACATCGTGCGTGATCATGATGACAGTGTTGTTCAGTTCAGACTGAATCTCCATCAGTGAGTCCTGCATATGTGCGCGCGTCAACGCATCCAGTGCGCCAAAGGGTTCATCCATCAGCATGACCTTGGGCTCCATTGAAAGTGCGCGTGCGATACCCACGCGTTGTTTCATACCGCCTGATAATTCATCCGGTCTTTTATCCATGGCATGCGACATATGTACCAGTTCAAGATTATGTTCAATCCACTCACGCATTTCCTGTTTGCTTTTGGTTTTCTTGAACACCTGCTTTACCGCCAGCTCTACATTTTCATAGGCGGTTAACCACGGCAGCAATGAATGATTCTGAAACACCACGGCACGATCAGGGCCGGGCTCACTGACTTCCTTGCCATTTAAGATGACGCCGCCCTCGGTGGCCTGATGCAAGCCGGCAATGATATTGAGTACCGTTGACTTACCACAACCCGAGTGACCAATCAGGGAAATAAATTCACCCTTGTCGATACTCAGTTTTACCTTGTTCAGTGCTCTGAAAGGGCCATTGGGTGTCGGGAAATCAATCGTTACATGTGAAAGTTCTAAATATGAATCCATGATAATATCTCCTGTTTATCGGATAACCGCGCTTTTATCCCAACTGATGGTTTTTTGTAGCATCAGCATGAGACGGTCAAGCAGGAAACCGATAAGACCAATGGTAAACACAGCCACCATGATTCTTGCCAGTGAGTTAGAGCTGCCGTTCTGGAACTCATCCCAGACAAACTTGCCCAGCCCCGGATTTTGCGCGAGCATTTCTGCAGCAATCAGTACCATCCAGCCAATACCGAGAGAAACACGCAAGCCCGCGAACATCATTGGTATAGATGAAGGGATAACAATTTTGAATACTTTCGTAAACCAGCTGAGCCTGAGTACTTTGCTGACATTGATCAGATCCTTGTCGATTGAATTAACGCCAACTGTGGTGTTAATGATGGTTGGCCACAAGCAGCATAAAGTGACCGTGATTGCCGAGTTCAGGTAGGATTTATCAAACATGGGGTCATCGCTGATATAAACCGCGCTGACTATCATAGTCACTATCGGTAACCAGGCGAGTGGTGATACCGGTTTAAAAATCTGGATCAAGGGGTTTAAGGCAGTGTAAACCAGCGGGCTCAATCCACAGATAATGCCCACCGGGATGGCAATCAGTGAGGCGATGATAAAACCTGTCAGCACAGTGATAATACTGGTCCAGATCTGATCAATATAAGTGGCCTTGCCAGTGTAAGGTCGTGTCTTGACTTCTGCATCAGGGTTCTTTTCCAGCTTGATGGCATTACGCTTGGCTTGTCTTTCATGAAAAGCGACTTCTTTAACGCGTTCCGCCTTGTGTTCATCCAGCAGTTTCAAGCCTTGTTCCCATACTTGTGCAGGACCGGGAACATTACCCAGCGATGTTTCAATCTGGCTGGCACCAGCTGACCAGAGTATCAGGAATATACTCAGTGCAATCAATGGTACAAACACTGCCTTGAGGAGCTGGCTTATTCGCTCTGCTTTATTGGGGCCGGTAAAAAAGCTTACGAAAGGCTCTATCAGCATACTATGCATACTGTTAAAGCTTTTAATAATTTGTGTTGTCATAACGTGTTACCAATGGGTTAAAAAATCTGCTTCTAATTATATAAGCCTCCCCGATTATCCGGGGAGGTCTTGTCTCGCTGACTAGATTTTATCTTTACCCTTAAGACCAATCTTGAACTTATTTAAATAGTCATTTGGCTTCTTACCGTCATAGGTGATCTTGTCAATAAATTCAGTTTGCGCTGGCTTGAATCCATCTTCTTTATCAAAGTCAGGGAATTCTGAAGCTTTCAGTTTGCCTTCTGCAATCAACTCTTTTGCAGCAGCAGCATAAATGTCAGGACGATAGACTTTTTTAGCGATATCGAAATACCAGCTATCCGGTTTTTCTTCCGAGATTTGTCCCCAGCGACGCATTTGTGTCAGGTACCAGATGGCATCACTATAGTAGGGGTAGGTGGCGTTATAACGGAAGAATACGTTAAAGTCTGGCACTTCGCGTTTGTCGCCTTTTTCATATTCAAATGTGCCGGTCATGCTGTTGGCGATAACATCGTAGTCAGCGCCCACATACTGGCTCTTGGAAAGAATTTTAACGGCCTCTGGACGGTTGGCATTATTGTTTTCATCCAGCCACTTGGCGGCACGAATCATCGCTTTGACAACACGGATATGTGTGTTCGGGTATTTGTCTGCCCATTTCTTGCTGACACCGAATACTTTCTCCGGGTTGTTTTTCCAGATTTCATAATCGGTAATAACCGGAACGCCAATACCTTTGAACACCGCCTGCTGGTTCCAGGGCTCGCCGACGCAATATCCATAAATGGTGCCTGCTTCCATGGTCGATGGCATTTGTGGAGGAGGGGTTACTGATAATAATGCATCCGCTTTTAACTGGCCTTTAATGTCGCCTTTGTGGGGTGCGTAATAACCGGGATTGATGCCGCCGGCAGCGAGCCAGTAACGTAATTCATAGTTATGCGTGGATACCGGGAATACCATACCCAACTTGAAAGGTTTGCCTTCTGCCTTGTATTTGTCAACCACTGGTTTCAGGTAATCCGCTTTGATCGGATGTACTGGTTTGCCATCTTTATGCGGAACGTATTTTTTCATCTCGCTCCAGACCTTGTTGGATACGGTAATGCCGTTGCCATTCAAGTCCATACTAAAGGCAGTAATGATATGATCCTGGGTACCGAAACCTATGGTGGCGCCGAGTGGCTGACCTGCCAACATATGTGCGCCATCGAGTTCACCATCGATGACTCTGTCTAACAGTACTTTCCAGTTGGCTTGTGCTTCCAGTTTGACATACAGGCCTTCATCTTCGAAGTAACCTTTCTCGGCAGCGATGGCCAACGGTGCCATATCGGTTAATTTAATGAATCCAAATTTAAGATCTTCTTTTTCTGGTTCTCCCACAGCAGCATGGGAAACGCTAGCCAGTAAACCAAAGCCGATGGCAGTTGCCTGGGCGCCTTTAATCAGAGCTTTTTTCAACATAAATGTTGTCGATGGGTACTGTTTAAATATCTTCATACTTATTCTCTCATTTTGGTGTAATTGCATTAACATCCTGGCCATGCATGTCCTTTTGATATGCATTATTGGGCGCTATTATTCTGTGCTCCGAGACCTTCGTTGGTCTCAACTATCAGTTTGTCTTAAAGGTGAATATCGTTTGTCACTAATATTGCAGCAACTATGCCAGTTATTAATAAATCCTATAAAGCATTGATTTATATAGGTATTATAATTTTCAGCTGTAGATTAGTCGCATACTGGCGCAGCAGTGATGCACTTATTTGGTGCTAATGATTAATAATAAAGCAGTGATATTACGAAGAGCGGGTAGAAAGTAGCTACCCTCTTAGCGAATTCAACAATACGCTTTTTTCGATCCGTGACTTTTTCGTATAGCCGGAGAGGCGTCACCTTCTAAGATATGATCTTGTTTCATCTGTATGCTGCCAGCTTTATAGGTAATCTCACGATCATCATTGTCCTGGCTTAAGACACAAGCTGTGCTTTTATACGCGTTATCAGTGCACCTGATAGTGAATTGTATATGGTCAGTATCTCCAGTGCATCGACGATACAGGGTGTCAGGCCGTAAGATCTGTATCGGTTGCCGAAGAGTATGGCGAGCGAGGAGAAACTGTAATTAATACTGTGTATTTGTTGCAACAGATTATATCGTGTGGTTGTATTTGCTTGCGCACTATATATGTGCAAGTTTCACACATATGTAATATCGTCAGTATGAAAATAGTGCACAAAAGTTTACTAAAGAAGAAATAGGCTCTATTTTTTATGTTTCTGGAATCGGCAAGCTTATTGCAATGTCTGGAATACAGATTACTTTTTGGAAATATGATGATGCTAGATGAAACCCTGACCTTTATTCTTGCCGGCGGCGCTGGCTCACGTTTACAGCCACTCACTTCGGACCGGGCCAAGCCTGCGGTGCCTTTTGGCGGCAAGTATCGCATTATCGATTTTACGCTGGCGAATTGTTTGCATTCTGATTTAAGAAGAATTCTTGTGCTCACGCAGTACAAATCACATTCATTACAAAAACACCTTCGAGATGGCTGGTCGATTTTTAATCCGGAGCTGGGTGAATTTATTACCACCATACCTGCGCAAATGCGCCGAGGTATCGGCTGGTATGACGGGACTGCCGATGCCATTTATCAAAATCTGTATTTAGTCGAACGTAGCGGTGCCAGGTATGTACTTATTCTGTCGGGTGATCATATCTACAGAATGGATTATGCTCCCCTGATTCAGTCTCACGTGGAATCAAATGGCATCGCCACTATTGCCTGCATGGAAGCTGATCTGGAAGAAGCGAAATCCTATGGCGTCATGAGAGTGGATGAAAATCAACGTATTTATGATTTTCAGGAAAAACCTGAATCGCCACATGCATTAGCCGATCAACCGGATAAAGCACTGGTGTCGATGGGTATCTATGTGTTTTCTATCGAACAGCTCAAGGAAGTGCTGGAAAAAGATGCAGAAGATGAAAACTCCACACATGATTTTGGCAAGGATATTTTGCCAGATATGATCAAGAATCATTCTGTGCATGCCTATCGCTTTGGCGGTGCAGAAGGGCGTGTATCGCAAGATCACTATTGGAAAGACGTCGGCACCATCGATTCATTTTATGATGCCAACATGGATTTACTCAAGTCTATCCCACCCTTAAACCTGTATCAGGATGACTGGCCTATCCGTACTTATCAATCACAAACACCACCCGCACGCACTGTGCCAGGTGAATCAGGCACCGAGGGTATTTTTATTAACTCCATTGTCGCCGGAGGCACTATTATCTCAGGTGGCAATATTTCACATTCCGTTATTTTCAAAAATGCCTTTGTTGATGATGATGCCTTTGTAGAAAACTCCATATTGTTTGACGGAGTACACATCGGTAAAAATGCGCGTATCAATCAATGTATTATCGAGAAGCGCGTTGTCATTCCCGATGGGGAAGAGATTGGTTATGATCTGGAAAAGGATAAGAAGCGCTTTCAGGTGACTGAAAAAGGGATTATTGTGATACCAAAAGATCAGAAGTTCTAGTAATGTATCACTGATTAAAAAACGAATATTCACATCATTGCGAACAGTGTGAAGCAATATCTGTATCTGGAATCAAGTCATAAAATAGATGCGACAGGATTATATGTAGAACATTTAATAGCCACCGCTTCGTGATGATCACATCAGCCTGGCTATTACAGCGTATGTCTTTATCAATACATAGCTCCTGCTAACACCAGCTGGCCAGAAGTAATATATAATATCGAATGCCAGCGGTTTGCTGGCAAACTATTGGCATCGATAAGTTGAGTGGATAGTATGGATATATGGACAACTATTAAATCACCTGTGCAATCTCTCGAAGATGAAATCACGCGTGAACATGACATTTCAGTCCATATAAAAAGAGAAGATCTTAATCATAGTGAAATAATCGGTAATAAATTAAGAAAGCTGAAATACAATCTCATCGAGGCAAAGCAGCAGCGTGCTTCAGCATTACTCAGTTTCGGCGGTGCCTACTCCAATCATATCCTGGCATTGTCCGCGGCGGGTAGAATATTTAATATACCCACCATCGGCATCATACGCGGTGAAGAATTGCTAAAAGCGCCATTGAACCCTGTTTTGCAACAGGCGAAATTAAATGGCATGGATTTGCATTTTGTTTCAAGGGAAAGTTATAAAAGAAGAGCGCAAGCCAATTATTTGGTGAGTTTGCAAGAGCGATTCGGTGATTGTTACATCATGCCGGAAGGTGGCAGTAATCAGTTGGGTGTTCAGGGTGCGGCCGAGATTGTAGAAGACATAGGTAGTGACTATGATGCGATAGCCTGTGCCTGTGGAACCGGTGGCACACTGGCCGGAATAATAAAAGGAGTATGCACGCAGGGTTTTTTGTCTAGCAAAGTCATCGGTTTTTCAGTATTGAAGGGTGGCGGGTTTTTACGTAACGATATTGAAAATATGTTGCCTGAGGATATATCCACCCGGGTCAGCTGGCATGTCAACACGGATTATCACCTTGGTGGTTATGCCAGATCTAATACCACACTGATAGATTTTTTACAGTGGTTTAAAGCAACACATCAAATTGAGCTGGACACTATCTATACCGGTAAAATGGTGTACGGCATTTACGACTTGATACAATCAGGATTTTTTAAAAAAGGAAGCAGATTGTTGCTCATTCATACGGGTGGAACACAAACGGCAAAACTGATGATGGGTAATGATGCTACCATTTGATCGTAGTTATTAAGTCTGTCAAGGCAAGACCTGACACTACGCTTTGGATTTTTATGGATTGATAGAATAAGCTTGCATTGCTTATGTATTGATAAGAACCGCTATGGTAAATCTATTACTGATGCTTGAAAAGCTTCGGGTTACTTTTGACGAATGCCTGAATCCACCGCTCGAGAAATGATGCGTTTCTGGCTTTTTTGATATAGCCATACCCAAGCACAGCGATTATCAACGCTCCTATAGTGTCAACTATTAGATCCCACATGGTGTCTGTCAGTCCAGAAGGATCGCCAAGCATTTCTTTTTGCATATTCATGCCGAAAAAACCATCCATACTAAATTCAAATATTTCCCAGATAGCACCCATCGCAACTGCAAATACAAAGGCAAAAAAGGCAACAAAGCCAGGTTTCAAATGAATATCAATTTTTTCAGTTTCGTTTAATAAGTGTACCAGCAGGAAACCAAGAATGCCGAGTAGAAATCCAGAGCCTGTGTGGAGTACTATGTCCCACCACCAGAAACGCGTATAGTATCCACGAATCTCCCCGAGGAATAGCGATGCAAAGATAAATACAACTGTAAGTAATACAAACTCAGGAGGGATAAAGACGCGTAAGAATTTTTCCAGAAAGAATGGACCAAGTGTTACAACAATGATGCCAACTGTAGTTATTGCAGCGAGCCACTGTTGATTCCAGGCAGCAAATACGACTTCAAGAGCCAATATAGCCTGAAGAAAAAAAGTCAATCGCCGATGTACCATTAATTGCCGCATTTTAATTTCAACAGTTACTGCCACATAAAATCAGGGTTTCTCATAGATACCATTCCATCATCATCCATTGCTGGTTGAAGATATTTTATGTAAGGTATCATGAATCTTTCAGTTGTAATACCTGTAGTCTGCACTTCGCAAAAATTAGACATGTTCATATCATATCAACAGGCGGTGTCTGCTTTCTTATTGATGATAAATGTGAATAGTAATGAAATTTTTCGGAAGACTTGAGGTCTGTCGATGACCTGGCAGGCTTTTTGCTCTGGATAACATTACATCTTTTTGACGAACTGCGTCAGCAAGACAATTCTCTGGCCATTAATGCGACCCTCGATCTGCCCGTGATTATCGGTCACCAGAGAAATTCCACGGACGGCAGTACCTCTCTTGGCAGTAAAGTTGGCGCCCTTGACGTTCAGGTCTTTTACAAGTTGTACATTATCACCTGCTTGCAGCGTGGTGCCATTGCAATCAATGTGTACCATGTCGTTTTCATTGTTGTGGCCAATATTGCCAGACTGCGCCCATGCCAGGGTGTTTTCATCCAGGTATAACATGTCGAGCAAGTCCTGGGCCCAGGCTTCAGAGTTCAGTCTGGTCAGTATTCGCCAGACTAATACCTGTACAGCCGGAACCTGGCTCCACATGCTGTCATTCAGGCAGCGCCAATGCATAATATCATTATTTGGATTTTCAATGATTTCGTGACAAGTCTTGCAGATCAGCACGGATTCATCCGTGCTTGCATCTGAAGCAGGCGGCAAGTTGTATACCTGCAGTCTATCTTTGGTAGCACATAATTCACATTGTGATTGGCTGCGTTGATGCAGGGCTACTTCGGTATTCATATCATTCTTCATGGCCCTGGCACATTGAATAGTCTAGAGACATTCCTTGAATATCTGTGACGGGCAGGTCTTGCAAATTTCCCTGTCGAGTCGGCGATAGATCATACGTATAGCATCAGTCTTGCTGTCGAAGAAATGATCGGCACCAACATTAGTGATAAAACATGTTTTGGCCGCAAATTCATAAACTGAAGGTTTAAGGCCAACAAAATACAGACCGCCATTTTGTGCAGCAAGACGCTTGCTTTCTGAAACCAGCGCTTCGGCACCACTAAGATCAATAAAATTAATACCGCTACCCACGATCAGGATATGGTGAATTCTTTCATGATCGACTATTTGATTAATACGTTTTTGGATATGATTGATAGAGCCAAAGTAAATAGACATATCAATTTGTATAATCTTCAATTGCGGGCATTGCTTAACGGGCTTTTCAAGTATATTGATTAATTTTCTGGGTTTAACTTCAGGCGGTTCATCGAATGCCATAGATTCAATATTAGGCGTGGAAGTCTTGGCAAGGAAAAATACCAGGGATAATAGTACGCCGAGGTAGATGGCAAATTCCAGCTCCAGAAATAAGGTGGCAAGAAACGTGGTCAGCAGGATAGTTGTTTCAGATTTGCTGAATTTCAGTATAGTCTTTATGTGATGTACATCGATGAGATTGTATGCGACCAGTAAAATGATACCACCCATTGCTGCAATGGGTAAATAAGCGGTGAGGGGTGCTATCAGTAAAACTATGACCATTAATATCAAGGCTGCGAAAATGGCGGATAATGGCGTTTTTGCTCCGGCTTCGTAATTGATGCCGGATCTTGTGAATGAACCTGAGCCCGCATAGCTTGAGAAAAAACTACCGACGATGTTTGACAGGCCCTGACCAATGAATTCCTGGCTGGCGTTAATTCGCTGACTCGATCGGGTAGCCACCGAACGACTGATAGAGACCGCTTCTATCAGGCCGAGCAGGGCGACGGCGAAGGCTTCCGGCGCCAGCATTTTTACCGTTTCAAACGAAAACATGGGGCTGGAGAAGGGAGGTAATTGAGCGGGTATTTCCCCCACCAGTTTTATGCTGTCTGTTTGGCCCTTGAGGAAAAAGGCCAGTAAGCTACCTATCACCATGCCAATCAGCAGATTAGGAAATTTTGGCAATTTTTTCTTTATCGCTATCGCGCTCACCAGGGTGATGATAGCGATGGTGACCAGATAATAATTAATATCACCGATCTCACTGAATATAGCCATCCAGGTATGCAGGAATGTATCACCTTTCATTACATGAACGCCCAGAATATGTTTCATTTGACTGGTAGCAATCAATATTGCAGCGCCCGCTGTAAAGCCAATGACCACCGTATGAGAAACGAAGTTGACCAATGATCCCAGGCGCGCCAGCCCAAATGCCAGTTGATACACACCAGCGAGAAAAGTCAGTGTTAACGCCATGGAGATGAATTCAGCAGAGCCGGGGTCAGCATGATTACTAATGGCTGAAAATACCACGATTGAAATGGCGGTTGTCGGGCCCGACACCAGATGAAACGACGAGCCGAACAAAGCCGCAATAATCGGCGTTACCATTGCAGTATACAAGCCATACTCTGGTGGCAAGCCGGCAATAGTGGCAAAAGCGACACCTTGTGGCAGCACGATGACTGCACCCGTTAAACCGGCGATCAAATCTGCTTTCAATGACTCCCTGGTAATAAATCTGAACCAGTGCAGAAAGGGAAAAATTGCTTTTAAGTTCATCTCGGACTCTTGAATAATTCGTATTACGATTGAACTCCTGGCATTAATGAGTGGGCACCTGGAGTCGAACATATACCTGGTTCTGCGATGGATATTTCACAAATAGTTCGCTAATAGTAGCGATTTTAACTTGATTCTGAATTCATCAGAGGTTCCCTGGCGAGGCTGAACAGCGCGGAGGGGTCGTCTTGCCGCAGAAAATATGGGCGTATTCTAGCACAAATCCAGGGTTTTGTAGTATCGCTGATGCCTGTTCAGGTGTTTTTTATGCTTGTAAGGCTGAATAAACTAAAAAATCTTAGCCATCAAGTAGCTGGGCTGGCTTCCCGAAGTGGCGCCACATAGATGTCAGTAATTATCATGAAACGAAAATTGAATAACTTATTCAGTTTTGACTGCCATGGCGACAGTGTATTGTTTGCCCTGTTTGATTTTATCGTAATTACCGAATATGTCCTTGAAATTACGTTCGATATAGCGGCGTAGCCCGGTGATGGTGACTACATAGATTTTACCACCGGGATGCAATTGCTCGTAAGCGTCGTTGAGCATAATGGTCATCATTTCGCTACCGACCTTGGCAGGGACATTGGAGGCGATGCAGTGAAAGCGTTTTTCCCTGATATGCTGCAGTCCATTACTGAGTTTGATATCGACATTGATGATGCCATTGATATCTGCATTCTTGCGGCTGTATTCAATGGCCATAAAATCCTTGTCCACCAACGTGGTTTCACCTTGTGGCGCCAGCCGTGCCATAGTCAGGCCGATGGGGCCATAGCCACAGCCTAGATCCAGGCAATCGAAATACTCTTCAATCTCCAGGTAATCCAGCAGCATGATCGAGCCTTTGTCGATACTCTTGGGTGAAAAAATTCCCCAGGTGCTGTGAAAGGTGAGGGGTTGGCCGCACAGGGTTTCACAGAATACGATATCCTGGCGTAGTTTGGAAAGGTCGGCATTTTTAGTCATACGGTTTAACCTAGCACATATCGCGCAGGCGAGCGTTATGGTGCAGCAAGTGACCGCCATGTTGGTCGTACTGAATGCGTGAGAGTCCGGCATTGTTAACCTTGATGCGGTACAGGCCGATGGGTGCGGTATGCAGTGTGAGGCCGATAATGGCGCGCATGACACCGGCATGAGCGACTATCAGGATGTGCTGACCAGTATGCTGTTGTAATTGTTTTTCATAGGCAGTGGTGACGCGCTCTATAAAGGCATCGAGTGCTTCGGCCCCGGGTGGACGGCAGTAAACCGGGTCGCGGTAAAAGTCTTCATACTCTTGCAGCCTGTCTGCCTTTAATTGCTCCCTTGTCTTGCCTTCCCAGCTGCCAAATCCGACTTCCCTGAAATCCTGTTCTAGCGTGAGTGGTATCTGGTGTTGCTCGCTGATGGTTCTTGCAAAGTCCTGGCAGCGTTTCATGGGTGATGTAATGATCTGATTCCAGGGCGCCTTGTCGTCAATGGCATCACGCATTTGCTGCCAGCCTTTTTCGCTGAGAGGGTCGTCAATCTTGTGACCTCTGTACAGGTTGCCACCTTGTGGTTGCCCGTGTCGAATCAGGTCAACCAGTGTGTATTGTTCCAGCTTCATAATAGCTCCAGGCGGAAGATAACCTCGTTGATTGATCGCCTAGTGTTCTGCTTTTCCATGGGCTTCAAGGATGGTGCGAGTCATGATACGGTCTGTATAGGCCATCGCGATAGCTGACAGCAGAAATGTAATATGAATGGCGACTTGCCATTTGATGGTGCTCTCGGCCATGTGTTCGGCATTAATAAATGTTTTTAACAGATGGATCGAGGAGATGCCGATAAGGGCCATGGCCAGTTTGATTTTCATGGTGGCGGCATTAACGTGTGACAGCCATTCCGGCTGGTCAGGGTGTTCCTTGATATTCAGGCGTGAGACAAAGGTTTCGTAACCACCAATGATAACCATGATCAGCAGGTTGGCGATCATCACAACATCAATGAGTCCTAGTACCAGTAGCATGATGCCGGTTTCACCGAGCTTGTTAACGCCTGTGACCAGATGACTGAGTTCGATCATGAAAAAATAGACATACACGCACTGGGCAATGATCAGGCCGAGATAAAGGGGTGCCTGTAACCAGCGACTCCAGAAGATTAACTGGGACATAATAGAAATATCTAGTTTTCGTTGTTTATTCTTTGGTTCGTTCACGGTGTATTTACCTTGGCTAAAAAATATTCTCGGAATGATAAGCGCATGTTTTGCTGTTCATGCAGGTTTGAATTTAGTGTCTGTTGGCCTATAAATTCCTGTTCAGTTTGGTTTGTATTTCACTGGCCAGCATCAGGGCTTTGTCAATACTGTCGGCAACGACATTGTAGTGGGCCATTTTGCGACCCGGTCGCGCATGTTGTTTTCCATACAGGTGCAGTTTTACATTTGGGTGTTCCAGTAGCAGTTGCCAGTCAGGATCTTCGCCATTATGCCAGAGATCACCCAGCATATTAACCATGACTACCGGTGATAACAGGCGTGTATCTCCCAGAGGTAGTCCGCAAATTGCACGAACCTGTTGTTCAAACTGGTTGGTGATGCAGGCATCGAGCGTATAGTGGCCACTATTATGAGGGCGTGGTGCAATTTCATTCACCAGTAATTGACCTTTGGAGACAAAAAATTCTACCGCCATCACGCCAATGTATTGCAACTCATGGGTAATATGCGTGGCAATTTCTATCACCTGTTTTTTAAGTGATTCATCAAGTCGGGCCGGGACAATGCTGACATCGAGTATACCGTGCTCATGTATATTTTCTGCAATGGGGTAGGTGACAACCTCACCATCGACAGCGCGTGCCAGTACCACGGATACTTCGATATCCAGTGGCAGGCGTTGTTCCAGTACACAGGCTTCATGATTGAGTGCTTGCCAGACCGCATGGGCTTCGCTGGCATCATTGATATTGAACTGACCTTTACCGTCATAGCCAAATCGCGATACTTTTAAAATGCTAGGGGTGCCAACTTCTTTAATAGCGGACATTAAATCCTGTTCAGACTTGATCACTGCAAATGCGGCGGTGGGAATGTTTTGATCACGCAGGAAAGTTTTTTCGTGTATGCGATCCTGGGTGATGGTGACAGCATGTGACCCTGGTCGTACCGGGCAGGCAGTCGCGAGATGCTCTAATGTGGATGCTGGGATATTTTCAAACTCTGTGGTGACGACATCGCAATCCAGGGACAATGCGGTGAGTGCTGCAGGGTCTGCATAGTCAGCGCAAACATGACGGCTGGCCAGTAGTCCGGCCGGGCTGTTGACATCAGGATCCAGTACAATAACTTCATAACCCATGGTGCGTGCAGCCACAGTGAACATGCGCCCGAGTTGGCCGCCACCTAACATGCCAATGGTGCTGCCAGGTAGGATACTCATGCTTTGGGTAACTTTATCGCCCGTACTTTGGTGCGTTGTTTTTTGCGGAAAGCATTGAGTTTTTTCGCCATTTTGTCATCATGATTAGCAAGCATGGAAACGGCAAACAGGCCGGCATTGGCGGCGCCGGGTTCACCAATAGCAAAGGTGGCCACTGGAATGCCTTTCGGCATCTGTGCAATGGAAAGCAGGGAATCCAGACCTTTCAGGGCACGTGATGTCACCGGTACACCCAGCACGGGTACGATGGTTTTTGCTGCCAGCATACCGGGTAAATGGGCGGCACCACCGGCACCGGCAATGATCACTTGTATGCCACGCTCCGCGGCAGATTCTGCGTATTCAAATAACAGATCGGGAGTGCGATGAGCAGACACCACTTTGGCCTCATGCGGGACGCCAAATTCCTTGAGCACTTCAACGGTCTGGCTCATGACTTTCCAGTCGCTGTCACTGCCCATTACGACGCCAACCAGGGGTTTTTTCATATTGTTTCCTGCCCGTTTAATGAGAGGGTTATTGTGTCTGCGTTAAAAGAGCACAGTATACACCAAGTATTGACGGCCTTGAGCTGTCGATGGATGCCAATACCCTTTCGCGCGGGTCTGTCATACCTATTGTTCCAGCAGTTACCGTGATCAACATTATCATTGGATATTGT
>Ga0316205_10000821_pt1 | contig 47037 bp, 55 predicted proteins | sample 3monthpyrite_MG_FD_204941 | JGI IMG/M metagenome (GOLD analysis project Ga0316205, IMG submission 204941) | Microbial mat bacterial communities from mineral coupon in-situ incubated in ocean water Damariscotta River, Maine, United States -... | ecosystem: Environmental > Aquatic > Marine >...
TCATTTTTTAAATTAATAAACTCCGTCTCATTTAACAGGGTCATTTCTGCATGATTTCCTAAGGTTATAGTTAGCGGATACATAAGTTGGATCTCATCAAGTTCATCAATAGGAACAAGGTCCGCTACTGATGCTATATTATAGGGTTCTCCATTGAAAAAAACCTCATAGGGAAAATTAATACTAAAGCAATCAGATTGGTCAATCACATCGTCGAAAGATCCATTATGAGCCGTAACAGATTGCATTAATCTGGACAATTCGGGATCTTGCACAAACGAGCTATCAATATTGGTTTCAACCACTGTAAGTTCTTCCTTTTGACATGAAGTAATCAAGAGGGAACTTATAAGTAGGATGTATAAAATTCTGTTCATAATCTATAAGTAGTTCACAATATATAACAACTTATTGCAAAAAATTCCTACCAATAATTATATTTTTACGCGGAATACGACAATCAATGAGCGAGCCTTTATTTAAAAACGTTTGTGACGAACAGATTTTTTCCACGCTTTATAAAAAGTATGCAAAAGACCTGCACAATTTTATCTATTATAAATTTGGAGCACATTTTAATCCAGAAGATAAGGTCCAGGAAGCGTTCCTTAAATTATGGAATAACTGCAAGAATGTTCCCCCAGAAAAAGCAAAGAGTTATTTATTTACCATTGTAAATAATATTTCTTTGAACGAAGCCAAACATAATAAAGTGGTCCTAAAGTTTCAAGAGCGAAAGCCTAAAGATTACACAAACGAGTCTCCCGAATTTATAATCGAAGAAAAAGAATATTTGCAAAAATACGAAGCGGCATTATCAAAACTATCTGAAGGACAACGCGTTGCTTTTCTCTTAAATAGAGTTGAAGGTAAGCGTCATAAGGAAATTGCAGAACTGCTTAACATCTCTAGAAAGGCGGTTGAAAAAAGAATTTATACAGCCTTAGAAAAACTTCGGAAAGAAATAGATGGAATTTAAAATGAGGTCTCGGTAGGAGTTTTTGAAGATAGATTGTTATATAAACAGATATTGGTATGAAAAAGAAAGATTTAATATCTAAGTGGTTAGATAATAACCTAACTGATAAGGAACTTGAGACGTTCAAGCAATTGGATGTCTTTAGTTCTTATCAACGCATCTCGGAAGCGGCAAAGCAATTTGAAGCGCCTGAATTTGATGCCCATACCAGCTATGAAGGTTTTACAAACCAACGCCCAGAAAAAAGACGTTCCACCACCTATCCTTATCAAAGGTACATTGCCACATTGGCTGCGGCCTTGGTGCTTTCTGTGGGTGTCTACTTTTTCTTTTTCTATGCACAACAGATATCTTTTCATGCGGAAAACGCAGATCGCTTAGCATTGACATTGCCAGACACTTCTGAAGTGATCCTTAATGCTGACTCTAACATTTCGTACTCAGAAAAGGGTTGGGACAGTAACCGAGAGCTAAGCCTAGAGGGAGAAGCCTATTTTAAAGTTGCCAAAGGAGCTAAATTTACGGTTCATACCTCACAAGGTGATATCTCTGTGCTCGGCACTCAGTTTAATGTCAAAAACAGGAATGATTATTTTGAAGTTACCTGCTACGAAGGACTCGTACAAGTGACCTATGATGGAAAAATAGTGCCCCTTCCTGCCTCAAATACATTTAGAATTTTAAATGGTGTTGTTCAAAATGAGATCACACAATTAAAGCAACCCGCTTGGGTTCATAAAAAATCTATTTTTAGAAGTATTCCCTTAAAACAGGTCCTCGAAGAAGTAGAAAGACAGTATAATATAGCAATTACTTCATCAGATATTGACGAGAACATTATCTTTACTGGTAGTTTTTCCCATGAAAATCTTGAAACAGCCATACAGGCTATCGCCATTCCGCTTAAATTAGCATATACAATTGAAGGGGAAACCGTTTCCTTAAAAAAATAAAGAGTAGTGACTCTGGTAAAAAAGTACTGTTTTCTAATAGTTTTACTTTTACATTACGGATTTATTTTTGGTCAAACTAATGATCAAAAAATATCCCTAAGGGATGCGTTTGAGCAAATTGAAACTCGTTTCACATGCAATTTTTCCTTTGTTGACAATGAAGTAATCAATCATTTTATTGTCTCAGACCAAAACGCTCAAACGCTAGAAGAAACCTTAGTCTTTCTGGGCAAAAACACATTGTTTAATTATACCGTTTTGGAAGATAGAACAATCGCGGTAAGTAAAAAAGCTTCTCTTATCTCTGCTTGCTTTACTGTTTTAGACGAAGAAAGTAACCTCCCTCTCGCCGATGTCACTGTGGCAACTCCCTATCAACAATTTCCTACAAATTCAGATGGACGGGTAAGTTTTGATGTTATATCCCTCCAGGATGCTATAACATTATCCTTCACGGGGTATGATGAAAATTCTCTGATAACGCAAACCGTTAGCAAGCGGCCTTGTCGTTTTATCGTTTTATCTAAAAGAATTGAATACCTAAACCCAGTTATTCTTAAAAATTACCTTGCTAAAGGAATCGATCGAAACATTGATGGGTCTCTTACTATCAATTATGACGATTTCGACATTTTACCCGGTTTGATCGAGTCGGATGTACTCCAAACAATTCAGGCGCTTCCAGGCATTCAAAGTGTCAATGAAACTGTGTCATTCATCAATATTAGAGGCGGAACCAATGACCAGAACCTCATCCTTTGGGATGGTATAAAAATGTATCAGAGCGGACACTTTTTTGGACTTATTTCCGCCTTTAACCCCAATTTAACTCAAGAAGTGACATTAATAAAAAATGGCGCTTCGGCTTCTATAGGAGACGGAGTTTCTGGTGTCATCTCTATGGATGGAGATCCAAATGTCAATCCCGAGTTTGAAGCGAGTATAGGCACCAACCTTATTAATAGTGACGCATTTATAGATGCCCCTTTGGGCACAAGAGCCTCTATTCAAGTTTCGGGTCGAAAATCCATAGACGGTTTAATAGAAACACCCACGTACAATTCCTATTTTGACAAGGCTTTTCAAAATACCGAGGTAATTGCACAAGGCGATGCTCAAACCGTTTCTGGGGCGAATTTTACTTTTTTTGACACGCATGTACGATTCTTATATGCTGCGACAGATAAAGATTATTTTAGAGTAAACTTTATGGCGCTCGGGAACCAACTGGAGTTCTTAGAAAATGCATTGGTAGATGATGTTTCCTTTTCGTTACGTAGTGATCTATCTCAAAATAATCTTTCTGGTGGTGGGTATTATCGCCGTATTTGGAACCCCGCTTTTACGAGTGATGTTCAATGGTACGGTTCTTCGTATGAGCTTAAGGCAACCAATTCGGATATTTTAAATAACCAGCGGCTTTCACAAGAAAATAGAGTGTTGGAATCTGGAGTTAAACTAAGTAGTAATTATACTTTTTCTGAGGTACTATCTGCTCAGTTCGGATATCAATTCAACGAAACTGGCATTACTAATTTTGAACAGATCAATAATCCGCTTTTTGAGAGAACAGAGAAACAGGTACTTCGCACTAATAGTATTTTTGCAGAAATGGCCTTTCAACCAAAAAACAATCAAACGGTACTTAATTTAGGAGTACGCGTAAATCATGTTGGTAAATTTAATGAAGTGCTTTGGGAGCCCAGAGTTAGCTTCAATCATCGTTTTTTAAAGAACTTCACATTTGAATTATTGGGAGAAATAAAGAGTCAGACAACATCTCAAATAATAGACTTCCAAAACGATTTTTTAGGTGTTGAAAACAGGCGTTGGATTCTTTCAAATCCCAATGAGATCCCTATTCTGAAAGGCAAGCAACTCTCTGCCGGCGTCACTTATTCTCGCAATGGATGGTTAGTTAATGTAGAGCCCTACGTGAAAGAAGTAACTGGAGTTACATCCCAAAGTCAAGGTTTTCAAAATCAATTTGAAAACACACGAACCAATGGTAGCTATCGCGTTAAGGGTGTCGATTTATTGATCAATAAGCGATTCAAAAAAATCAATACTTGGCTCAGTTATTCATACGCAGACAACACCTACACCTTTGAAGAATTAATCCCTCAAAACTTTCCCAACAATATTGACATCACTCATACTTTTACGTATGGAATCGATGTTTCTTTAAACAATTTTAAAGTTTCTGGTGGTCTCAATTGGCACAGTGGTCGACCAACTACAACACCCGTATTAGGAAATGAAATTATTGACAACGAAGTTAATTTTGATTCGCCCAATGCCGCTAATATTAAAGATTATATGCGAGTAGATGTGTCTTGTGTTTATAATTTCAACATTAGTGACAAAATAAAAGGGCTGGCTGGTATTTCTATTTGGAATCTTCTGAATACCAACAACACCGTTAACAGCTTCTATCGAACTCTTAATGTCAACGATATTGAACAGGTCAACGAGAGAGCTTTGGACTTTACACCTAATGCAACGCTGCGCATTCTCTTTTAATCATTCTTAATTCCGAATAATTTTCCGATATTTCATTTTTAAACACCTTCTAGATGAGTCACCTTCCAATTGTACTGCTGCATGGCGCTTTGGGTTCTAAAGAACAGTTAGCCCCTCTTAGCGCTTCGCTTTCGCCTTTTTTTGAAACCTATAGCTTAAGTTTTGAAGGACATGGTGGCATCGAATCTACCAAGGACTTTTCAATGGCCTTGTTTGCTGAAAACCTACTTTCGTTTTTAGAAAATAACGCACTTCAAAAGGTACATCTATTTGGTTACAGCATGGGTGGGTATGTTGCTCTTCAATTTGCTAAAAACAATCCAGAACGCGTAGGCAATATAATAACCCTCGGCACAAAATTTAATTGGACTCCGGAAATCGCAGAGAAGGAAGTAAAAATGCTCCGTCCTGATGTCATTGAGCACAAGGTTCCAAAATTCGCCCAAATGCTAGAGAACATTCACGCTCCGTGTGATTGGAAAAAAATGATGCAAAAAACGGCAACGATGATGATTGGGCTTGGAGGGGATATGAAATTAAAAGATGTAGATTTTGCAAAAATCTCACATCGAGTGTTGATTATTGTTGGAAGCGAAGATCATATGGTTTCAACAGAAGAGTCCAAATATGTAGCCGCTCTTCTACCCAATGGCAAAACGTGGGTTGCAGACAAAGTTCCACACGCCATTGAAAAAACAGACCCAGCCATCTTGGTTGATCTTATTACAAACCACATCAACAAGTAAGAAACTTAGGTCTTCCCATAACATCGTTTCTGCCGCTATTTCTGATTCTAAAAAGAAGAAATATGTTCAATAAAAAAAGCCATTTCTTAGAGAAGGGCTTTATTTTTTTGCCTAAACATGTGTTTTTGGTGTGGAAATTTTGTATCTTTAGTTACCACCCTCTCATTGATTATGAGGCGGTTATACTACTAGTAGCATAAAATGTGCAGCCTACGTACGTTACAATATTCTTTGTAATTACGACGAAAACCCGATTCATTTCAATACGATACCGTATGGGTTTGTTTTAAAAGAAATTTCATTTCATAAATATCAACCATTGTTAACCATTCATTAAAATCTAATACCTATGAAAACACTAAAAATCATCCTGCAACTGGTAGTGTTATTCGTATTGATGCCATTCTTAAGTTACGCACAAGACGACAGTACCTCCCAAGCCTATTGGGTTCATGAAGACCCTGTTTATCCTTCAAAAGTAGCCGACTACGAATCCTATTGCACAGATCTCGTTATAAATTGTAAAAAATACGATATCCAACAGGCCAATTGGATTACCATATCCACAGACGATCTCAAGTATTTTCACATTTCCCCCATAGAAAATATGGGTGACCTTGACAAAAGCCGATTTTCGCTCTTACAAGAGAAAATGGGAGAAGAGGATTTCAACCTATTGTTTGATAATTTTGATAACTGCTATGATAACCATAATGACTACATTATACATCTGGACAAAGATCTTTCCTATATTCCGTCAGGAGTAACCATCGATGAAAGTAGTTCCAGATATAGAAAGTTAGAAATCTGGTATGTAACACCACAAAATCTAAGCAAGATTATTGCCCTCGCCAAGGACTTTAAGGAGCTTTATGAAAAAAATAATTCCAAAGAATATTACCGCGTATACCGAAGTGGTTTTGGAGCATCTGGACAATATCTTATGGTTGATATCAGTGCAGCAAGTGCCTCAGCCTATGAAGAAACGCGTAAGAAAAACAAGGAAGTTTTGGGTAATGAGCGAGACGAACTTTATACCAAACTGCTTAATACCATTACTAAAGTGGAAATCCTTACAGGATATCAAAGACCAGACCTATCGTTTACTCCGGAAAAGTAAGGTCTCATTGAATATTCGAAATGTTCTGGCAATAGACAATGCAAATATCGCCAGTTGTAAGTAGTGAGAAATAACATCTTTTCATTGGTCATTTTATAGTATCTTTCTGTTGTAGTAAGAACTAAAAACTGGTACCTATGGATTATGTAATTTGTATATTAATAGGAATTATCGCCCTACTTCATTGTTATATTTTGTGGCTAGAAATGTTTGCTTGGACAACACGTGGTAGAAAAGTGTTTCGGAATATTCCAGCAGATATGTTTGAAAAAACAAAAACATTTGCCGCCAATCAAGGATTGTATAATGGTTTTCTGGCCGCAGGACTTATATGGACATTTTTTATTGAAGACCCCATCTGGAGCACCAATATTGCGTTGTTTTTCCTGATATGTGTCGCCGTGGCTGGTATTTACGGAGCACTAACAGCGGCCAAACGCATTTTTTATGTGCAAGCCTTACCTGCGCTCATTGCCATTCTTCTTATTCTCATACGCTTATTTTAAACCGTTGGAACCTTGCTCCTGTATCTAATGTCGAATTATTTCCTTCGGAAACCAAAGCTTCTGTCCAAATCACAAAGAATGGTACGTCATAATTACAAAACAACAAGATATGGATTACGCAATTAAACAATTGTTTCACATCAACACGTCAAAACAAGGTGTTTTTGAAGCGATTACTACCATTGATGGATTGTCAAATTGGTGGACGGTTCAAACCAATGGGGACGCCTCTTTGGGAGGAAGAATTAAATTTCAATTTGGGCCACACGAAGGACCAGAAATGGAAGTGGTAGAAATAGAACCTAACGAAAAAGTAGTTTGGGAATGTGTTTCTAGTCCTCATGGATGGTTAGGTCATATTTTTATCTTTTCCTTAGACGAAAATGATGGAAAAACTCGTGTTCGGTTTTCACATAATGGTTGGGAACAACAAGATGATTTCTATGCCATCTGTAGTTTTAGCTGGGGCCGTTATATGGAAAGTCTTCGTCAACTATGTCAAACTGGCCAAGGAGCTGCCTTTGGAAGTGAAGGATATAAATAATTTTTCCAATTTATGTCCAAATTGGTAAAGGTAAACCGTCATAAGGATATATCTCTTATAAGAAAGAGACACAGAAATATACGTTAACTTTAAAAATCAAAAAATGAATCAGTATTTGTACATTATTAGAGGAGGAGAAGATATGTCAACATATTCTCCTGAAGAAATGCAAGCCCATATGCAAGATTGGGAGACTTGGATGGGAGGATTAGCACAAAAAGGAAAACTTGTGGGTGGAGAACCACTTCATAACGAAGGTAAGTCTCTAACCAATAAAGGAGCCAAAGTTACAGACAGGCCTTTGGCTGAAGGAAAAGAACTTGTTGGGGGTTATATCATTGTTAAGGCCGACACATTGGACGAAGCTACCGACCTAGCTCAGGGATGTCCTGGATTTGACCATGATTGTAGTATTGAGGTTAGACAAATTAACGCTATGGGATAACTACTCTTGAGAGATCAAAATAGTATAGATCATACATTAAACCATCTTTTTAGACAAGAATCTGGAAAGATGGTTTCCGTTTTGGTTAAAATATTTGGTACGGAAAATTTCGAAATGGCCGAAGACGTCGTCCAAGACGCTTTAGTAAGTGCCTTAGAGACCTGGAAGTTTAAAGGTATTCCAGATAACCCTAGAGCATGGCTCTATCGAGTGGCTCGAAACAAGGCAATCGATATTATTAGAAAGAACAAGCACAGTAAGCAAATTGATTTTTCGGATCCTCAAAAACAGCTACTAACTTCGGAATACACCCTATCGACGACCATGAACAATCTTTGGAAAGAGCATCAAATTCAGGACGACTTCTTAGCAATGATGTATGCATGCTGCCATCCAAAAATATCGCCAGAAAACCAGATCACATTCATTTTAAAATCGCTTTGTGGATTTAGCACAAAAGAGGTGGCTAAATCCTTTTTAACTTCAGAAGACACTATTTCTAAAAGAATCTATAGAACCAAAGAGTTTTTCAGAAAAAATAAAATTCGCCCACAAATCCCTTCCAAAAAAGACATTACGTCAAGAACAGGCGTAGTCCTTAACTCCATATATCTCATGTTTAATGAAGGATATAACTCTACACATTCTGACGACCTCATACGTGAAGATCTTATTTCTCAGGCCATGGTCCTTTGTAAATCCCTACTGGACAATGAGCGCACCAGAGTTCCAGATGCCTATGGCCTCATGGCTCTAATGTGTTTTCACACGGCTCGAACAAAAGGACGCCTCACAAGTGAAGGAACCCTCATACAGCTTTCGAAACAAGATCGAAGTACCTGGAGTACCGAAATGATTCATTTAGGCAACAACTATTTGTACAAGGCTGGAAACAACACCCAACCTCCTTCATCATACCTCATGGAAGCGGTTATTGCCTATCAGCATTGTGCGGCCAAAACGTATGAAGACACCAATTGGAAGGCCATCCTTGGTTGTTACGATGTGCTCATATCAATATCCAATGACCCTGTTGTATCACTCAACCGTGCGCTTGTTATTTTAGAACTGGATGGCCCTCGTAATGCTATGAAGGCGTTGGAAGAAATTGAGAATAAAAAACTATTAGAAAACTATTATTTATATCATTCGAGCATAGGTGCCGTTCAAGAGCAGTTAGGAGAAAACGGCAAAGCTCGGGTTTCCTATGCGAAAGCCCATGATCTTACCCAATCTAAAAGTGAAAAACAATTTTTGAGCGAAAAAATAAAGTCTCTCCAAAGTTAGCAGGCTAAATACTCAAAATGTACTGCTTGATTACAGGTTTCATTTTAAAGAAACATTTCAATTAAATACATATCTTTAGCACCACTAATTTAAATTTTCTTCCATGAAAAAGATCACTTGTTTTTGCGTGGCACTCTTAAGTTTTGCCACTATGTTTTCTCAAACCGATAAAGAAAAGGTACTGGCTACCGTTAACCAAAACACCATAAAAGGGCATATTTATTTTTTGGCCGATGATCTCCTTAAAGGACGAGAAACGGGGACTCCTGAGAACAAAATAGCCGCTGCATATCTTGCGAATATATTGAGAGGATATGGTGTATTGCCTAACCCAAAAACGGGCACTTATTACCAAGAAATTACACTTCAAAAATCAAAACCACCAAAACGCCTGACCCTTAACATTGATGGAAACGAATTAAAAAACAAAGTAGTGCTTACTGAGTCCAATGTAGATTACAACGGTGAGGTTGTTTATATGGGTTATGGTTTAGAAGATGACTATAAAGGCAAAGACGTACGCAAAAAACTAATTGTTATTAAAGCAGGGGGTCCTGAAGCGAAAGACGCCCGTGCGGCTTTCGGTTTGCGCGAAGAAAAAGAGTTGCTCGCGAAAAAAAATGGAGCCTTTGGTATTATTGAATTATTAAAAGCAGATGGCAACATCTGGAATTTCATTGATCATAATTTTAACGGTGAACGTCTAGAAGTTCCTTCTCCTGAAGAGCAAAAAGGAGGGTCCAAAAATGCATTCTCGCACCTATGGGTGCATGATGAATATGGCAGCATTGCTAAGGATTTGGAAGGAAAAGGAAAGATGACGGCCAAGTATACCATGGAACTTAGCAAAAAGGAACCTGTGATTACTCAAAATGTAATTGGCATGGTGGAAGGAACAGATCCTATGTTAAAAAATGAATTTATCATCTATTCCGGACACTATGATCATGTAGGTATTGGCACTCCAGATGAAACGGGAGATGTCATATATAATGGAGCACGAGATAATGCCGTTGGCACAACCACAGTACTTAGTATGGCCGAAAACCTATCCAAATACCCAACAAAACGCTCGGCCTTATTTATTTTGTTTACTGGGGAAGAGAAAGGCTTATTGGGCAGTAGATATTATGTAGAGAATCCAGTATTGCCACTTCGGCAAATGGTCTATTGTTTCAACAGTGATAATGCTGGATATAACGACACTTCCTTAGCAACTATCATTGGTTTACCCCGTACAACAGCGGCTCAGAATATAAAAGATGCTGTTGCGACATTTGGACTAACTGCCACTGATGATCCTGCGCCGGAGCAAGGCCTTTTTGACCGCAGTGACAATGTAAATTTCGCGGCCAAAGGAATACCGGCTCCTACGTTCTCATTGGGCTTCACAGCCTTTAATGGCGATGTCACCAAATACTACCACAGACCCGGAGACCATGCAGACAATATGGATTACAATTATCTAGAAAAGTTTTTCAAAGCGTACGTACTGGCAGGAAGATTAATAGGAAATGACCCCGTCACTCCTACTTGGACAGCTGGTGATAAGTACGAAGAAGCAGGTAAAAAATTATACAACAACTAGGGTTTCTTCTTTTTGAAGAACAAAAATGCCCACTCATGAGAGTGGGCATTTTTGTTTATTTACTTTCGCTACTTTGGTTACATTCGTTCAGGTACGTCAATACCCAATAATCCAAATGCATTCTTGATTACTGTTCCTACAGCCCTTGAAAGCTCCACCCTAAAGGCTTTCTCCGTGGGATTATCTGCACCCAAAATAGACACGTTTTGATAGAAAGAATTAAATTCTTTGACAAGGTCATAGGTGTAATTTGCAATCAATGCTGGGCTATATTGATTTGCGGCCAATTGTACCATTTCAGGAAACAATTGGAGTTGTTTCAGCAACTCTTTCTCCTTGGGATGAAGTGTTAGTCCTTCTGTAGAAACAATTGTTGTTGTTTCTACAGCCTTTCTTAAAATAGCTTGAATACGGGCATATGTGTATTGTATAAAAGGACCTGTGTTCCCCTGAAAATCTACACTTTCCTCAGGATTAAATAGAATTCGCTTCTTTGGGTCCACTTTTAGGATGTAATACTTAAGTGCTCCCAATCCAATGGTATGGTAAAGCATTTCCTTTTCGGCTTCAGAATATCCATCCAATTTTCCTAAGGAGGTAGAAATTTCTTTGGCCGTCTCACTCATATCGGCCACAAGATCATCGGCATCAACTACCGTTCCTTCTCTACTTTTCATTTTTCCAGAAGGGAGATCAACCATTCCATAGCTTAGGTGGAATAAATTCTCAGCCCAAGTATATCCTAGTTTTTTCAGAATTAAAAACAATATTTTAAAATGGTAATCTTGTTCGTTACCTACGGTATAGATCATTCCACGAACATCAGGCTTATCTTTCGCTCGCTGAATGGCAGTTCCTATATCCTGGGTCATATATACGGCGGTACCATCGCTTCGAAGCACCAATTTTTCATCAAAACCTTCCTCGGTGAGGTCACACCAAACAGATCCATCTTCTTTTTTAAAGAACACGCCATTGGTCAGCCCTTCTTCTATATTGTCCTTTCCTAAGAGATACGTATCGCTTTCGTAGTACAGTTTATCAAAAGTGACACCCAATGTCTTGTATGTCTCTGCAAAGCCGTCATACACCCATCCGTTCATGGTTTTCCATAGTGCCACAGTTTCTGGATCCCCAGCCTCCCACTTAAGGAGCATCTGCTGCGCTTCCAGTATAGAAGGAGCCTTAGTCTTAGCTTCCTCTTCGGGCATACCATCTGAAATAAGTGCCGCTATTTCTTTCTTGTATTCCTGATCGAACCGTACATAATAATTACCAACCAATTTATCTCCTTTCAATCCGGCAGTTTCAGGTGTTTCTCCGTTTCCAAATTTTTTCCACGTCAGCATACTTTTACAAATATGAATCCCACGGTCGTTAACGATTTGGGTTTTATAGACTTTCTTCCCTGCGGCTTTTAATATAGAGGCGACAGAATCTCCTAACAAGATGTTTCTAATATGTCCAAGGTGAAGCGGTTTGTTGGTATTGGGCGACGAGTATTCTACCATCATAGCATCATCACTCTGAGGACTTATTCCGAAGTCAGAAAAATCACCAATAGTATTGAAAAACGTTAGATAGAACGAATCTTCCAGCACCAAATTCAAGAACCCTTTGACGACATTGAACCGAGCAACCTCATCCACATGTGCCACCAAGTAGTTTCCCAAAGCCTCTCCAATTTGCACCGGGTTTCCCTTTACAACACGTAACATAGGAAAAACTACCGCCGTTATATCACCTTCAAAATCCTTACGTGTTCCTTGAAACTCTACAGTATCCAAACTCACGCCATAGATTTCATCAACGGCATCCTTAATTTTAGTAGTTAACAATTCTTGAAGTGACATAGGTAAAAATTTGTGTGCAAAGATACGAGAATTTTAGAGGATGATACCATCCAAACACAAATGTAAAATTAAGTGAATTACGGTTTCTTTCTCCCAGAGAAAAGGGCAGCCAGCAAGGCCATAACACCTAATGCAATCATGGCAATCTCTTGCTTCCTGTTGGGTGTCGCAACGGCTTTATTTTCTATAAAAAGGAGATATAGTCCATAGGAGATTAATACAATTCCTGCCAAAACGAAAACAATCTTTAAGACCTTCATGATGTTATTTTACCAATACTATATTAAAAATACGGAATTAATTTTTGGGGAGAAAAACCTCAGCCATCATACAACGGGCGCTACCTCCACCACAGGTTTCAATAATAGTAAGATCGCTACTTAGAATTTCACTGTATTTCTCGATCATCTTTATCTGGTCTGGTCGAAGACTCTCGTGAGCTGCCGTACTCATCACCATGTATCTTTTATCATTAACACCTAGCACTTGTAACATATTGCCAGCAAATTGATGCATCTGCGCTTCTGTGATCTCCAGAATCTCTTTCTTTGTCTCTCTTATTTGCCGAATCACACCTTTTCTTTCTTTCTTATCATCAATGGCATCCAAGCAAATAACAGCTAAGTGTTCGCCCAAAGCCATCATTACATTGGTGTGATAAATAGGCATTCGGGTGTCATTGACCGTTTGATTGGCAGTAAATACCACAGGGTCACATTCAAAATCTTCACAAAACTCAATAAACAGATCTTCATCAGCTCTGGGCGAAAGGGCACAGTACGCCTTCTTGTTTTCACGATCCATGAGAATACTACCCGTTCCTTCTAGAAACACTTCTTCGTCTTCTGCCGATGTATAATCCATAAACGCGTTTATCACAAATCCTTCTTCTTCCAGTCTGTCCATTATTTCCTCCCTACGTTCTCTTCGGCGGTTCTCCGCAAACATCGGGTATAATCCTACTGTTCCACTTTTGTGAAAACTCACCCAATTATTCGGAAAGATGGAATCGGGAGTATCATTTTCAAGCACATCATCTTCCACAATAACTCGTACACCAACCGCTCGTAGCTTCTCAACAAAAGTATCAAACTCTTTTTGCGCCTGGGTGTTTACATTTTCCTTTGTGAGTGCAACCTCTTCTTGAAAATAATTATTTATCGCAGTCTCTTCGTTCATACGAAAGCCTACAGGACGTATCATTAATATGGTATTTGTGATTTGCCGCACACTCATTTTTTTCTTGCTTTAGAGGAGGACAAAATTACACAAAAAGGTCATTTGTTTAGGGTAAACCTTCTGAAAAGAATGATAGAGATTGTCTTTTTTATGAATATAATCATCCTACAAGATTATATAGCATATATACTTGCTCATCTCATATTAAAACGAGTACGTTTTTATGTATCATTCATAAACTCTTCTCTATTCATTTTCAATTAATTAAAGCATTTTCATACTATTTCAAAAATCATATCTTTATAAACTAGTTCTAACCAACTACCATGAAAAACAACCTCTCGCTACTCGTACTTATTTTTTACGTTGGAATTTCCCCTGCCCAAACCACCGCACTGGACTCACTTTATATTACCTGGGAAGACATATCACAACCCGATTCAACTCGTATTTATGCCTATCGTGATTATATCTGGGATGGTTATCTATATTCTAAACCAGACAGCGCATTGATCATGGCCGATAGTCTATATCTATTTTCTGTGGAAAAAGGGTATAAAAAAGGAACAGCCTCCGTATTAAATATGCAGGGGTATACTCATTTTCTACAAGGGAATTACCTGCAGGCCTTGTCTCACCATAAACGAAGCCTAAAAATACGAGAGGAAATAGGTGATAAACGAGGAATCGCAGGTTCGCTAAACAATATTGGACTCATTTATGTAGAGCGAAACAACTACATGAAAGCTCTTGAAAATTACCAAAAAAGCCTGAAGATTAAAGAAGAAATTAATGATAGGCGTGGTATTGCGGTCACTCTAAATAATATAGGCAGTATCTATAACGATCAAAAAGCCTATAGTAAAGCATTGGAATGTTATAAAAGGAGCTTAGAGATTAAGAGGGAAATTAACGATCAACGAGGAATCGCAGTCTCCCTTTCTAATATTGGTCAAATTTATTTTCGTCAAGGAGATGAAGAAAATGCCCTTGATTATTACACTAGAAGTCTGTCAATTGCCGAAGAAATGAACGATAAACAAGCCATGGCTCAAGCATTAAGTAATATTGGTGACATTTATTTTAATCAAGGGTATTATCAAAGCACCTTAGATTATAATCAAAGAAGTCTAGATTTAAGAGAGGAAATTGGTGATAAGGACGGCGTTGCAGGTTCTCTAAATAGCATTGGACTTACGCACTATAAACTTGGCAATTATAACAAAGCGATCAGCTATTGTAACAACGGAAAGGCAATGGCAGAAAACATTGGGGCTATTGCTGAGCAAAAAGAAAGCTGTGAGTGTCTTTTTGGTGTATATAAAGCAATTGGAAACAGCGATCTAGCATTGGGATTTCATGAACAAATATTAGTATTTACCGATAGCCTTCAAAAAGAAGAGACCATTAAGCAATTACAGCAAATGGAGTTTGACAAGCAAGTGCTATCAGACAGCTTGCTTCAGGTAGAGAAAGACATAAAATTGGAAATGGCATATCAGGAAGAGGCTCGAAAAAAAGATAAAAACAAGAACATTGCCATTGGGGTGGGACTCTTTTTTCTTCTGCTTTCGCTAGGTCTTTTTAGTCGATGGCGTTACGTCAAAAAGTCAAAGGCTGTTATTGAAAAGGAAAAAGACCGTTCGGAAGATTTATTACTGAATATTTTACCTGCAGAAATTGCCGAAGAACTCAAAATGAAAGGAAGTGCAGAAGCCAGAGACTTCGACCAAGTGTCCATTATATTTACAGATTTTGAAAGTTTCACCAAAACATCTGAAAAACTCACAGCGAAGGAGCTCATTGAAGAAATTAACCACTGTTTTAAGGCCTTCGACAATATATGTGAAGGATATGGAGTAGAAAAAATAAAAACCATAGGAGATGCCTATATGGCGGTCGGAGGCTTACCCGTACCTTCAGATAACTCTACAAAGAATACGGTTTTGGCTGCTTTAGACATGCAATCTTTTATTACGCAGCGAATCGCCGAAAAACATGCCAAAAACGAAATCCCTTTTGAAATGAGATTGGGTATACATACAGGCCCGGTAGTTGCAGGTATTGTAGGCGTAAAGAAATTCCAATATGACATTTGGGGAGACACCGTTAATACAGCCTCTCGAGTGGAGAGTAGTGGCGCTATTGGTAAAGTAAATATTTCGGAGGATACCTACAATCATATTAAAGATGACCCAGCCTTTACGTTTCAATCCCGCGGGAAAATAGAAGCCAAGGGAAAAGGTGAAATAGAGATGTATTTTGTTTCCAAAGCATAGTATCCATTTGTTACCATGAGAGATAAGATTCACCAATTACCTAAAGCAGATGTTCACAATCATTTCCATTTAGGAGGCACTGTTAAACGACTCAACCAAAGATATCCAACCGCGAATATCAAAATCCCAGATAGGTATGACGGCTTGGAAGGCATGATTGATTTTATTTATGGAAAACTCAATACCGTGATGCTCACCGCGGAGGACGTTATTTTCTTTATGGAAATGTCTATTGAAAGTAGCATTGCGGATAATATCACGGTGTTAGAAGCCAGTGTAGATATTGGTTTGGCAAGGTTTTTCAATAACTCTATTGAACATGTAATTGAAAGTACCTCCCAGTTAAAAGAGAGGTATAAGTCTCAAATAGCCTTTCGTCCTGATATTGGCATCAATAAAGATCTTCCGTTAGAGAAAGTATATTCAGATGGGGTACAGTGCATCGCAAGCGGCGTGTTTAATGGGGTGGACATCTACGGAAAAGAGGCCGGTAAAAACTTAGCGTCGTTTCAAAAGTTATTTGACTCCGCCCGCGATAATAATCTTAAAACGAAAGCTCATATTGGGGAGTTTTCGAATCACCAATCTATTGAAGACGTTATTTTGTTATTGAATCCAGATGAAATTCAACATGGGATTAGAGCTGTTGATTCTCAAAAAACAATGGATATGATTCTTGAAAATAATATTAGGCTCAACATTTGTCCTCAAAGTAATCTCGCCCTCGGTGCTTCCGAAAGTTTGGAACAACACCCGTTACGCGTCTTATTTGATAATGGAATTAATGTAACGGTAAACACCGATGACCTTTTGTTATTTGATGCTACGGTTACCGATCAATTAGTCGCTCTTTTGGATAAAAACGTTTTTTCGTTTGAAGAAATTGATTGTATTCGTAAAAATGCATTGCAATAGAAAAACACTAGTCCCGAATCAGTGGCATTGTACTACAACGAAGTAGTCCTTCCTGTTTGGCTATTTGGGCGTATGGAACTTCTTCTACGGTAAATCCTTTCTGCCGAAGCCATGTGTTAAGGCGCGTGAAATTCTTTTCAGAAATAATAACATTTGGCGCAATTGAAAACACATTACTATTCATGTAATACATCTCGTCTTTTGAGATATGAAAGACATTTTCTTTTCCGAAAAAACTTACTAACCATTCGTATTCTTCTTCCTCGAGAAAACCCTCTTTGTGGATAATTGCCTTTCCGTCTCCAATGGGTTGAAAACAACAATCTAAATGCAGCGCATTGTCTCTGGCAACAGTATTGGATTTTCTAAGATTAAAGGATTTTACTTTTTTATTCGGAAATAATTCTTGAAGACATTGTACCGCTTTCATATTGGTTCGGGCAGTGATATAGTCAGAATAATCTTCCCCTCTATATGTCCCAACAAATATATAATCACCCCAAGGCATTACATCACCACCTTCAACATGAGCGTCTTCAGGTAATTCAATAATATGCTCAGGAGCTATCTCATCCATGACGTGCTGAATGGCTTCGATCTCTTGATCTCTATCGGGTAGGATGTTTGCTTTTATAAATTTATCTTCAATTACAAAAGCTATATCTCGTGCAAAAATTTGATTGTAGTTAGGAATTTCTTTGGGGCGATATACCTTCACATCATACTTTTCAAGAACAGCAGCTACCGCATCCATTTCTCTTATCATATCTGCCTCTTTGGGATATGTTCCTGCCAGTATATGTTCGGCAGATTTAGGATCGTAAGCATCTTCTAATTTTGGAGCGGGGCCATTGCTTGAAGCAGAACCTAGTACTACTGCTCGAAGCCGTGACGTTTCATTGCTAATACGTAATTGAATCATAAAACAAATATAAAAAAAGCATCCCGCTGAAAAGCGGGATGTTATTATTATTTTAAGGAGGTATTATCTTTCGTCGGTTGATTTAAAGGCTCTGGAGTTCTCTCCAATATATATTTGCCTTGGTCTTCCAATGGGCTCCTTCCGCAAGCGCATTTCTTTCCATTGTGCAATCCATCCAGGCAAACGACCTAACGCAAACATAGGAGTGAACATTTCTACAGGAATCCCCATAGCTCTATAAATTATGCCAGAATAAAAATCAACATTAGGGTATAGTTTTCTATCTACAAAATACTGATCTTCCAGAGCTTCTTTTTCAAGGCCCTTGGCAATATCAAGTATCGGGTCATCGACCCCCATGCTTGTTAGAACGTCATCTGCAGCACTTTTAATAATTTTAGCTCTTGGATCAAAGTTTTTGTATACTCTATGCCCAAAACCCATTAATCTAAATGGATCGCTTTTGTCTTTGGCTTTCGCCATGTATTTTTTAGTATCTCCTCCATCTTCTTTGATGGCTTCCAACATTTCAATCACTGCTTGATTGGCTCCACCATGAAGTGGGCCCCAAAGGGCATTGATTCCGGCAGACAGTGATGCAAATAGTCCTGCATGAGAAGAACCTACAATTCGCACTGTAGAGGTAGAACAGTTTTGTTCATGATCTGCATGTAAGATTAAAAGTTTATCCAGTGCATTTACCACAATCGGATCAGAGGTGTATTCTCCATTGGGCTTTTTGAACATCATTTTTAGAAAATTGTCTACATATCCTAAAGAATCATCTCCATAATCTAATGGCCATCCGCGTTGTTTTCTATAAGCCCAAGCCGTTAATACCGGGAATTTCGCAAGTATTCGTACAATAGCTGCATATATTTCTTCGTGGCTGTCTACATTTACTGATGACGGATTAAAGGCAATTAAAGCAGAAGTAAGAGAGGATAATACGCCCATAGGATGCGCCGTTTTAGGAAAACCATCCAATATTTTCTTTACATCTTCATCTACGTGAGACTGTGCTCTAATATCTTCATGAAATTTAGCTAGCTCTTCTTTACTTGGAAGTTCTCCAAAAATTAAAAGATAGGCTACTTCAAGAAAATCTGCTTTTTCTGCAAGCTCTTCAATAGCATATCCCCGATATCTCAAAATACCTTTTTCCCCATCCAAAAATGTAATAGCACTTTCACAGGATCCTGTGTTTTTATATCCAGGATCTATTGTTGTAATGCCACCAGTTAATGCACGAAGTTTTTTGATGTCAATAGCGACTTCCTTTTCTGTTCCTTCAATAAGAGGGAATTCATATTTTACGCCATCGATCTCGAGTGTTGCTGTTTTTGCCATAAAGCTGATAAGATTTTTAATACTTTCCGATAGATATCGAAATTGAGTTGCTAATTTACAAAATCTTGGACGATTTTATAAATATTTACTAACATGAGTTAGGTTAAAAAATACTTAAATACGTTTTCAAAACCCTTCTTATAAAAAAAGACCTTACTACTGAAGGTCTTTATAAATTATAGCATACGTCTATTCTATACTTTGAACGCACCACGTTGTGGGTAATACGCAACATCATCTAATTGTTCTTCTATTCGCAATAATTGATTGTACTTTGCCATACGATCACTTCTAGAAGCGGATCCTGTTTTAATCTGTCCCGTGTTCAATGCCACAGCCAAATCTGCAATAGTATTGTCTTCGGTTTCTCCGCTACGGTGAGACATTACAGAAGTAAAGCCTGCATTATGTGCCATGTTCACAGCAGCAATCGTTTCACTAAGGGTTCCTATTTGATTTACTTTAATAAGAATTGAGTTCGCATACTTTCCTTCGATACCTCGTGATAAACGCTCAACATTGGTTACGAACAAATCATCTCCCACCAGTTGCACTGCATCACCAATTCGTTCTGTTAGGTATTTCCATCCTTCCCAATCATTTTCATCCATACCATCTTCGATGGATAGGATCGGATATTTTTCTGATAATTCAGCTAGATAATCCGCTTGCTCTTTTGAAGACCTAATTTTACCCGTGCTACCTTCAAACATGGAATAATCATAGTTTCCATCTTTATAAAATTCTGAGGCCGCACAATCCAAGGCTATCATAATCTCATCGCCTAATACATATCCAGCCGCCTTTGTAGCTAGTGCTATAATATCTAAGGCATCTTCTGTACCTTCCAAAGTGGGGGCAAATCCTCCTTCATCGCCCACAGCAGTACTTAAACCTCTATCGTGTAGTACTTTTTTTAAGTGATGGAAAATTTCAGTTCCCATTTTCAATGCTTGCGAAAAACTTTTGGCCTTCACAGGCATAATCATAAACTCCTGAAAGGCAATAGGAGCATCGCTATGGGATCCTCCATTAATTATGTTCATCATTGGCACTGGAAGCGTTTTGGCGCTTACACCGCCTACATAACGGTACAAGGGTAGGCCTAATTCGTTAGCGGCGGCCTTTGCTGCTGCCAAAGACACTCCCAAAATGGCATTAGCACCCAATTTAGACTTATTATGTGTACCATCAAGATCAATCATGATTTGATCAATGAGTTCTTGCTCAAAAACAGAAACGCCCAATAAGGTACCTGCTATTTTACCGTTTACATTTTTGACCGCTTCAAGCACACCTTTGCCCATATAGTCACCTCCTCCGTCTCGCAGTTCTACGGCTTCATGTTCACCAGTGGACGCTCCAGAGGGAACTGCAGCTCGACCTATAATACCATTTTCAGTAACTACATCTACTTCAACGGTTGGATTACCTCTTGAATCAAAAATTTGTCTTGCATGAATGTCTATAATAATACTCATCTCTGTCTGGTTAATTTGTGGCCGTGAAGATACAAAAGTTGATCTTCATTTCACCTCGAAATTCAATATTGATAGGAGTTCCCGCTTTATTTTAACACTAAATCGTTTTCGTAAAACTCAGAAAAAAACTAATTTTTAATGCGTTTTAATTAGCTTAGATTCTTTGATAGCTGAAATAAATTGATCGAAAAGATATGATGCATCATGGGGTCCTGGACTCGCTTCCGGATGATACTGTACAGAAAATACCGGTTTATCTTTTATTCGGATTCCAGCTACGGTATGGTCATTTAAATGTACATGTGTAATTTCCACATCTGGGTTATTCTCTGTTTCTTCTCTATTAATGGCAAAACCGTGGTTTTGAGAAGTGATTTCTCCTTTTCCAGTAATTAGGTTTTTAATGGGGTGGTTGATGCCTCTATGGCCATTATGCATCTTATATGTAGAGATACCATTGGCGAGTGCAATTACTTGATGGCCTAGACAAATACCAAACAACGGTACTTCTTGTTCAATAATTCTCTTCGCAACCAAAATAGCTTCTTTAAGTGGTTCGGGGTCTCCCGGACCATTAGACAGAAAGTATCCATCTGGTTTAAAGGCTTCCATTTCTTCAAAAGTGGAGTTATATGGAAACACTTTAATATAACAATCTCGTGCCGCAATATTTTTCAGAATATTCTTCTTAATTCCAATATCCAGAGCAGAGATCTTGTAGGTAGCATTTTCATTTCCGTAGAAATACGGAGTTTTTGTAGATACCTTGGATGCAAGCTCAAAGCCATTCATTTCTGGAACTTCTGCTAGTTGCTTCTTAAGTTCTTCTATACGTTCCACCTCAGTAGAAATTACGGCATTCATGGCGCCATTATCTCGAATGTAGCTCACCAAGGCTCTTGTGTCTACATCACTAATAGCCAGTAAATTATTGGATTCTAAAAAAGATTCAAGTGTATCTCTACCTGCAGGACGCGAATAATTATAACTAAAATTACGACAGATGAGTCCGGAAATTTTTATGGATTCGGATTCAATCTCCTCATCGTTTACTCCATAGTTTCCGATGTGAGCATTGGTAGTTACCATAAGCTGCCCATAGTAGGAAGGGTCTGTAAAAATTTCTTGATATCCGGTCATACCGGTATTAAAACAAACTTCTCCAAATGCATTTCCCTCCTTATTCCCAACTGCTTTACCATGAAAAATAGTGCCATCTGCAAGAAGAATGAAGGCTGGTTTTCGTGTTTGGTACTTCATAAAAAATTAATTTGTCAAAGATACTTTAAATGAAATTTTTTTAAGGATTTAATTTCACAAAAGTTGTAAACAAAAAAAAGGAGTGAAAATCACTCCTTTTTTAAAGACAATTAATTTAAAAAGTTTGTCAACATTCGCTTGACGTCTGCATCCTTTTTATAGGAGAGGTTGTTCTCGGAGACATAGGCTTCGAGATCATCCGCCTTGCGTTTAACAAGCTTAAGCACATTTTTCTTTTTCAATTTAAATAACTTGAAAGAATTATTTCTCTTTACGTAATAATTGCTTTTTTGAACATATTTGCTAGGTCTATTTACTTGAGGATTATCGGATCCTTCCAAAACCACAACAAAATATTCTTTTAGAAGTGAAAAATCACCTCCTTCATAAATTACTTCAAATGTTTTATTGGCTCTTTCTCCAGGCATATACAAATTTTTGAACTCCCTAGAGTTTATCGTAATGTTTTCGATGTTTTGGAAATTGAAGGTAAACACAGAATCCTTACCTATTTGAGATTCAAAAACGTCTCGATCAACATTATAGTTGATATTCTTTATAAGTAGCTTTTTATCATTATTAAGAATGGAAAAAACACCAATGTTATTCCAGCTTTTAAATAAATGCACTGATCCATTTACTCTTTTTGGTGGATTAATAACCAATGAACTCGCTCCGATATTAGCGCCATCTGGACCAAATGTTGCCAGCGCGGCTAAATTATTATTATTGGTATCTACTGTGGGTCGTAATTGAGCAACAACCAAACTAGTAGAACATAATAACATGCATAAAATTATTTTCTTCATCATATCTATTTTAACTAGTAAACACCTTGTTCAGGAATGTCTACTCTATTTATTCATAATATTTGTGAACAATTTCGTAACGTCCTCATCTCTTTTAAAAGAGAGTTTGTTTTTTTTGGCATATTTCATCATCTCTTCAGATCTATCTCCAGCTAGACCCAGCAAGCTCTTCTTCTTCAACTTAAGGGGTTTAATGGTGTTGTCCTTTTGCATGAAATAAGCACTCTTTTTCATTATTTTGGTTTTCCCCCTGTTGATCATTGGATTTGGGTTTGCTTCTCTAACCTCAACACTATATGTTTTAAGTATTGAAAAATCCTCTCCTTCATAGATGACCTGAAACGTTTCATTCGCTCTTTTAGCAGGGTTGTATATACTTTTAAAAGACATGTCGTTAATAACAATTCTATTAAAAGTAGATAAGTCAAAGGATACCACCGAGTCGTTATCAATTTTTGACATAAAGGTTGCTCTCTTAACATGATAGTTCATGTTACTAAACACATACCTCTTATCCTCCACTTCTATGACTCCCTGGTTTTCCCATTTGTCAAACAACAACACAGTCCCGTCAACAGGTGCTTTACTAAAACGCATGTCATCAAAATCTCTAATACTTGCAAAACCATCGATCTTACTAATATCAAGATTATTGAATTCTATCGTATTATACTCGGCTTCGACCAAGCCAACACTGTTTGTAGGGCTTCCAAAAACGGCGCTATCTCCACCACCCTGAGCGTACAAGCCAACGGAAGCCAGTATCGCGATTAAAAGAACATTTTTTTTCATAACTCTCACATTTTAATTAATATAAACTTGAGTTTCCGTATGATGAAAAAGAGGGTGCATTCACACTCCCTTATGACTAATTATTCTGCACATAGTTTAATATCATCTTTAGCTCTTTCTCATTGCCAAAGGACTTACGATATTTTTTTGCATACTCTGAAGCTATTTTGGCTTTTTCTTCACCCAATGCCTTAAGAATATTTTTCTTTCGCATTTTAAACTCCTTCAAAGAAGTTTCTGTTTCAATATAGTATTGATGTCTTTGAATGATCTTATCTCTATTTCTAGCGATCATAGGGTTTGGATTGGCCTCCAAAATATCAATAGTATAATCTTTTAAAATTGTAAAATCTTCTGCTTCATAAACCACTTCAAAGACCTTCTCTCTCTCTAGGGGTTCGAAATAATAGCTTTTAAAGCTTTTGTTTCCAACGGTGATCTTTTCAATACTCGCAAAGTTGTATGATTTAACAGAATCTCTTTTTTTTGTTTGAAATATACTACGTTGTATATTGAAATTAACATTCTGGATTGCAAATGAACCCTCTCCATTCTTCGGAAATATTCTTCCATAATTATCCCAACCATCAAACAAATAGACGCTGCCTTCGCGATCAAATTTAGGGTTGAAAAAAGTTGAAGTTCCTGTGAACTGTTGACCCCCTAAGGTGTTCCCTGCTATACTTTGCAGAGCGTTGGTGTTTGCTGTATTATTCGCATCAATATCTGTGTTATTTTGAGCAATAACTATTGTTGATATAAACAATAAGGCCAGCATAAAGGTAGATTTCATAGAATTCAAAATTTTAAATATATTTTTCATTTGTTTTACGTCTTCAAAGAAACAAATTATATGACAAAAAAAGGGTAAGGTTTTGTAAAACCTTACCCTTTTTCCTTGTTAAATTTTTCCTAAAACCTTCGCTTACTCCTCTTCGTTGCTGGCTTTAGGCTGTGTTGCAGGTGCCGCTGCTGTTGCAGACCCTCCACGACGACTTCTACGTGTAGATTTCTTCTTGGTAGGCTTTCCGGCATTGTATAATTCATTATAATCAACCAATTCAATCATCGCCATGTCAGCATTATCTCCCAAACGATTCCCCAGTTTGATAATTCGAGTATATCCTCCTGGACGATCTCCAACCTTAACTGCGACATCTCTAAACAATTCGGTAACGGCTTCTTTTTGACGAAGTCTTGCAAATACAATACGTCTATTGTGTGTTGTATCTTCTTTTGATTTGGTTACTAAAGGTTCAACAAACTGTTTTAAAGCTTTTGCTTTTGCTACAGTAGTGTTAATTCTTTTATGTTCAATTAGGGAACAAGCCATATTGGCCAACATAGCCTTTCTATGGGCGGTTTTTCTTCCTAAGTGATTTACTTTTTTTCCGTGTCTCATGACATTTTGTTTTAATCATCATCTTGCGTCAACTCTTCTTGAGGAGCAAATTATGATGTATTAATCTTTATCCAACTTATACTTTGAAAGGTCCATACCAAAACTTAGTCCCTTCATGCTAACTAATTCTTCCAATTCGGTCAATGATTTCTTTCCGAAGTTTCTGAATTTCATTAGGTCATTTTTATTATAGGATACTAAATCTCCCAATGTATCAACCTCTGCTGCTTTTAAACAATTAAGCGCACGAACTGAAAGATCCATATCTACAAGCTTAGTCTTAAGCAACTGTCTCATATGAAGTGATTCTTCATCGTAGGTTTCGGTTTGAGCAATCTCATCTGCTTCCAACGTAATTCGCTCATCACTAAATAACATAAAGTGATGTATCAAGGTCTTAGCAGCTTCTGTCAATGCATCTTTTGGATGAATAGAGCCGTCAGTTATAATTTCGAAAACTAGTTTTTCGTAATCAGTTTTTTGCTCTACACGGTAATTTTCAATGCTATACTTCACATTTTTGATTGGAGTATAGATAGAATCTGTAAAGATCGTTCCTAGCGGTGCATTTGCCTTTTTATTCTCTTCAGCAGGTACATATCCCCTACCTTTTTCTATAGTGATCTCAAAATTAAGGTTCACTTTAGGATCCATATTGCATATTACCATCTCTGGGTTCAATACCTGGAATCCTGAAATAAACTTCTGAAAATCACCAGCAGTCAATTGCTCTGAACTCGAAATTGAAACAGTTACTGTTTCATTATCGATCTCATCAATTTGTCTTTTGAAACGAACTTGTTTCAAATTCAAAATGATCTCAGTTACATCTTCTACTACTCCCGCGATTGTTGAAAATTCGTGATCGACACCTTCCATGCGAACGGATGTGATTGCGAATCCCTCCAAAGAGGAAAGTAATACTCGTCTAAGTGCGTTACCAACAGTTAATCCGTAGCCAGGTTCCAAGGGACGAAATTCAAATTTCCCCTCGAAATCTGTAGAATTAATCATGATAACTTTGTCAGGCTTCTGAAAACTAAATACTGCCATAGTGTGACTCGTGTGTTTTTATTATTTAGAATATAATTCGACGATAAACTGCTCGTTAATGTTCTCTGGAATTTGAAGACGTTGCGGAACAGAAACAAACGTTCCTTGCTTCACAGCACCATCCCAAGTGATCCATTCGTACACATGATTTGCATTTTCCAACGAATTTTCAATGGCTTCAAGAGATTTTGATTTCTCTCTAACACCTACAACATCTCCGGCTTTTAATTGATATGACGGGATGTTTACTTTTTCACCATTTACGGTGATATGACGGTGAGACACTAATTGTCTGGCAGCACGACGACTAGGAGCAATTCCCATTCGGTATACTACGTTATCCAAACGTGACTCACACAATTGTAACAACACTTCTCCGGTAATCCCGTTTGATGCTGTTGCTTTTTTAAACATATTTCTAAACTGACGCTCAAGAATACCATAGGTATACTTTGCTTTTTGCTTTTCAGCTAACTGAATTGCATATTCAGATTTTTTACCTCTCCTACGGTTGTTTCCGTGTTGTCCTGGAGGGTAATTTCTTTTTTCGAAAGACTTGTCGTCTCCAAAAATAGCCTCTCCAAACTTTCGGGCTATTTTAGTTTTAGGACCAGTATATCTTGCCATTTCTTATTTGTTTTGATTTTGAAGGGAAAGTCTCAAATTAAGGTCATCCTTTGGCTTTCGTTTTTCCTTCAGGTTTATACTTATTAATTATACTCTTCTTCTTTTAGGAGGTCTACATCCATTATGTGGCATTGGAGTTACATCGATAATCTCCGTAACTTCAATTCCTGCATTATGAATAGTACGAATAGCAGATTCTCTACCATTTCCAGGTCCTTTAACGTATACTTTAACTTTACGCAAACCTGCTTCGTGTGCCACTTTCGAGGCGTCTTCAGAAGCTAATTGAGCAGCGTAAGGTGTGTTTTTCTTAGATCCTCTAAAACCCATTTTACCGGCAGATGACCAAGAAATTACGTCTCCGTTCTTATTGGTTAACGAAATGATAATGTTATTGAAAGAGGCCGTTACGTGTGCTTGACCTACTGATTCAACATTAACTTTACGTTTTTTTGTACTTTTTGAGCTAGACTTTGCCATATCTCTAGGTATTATTTAGTTGCTTTTTTCTTGTTAGCAACTGTTTTACGTTTTCCTTTTCTTGTTCTGGAGTTATTCTTAGTGCGTTGCCCTCTCAACGGAAGTCCTGCTCTATGACGAATACCTCTGTAACAACCAATATCCATCAAGCGCTTAATACTTAATTGGATTTCGCTACGTAACTCACCTTCGATTTTGAAAGAGCCTACAGCTTCACGAATATTCCCGATCTCTTCATCGTTCCATTCGTTCACCTTTTTGTCTTCACTAACTCCGGCTTTTTCTAAAATATCTTGTGCACGGCTTTTACCAATACCAAAGATATATGTTAACGCGATTACACCCCTTTTTTGTTTTGGGATATCTACACCTGCGATTCTTGCCATAATTTATCCTTGTCTTTGTTTGAACCTAGGGTTCTTTTTGTTAATTACATACAATCTGCCTTTTCTGCGTACTATTTTGCAGTCGGCACTTCTTTTTTTAACGGATGCTCTAACTTTCATCTGTTCTAAATTTTATTTAAGATATCGGCGCGAAATATTCGCACTTAATATCTATACGTTATGCGAGCCTTTGATAAATCATACGGGCTCATTTCTAATTTCACTTTATCTCCAGGCAACAACTTAATATAGTGCATACGCATTTTTCCCGAAATGTGAGCGGTCACGATATGACCGTTTTCCAATTCTACACGAAACATAGCATTTGATAATGCTTCTACAATGGTTCCGTCCTGTTCTATTGCGGGTTGCTTTGCCATAATTATGCTACTGCTTTTCTGTTTTTACCCGATTTCATCAAACCATCATAGTGACGGTTCAGCAAATACGAGTTAATTTGTTGCATGGTATCAATGGCCACACCTACCATAATTAGTAGTGAGGTTCCACCGTAAAACAATGCCCATCCAGATTGAATTCCCATAAGTTTCACTACAAACGCAGGGAATACTGCAACCAAGGCCAAAAAGACGGATCCTGGTAACGTAATCTGTGACATTATTTTATCCAAAAATTCAGCCGTATCACTTCCTGGTTTTATACCTGGAATAAACCCTCCGCTTCTTTTAAGGTCATCTGCCATTTTATTAGTTGGTACTGTAATTGCCGTATAGAAATACGTAAATACAATAATCAATGCAGCAAATACAATATTATACCAAAGGCCAAAAATATCTCCAAAGGCAGACTGCACAGATTGTGCAAATTCACTCTCTGAAAGACTTGCCACAGCAGATGGAACAAACATAATTGCCTGAGCAAATATGATAGGCATTACCCCAGAAGCATTAAGCTTTAATGGGATAAATTGTCTTGCTCCAAAAATATTCTTTTCGTATCCTCCACTTGCTGTACGCCTGGCATACTGTACTGGAATTTTCCGTACGGCCATGACTAGCATAATCGATGCCAGAATAATCAAGAACCAAATCACTAGTTCAATAAGGATCAATATACCACCTCCATTACCAGCTTCTAATCTTGAAGCAAAGTTTTGAATGAATGACTGTGGTAACGTAGCAATAATACCTACCATAATTAAAATGGAGATACCATTACCAATTCCTTTATCTGTAATTTTCTCTCCCAACCACATTGCGAATATACATCCGGTAACCAATATGATGGTAGAAGAAACCATGAACATAGGTGTTTTTCCAAGAATAAACGCCGCCGAAGGAACCCCCAAGGCTTCCAACCCAAACAGGTAACTTGGTGCCTGTACTAGACAAATACCAATAGTTAACCAACGTGTTATCTGGTTTATTTTCTTTCTTCCACTTTCTCCCTCTTTCTGTAATTTCTGAAGGTAAGGAACTGCGATCTGCATTAATTGAACCACGATGGAAGCAGAGATATAGGGCATAATACCCAAAGCAAATACAGAAGCATTTGCAAATGCACCTCCTGTAAAGGCGTTTAACAGCCCGCCAATTCCACCGGTATCAAATTTTCCAGCAAACTCAGCTAGTTTAGAAGCATCAATACCAGGTAATACTACCTGTGCACCAAAACGATATACTAGCATCAACCCTAGCGTTACCATGATTCGGTTTCGAAGCTCCTCTATTTTCCAAACGTTTTTTAAGGTATCAATAAATTTCATCCTTACTTCAAGATTATAGTGTTACTACTTCACCACCGGCCGCTTCAATAGCTTCTTTGGCTGAGGCAGTAAACTTATGTGCAGATACTTTCAATTTTGATTTTAACTCTCCTCTACCCAAAATCTTTACCATCTCGTTTTTACCAGCAAGTCTTAAACTTATCATGGTATCAAAATCAATTGAATCCTTTATTTTTTTATCATCTACTAACTGCTGAAGCGTATCAAGATTTACCCCTTGGTACTCTTTTCGATTAACATTAGTAAAGCCAAACTTAGGAACACGACGTTGTAAAGGCATCTGTCCTCCTTCAAATCCTACTTTCTTAGAATATCCAGAACGAGACTTAGCTCCTTTATGACCACGTGTAGCAGTACCGCCTTTTCCGGAACCTTGTCCACGGCCTACTCGTTTGCCTTTATTTTTAACCGAACCTTCTGCTGGTTTTAAGTTACTTAAATCCATTGCGTATATCTTAAACGGCTTCTACTGAAACCAGGTGATTAACTTTTTTTATCATACCAAGAATATTTGGCGTATTCTCATGCTCAACAGTTTGACCCATCTTACGAAGACCTAAAGCTTCAAGCGTTCTTTTCTGGTTTTGAGTGCGGTTAATAGCACTACGAACCTTTGTTATCTTAATTTTTGCCATCTTCTTTCGTATTTTATCCTTTATACAATTTCTCTAAAGAAATGCCTCTCTGTTTTGCCACAGCTTGTGCACTTCTCAATTGCAATAGCGCATCAAATGTTGCCTTTACAACGTTGTGTGGATTTGACGACCCTTGAGATTTAGATAATACATCATGTACTCCTACTGCTTCCAATACAGCACGTACGGCACCACCGGCAATTACCCCGGTACCGGGCGCAGCTGGTAACAATGTTACACGAGCACCACCAAATTTTCCTTTTTGTTCATGTGGAAGTGTGGCTCTGTTTAATGGAATCCGAACTAGGTTCTTTTTGGCGTCTTCAATAGCCTTAGCAATTGCGCTAGCTACATCTTTAGATTTACCTAAACCATGTCCTACGACACCACTTTCATCACCCACTACAACAATAGCTGAAAATCCAAAGGCTCTACCTCCCTTAGTTACCTTAGTAACACGTTGTACACCTACTAAACGATCTTTTAGTTCAAGACCTCCAGGTTTTACAGTTTCTACGTTTTTATAATCTTGATACATATTTCTTAAAATTTAAGACCGCCCTCGCGAGCTCCTTCAGCTAATGATTTAACTCTTCCGTGATATAGGTAACCTCCTCTATCGAAGGTTATAGCTTCCACACCTGCTTTAGTAGCTTTCTCTGCGATTGCTTTTCCTACCAGACCCGCTGCTTCTATTTTACTCATTTTAGCGGCGTCAATACCCTTATCTCTTGAAGATGCAGCAGTAATGGTGTTACCATTTACATCGTCAATAAGTTGCGCATAAATTTCTTTATTACTTCTGAAAACCGCCAAACGTGGACGTTGTGCTGTTCCTGAAACAGTTTTTCTGATTCTGAAACGGATACGGTCTCTTCTTTCGTTTTTAGATAATGCCATAACTTTATTTCTTATGCAGATTTACCTGCTTTTCTTCTTATTTGTTCTCCTACAAACTTGATACCTTTTCCTTTGTAAGGTTCTGGCTTACGGAAGGCGCGAATTTTAGCCGCTACTTGACCTACCAATTGTTTGTCATGAGAAGTTAATTTTATAATAGGATTCTTTCCTTTTTCACTAACCGTCTCTACTTTAACTTCAGGTGCGATATTGAGCACAATGTTATGAGAGAATCCAACAGCCAAATCCAATTTTTGACCTTGATTGCTTGCACGGTATCCTACTCCAACTAGCTCCAATTCTTTGGACCATCCTTTACTAACACCTTCAATCATGTTTAAGATTAAAGATCTGTACAAGCCGTGTTTTGCTTTGTGTTCTTTTGATTCAGAAGGTCGTGTTACCATAACATTTCCTTCTTCAATTTTTACGCTAACAGCAGAATAATCCTGTGTTAACTCGCCTAATTTCCCTTTTACGGTAATAACGTTGTCTTTTACATCAACTGTTACTCCTTCTGGGATCGCTACCGGGTTTTTACCTATTCTTGACATTTCTTGTCTCTTTTTAGTATACGTAACATAACACTTCACCGCCAACGTTAATTGACTGCGCTTGTTTTCCTGTCATCACACCATGTGATGTAGAAACAATTGCAATTCCTAATCCATTAAGGATACGTGGAATGTCTGAAGAACTTGCATATTTACGTAAACCGGGTTTACTAATTCTTTGAATCTTTTTTATTACCGGATCCTTGGTAATCTTGTCATACTTTAAGGCAATTTTTATAGTTCCTTGAGCACCTTTATCGTCCTCGAACTTATAACTCAAAATATATCCTTGATCAAATAAGATCGTTGTAATATCCTTTTTAAGCCTAGAAGCAGGAATTTCCACTACTCTATGTCCAGCTTTAACTGCGTTTCTAACTCTGGTTAGAAAATCTGCGATTGGATCTGTTGTCATTTTTGTTAATTTGCGGTTGTGGTTTTCGGCTCATGCCAAACCTTCAGCCCATTTATATTTTTACCAACTTGCTTTTCTAACACCAGGAATTAAACCTTTGTTAGCCATTTCACGGAATAATACACGTGAAACACCAAACTGTCTCATATACCCTTTAGGCCTTCCCGTTAATTTGCAACGGTTGTGCATGCGTATTGGAGATGCATTTTTTGGTAATTTTTGCAATGCTTCATAATCTCCAGCCTCTTTCAAAGCTTTACGTTTTTCAGCATATTTTGCTACCGTTTTAGCTCTTTTAACTTCGCGAGCCTTCATTGATTCTTTAGCCATCTCTAGTTCTTTTTAAAAGGTAACCCCAATTGAGTTAATAATGATTTTGCTTCTTGGTCTGTTTTGGCAGATGTAACGAAGGTTATGTTCATTCCTTCAATCTTTTTCACTTTATCGATATCGATTTCAGGAAAAATAATTTGCTCAATAACTCCTAAAGAGTAGTTTCCTCTTCCATCAAAACCAGTTGCCTTAATTCCATTAAAATCACGAACGCGAGGTAATGCTGATGTAATTAGTCTATCTAAAAACTCATACATGCGCTCTCCGCGTAAGGTTACTTTCGTGCCAATTGGCATTCCCTTACGAAGTTTAAACGTTGCAACATCCTTCTTAGAGATTGTTGCTATCGCTTTTTGTCCGGTGATCGTTGTAAGTTCGTCTACGGAGTACTCGATCAATTTCTTATCGGCCACAGCAGCTCCAACACCACGAGACACAACAATGCGCTCTAGCTTTGGTACCTGCATTACATTTTTGTAGCCATACTCGTCTGTAAGTGCATTTACTATTCTGCCCTTGTACTCTTCTTTAAGTCTTGGTAAATATCCCATAACTATAATACTTGATTCGATTTTTTAGCAAATCGTACTTTTTTACCATCTTCCATTCTATATCCAACTCGCGTTGCTTCGCCAGATTTTGGATCTAACAATGAAAGGTTAGAAATATGAATAGGAGCCTCTTTTTTCACAATTCCCCCTTGTGGGTTACTTGCGCTTGGTTTCTCATGTTTGGAAACCATATTAACTCCATCTACTATTGCTTTGTTTTTGTCAAGAAACACGCGCAATACTTTACCTTCGGTTCCCTTATGGTCTCCCGCAGTAACGATTACCGAATCTCCTGATTTTATTTTAAGCTTTGCCATCTTGGTTTTCGTATTAAAGCACCTCTGGTGCCAATGATACTATTTTCATAAATTGTTTATCGCGAAGTTCTCTCGCTACCGGGCCAAACACACGTGTGCCTCTCATCTCACCTTGCGGAGTCAACAATACACAAGCGTTATCGTCAAAACGAATGTAAGAACCATCCGGTCTTCTAACTTCTTTTACAGTACGTACCACAACCGCGGTAGAAACAGTACCTTTTTTAATGTTTCCATTAGGTGTAGCTTCCTTAACGGTAACTACAATTTTGTCCCCAATAGAAGCATATCTCTTCTTAGTACCACCCAACACTCTAATAGTAAGCACTTCTTTGGCTCCTGTGTTGTCTGCAACCTTTAGTCTTGATTCTTGTTGTATCATGATTACTTAGCTCTTTCAATTATTTCTACTAATCTCCAACACTTGGTTTTACTCATAGGTCTTGTTTCCATGATCTTTACAGTATCTCCTTCGTTGCAGTCGTTTTTCTCATCGTGCGCGACGTATTTCTTCGTTTTTAATACGAACTTTCCATACATCGGGTGTTTTACCTTTTTCACTTCGGCAACAACAATGGATTTTTCCATTTTGCTACTGGTAACTACACCTATACGTTCTTTTCTTAAGTTTCTTTTTTCCATCTTTCAGCTTCGTACAATTATTGCACTTCTCTTTTAGTTAGTTCTGTCGCAATTCTGGCAATTGTTCTTCTATGCCCTTTTAATTGAATTGGATTTTCCAACGGTGATATAGCGTGTGCCATTTTCAGGTCTGAATATACTTTTCTAGATTCAGTGAGTTTTTCCTGCAGCTCCACTGTTGATGCTTCGTTTATTTCTGATTGTTTCATAATGACAATTTCAAAATTAATCTTGGTAGCTTCTGGAGATCATGAATTTCGTTTTCACAGGAAGTTTCTGAGCCGCTAGGCGCAGTGCTTCTTTAGCTGTTTCCAACGATACTCCTGACACTTCAAATAAAACTCTACCAGGTTTAACAACGGCTGCCCAATATTCTACAGCTCCTTTTCCTTTACCCATACGTACTTCCAAAGGCTTTTTGGTAATTGGCTTATCTGGAAATATCATGATCCATAAAGAACCTTCTCTTTTCATATAACGGGTAGCGGCAATACGCGCAGCTTCTATTTGACGTGCTGTCAAGAAATTCGAATCTAAAGACTTAATACCAAAAGTTCCGTAGGATAACTGGTTACCACGACCTGCATTTCCCTTCATACGGCCTTTTTGTTGTTTACGGTATTTTGTTCTCTTAGGTTGTAACATTTTCTCTTATTTAAAAAATTACTTTCTACGACGATTGTTCTTATTACCACCTCGTCCAGAATTGTTCTTTCCTCCTTTTTTGGATAGTCCAACTAGAGGAGAAAGTTCTCTTTTACCATACACTTCGCCTTTCATTATCCATACTTTAATGCCCAATCTACCATAGGTAGTGTGTGCTTCTACTAAAGCATAATCAATGTCGGCTCTAAATGTTGATAAAGGGATACGACCATCTTTGTAGCCTTCTGAACGGGCCATTTCAGCACCATTCAAACGTCCGGAAATCTGAATTTTGATTCCTTCTGCATTCATTCGCATGGCAGCAGCGATAGCCATTTTTATTGCACGACGGTATGAAATTCTATTTTCAATTTGTCTTGCAACGCTTGCTGCAACCAGATGAGCATCCAATTCAGGTCTTTTGATCTCATGAATATTGATCTGGACCTCTTTTCCAGTAATTTTTTTAAGCTCTTCTTTTAGCTTGTCTACCTCCTGACCTCCTTTACCGATAATGATACCGGGGCGGGCGGTGGTGATAGTAACGGTTACAAGCTTAAGCGTACGCTCAATAATTACTCTGGACACACTAGCTTTACTCAAACGAGCGTGAACATATTTTCTAATCTTATCGTCTTCGGCTAACTTATCGCCGTAGTCATTGCCTCCGTACCAGTTGGATTCCCATCCTCTAATGATACCTAAGCGATTCCCGATTGGATTTGTTTTCTGTCCCATGTATTAATTGCTTTGTGTGTTATCGTTAGCGCCTAACACGAGTGTTACGTGGTTGGAGCGTTTTCTAATTCTATGCGCACGACCTTGCGGTGCTGGGCGAAGTCTTTTTAACATCGTTCCACTGTCAACTCGAATCTCTTTTACAAAAAGATCCGCATCTTCAATAGACGCTTCTTCATTTTTCGCTTGCCAGTTGGCAATAGCAGACAATAAAAGCTTCTCTAAACGACGAGAGGCTTCTTTTTGACTGAATCTTAAAATATTAAGCGCTCTGTCTACTTTCTCACCACGAACTAGATCTGCAACAAGGCGCATCTTTCTAGGTGACGTAGGGCAATTATTCAGCTTAGCAAAGTACATAGTCTTCTTTGCCTCCTTGATTTGTTCTGCTCTTTCTCTTTTACGAACTCCCATGGCTTATTATTTTTTTCCTTTATTTTTTGCACCAGCATGACCACGGAATGATCTTGTAGGTGAAAATTCTCCTAATTTATGTCCTACCATATTTTCAGTAACATATACTGGCACAAATTGACGCCCATTATGTACTGCAATGGTTTGTCCAACAAAATCCGGAGTAATCATAGAGGCTCTTGACCACGTTTTGATTACAGTCTTTTTATTAGACTCAACATTTTGTTGTACTTTCTTATCTAACTTATAGTGAACGTACGGTCCTTTTTTTAATGATCTTGCCATAGCTTATTTCTTTCTACGTTCTATAATATATTTATTACTCGCTTTAGTCTTAGAACGGGTTCTATATCCTTTGGCAGGAATACCGTTTCTAGAACGTGGGTGTCCTCCTGAAGATTTACCTTCACCACCACCCATTGGGTGATCAACTGGATTCATAACAACTGGTCTTGTTCTAGGTCTTCTACCTAGCCATCTTGACCTACCTGCTTTACCAGATACAAGCAACTGATGATCACTGTTAGAAACAGCACCAATAGTAGCCATACAGGTTACTAAAATCATTCGAGTTTCACCGGATGGTAATTTAACTGTAGCATATCTACCATCTCTTGCCATTAACTGAGCAAACGCTCCTGCGCTACGTGCCATAACAGCACCTTGCCCTGGACGTAACTCAATACAAGAAATAATGGTTCCTAAAGGAATACCAGACAATGGCATAGAATTACCTATTTCTGGAGCAACTTTCTCTCCTGAAACGATATTTTGACCTACTTGTAAACCGTTTTGTGCAATGATGTACCTTTTCTCTCCATCTTGATAGTTCACCAAAGCGATGAACGCGGTACGGTTAGGATCGTATTCAATTGTTGCGACCGTTGCAGGGATTCCCGCTTTGTCACGTTTAAAATCGATAATTCGATATCTCTTCTTATGACCTCCACCTAAGTAGCGCATGGTCATTTTTCCTTGACTATTTCTACCACCAGATCTTTTTTTCGGAGCTAATAAACTTTTCTCCGGCTTATCAGTTGTAATGGCGTCAAAACCATTTACAACTCTAAAACGCTGACCTGGGGTGATAGGTTTTAATTTTCTTACAGACATTTTTGTCGTTTTTTATCTAAACTTTCTTAGATGTTGTTGTAAAAATCTATTGTATCACCTTCCGCCACCTGTACAATTGCTTTTTTGTAAGCATTTGTTTTACCAGTTTGAACACCAGATTTCGTATGACGAACTCTTCGGTCTGGGCGGACATTCATTGTGCGAACTTTTTCAACAGAAACATCATAAGCAGCTTCCACCGCTTTTTTGATTTCTACCTTATTCGCCTTAGGATTCACTACAAAGCCGTATCGATTATTCAACTCGGCATCAGCTGTAGCTTTTTCTGTAATTATAGGTTTTATTAAGATATTCATCTCGTTTCTATTTACTTAAGTTTGTTTCAATTCCTTCCAAAGAACCTTCCAACAGCACGAGACTGTTCGCATTCATAATTTTGTAAGTACTTAATTGTGAGTTAGTTACAACTTCTGTGCCTTTCAAATTACGAGACGACAAATATACATTATTATTTGACTCTCCCAATACAAACAAAGATTTTTTGTCTTCAAGTCCGAGAGACTTTAAAACTGCAATAAAATCTTTGGTTTTTGGCGCATCAAAATTAAGATCTTCAAGCACTACAATTGCCTTGTCATTTGCCTTGATACTCAGGGCAGAACGACGCGCCAAACGCTTCAAGTTCTTATTCAATTTGAACGAGTAACTTCTTGGTCTTGGACCAAAAACACGACCCCCACCTTTAAAAATAGGAGACTTAATACTACCCGCACGTGCTGTTCCAGTACCTTTTTGTTTTTTGATCTTGCGTGTACTTCCTACAATTTCTGCGCGCTCTTTCGCTTTATGTGTTCCTTGCCTTTGATTGGCGAGGTATTGTTTCACATCAAGGTAAACAGCGTGATTGTTAGGCTCTATTCCGAACACATCCTTAGAAAGGTCTGCCTTTCTACCTGTGTCTTTTCCGTTTATATCTAATACAGCTACCTTCATTATTTCTGAATAGTTACGTAAGCGTTTTTGTGACCAGGAACACATCCTTTTACAACAAGTAGGTTCTTTTCAGCCACTACTTTCAACACTCTTAAGTTTTGTACTTTCACTTTCTCATTTCCCATTTGGCCAGCCATCTTCATTCCTTTAAATACTCTTGCAGGATAAGATGCTGCTCCAATAGAACCAGGCGCTCTTAGGCGGTTATGCTGACCGTGAGTAGCTTGACCTACACCAGCAAAACCATGACGTTTTACAACTCCTTGGAATCCCTTCCCTTTGGAAGTTCCAGCTACATCCACAAATTCACCTTCTTCAAAGTGCTCTACTGTGATTGTATCACCTAATTTATACTCCTCTTCGAAACCTTGGAATTCAACGACTTTACGCTTTACAGCGCTTCCTGCTTTTTTAGCGTGCCCTTGAGCAGCTTTATTGGCAGTCTTTTTGTCATCGAAACCAAGTTGAAGAGCTTCATACCCGTCGACCTCTTTGGTTCTGACTTGGGTAACAACACAGGGACCTACTTCAATTACGGTACAAGGGATATTCTTCCCTTTATCGTCAAAGATGCTGGTCATTCCTATCTTTTTTCCAATTAACCCAGACATAGTTATTAATTATTGATTTATAATTTGTTTTAATATGCTTTACTCTTACTTCTGAAGGTTTCTTTTGAAACTCTTTCAGAAAAAAACAGGGTCAAAATAAATTCAACCCTGAATGTTATTTTGTTTCCGTTTTTCCTTCGCTCGAAGCTCGGGACATGTCTCTGAAGGCTGTGCTTCAGCAAATACTTACACCTTGATCTCTACTTCAACACCACTTGGCAATTCAAGCTTCATCAAAGCATCAATTGTTTTTGAAGAAGAACTATAGATGTCCAATAGCCTCTTATATGAGCTCAATTGAAACTGTTCTCTACTCTTCTTGTTTACGTGTGGTGAACGTAGCACTGTAAATATCTTTTTATGCGTTGGTAATGGGATTGGCCCAGTTACCACAGCTCCAGTACTTTTTACGGTCTTTACGATTTTCTCAGCAGATTTGTCCACTAAATTATGATCGTACGATTTTAATTTAATTCTTATTTTTTGACTCATTGCTGAAAATTTATACGTTAATTCCTTTTGCAGCCGCTATTACTTCTTCAGAAATATTAGACGGAGTAGCTGCATAGTGTGAAAATTCCATGGTTGACGTTGCACGTCCTGAAGACAATGTTCTTAACGTTGTTACATAACCAAACATTTCAGAAAGTGGCACCTCAGCCTTCACTACTTTAGCTCCTGCACGGTCTCCCATGTCATTTACCTGACCACGACGACGATTCAAATCACCTACAATGTCACCCATGTTCTCTTCAGGTGTAATCACCTCAAGTTTCATAATAGGCTCAAGGATCACAGCTCCTGCCGCTTTCGCAGCCGCTTTAAATCCTAATTTTGCAGCCAACTCAAATGAAAGTTGGTCTGAATCCACCGCGTGAAAAGATCCATCTGTTAAGGTTACCTTCATACTATCAACCTCAAATCCGGCCAATGGTCCATTTACCATTGCCATTTTGAATCCTTTTTCAACGGAAGGGATAAATTCTCTTGGAATGTTACCACCCTTGATTTTATTTACAAATTCTAATCCTGGTTTTCCGTCTTCAGCTGGCTCTAGTGTAAATACAATATCACCAAACTTACCACGACCACCAGATTGCTTTTTATACGTCTCTCTGTGATCCGCCGCTTTTGTAATAGCTTCCTTGTACTCAACTTGTGGCTGACCTTGGTTCACCTCTACTTTGAATTCACGTCGTAGACGATCTACAATAATATCCAAGTGAAGTTCGCCCATTCCTGAAATAATAGTTTGTCCTGAAGCTTCATCAGTACGCACTTGGAATGTAGGATCTTCTTCTGCCAATTTAGACAAAGCCATTCCTAATTTATCAACATCTACTTTCGTCTTAGGCTCCACCGCGATACCAATTACCGGATCTGGGAAGTCCATAGATTCTAAAATAATTGGATGTTTTTCATGAGACATGGTATCCCCTGTCTTGATATCCTTAAATCCTACAGCCGCTCCAATATCTCCTGCTTCAATAAAATCGATAGCATTTTGCTTATTAGAGTGCATCTGATAGATACGTGAGATACGTTCCTTTTTACCTGAACGGTTGTTCAAGATATAAGAACCGGCATCCAAACGACCAGAATATGCACGGAAGAATGCCAATCGCCCTACAAAAGGATCTGTTGCAATCTTAAATGCTAAAGCCGCAAAAGGCTCTTTTACATCTGGCTTACGTAATTCTTCTTGCTCTGTATTCGGGTTTATCCCAACAATACCTTCTTTATCAACAGGAGAAGGCAAGTAACGACAAACAGCATCCAATAGGAACTGAACTCCTTTATTTTTAAAGGCAGAACCACAGATCATTGGAATAATAGACATGTCCATTACAGCAGCTCGAAGCGCAGCATGCACTTCATCCTCTGTAATAGAGTCTTCATCTTCCATATATTTTTCCAAAAGGTTTTCGTCATAAGCCGCTACCTCTTCAATTAGCTTTCCGCGTAATTCTGCAGCTTCTTCCCTTAATTCTTCTGGGATATCAATTACATCAAACGTAGCCCCTTGAGTTTCGTCATGCCAAACAATTGCACGGTTCTTCACCAAGTCTACAATACCTTTAAAGTCAATTTCGTCACCAATGTTCATAACAATTGGTACAGCATTAGACCCCAACATATCCTTAACTTGTTGGCAAACCATCATAAAGTTAGATCCTTGACGATCCATTTTATTTACAAATCCAATACGTGGCACTTTATAGTTATCAGCAAGTCTCCAGTTAGTTTCAGATTGTGGCTCTACACCATCCACTGCACTAAACAAGAATACTAGCCCATCTAGCACACGTAAAGAACGGTTAACCTCTACTGTAAAATCTACGTGACCCGGAGTGTCAATAATATTAAAATGGTATCCTTTTGTATCATCTACAGGTTGACCATTTTCTAATGGAAAGTCCCATGTACACGTAGTAGCAGCAGACGTAATTGTAATACCTCTTTCCTGCTCTTGCTCCATCCAGTCCATCGTAGCTGCACCGTCATGAACTTCACCAATTTTATGACTAACCCCCGTATAATATAGAATACGTTCGGTTGTAGTGGTTTTACCTGCATCAATATGTGCGGCAATACCTATGTTTCTAGTAAGTTTTAAATCTCTAGCCATTTCTATTAAAATCTAAAATGTGAGAATGCTTTGTTTGCTTCGGCCATTTTGTGCGTATCTGTACGCTTCTTAACGGCAGCACCTTCTTCTTTAGCAGCTGCTAATACTTCGGCAGCCAATTTTTGCGCCATAGACTTTTCATTTCTTTTTCTCGCGAAAAGGATCAACCATTTCATTGCAGTAGAAATTTTTCTGTCTGGACGTATTTGCATAGGTATTTGGAATGTAGCTCCACCTACTCTTCGACTACGAACTTCAACGTGGGGCATTACATTAGAAAGTGCATCTTTCCATAGCTCCAATCCCGTTTTTTCGTCATCTTGTTTTTTCTCTTCTACAATATCAATAGCATCATAGAATACTTTAAAAGCCACCGACTTTTTTCCGTCCCACATCAAGTTGTTCACAAAGCGTGTAACTAACTGATCGTTAAACTTAGGATCTGGTAAAAGTGGTCTTTTTTTGGCCTGTCTTTTTCTCATGTCTTCTCTTTAAAAGTTCTTTAGATTACTTTTTAGGGCGTTTTGCACCGTACTTAGATCTACGTTGTGTTCTTCCTTCAACACCAGCGGTGTCTAAAGCTCCACGAACGATATGATATCTAACTCCCGGTAAATCCTTTACCCTTCCACCTCTAACCAATACTATCGAGTGCTCCTGGAGGTTGTGTCCTTCGCCGGGGATGTACGCGTTTACTTCCTTGCCATTTGTTAACCTAACCCTTGCTACTTTTCTCATAGCTGAGTTTGGTTTCTTTGGCGTAGTAGTATATACACGTGTACACACACCTCTACGTTGAGGGCACGAATCCAAAGCAGCCGATTTACTCTTCTTGGTAATTTTGGCTCTTCCTTTTCGTACTAATTGTGAAATTGTTGGCATATAAAATATGTATTATGCTTATTTAAATATAAAATACCCCTTTTTAAGGGCTTGCAAAGGTAGAAATAAAAATGAATTATTCAAACCCTAATAAATTAATTTTGACTAGGTTTTTATTTATTTAAAATTGTAATATGAAAAAACAACTTGGAACGTTAGTTTTACAGATAAACTTATATTGTTTTTGAAACACTTTTTTTACATTTTCTTATACCTTAATATATATATAGCTTTTTCGGCTGCTATTGGAGCTCAAGAGTTACACCTTTCTGTCCAAGCAGAAAAAGATATTTCCAAACAACTACTAGACTCCTTACGTTTTGAGACTACATTCAAAGACTACCTCTCTCTTAAGAGACATGTAGACACCTTAACTTATTACCTCGAAAGGGTCGGTTATATTGAAAGCAAATTGGCTTCCCTTGAAAAAGAAAATGACAGCAGTTATCTGGCCACGCTTTTTCTAGGCAACAGATATCGCCATGTCAAAATCTATTATTCAGAAGAAGATTTTTCAGAAGACGAATTAATACGGGTTTCTTCTGAAATAAAGCAGGATCATTTTATAGTTCCCTTTGAGGCCGTCGAAATTTCACTGCAAAAACTCAACGCATTAAAAACAGAAAACGGAAACGCCTTCGCCAGATTACGTCTAAACGAAATTTCTAAGGAAGACGAACAAACATTAACAATGCATCTTATTTTGGAAGGGGGCGCGGTAAGAACTATTGATTCAATTATTGTGAGGGGGTATGAGAAGTTCCCATCTTCGTTCTTAAAATACTATGCTGGTATTAAAACCGGCACCATTTTTAATCAAAAAGAACTTGTTGAAAAAACAGAGGTGGTTAGTAGTCTCCAATTTGTAAAGTCAATAAAGCCCCCAGAAGCTCTTTTCAAAAAAGACACCACTACGGTTTACCTATATATTGAAAAAGTTAACAACAATCTTTTTGATGGCATTCTTGGTTTTGCTACAAACGAAGAAACTCAGAATATAGAGTTTAATGGTTTTCTCAACTTAGAACTTAACAACAATCTAAATTTTGGAGAGCAGTTCTTAATAAACTATAAGGCCGATGGAAACGAGCAACAAAATTTTAGGGTAAAAGCCAGCCTACCTTATTTATTTAAATCACCAATTGGCTTAGGGTTGGAATTAAAGATCTTTAAACGAGATAGTTCTTTTGTTACTACAGAACAAGAAGCTCGCATTACTTACCAACTTAATCCAACCGCAACCGCATATGTAGGTTATAAAGGATATGAATCGAGCAATTTATTAAATGAGGCTCTTGCCGGAATTGCGATAGAAGATTACAAATCGGCCTTTATTATTGCCGGGGCCTCTTATAACAAATCGCAAAACAATCCTCTTTTTCCCATCAAAAGCTATGCAGGTTTAACCGGGGAACTTGGAAATAGAGAACAAAGCAACCGTAAAGAAAGCCAGTTTCGCATTTCTGGAAAGGTTCATCATATATTTAATTTAAATGCTCGAAACTCTATTTACGTTCAAAACGAAACCAGCTTTTTCTCAAGTGACACCTATTTAACCAACGAATTATTTAGGTTTGGAGGAATAAACAGCATACGTGGCTTTAACGAGAACAGCATTGATGCTTCTTTATTCTCAGTACTCAATACCGAATATAGATATCAAATAAGCACTGGACTTTACCTACATAGCATAATAGATCTGGGCTATTTTGAAAATCAAACGATCCCTCTGAAAGAAAAACTTTACAGCTTTGGCATAGGCCTAGGGTTGCAAACCAAGGCCGGAATCTTCAAGTTTAATATTGCAAATGGGAATTCTGAAAACCAAAATTTCAATTTTTCAAACACCAAAATACACATCAGCCTTTCGACGAGATTTTAACGAAACCTAAGAATAGCTGGGCAATCTGCTTAAAAAAAAAACAAATTTTAAGTTTAAAAAGTTGTGTATTTAACTTTTTATTTGGATTTTTGGCAATGGCTAATTCAAATAAATTATAAAAATGAGAACAAAGTTTAGTGGAATTCTAACGCTATTGCTAGCGTTTGTAGTGCAACTCACGTTCGCACAAGAAAAAACAGTCTCCGGTAACGTGTCTGATAATTCAGGACTACCTCTACCCGGAGTTAACATTATCGTAAAAGGTACAAGTAATGGAACACAATCTGATTTTGATGGTAACTATACCATTCAAACCAGTGTAGGCCAGACTCTTGTATTTAGTTACGTAGGGTTCAAAACAGTTGAACAAGCTGTTGGTGCTTCTAACACAATGAATCTTCAGATGGACGAAGAGGCTGATGTGTTAACAGAAGTTATCGTAACAGCACAAGGTATTAAGAAAGAGGCGAAAGCCCTGGGATATGCCGTAAGTACTGTTGAATCTGAAGACATTGAAAATAGAACAGAGGGTGATGTTGCCCGTGTTCTGTCGGGTAAAGCATCCGGGGTTCAGATCACATCACAAAGTGGTACGTCTGGTTCTGCAACCAATGTTGTAATTCGTGGTTATAACTCTATTAACGGGAGTAACCAAGCTTTATTTGTTGTAGATGGTGTACCTTTCAGTAGTGATACGAACAATCAAGGTAACTTCCTTAACGGTAACGTTGGTTCTTCACGATTCTTAGACTTAGATCCTAACAATATTGAAAGTGTTAACGTATTAAAAGGTCTGGCGGCTGCTACTCTTTATGGAACAGCTGGTAGAAATGGTGTTATTGTAATTACTACCAAGTCTGGTGGTGGTGGTGGTAACGCTTCTGCAAAGAAGACCGAAATTACTGTTAGCCAATCTTTCTTCATTAACGAAATTGCTTCTTTACCTGACTACCAAGACAGTTATGGAAATGGTTTTGACCAATCATTTGGATGGTTCTTTAGTAACTGGGGTCCAAACTTTAGCCCTGATGGGGTTGACGGTTATTTAAATGACCCTGCAGGATTGATTGATAATAACGGTACTGTTTTACACCCTTATGCATCATCAGCTTTCTTGAATCCAAACGGTCCTAATACTGGTACCAATGAATTGGCTTTGCAATTTGCAAATCAAAGATATGCATGGCAACCTTATAATAGTGTAGAAAACTTCTTTAGATCTGGTGATGTAATCAACACATCGGTTAACATTCGAGGAAACTCTGAGGATGGTAAAGTTGCTTTCAACTTGAACTATGGTCACCTTGATGAGACTGGATTTACTCCAGGTAACGAAGTAAACAGAAACACATTGGCAGTTGGTGGGCGTGCTCAGTTAACTAACAAATTTACTGTTTCTGCAACTTTAAATTTCTCAAGAAATGATGTTAAATCTCCTCCAGTTGCTGCGAGTAGAGGTAACGGAACATTAGGTTTCTCAACATTTGCGAACGTATTCTTTACGCCTCGTAGTGTTGACTTAATGGGATTACCTTTCGAAATTCCGGAAAATGGTGGTAGTATTTACTATCGTAATGGTAACGATATCATTAACCCAAGATGGACAGTTAAAAATGCTGGAAGTACTCAGTTAACAAACCGTGTGTTTGGTACTGCATCTCTTCAGTATGACTTTAATGACAACTTGAATGTATTATATAGAGCTGGTATAGATTTCTATAATGAAAGAAACACTCAGTTCTCAAACAAAAATGGTGTAAACTTTAACCAAGCAATTAATGGTTTCTACAACACTTGGGATAACAACGTACGTATCTGGGATCACTATGCTTCTATTAGTGGTGACTATGATTTATCTGATGATTTCGGATTATCATTCACTTTAGGTGGTACGAGTAGATCAAGAAAATTCGACCGACAAGGTGTTGCTAGTTCTGGACAGATTGTATTTGGTGTATTGAGACACTTTAACTTTACAGCTCAAACTCCTATCCAGTTCACAACATTCCAAAATATTGTGGGTGTATTTGGAGAAGCTTTAATAGACTTCAGAAACTATGCTTTCTTAACTATATCCGCTCGTAATGACTGGGTTTCTAACTTACCAACAGAGAATAACAATAAATTCTACCCTAGTGTAAGTGCTTCGTTTATTCCAACTCAGGCATTCCCTGAAATTAAATCAAACGGATGGGGACTTAATTACTTGAAATTACGTGCTGGTTTAGGTCAGTCTGCTGGTTTCCCTAGTGGATTCCCAACAATTAACACTGTTGATCAGGTTACTAACCAAAATGGTGGTGCTGCCGGAGGTATTACTACTAACGCAGTAAGTAACTTCCAAGCGAATCCTGATTTGAAGCCTGAACTTATTAGTGAATTTGAAGTTGGTTTCGACTCTAGATTCTTAAACAATAGAGTTAACCTTAGTGTTTCATATTTCGATCGTAGTACTGAGGACTTAATTGTATTCCAAAACTTAGCTCCATCAACTGGATTTACTACTACTCAAGCCAACATTGGTAAGGTAGAAGGTGACGGTTGGGAAGCTGACCTTAGCGTTGATATCTTTAAGAGCAACGTAGAGGATGGATTCAACTGGAATTCAAGAGTTAACTTTACTAAGAGTGAGCAAATTGTTACTGAGCAAGCAGAAGATCAAATTATCTATGCAGGTTCTACAGCTTCTTTCCTAGGTGGTAACGCCGCTATTGTTGGTGAGCAGTTAGGTGTGATTGTAGGTGATAGAGTTCTACGTGATGCTAATGGTAACTTTGTTGTGAACAGTGCTGGTAACTATGTTACTGAGTCACAAGTAACTTTAGATGATGGAAGACAAATTACTCCAATCATTGGAAATCCAAATCCAGATTATGTAATGAACTTCATTAACAGTATATCATACAAGAACTTCAACTTAAACTTCCAAGTTAGTCATACTAGCGGAGGTGATATTGCGAGTTCAACGATAGCTGTATTATTAGGTCGTGGTTTGATTGTTGAAACTGAAGACAGAAAGAATACTTTTATTCTTCCTGGTGTTAGACAAGACAATGGGCAACCGAATGACATTCAAATTAACAACTCACAGTACTTCTTCTCTAACGTATTGTTTGGACCAAAAGAGCTTCAAGTATATGATGCTTCTGTACTAAGACTACAAGAAGTTTCTTTAAGCTATAACGTTCCTAAGAAATTCTTAGATAGAACTCCTTTCGGTTCAATTTCTCTTACGGCTAGTGGATTTAACCTGTGGTATGACGCATACAACACTCCTGATGGAGCAAACTTTGACCCTAACGTAGCTGGTGTTGGAGTTGGTAACGGTAGAGGATTTGATTATATCAACGGACCTAGTTCTAGAAGATATGGTTTAAGTGTTAAAGCATCATTCTAATAAAAAAAATTAATACACATTATGAAAACGTTTTATAAACTATTTATACTGGCTTTGATCTCTACAGGAGGGTTATTCTACTCCTGTGAGACCACTGAGTTGGAATTGCTCACGAGCCCGAATGCATTAGCAGATGATCAGGCAGATGCTGACCTATTACTAAATGCTATTCAAAGAGCATACGTAACCAATGTAACTA
>Ga0316205_10000822_pt1 | contig 46996 bp, 45 predicted proteins | sample 3monthpyrite_MG_FD_204941 | JGI IMG/M metagenome (GOLD analysis project Ga0316205, IMG submission 204941) | Microbial mat bacterial communities from mineral coupon in-situ incubated in ocean water Damariscotta River, Maine, United States -... | ecosystem: Environmental > Aquatic > Marine >...
CAACTGCACCCTGATATAGAAGTCGCGGTAAAAACAGGTGAGCAACTTGATGATTTGGAAAAAGATAGAAGGGTTGATCTCGCTATTAGGTATGGCATTTATGACGAAACTTTAGCCAACGCATCTCTGTTGGTTACAGAAAAAATATGCATGTACGCTACTCCAGGTTATATTGAAAATCTTGCTTCTGGACAATCCATAAATCTATTAGAAACTAGATGGCAATTACAAAATACAAATCTTCCTGAATTTACGTGGCATGCACTACGAAAAAACTCAGGAAGTTATAAAAATATAGAAAGCGTTAGACAATTCACTCAAGAGCATCACATTATTCAAGCTGCTCTCGCAGGTCAAGGTATTGCCTTAGTGAGCAATTTGCTTGTTAAAAATGTGCTAGAGCAAGGTTGGTTAACTCAATGTGACTATGTAGAAACAGCTCAAGAAATTGAAGGATTAAGTTACTACTTATTAGTGCCTGAGCATAATGTTCATAGTAAAAGCATTATTTCGTTTAAGGATTGGCTTCTGGAAGAGCTAAAGTAGTAGATATACCTAAGTGAATGGCTCCTAAGCCCATTCTGCAGAAGTAAGGTTAGCGCACTCATTGAGGGTCAGCTACTGGCTGATAGTTGACTCTAAATAGCTTAAGAAAAAGGTCCGCTTACCTGATGAAGTGGAAGTTAAACAAGTAATTGTGAAAGCCAGTTATAGTTAGGAGTTTCGACATTAACTATACATTAGAGGTTAATTATAAATTTGAAAGGCTTATAAATCGTAGTTTTGAGTTTTTAACTATATTTTCTAAAAGTCGCTGGATATCCGATAAAAACATTACTTCGGGCTCCTGCCCTACACCTTACAGGTTATGCTTCGCATATTGAAGATCTCTCCAGAAGATCTTCTCGGGTATGACCGTATGATGTAGATGTTATCTTTTGAAGCTTCGGGTTGATTTGGTTTTGACTTACCTCTCCTCTGGAGCTTGCCGAAAATTGTATACCAGCAGGGGCAAAATCACAGGGATGTGGTTTTGAGTCACGATAAGCCTGGACGGCTTACCGGGACGACCCGGTAACGGAGTAATTACTAACAGGTTAATATACTACTGGAAGTCTTCTTCACAATTTTCGGGAATTCTCATTAGCTTTTTAATGAGAACAAGCGACTAAAGGACGGCGTTCTTTTGCTTACTTTTCTTGCGCTGTTGCAAGAAAAGTAAGTCGCCAGCGCGGCGACTACACAGAATTCAAGTTCCAATGAAGTCAGGGGCTTGCAAATAAACTAAGGGTTGAAACCACAAAATCTACAGTTAATATTTAATGATTCAGCCGCATAAGACTTTTTGGTCTAAATAAAGTAAAAATTAAATTTTATATGAAGCCAACTTCTGCCCAAGTATCACAGCTTCATCATGTTTAATAGCATCATCAAGCGTAACCTTATCATTCATTAATAGAACAACCGTAGACCCCAGATTAAACCGTCCCATTTCAATGCCTTTTTTCAGACTAATATCAACATTTTCATAAGTAGTATGAATTATTTTGTTTTTACTAGGAGGCGTAACTGAACCAGCCCAAACCGTATCAATAGCAGACACATTGACAGCACCCACTAAAATCATAATCATTGGGCCATGATCAGTTTCAAACTTACAAACTAGTCGTTCGTTTCGAGCAAATAATCTGGGTACTGTATTAACCGTGTGGGGTGCGACGCTAAACAGACGACCAGGTACATAAACCATATCAGTCAGTTTGCCGTCTATTGGCATATGTATACGGTGATAATCCCGGGGAGACAAATAGATAGTAGCAAAACTTGCATTGGTAAAATCATTGGCAAGTTTATCAATTCCACCAACCAGTTCTAGCAAACTGTAGTCCTGTCCTTTAGCCTGGAATACGCGTCCATTTTTTATTGCCTGTGCCTGACTAACTTTTCCGTCGACTGGGCAAATCATCGTATTCTCTGTATCGTCAATTAAACGAACACTTGGTTTTAAAGCGCGAGTAAAAAAAGCATTTAGCGTCTCATAAGCGTATGGATTTTCTTCGACGGCTTCAGACATATTGACTTCGTGTAAAGACAAATAAACTTTTAATGTGAGGGTTTTTACAGGCGCCCATTTAATGCGTGCAACTTTAAACACAACTGCTGAAATTAAATGATGAGGCAAAAAATAAAAAGGTGTTGATTTTAAATAGTCAGTAATTGATGCTTTCATAATATATATCGAATGTAGTCCGTTGTTACATGCCGCCGCATTTGCCAGCAGCGCATTTCATGGCACGAGTCCTGGTTTTTTTTATGTCTACTTCAAGCTGTATGTTCTCTTTATTTGAAAGAGTAAAGTTGAGCTTAATTTTTTTACCTTGTTTGAACCATTGAGCTGGTTTAATTAACATTAAATGATAACTGCCAGGTTTTAGTATCAGTTTACCATGGGCAGGGATGCTTAGCTGTTTCTGAGGAAGCATTTTGGCGAATCCGTCAACTTCTTTAGAAAGGTGCATTTCAACTGATTTAAAGGATGGGCTGTTTATACCAACAATATCAATTTGTTCATTACTTGTATTGTTGATTTCCATATACCCCGCCATAACACTGGCACCTGGAGGGGCTTCAGGAATTCGTGAGTTTGTGAAAACCAGCGAATTAGATGCATAAGTATTGAAACTGAGCAGTAGGCCAAGAATAAGATATAATTGTTTCATTAATTTAAGTTTCTATTTAAATGACATTTAGGGCTCGTGATTATATTCGTCACAGGGTAATATTTAAAGGACATATATCAATCAACATTTGTTAACAGGCCCTTAACCATGTCTACACAAGCCCCCCCCGCAGAGTTAAAAACTATAAAAGATTATATTCGTTGGGGTGTGAGCCGGTTTAATCAGGCTGATTTGTATTATGGGCATGGCATGTCCAGTGCACTGGATGAAGTGGTTTATTTAAGTTTGTTTGCGCTGAATCTGCCTCATGACTTTCCTGAAATTTATTTTGATTGTGCATTAACGCACGAAGAAACACTGGCTATTCATAGCCTGTTGAGACGTCGTATAGATGAAAGGTTACCCGCTTCATATCTAACGGGTGAAGCCTGGTTTGCAGGTTTGCCTTTTGTGGTAAATGAAAATGTTCTGGTACCTCGATCACCCATAGCAGAGCTTATTGAAAAACGTTTTGCGCCATGGGTTGAAGCAGAATCGGTCGAAAATATACTCGATTTATGTTGCGGTAGTGGTTGTATAGGAATTGCATGTGCAACCGTTTTTGACTGGGCATATGTAGATATGGTGGATATTTCACCGCAGGCTATCGAGGTGGCAGCAGAAAATATTCAACGGCATCAACTGGATGATCGTGTGAGTGTTATTGAATCAGATCTTTTTCAAAATGTACCTCAGCGACATTACGATATTATCGTTAGTAATCCGCCCTATGTTGATGCTGAAGATATGGCAGATTTGCCTGATGAATATCTACATGAGCCTGAACTGGGGCTTGCTGCTGGTGATGATGGGCTGGATCTGGTTGTTCCAATGTTGCAGCAGGCCAGAAAATATTTAACTGATCAGGGGGTGATTATTGTTGAGGTTGGAAACTCTCAGCATGCCTTACAGGAAGCTTATCCTCATGTGCCATTTTACTGGCTCGACTTTGAGAAAGGAGGTTCTGGTATTTTCCTGTTAACAGCAGAGCAACTGGATGAGTTTGATTTTTAAAATTTAAACCGGTTTAAGTTTGAATACGGGTAATTTAAACCAGAAACTGGTTCCTTTGTCGTTATTGTTCATGGCGTCTATTTCACCCTCATGTAAATCAATGAGTTGCTTGCAAATAGACAAACCCAAACCGGTGTGCGGTTCATTATTAGTTGGTTTGTTGCTCAATTCTGCATTTTTTACAAATAACTGATCAAAGTCACTGTCTCTTAAGCCAGGGCCGGTATCTGAAACAATAACCGATACACTATCATTGCTAACTTTTGTGCTGATTGTAATCGTGTCATTAGCAGAACAAAATTTAACAGCATTATCAACCAGATTGTCGATTACCTGAGCGATCCGTGAGCGATCAACTTCAATAGTCGGTGTGTTTGGTTCTATTTTACTTACCAGGTTTATACGTTTTTCACTTGCATATGCCAGATGCCTGTTAATAGTCTCAGATATAAGTGGCTCTACCTGTACAGGGATTTTTGTTAGTCTTATCTGGCCAAAACCACCTGCCTGTGTGTTTAAAATGCATTCTACAATTGAGTTCATATAACTTGCTGATTGAGCAATTGTACTGAAGTTTCTAATCATATCCTCTTCATCAAAAGCTTGATTAGTGGCTACTTTTAAACGGGATGTGGCAGCAGCATCCTGAATAACGGCAATAGGCTTGCGTAAATCATGACTGGCAGTTGTAAGAAATTCATTATTTAAAGCTGATAGTTGTTTCAGGCTTAGTTGGGTTTGCAGGCGAGCGATTAATATTGGAAAATTAATTGGTTTGGAAACATAGTCATTTGCCCCCAGTTCTAATGCTCGTACGATGCGCTGATCTTCATCAATTGCCGTAACCATAATAATGGGTAACTCAACCATTGAGTAAGTTTGGCGTAATGTGTGTAATACCTGTAAGCCCATAATCTCAGGTAACATAATATCTAACAGGATTACGTCAGGTTTTTTTTCATTCACCATATCGAGAGCCTGTTGGCCATCAACAGCAAATCTTAAGTTGTAATTACAGGGCTGCAATCGCAGAGCCATAATTTCCCTGTTAAATTCTTCGTCTTCGACAATCAGCACGTCAGGCGTTGAAAAGTACATATTTTACATTTTATTTATTTGTTTCATTCCACTATAAAGGTTTTTACCACCAGCTGGCAAGCCGATATGTTAATATTCGATACAGGTAAATGCATAAGACTATGAGGAAATAAATTGTCAGGTAATACTTTTGGTAAATTGTTCACTGTAACCACCAGTGGAGAGTCACATGGCCCCGCCTTAATGGCTATAGTAGATGGCTGCCCTCCAGGAATAGAATTGTCTGAAGCCGATTTACAGGCTGATCTTGATCGGCGCAGACCGGGCACGTCCCGGCATACAACTCAACGTCGTGAACCGGATCAGGTGAAAATTCTTTCCGGTATTTTTGAAGGTATAACAACCGGTACACCGATTGGTTTACTGATTGAAAATGTTGACCAACGCTCAAAAGATTACGGTAATATCGCTAACACCTTCAGACCCGGGCATGCGGATTATACCTATACACAAAAATACGGATTCCGCGATTATCGTGGTGGTGGCCGTTCTTCAGCCAGAGAAACAGCAATGCGTGTAGCAGCCGGTGCAATTGCAAAAAAATACCTTAAAGACACATATAATATTTTAATCCGTGGATACCTGTCCAAGTTAGGGCCTATAGAGGCAGAGCAACATGACTGGGATCAGGTAAGTCAAAATCCCTTCTTTAGCCCGGATATTAATAAAGTAAAAGAAATGGAAGACTATATGGATGCCCTACGTAAAGAAGGCAACTCTGTAGGAGCAAGAATTTCAGTGGTTGCAGAAGGTGTGCCGCCAGGTTTAGGTGAGCCAATTTTTGACCGTTTAGATGCGGAAATATCATATTCTATGATGACCATTAATGCTGCCAAAGGTGTAGAAATTGGTGGTGGTTTCTCCTGTATAGAGGCTAAAGGTACTGAGTTTCGTGATGAAATCACACCGGATGGTTTTTTGAGTAATCATGCCGGGGGGATTTTGGGTGGCATCAGTTCAGGGCAGAATATTGTTGTACACACAGCTTTTAAACCCACAACAAGCATGCGTTTACCGGGCAGAAGTGTTGATATAAATGGTGAGCCAATGGAAGTTGTAACCCATGGACGTCACGATCCGTGCGTTGGAATTCGTGCAACGCCAATATGTGAAGCTATGCTGGCTTTAACATTGGCAGATCACATGATGAGGTTTAAAGCTCAATGTGGTGATGTTGAATGTGCGACACCTGTGATTCCGGCTGGTGATGAATAAATATTAAAGAAATAGAAAAAGAAAATGAACGCAAATGTTTATATTGTGTAATAACGGTACACAATATAAAAAATACTTTTATTAGTTTATTTTTTTATATTAATCACACATGACTACACAAATGCCTTATTGGAGACTCTCTGGTTTTTACTGGGTTTACTTCGCATCGCTTGGTATCGTCGTACCCTATTGGAGTCTTTATCTAAATTCAATAGGTTTTGATGCAAAATCTATTGGTGAATTAATGGCCATACTCATGGCCACGAAAATTGTTGCGCCTTATATATGGAGCTGGATTGCGGATCATACTGGTCATTGCATGAAGATAATCCGTATTGCCAGTATTTGTTCACTGGTTACATTTGTTGGTGTGTTTTTCAATTCCAGTTTCTGGTGGCTGGTTGTTGTGATGTTGTTATTCAGCTTTTTCTGGAATGCCACATTGCCACAGTTTGAAGCAAATACTATGAACCATTTAGGTGAGCATACGCATAAATACAGTGTGGTGCGTTTATGGGGATCTTTAGGCTTTGTTTTTTCTGTGATTATTATAGGAACTATGCTGGATGAATATGGTTACCAGTTGGTACCTATATCGGTTTTTATCATATATGTGTTAATTGTTATTTTTAGCTTCCTGGTTGATGATGCGCCTTGTACATCCAGTCATATTGAACATGGCTCAATTGTAAAAGTATTAAAGCAGCCACATGTTATTGCTCTTTTGTTAGTCTGTTTTTTAATGCAAATGAGCCATGGCCCGTATTATACTTTTTATTCTATTTACCTTAAGCAATTTGATTACAGTAGCGCCACTTTAGGTTGGTTATGGGCGTTAGGCGTAATTGCGGAAATTGTTTTATTTATGTTCATGCATAAACTAATGCCTAAATATGGTCCAAGGCAGTTAATGATTGTTGCACTGATATTAACGACTATACGCTGGTTATTAATTGGTTCTTATGTGGATAGCTTGTTAATGGTTATTTTTGCCCAGTGTTTACATGCCGCAAGTTTTGGTTTATATCATGCGGTTGCGATTGAGTTGTTTCATCAAAACTTTAGAGGCAGGTTGCAGGGGCGTGGACAGGCTTTATATTCTGCAATTAGTTTTGGCGCAGGTGGAGCAGTTGGTACATTGTTGAGTGGAGCATACTGGGATACGACTTCACCACAAATTATATTTGGTGTTGCAGCTACGGTTTCATTTGTAGCTTTTCTTATCGTATTAAAATTTACGCATCTAGAAAATAAAGCAGACACTAATCAGTCTTTAAATTCCTGATTAATGTCTAGCAAATTTATATTTTAGTGGTCGTGTCCGCAGCTCTCACCGTGTGCGTGTATGTGCCCATGGCTTAATTCTTCTTCTGTTGCGTCTCTAACATCTATAACTTCTACAGAATAATTTAAAGTTACACCGGCTAAAGGTGGATTGCCGTCAATAGTTATATCATCACCCTTGATTTCGCTAATAGTAATTAAAACCGGATGACCGTCATCGCCTTCTGCATGAAACTGCATGCCTACTTCGATTGCTTCTTCACCAAATGCGCTGCGATTTATTGTTTGAGTAATAGCTGGATTATATTCACCGTATGCATCTTTAGGTTCAAGTTTCAGTTCAAACGTATCACCACTAGTTTTGTTGTCTAGTGCTGCTTCAAGCCCCGGGATGATATTGCTGTGTCCATGCAAGTAGATAAAACTTGAATCTTTTGATTCGTCTATTAATTTGCCTTCATCGTCTTTTAGTGTGTAATTGATGGTAATGGCTTTGTCGGCGGATATATTCATTGTTTGCTCTGTTAGGTTTGAAAAGTGCTGAGATTATATCTTATATTTTGGTTTTTCTGTATCTATCCTGTAGGGATGGGTATTATTCGGTCTTGTTAAATTAATAGTGAAGATAAATAGCGCTCATCTACATACGTGCTTAAAGATATAAAATGCCAACACAAAAAGAAATTAAAGAATTTAGTGATTTTGCTCATAAAATCGCCGATGCAGTAGGAAATATACACCGAAAATACTACCGTCAGCCCGTATCTACTGAATATAAAGACGATAGTAGTCCGGTTACTCAGGTGGATAAAGAGTCTGAAACGGTAATGCGTGAAATGGTTATGAAACAGTTTCCAGATCATGGCATCCTGGGTGAGGAGTACCCTGCGCATCAGGCAGATGCGGAGTTTGTCTGGGTGATTGACCCCGTAGATGGTACTAAGTATTTTATGACCGGACACCCAACGTTTGCCCTGCTGTTAGGTCTGGCATATCAGGGTGAATTTATATTAGGTGTTATTGATCAGGCTATTTCACGTGAAAGGTGGGTAGGAGCTGATGGTGAGGGCACTTTTTTAAATGGTCAGAGAGTGATAACTCGCAAATGTGCAGCTGTTGATAAAGCTATAATTGCACGTGCTGGTTTTGAGTGGCATACAGAAGGCAGGGATCATTTTATCGATAAGGTGTGGAAAGCGACACATTGGGCGCAGTGGGGTGTGGCGCCTTATGACTATGGTTTGTTAGCAGCGGGGCATCTGGATATGGTCATTACGGCAGGGCCGCTGGTGCATGATTATGCAGCACTGGGGCCTATTATAAATAATGCGGGTGGTTTAATTACTGACTGGTTTGGCAATAAATTAACTTTGAACTCACCAAATCACGTTATTGCAGTAGGTAACCCATTGTTAATGCCTGAGTTGATTCAACTTCTTAATTTTCCGCCTGATGGTTAAATAATGATAGAATTCACGTTCTTTTAATTCATCAATCAGGTGTATAAAAAGACAAATATTAAAATGTTTAAATGAATAAATCAGGGAGATTTATGATGCAGTATAAAAAAGGGTTTATTGGCGTATTATGTGTGACACTTATAGCCGTATCAGGTTGTTCTTCAACACCAAAAGCAAGTTTCTCTCAATCCCATCTGGCTAAACTTTTCACAACTAATCCAGACAAAGCTAACTTATATATATTTAGAGGTGGTGCCGAAGGTTCATCCATAGAAATGGAGCTAAGGATTGATGGGCAATATGTGGCTACTAACCTTGGTCACACTTGTATTAAGTTAGAGGTTCCGTCAGGTAAGCATTATATTGCTACACGAGCTGATAACATAGAGCGTTTAACTCTGGCTACTTCAAAGAATAAAAACTATTTTATTTATCAGGAGGTGAAAGTAGGACAGATATCGACTACCACTAAATTAAATCTGGTTAATGAAAATATTGGTCAGAAAGGTGTAAAAAGATGCGATATGATATCGTCAGTGTCATTATCAACTGACTTAACTATGCGTTAATCTTAAACTGATTTCTTAAATTTTATTCAGGGATGAAAATGAAAAATATAATAAACATACAAGCTGTCTTTCTATCCGCCTTTCTATTTGTAAATATGGCATACGCTCAGAATATTTGTGATCCGAGTTGCTCTGCATCTATTGTATTTAATCCCGCCGGCTCTTTACACGCGGTTGAGGCAATGGAGTTTACTTTTTCTGCAGGAAGTGAATTAAATCTGGGAGCAACCGGAACTATAAATACGGCTGTACAACCGGCGAGTCTGGATTTTAGTGGGGGAGGGGTATTGTTTTTAGCTGCAGGTGATAGCATTACTTTTGGTGATAACGGTTTTTTAAGTATGGCTGCAGGTAGTAATATAAATGCCACCAGTTTTAATGTAGTTAATGGAAGTGTAACTATAAATGCCCCTTCATTCGTGACTATAACGGGTCAAATATCCGTTGATGGTGCGTTATCTATTACAGTACAGGAGTTAATACTTTTTAGTGATGTTCAGGTTAGTAATGATCTGTTTATATCCAGTGTGAATCTGGCAAACAATGTTGTTGTGAGTGGTTCAGGTAACGTCACTATAGGATCAGCAGGATCAATAAGTATAGATGGATCAATTATTTCCAGTATAGGCACAATATCAATTAACGATTTAACGCCTGAAATCAATACCTGGCAACTGGATGCGCAGCCTTTAGAGGATCTAAGTGTACTGGAAGGATTCGAAATTAATGCTCTCGATGGCACTCTATGTACCGTTTCGGGGGCCGAATGTATTGCTGTAAATGGAGATGTTTATAGGCTGGTGGATGGTGATTTGATCAAGCAGGAAGAAGGCAGTGGCGCTTTTGGTATTGAATCATTCTTCTTGTTTTTAATGTATGCATTAGTGTTTCGCCCCGAAAGATTGAAACATTTATGATTGGTGCCTCTGAAGTTCCAGCACCAGCATTTTCGCGGCATTAGATAGTGTTCGATGCTGATGACTGACTACACCGAGTAAACGCTCAAATTCAATGCCTCTGATGTTCATTATTGCTATATCAGAGGTGACCATCGATACGGGTAGAACACTCCAGCCCAGTCCAATAGAAACCATCATTTTAATGGTTTCCAGATAATTGGTTTCCATTGCGATATTCAGATTTTGGTGATTCAGGCCCAGCGCATTCTCCAGTAGTTCGCGGGTGAATGTGTTTTGTGATGGCAAAATAGCGGGTATTTTACTGAGTTGTTCTACGCTGATTTGACCTGGGCTTACTTGTGAGTGTTGCGCACTAATAACAATGTCCAGTGGATCACGCCATATAATCTGGCTTTGTAATTGCGGCCAGTTATTTTCGGGCAGTGTGGCTATGGCTAGTTCTACCTCTCCTTTAAGTACACAATTACAGGCTTCTTCTGAGTCCATAAAGCGAATATCGAGGTCAACATCCGAATAATTACGGGTAAATGCACGTAATACAGGAGGTAAGCGATGTAAGCCTATATGGTGGCTCGTTGCGATATTGAGTTTTCCATAAACTTTTTCATTTAAATTACCAATGGCGCGTTTGCTGTCTTCTAGTTCAGCTAAAATACGTAATGCGCTGGGTAACAGGGCTTTGCCCGCCTCAGTTAGCTGGACGCTTTTGCCAATACGGTCGAATAAACGAATATTAAGTTCTTTCTCTAGCGCTGATATGCGTTTGCTCACGGCAGGTTGAGTTATAAATAGCTGCTCAGCGGCTTTGGAGAACGAATTTCTCTCACTAACTGAGATAAATGCAGACAGATTTTGAATTTCCATAACGTGATTATTTTTTATTATTCCTCTTAGGAATAGTTTATATGAAAAAGATGAATTTGTTTTATATTTTATCTGGCGTAGAATTTAGATATTAAAAAATTAGATACGATTAACATCCAAAAGACACTATAGCGGGAGTTTAGAGAAGAATGGCCGGCAAGACATTATACGATAAATTATTTGATTCCCATGTTGTGCGAAAGGAAAAAGACGGTACAGCCCTGCTTTATATTGATCGTCATCTGGTACATGAAGTGACATCACCTCAGGCATTTGAAGGTTTGCGTTTGGAGAACCGTAAACCATGGCGTACGGATACAGCATTGGCGGTACCTGATCACAATGTGCCGACAGACCCATCTGAAAGGGCCGCAGGTATTACGGATGCAGTTGCAAAAATACAGGTTGAGACATTAGAAAAAAACACTAAAGAATTCGGTATTACTCAGTTTGCAATGAATGATATTCGCCAGGGTATTGTGCATGTAATTGGCCCTGAGCAAGGTGCAACATTACCCGGTATGACTTTGGTTTGCGGTGATTCTCATACAGCAACTCATGGTGCTTTTGGTTCTATGGCATTTGGCATTGGTACATCTGAAGTTGAGCACGTATTAGCTACGCAGTGTTTATTGCAGAAAAAAATGCAAAATATGCGTATTAATGTAGAAGGTGAGCTAGGTGCGGGTGTGACGGCTAAGGACATTGTTCTTGCGGTTATAGGCGAGATAGGTACTGCTGGTGGTACCGGTTATGCTATTGAGTTTGCAGGTTCTGCTATTCGAGATCTATCAATGGATGGTCGCATGACAATTTGTAATATGGCGATTGAAGCGGGTGCGCGAGTTGGAATAGTGGCGGTTGATCAGACCACGATTGATTATGTAGAGGGGCGGCCTTACTCACCTAAAGGCGACAACTGGGATAAAGCGGTAGCGGCCTGGTTTGATTTACACAGTGATGATGATGCGGTATTTGATCATGAGCTTACTTTAAAAGCGGAATCAATATCTCCGCAAGTGACCTGGGGTACATCCCCAGAAATGGTTGTGCCCATAGAAGTGGAGGTTCCTGATCCTGCGAGTGAAACGGATGCTGTGAAATCTGATGGAATGCAAAAGGCATTGGACTATATGGGGTTAGAAGCAGGTACGCCTGTTAACGAAATAAATATTGATAAGGTCTTTATTGGCTCCTGCACTAATTCACGGTTAGAAGATTTACAGGAAGCAGCTGATGTTATTAAAGGTCGCAAAGTAGCCGCTAATGTAAAACTGGCTATGATCGTACCGGGGTCAGGGCTAATTAAACAACAGGCAGAAAAAGCCGGTTTAGATAAGTTATTTATAAATGCAGGTTTTGAATGGCGTGAGCCTGGCTGCTCCATGTGTCTAGCTATGAATGCTGACAAGCTGGAGCCAGGTGAGCGTTGTGCGTCAACTTCAAACCGAAATTTTGAAGGCCGCCAGGGACAGGGTGGTCGTACTCATCTAGTAAGCCCTGCAATGGCAGCAGCAGCGGCTATTGCTGGGCATTTTGTTGATGTTAGAGATTTTTAAAGGTGAAGTCATGAAAAAAATATTTGTTTTAATGGTTTTACTTTCTCTGTTTTCTCTAACGGGGTGCCTAAAAGATGCAGCGAAAAGCGTAGGTGATATTGGTAATAGTGGTGTTGAAACTATTGATAACACAATCAATAGAGACAAAACAAAATAGACGGGTAAATAATGGAAAAGTTTATAGTAGTAACGGGCATAGTTGCACCCATGGATCGACCTAATGTTGATACAGATGCAATTATTCCTAAGCAATATCTGAAATCAATCAAACGATCTGGTTTTGGTCCAAATGCTTTTGATGACTGGCGTTATCTTGATCCCGGTGCGCCGGATATTGATAATTCAAGTAGGCGAATTAATCCTGATTTTGTATTAAATCAGTCGCCATACGATCAGGCTAGTATTTTAATTGCCAGAGAAAATTTTGGCTGTGGTTCTTCTCGCGAGCATGCGGTATGGGCATTAGATGATTTTGGTTTTCGTGCTGTAATTGCGCCTAGTTTTGCGGATATTTTTTTCAATAACAGTTTTAAAAATGGCATGTTACCGATCGTTTTAGATGCTGAAATTGTTAACGAAATATTTGAAAAAGTGGCAACTAAATCAGGTTATGAAGTTACAGTTGATTTAACTCATCAAAAAGTAGTGACAGAAGATGGCGACGAGTATCCATTTGAAGTTGATGCATTTAGAAAACATTGTTTGTTGAATGGTTTAGACGACATTAGTTTAACGTTACAACATGCTGATGAAATAAGTGCTTACGAAGAAAAAACAAAACAATCAGCTCCCTGGTTGTTCTAAATTATAGATGCAGAGGTGCGGAGGCACAGAGTTAAGATCTTTTGACAATTATATGAGACAGAGTCATCTCCGAATGCTTTTGTCGGAGATCCAGTGGCCTTGATTAAATAAAAGTCACTGGATTCCCGACAAAAGCATTCGGGAATGACAAGACTTTTTACTTGTTACTTAATTTTAACTCTCTGTGTCTCCGCGCCTCTGCGTCAAAAAAGGTAATAAATTATGACACAAAAAATTGCAATTTTACCCGGTGACGGTATTGGTAAAGAAATTGTCGCTGAAGCCGTTAAAGTTATCGAGTTTTTAAAAGCAGATGGCGCGTTAGATGTAGAGCTTAATGAAGCACCGGTGGGTGGTGCGGGTTATGATGCCGATGGCGAGCCGTTGCCAGCTGCAACATTAGAGCTTTGTAAAAACTCTGATGCGATTTTATTAGGTGCGGTTGGTGGGCCTCAGTATGAGTCGTTACCGCGTGAAAAACGTCCTGAAAAAGGGCTTTTAGGTTTGCGTTCGGAACTGGAATTGTTTTCCAATTTACGTCCAGCTATCTTGTATCCTCAATTAGCTGATGCTTCTTCGCTTAAAGCGGAAATCGTATCTGGTTTAGATATTATGATTGTGCGTGAGTTAACCGGAGGTATTTATTTTGGTCAACCACGTGAAATCACTGAAAAAGATGGTGAGCGTTACGCTTATAACACAGCTGGTTATAAAGAAAGCGAAATAGAGCGCATTGGTCGTTCAGCTTTTGAGATTGCCATGAAACGTGACAAGCGCGTGTGCTCAGTTGATAAAGCGAATGTTTTAGAAGTGTCTGAATTATGGCGCGAAGTGATGGAGGAGGTTGCTAAGGATTACCCGGAAGTTGAGTTGTCACATATGTATGTTGATAACGCGGCAATGCAATTAGTGAAATGGCCAAAACAATTTGATGTCATGGTAACCAGTAATTTATTTGGTGATGTTTTATCTGATTGTGCGGCTATGTTAACCGGTTCGATTGGTATGTTACCTTCGGCGTCTTTAGATGCAAATGGTCGTGGTATGTATGAACCGATTCATGGCTCAGCGCCAGATATTGCAGGTCAAGGTATTGCAAATCCATTGGCCACAATTTTATCTATTTCTATGATGTTGCGTTACAGTTTAAACAATGAAGCTGTTGCGCAGCGTATTGATGATGCGGTGGGCAAAGTTTTAGATCAGGGTTTACGCACGCCGGACATTATGTCCGATGGTTGTACTGAAGTGGGCACGGCTGCCATGGGTGACGCTGTAGTTGAAGCGCTTAAAGTATAAGTAAGTTTTTAAAAAATTAGCCACGCAGGCACAGAGTACGCAGAGTTGTTTTTGTTATTTCTGCATAAGCAGAAATCCAGTAACAGTAGGTAAAGTATTTACTTGAAAGTTACCAGGGCTCCAGTCTTCGAAGGAGCGACATGATTCTCCTTCTCGGTGCGCTCTGTGTCTCTGTGGCAAAAATAAGGAAAAAATTATGAGCAAAACATACGATGTAGCAGTAGTAGGTGCCACCGGTGCAGTGGGTGAAACTATGTTATCAATTCTGGCAGAAAGAAAGTTTCCCGTAGGCAAGGTTTATGCGTTGGCTTCAGAGCGTTCAGCGGGTAAAAAAGTTGAATTCGGTGACACCAGGTTAACCGTAGAAAATCTGGCTGATTTTGATTTTTCCAAAGTACAAATTGGTCTCTTTTCTGCAGGTGGATCTATATCAGCTGAATTTGCACCGAAAGCGGCGGCTGCTGGTTGTGTTGTTATTGATAATACATCAGAATTTCGTTATGTAGATGATATTCCATTGGTTGTACCCGAAGTTAATCCACATGCTATTGCTAATTATAAAACGAAAGGCATTATTGCCAATCCTAACTGCTCGACTATTCAAATGCTGGTGGCGTTAAAGCCAATACAGGATGCAGTCGGTATTGCCAGAATTAATGTCTGCACCTACCAGGCTGTATCAGGTACAGGTAAAAATGCTATTGAAGAATTAGCCGGGCAAACAGCACGCTTATTAAACGGAAAGCCAGTTGAATGTAATGTTTACCCGAAGCAGATAGCTTTTAATGTTTTGCCACAAATTGATGTATTTCAGGAAAACGGCTACACCAAAGAAGAAATGAAGATGGTGTGGGAAACTAATAAAATAATGGAAGATGACACAATCAAGGTAAACCCTACTGCGGTACGTGTCCCTGTATTTTATGGACATTCAGAAGCCATACATATCGAAACACGTAAAAAGATAAGTGCTAAACAGTGTCGTGAGCTTCTGGAAAAGGCGCCTGGTGTTGAAGTTATCGATGAGCACAAAGATGGTGGTTACCCAACGGCAGTGACAGAAGGTGCTACAAATAACCCGACTTATGTAGGAAGAATTCGTGAGGATATTTCCCATGAAATGGGTATAGATATGTGGGTAGTCTCGGATAATGTGAGAAAAGGCGCTGCATTAAATAGCGTACAAATTGCAGAAATTTTGATAAAAGACTATTTATAATCTATAGTTACGTCTACATGCTAAAGTTTTTTCTTAGCTTTTAACTGGAAATAGGTGTATCTTTGGCCTAAATTCAGAATAACGAACAATAAATGAAATAGATGTAATTGCTCAGGTTGCCATAAAAGGGCTTCAGATCAAGGCGAAAAATGGAGGCTTACGCTGTTAAGTTTTCATTTTTTAGCCAGGGTTATAGTGGTCTATATAGATGCGCTGAGTAGTTGCAGGAAATATTCATAGGATCGAGTGAGGGGACTACCTGTGCGCAAATTAACGCTGAGCCTTGCCGTGATGGCTGCATTGCTGCCAGTTCGCGGATATCCATTAGGGTTAGGTGATTTAGAGCTGAGTTCAGCATTAAATCAAGAGCTAAATGCAGAAATAGAAGTGTTATCAACTACTTCTGAAGATGCTGAGCAGATTATTGTAAAGCTGGCTGATCGAGATGCTTTTAGTCGTGCGGGCCTTGATCGCCCTCACCTGTTACAGCAGCTCAAGTTTAAAATGATCGATAAAAACGGCGTGCCTTATGTAAAGGTTTTTACAAAGACGCCTATTCGTGAACCATTTTTAAGCTTTCTATTAGAGATTGACTGGCCACAGGGGCATTTGTTACGAGAATATACATTATTACTCGATCCCCCCGTATACAATACCCGTGGTTTATCAAACACCTCACCTGCATCTACGGATGTAAATAGCCCTTTTAATGAACCGGCTGATGCCCAGGCGCAAACTCAGCCGGTGTTTTCTGAACAACAAAGTGCCGCATCTGTTCAAAGTAGTGCGCAGGCAGCTTCTGGTGTGCAAACAGGTGTTATTTCATCCGATACAGGGCGAAGTGTTAATTACCAATATCAATCACTCCCTGCAGCAACATCTTCTTCAGATCAATATAGAGTCCAGCAAAACGATACCTTGTGGAGCATGGCGAATCGCATGCGTCCAGATAGCTCGGTTAGTGTAGAGCAAATGATGTTGGCACTTGTGCGTAAAAATCCAGAAGCGTTTATTCATGAGAATATAAATGGTGTAAAGCGTGGTTACATACTACGAATTCCAGGCCGTGATGAAGCGACACAAATAGATAGACAGCAGGCGGTTGCTCAGGCGCGTGAACATGCAGCGCTATGGCGTGAATATAGTCAGGGCGCGTCAAGTGCTTCTCCCGCGTCTTCAATGGAAGCGGATGCTTTTACCGGTGAAGCCGCAGCAGATCAGCCGCGTGATGCGGATGGTCACTTGTCTATTGTTGGTGCAAGTGAGAGTGGCAGTGAACAAGCCGGTTCTAACCAGGATCCTGATGCGCAATTAAGTCGTTTAAAGCAAGATCTGGACATGGCTAGAGAGCAGCTTGAATCAGAAAAACTTGAAAAAGAAGATTTGCGTTCACGTTTGGCAGAACTAGAGCAACGTGTGCAGCGTGTTATCGAAATGGACGACGGTGAGCTGGCTAAATTGCAGCAGGATTTACAGTCTAGTCAACAAGCTGTTGAAGCAACAGGAGTTCCAGCTGAAGAAGCTCCTGTGGAAGATATTGCTACAGAAGAAATGCCAGCTGAAGAAATGCTAGAAACAATGCCTGAAGAGTCATCAGAAGACATAGCTGCTGATGAGATGGTAGATGAAGGTATAACAGATGAATCAGCAGAAGCACCAACAGAAGAAGCTCTTTTTGTCGATGAAGCAACGGATGAAACTGTAACAGACGAGACAGCAGAAATTGAATCACAGGCTCAAGCGATTGAACCAGTAGATGCGATTGAAACGCCAGCATTTGCACAGCAAAAGCCTAAAAATTTCCTTGATAACTTGATGGAAGATCCCAAGTTATTGGGCATGATCGGTGGTGGTCTGGCGTTTGTTTTCTTGTTAATCGCATTATTATTAAAACGTATTCGTGGTAGTAAAGCGGAAGAGGAAGATCAGTGGGCATCAGCAATGGATGCGCCATCAGATTTGTCTAATCTTGATGATGATTTAGATGGGGGCATGGATGAGGCAACAGTTAAAACTGAAGCCGTTGATATGAATTCTACAGCTGAGATGCTTGCAGAGCCGGTTGATGAAGATCTGGGGCTTGGTGATACTCAAATCGAAGCGCCAGGTGCTGGTGATGACCTTGAAGATACGGTATTTAATTTAGAAGGTGAAGAGCCTGAGTCTGAGGAAGTTGAAAGTGATGATGTTATTGCGGAGGCAGATGTATATCTGGCTTACGGTATATATCAGCAGGCGGAAGAGTTATTAAATACCGCGATAGATGAAAACCCAGAGCGTGATGATTACCGCATGAAATTGCTGGAAACTCATTATGCCTCCAAAAACTCATCAGGATTTGAGCAGTTAGCTGAAGATGTAAAAGCTCGTAAAGGCGATGATAAATCCTATTGGGATCGTGTTATCGCAATGGGTATGGAGCTTTGCCCGGAAAATTCACTGTTCTCTGGTTCTGATGTGATTATGAGTGACTTCGATGCTGAAGCACTGTTGCCTGATAAACCAAAAACAACTGATCTTGAGTTAGATGCAGGTGATGAGACATCAACAGATTTCGATCTAGGGCTGGATGATTCAGAACTAGAAGGTCTTGATGATGATTCAGAAAAAACTCAGGTTCTTTCAGCGCCACCTGATCCTGATGCTATGGGATCAGGGGCAGATGAATTAGACCTGGCAGGTGACCTTGAAGGTATCGCAAATGAAATTGAGGAGCTGGATGATGGGCACTCAATGGATGATGACACCAGTTCAGAATTAGAGTTTGATCTGGGTGAGCTTGATGATATGGATGAGCCTTCAGAACTTGAAGACTCAACTGAAGATTCTGCTGAATCATCTGAAATGGATATTGATGATGACTTCTCGCTTGATTTTGATGCATCGGATTTAGGGTTTGAAGAATCTGAGTCAGACGAAGCCGATGAGATTAGCCTGGATGCTGATCTGGACCTCGGGGAAGATATCGATTTAGGTGATGGTCTTGATGAGGCTACCGAAGTTGCACTGGATGACGACATAGGTGAGATTGAAATTGATGGTGAAGAATTAGATCTAGGTGATATGGACCTTGGTGATTCAGACCTGAATGATACGGATCTGGGCGATATGAGCTTAGATGATACTGCCACCACTACTGATATGGATATTTCAGACGATGATGGTGAGTTCGATATTTCTGAATTATCAGAAGATGTTGACGAAGTAAGTACAAAACTTGATCTGGCAAAAGCGTATATTGATATGGGTGATAATGACGGTGCTCGCAGTATACTCGAAGAAGTGAAGTCTGAAGGTAATGACGAACAACAACAGCAGGCTGAAGAGTTACTTCAACAGGCTAGTTAGTTGGTTATTGGTTAAGAGAAATAAAACGGCATCGGTTTTTCCGATGCCGTTTTTTTATGTACAGGATGTGCATTGCTGTGGAATATATCCCTCGGGGAAGGACCGCGCTTTTTGCGTTCTGTCCCCTGATTGATACCACCAGGAGTTTTACGGAGTCGGTTCACGACACTATCAGCTCATAGTGGTTTGGGTTAAGGGGACAGAGCGGGAAAGATGCCCCTCCCCGAGGGGGATGAGCCTGAACAGGGTAAAACTTTAACAGTTTACCAATCTGAAAAACCTTCGTTTAAGTGTAAAACCAGACATCAGGAAATTAACACATGAAATTCGCACTAGGCATAGAGTATAACGGAAGTAATTTTTCCGGCTGGCAAATGCAAAAGCACGGTACTCGTACGGTTCAGGAATGTGTGGAAAAAGCATTGTCTAGTGTTGCAAATCAACCTGTTCAAGTCGTTTGCGCCGGTCGTACCGATACCGGTGTACATGCTACCGGTCAGGTTGTGCATTTTGAGTGTGATTCCCCGCGTCAGGAAAAAGCCTGGGTAATGGGCGTGAATACCCAGTTACCAGATGATGTTTCTTCAATCTGGGCTAAACCCGTTGCCGAAGATTTTAGTGCGCGTTTTAGCGCTACAGCGAGACAATATCGTTATATCATCTTGAATCGTCTGGCGCGTCCCGCTATTTTAAATAAAAAAGTTACCTGGAAACACGGTGCTTTTAATGTAGAGGCAATGCATCTGGCTGCACAGGCTTTGTTGGGTGAGCAGGACTTTACATCATTTCGTTCATCTGCCTGTCAGGCTGAGCACGCCATGCGTAATGTTCACTGGGTAAGCGTCAGCCGCGAAGGTGATTATATTTATATTGATATCGAAGCGAATGCCTTTTTACACCATATGGTGAGAAATATTGTCGGTTCATTAATTATGATTGGTCAGGAAGTAAAACCGGTTTCATGGATGGCGGATTTAATGTGTTGTAAAGATCGTAATCAGGCAGGCCCTACGGCTCCTGCAGATGGTCTTTATCTGGTGAATGTAACTTACCCTGAAGAAACAGGAATCAATAACAAGATCTACTTACCAATTTTCACCTGAAAAGCTATGAAATATTCGGGCTAGCGGTGATTTTCTGTTAAAATGCCCGTTTTTCCAGACTCAATACAGGTTTGTTAGGTTTTGAACCCGAGAACTCGCGTAAAAATTTGTGGTATTACCCGACTAGAAGATGGTGTAGAGGCGGCTCGACTGGGTGTTGATGCGCTAGGTTTTGTTTTTTATGCAAAAAGTCCGCGAAATATAGATACTAAAACAGCCCAGAATATATGCCGGCAACTTCCCGGATTTGTAACAACCACAGCTTTATTTTTAAACCCCGATGAAAGTTTAGTCAGAAAGGTTCTCTCTGAAGTAAATATTGATTGTCTGCAGTTTCATGGTACCGAGTCAGTTAAATTTTGCGAGTCTTTTGGAAAACCCTATATAAAAGCTCTGGGCGTTGAAGGTGTAGATGATATCGTTGCTTTATTTGAGCGATATGAAAGCGCACGAAGTGTATTGTTAGATAGTCATGCGACAGGGGATTCTGGTGGTACGGGGCAAACATTTGACTGGTTATCTATTCCAGAAAAACTACGCCAGAAAATTATCCTGGCGGGAGGCTTGAAGCCGGATAATGTAGCAGATGCGATACAACTGGTTAGACCTTATGCAGTCGATTTAAGCTCCGGTGTTGAATCAGCGCCGGGCATAAAAGACAATAATTTAATGGCACGTTTAATGAGTGAAGTTAAACGTGCCGATTGCGATTAACAGTGATAAGCGAAAATGAAAGAAGATACTTGTAACGATTATTATTCCATGCCTGATGAGCGTGGACACTTTGGTGTTTATGGCGGTAAATTTGTTGCTGAAACTTTAATGGAGCCGATAGAAGAGTTGCGACAGGCTTACGAAAAAGTAAAAAACGATAAAGATTTCCAGGCAGCATTTGATAAAGATCTGGCAGATTATGTTGGCCGGCCAAGTCCCTTGTACCATGCTGAGCGTTGGTCAAACGAGCTGGGAGGCGCGCAGATTTATTTGAAGCGTGAAGATTTAAATCACACCGGCGCACATAAAATAAATAACACCATAGGTCAGGGTTTATTGGCCAAATACATGGGTAAAAAACGCATAATTGCGGAAACTGGTGCGGGTCAGCATGGTGTTGCGTCTGCAACGGTTGCAGCTCGCTTTGGAATGGAATGTGTTGTTTATATGGGTGAAGAAGACGTTAAACGTCAGGCGCCCAATGTATATCGAATGAAGTTACTGGGTGCGAAAGTTGTACCTGTAACGTCAGGTTCAAGAACCCTTAAAGATGCTCTTAATGAAGCTATGCGAGACTGGGTGACTAATATAGATGATACATTTTATATTATAGGTACCGTTGCAGGGCCTCACCCTTATCCAGCTATGGTTCGTGATTTTCAAACTATAATTGGCCGTGAAGCAAAACGTCAGATTCTTGCACAGGCAGGTCGCCTGCCTGATGCATTAGTTGCCTGTGTAGGTGGTGGATCAAACGCAATTGGTTTATTTCATCCATTTCTGGGTGATGAAGATGTAAAATTATATGGTGTTGAAGGCGGCGGTGATGGTATCGATACGCCTAATCATGCAGCGCCATTATGTGCCGGTAGCCCCGGTGTATTACATGGAAACCGAACTTACTTAATGGAAGATAGTAATGGCCAGATTATAGAAACACACTGTGTTTCTGCGGGCCTTGATTATCCCGGTGTTGGGCCAGAACATGCCTGGTTAAAAGATTGTGGCCGTGCAGATTATGTCGCGATTACAGATAAAGAAGCCCTGGGGGCCTTTCACGAGCTTACACTTACAGAAGGTATCATTCCTGCGCTAGAATCAAGTCATGCATTAGCTTATGGTGCGAAGCTGGCGAAGACGATGGATAAAGATAAAATTATTATTATCAATCTTTCAGGACGTGGCGATAAAGATATTAACACTATCGCAGAGATAGAAGGAATTGAGTTGTGAGTCAATGTATAACCACTAAAATTGAGAGCGTAGAGCTGTGAGTCGTTTACAAGCAAGCTTTGAAGCTTTAAAAGCAGTTAATAAAACTGCACTTATTCCTTTTATTACAGCGGGTGACCCACATCCCTCGGTTACTGTGAATTTAATGCACGATATGGTGCAGGCCGGTGCTAGTGTTTTAGAACTGGGTATCCCGTTCTCAGATCCAATGGCAGAGGGGCCTGTTATCCAGTTGGCCTGTGAGCGTGCATTAAAACATAATGTGAGTCTTGCTGATGTGCTGGAAATGGTTAAAGAATTTCGCAGCAAAGACACCAATACACCGATTGTTTTAATGGGTTACACCAATCCTGTTGAAGTAATGGGTTATGAAAAATTTGCAACAACAGCTGCAAGTGCAGGTGTTGATGGATTAATACTAGTTGATTTACCTCCTGAAGAAGGAGCGGAACTAATTAGTGCGTTGAAAGTTAATAAAATAGATATGATCTTTTTATTGGCACCTACGAGTACTGACGAACGTATACAGCTTATATGTGATCAGGCGAGTGGTTTTGTTTATTATGTATCATTAAAAGGTGTTACGGGTTCTGCTAATCTGGATGTGGAATCGGTGGTTAGTAAAGTAAATCAAATTCGCAGCCATACATCGATACCCGTTGGTGTTGGTTTTGGTATTCGCGATGCAGAGTCTGCTGCTCAGGTAGCGGCTGTTGCCGATGCCGTAGTGGTAGGTAGTGCAATTGTTAATCGGGTTGCAGAAAATGCAGATAACCCGGATGAAATTTCTAAGCAGGTTTGCGCGTTACTGTCATCAATGCGTGAAGCAATGGATAAATAATTAACTGTAGGTACTGTTAAATGTAAATGGAATTACTATTGCTGCGATGATGGATGTTATGAGCGGTGCGGCTGTATAAATTCGCCTTTAGGCGAAACTACAATTGTAAGGGTAAGACAATGAACTGGTTTGAAAAATTAATGCCATCACGCATTCGCACTGAAGCGAGTGATGCTGATAAAAAAGGTTCTGTACCTGAAGGCCTGTGGACAAAATGTAATTCGTGTAACGCGGTGTTATATCGTGCAGAGTTAGAGCGTAATCACGATGTATGTCCTAAGTGTCATCATCACATGCGAATGAATGCTCGTAGACGTCTTGAAAACTTCCTTGATGAAGAACCAAGGGAAGAGATAGCCGCGAATATTAAACCGGTTGATATTTTAAAGTTTAAAGATAGTAAAAAATATAAAGACCGTATTGTCAGTGCTCAAAAAGTGACAAATGAAAATGATGTTTTAATTGTAATTAAAGGTCAGGTGAAAAATATCCCTTTAGTGGCTGCTGCATTTGAATTTAAATTTATGGGTGGCTCTATGGGGTCAGTTGTTGGTGAAAAATTCGTTAGAGCCGCAAATATTTGTCTTGAAAATGAAATACCCCTGGTTTGCTTTTCAGCATCGGGTGGGGCCCGTATGCAGGAGTCTTTGTTTTCTTTGATGCAAATGTCTAAAACATCTGCCGTGTTACAGAAGATGGCTCAACGTGGGGTACCTTTTATTTCTGTTATGACTGACCCTACTATGGGTGGTGTATCAGCTAGTTTAGCCATGTTGGGTGATTTAAATATTGGTGAGCCAAATGCATTAATTGGCTTTGCTGGGCCACGCGTTATTGAACAAACCGTGCGTGAAACATTACCGGAAGGTTTTCAGCGTAGCGAATTTTTATTAGAGCATGGGGCAATTGATATGATTATTGATCGTCGTGATATGCGAGATAAAATTGCTAGCCTGTTAAGTATGATGCAGAACAAACCTGCGGCCTGAACTATCTGCCGCAGAGACATAGAGATCGCAGAGTAAACATGAATAAAAAAACTCCGAGTCCTCTGTGTCTCTGTGGCGAGAAGAATGCGTTATAAAAATCTTCAGGACTGGTTAAACTGGCAAGAAACTCTCAATCCGAAAGACATCGATCTAGGTCTTGATCGTGTTTCTCAGGTATTTAAAAGCTTAAACTTTTCAGCCGACTTTTTCTGTCCGGTTATTACTGTCGCAGGAACCAATGGAAAAGGCTCCACAGTTGCATTTATTGAATCTATTTTGAAGCACTCTAATGCGTCTGTTGGCAGTTATACCTCTCCCCACCTGTTTAAATATAATGAACGAATTAAAATAAACCAGCAGCCGGTCTCCGATGATGTTCTGTGTGAAGCGTTTGATGTAATTGATCAGGCAAGAGGTGATATCCCCCTTACTTATTTTGAGTTTGGTACGCTTGCTGCATTAGTGGTTTTTAAAAAATTTCAGATAGATGTCGCTGTGCTTGAGGTTGGGTTAGGTGGTCGTTTAGATGCAGTAAATGTAATTGATGCAAATGTGTCGGTTATAACCAGTATTGCAATCGACCATGTTGACTGGTTAGGTGATGATATCGAAGTTATTGCCAGAGAGAAGTCTGGTATTATGCGGGCGGGTAAACCTGCCGTGGTGAGTATATTTAAAGCACCAGAGTCATTACTAAATTATGCCGAAGAACATAAGGTCAAACTGGTCACTTTAGGCAAAGATTATTTGTACCAGGGATTAACCAGTAACAGCTGGCAATTGAAAGCTGCAGATCTTCATTTATCTGATTTACCTGTACCTGCTTTAAAAGGAGGATTTCAGTTACAGAATGCTTCAGCGGCGATAGTGGCAATCTCCTTGCTTGGGCTTAAGCAAAAGCTAGACAGTGAAATTGTTAGCAAAGGCCTGCAGGAGGTTAGCCTGGTTGGGCGGTATCAGCAAATCTGTAAAAGCCCCGAGGTTATCGTTGATGTGGCCCATAATGAGCAATCTGCCATAATGTTAAATAAAACATTAGGTGAAAATCCGGTTAAGGGTAAAACGATTGCTGTGGTTGCTATGCTTGCAGATAAGGCTGTGGATAAAGTGTTGGAGGCAGTTCAGTCAGATATAGATCACTGGGTAAGTGCTGGACTTTCAACAAGTCGTGGGATGTCATCAAAAAACTTGGCACAGGCGGTGCGTGGCATGCATACAGATGTTAAACTCTCTGTTTGTGAAAACGTGACTGAAGCGTGCATAAAAGCTCGAACTTTAGCGTCCGAAGGGGATCGTATTATTGTATTTGGTTCCTTTTATACGGTTTCTGAAGCCACGGCTTATTTTAACAGCGGCAATAACAATTAAATTCTGGAACAGGGTTGGATAGAAAACTACGTAAACGTATTATCGGAGCTATTGTTTTAGCGGCTTTTCTGGTTATTTTAGTGCCCGAGTGGCTGGATGGTGCCGGGCATAAATCACGGTATAGTAGTAAAGTAGAGATTCCGGATAAACCAGAGTTCAAACCTATAACCGATTATATGGAATCTACAGATTCTGCGACTACTATCAATAAGCGTATAAAATCTGAAGAATCATCTGTTCATGCATGGGCTTTACAGCTAGGAAGCTTTTCCAAAGAGGCGAATGCTGAGGCAATGCGAGATAAGCTTAGAGTTAAAGGTTACGCCAGTTATGTTGATGTGTTGAAAAAACCAGATAGAACCACTTATCGGGTAAGGATTGGTCCAGAGCTGGATAAGAAACGATTAGAGCAAATTAAGGCCGAGCTGGGTAAAAAAGAGAAAATGAAAGGTATGTTAGTACAGCATCCATGAGACAATTTAATACAACAATTATGAATGCAGGAAATAAGGAATGACCCTTGTTGATTTTGGAATAGTTACTATAGTAGCTGTTTTACTGGTGCTCGGACTGGTCTGGGGTTTTGCTAAAATTGCCATTGCATTAGGTACCTGGTTAGCTGCCAGTACAATATCTTTTAGTTTTGCGCCTAATCTTGCTGCATCAATGCTAACATCCATTGAGTCACCGCCTATGAGGCTGGCTGCAGCAATGGGCATACTCTTCGTTCTGACAATTATGGTGGGAGCGGTTGTTAGTTTTCTGGTGCGTCAGTTTGTGAGTAAAACCGGTTTAAGTGGTTTAGATCGTGTGCTGGGTTTGATTATAGGTGGTTCACTGGGACTGGTTGTTGTCATTGCACTGGTTTTTGTGGCCGGTTTGACCAATGCACCCAGTTTTGACTGGTGGCAGTCATCCATTTTAATTGAAAGGTTTGAAACTCTGGCGTTGTGGCTGCAGGGTTATTTACCCGATGATGTTGCGAAGTACTTTTCTTATTAAAGATGTCTTCTATTAATTTTGTATAATTCAGAATATAGGCGCATCCTGATGTTTTTTTTCTGCTCTAATTTTTTAGCAAATTTGCTGTTGAGGTTTATATGTGCGGTATAGTCGGTATTGTTGGCCGAAGTCCTGTTAATCAGTTGTTATATGATGCATTAATCATATTACAACACCGTGGTCAGGATGCTGCTGGCATTGTCACCAGTGAAGGTAATAAGTTTCATTTACGTAAAAGTAATGGGCTGGTGAGTGATGTGTTTAATGCGGATAGCATGTCACAGTTATCAGGTAATATGGGCATAGGACATGTACGTTACCCAACTGCTGGTTGCTCTTCAGCAGCCGAGTCTCAGCCTTTTTATGTTAACTCCCCTTATGGTATTGCCATGGCACATAATGGCAATTTAACCAACGCTGAAGAATTAAAAGCGCAATTATATAAAGATGATATGCGTCATATAAATACAGAATCAGATTCTGAAATTTTATTAAATATCTTCGCTCATGAATTACAGGAACTGAATAAACTGCAGGTAACATCGGAAGAAATTTTTAAAGCGGTTTCTGCTGTTCATAAACGCTGTCTGGGTGGTTATGCCGTGGTAGCGACCATTGTGGGTAAAGGCGTGCTGGCATTCCGTGATCCTAATGGTATTCGTCCGGTTTGTTATGGTAAGCGGGAGTCTGAAACGGGCACCGAGTATATTGTTGCATCTGAGAGCGTAGCATTACATGCACTTGGTTTTGATTTGGTGCGTGATCTGGAGCCAGGTGAAGCGATTTATATAGATATCGATGGTAATTTTTCAAGTAAGCAATGTGCGGAAAATCCTAGAAGTACACCCTGTATTTTTGAGTATGTTTATTTTGCTCGACCAGACTCTATTATTGATGATATTTCAGTATATAAAGCCCGTTTACGAATGGGTACAACACTGGTGCAAAAAATATTACGTGAAAGACCGAATCACGATATAGATGTAGTTATACCCATTCCAGATACCAGTAGAACATCAGCACTGGATGTGGCTTATCATCTGGGCGTAAAGTATCGAGAAGGCTTTATTAAAAATAGATATATTGGCCGTACATTTATTATGCCTGGGCAGGTTCAGCGAAAAAAATCTGTGCGCCAAAAACTGAATGCTATTGACCTGGAGTTTAAAGATAAAAATGTTCTGTTGGTAGATGACTCTATCGTACGAGGAACAACATCAAAGCAAATTATTCAAATGGCCAGAGATGCGGGTGCAAAAAATGTTTATATGGCGTCTGCTGCGCCTCCAGTTAGACATCCTAATGTATATGGTATTGATATGCCCTCAACTAAAGAATTTGTTGCGGATGGACGAAGTATCGAAGAAATCACAAAAGAAATAGGTGCAGACTGGTTAGTTTATCAGGATTTAGAGGATTTAATTCATGCGGTTAAACAGGGCAATGAAAAAATCGATAGTTTTGATAGCTCCTGTTTTAACGGTGAATATATTACGGGTGATGTTGATAAGGCCTACCTGAAACATCTGGATGATTTGCGTTCAGATACAGCTAAATCTAAACGTGAGCATGCAGATAATTTAGCTGGAATTGACTTATATAGTAATCAGTAAAATCGACTAATATTTTTTATGAACTATAAAATTTTTAACCAGCACTTGCCCGCTGCATTTCGTAGATTGTTATATCTGCTATTAGCCCTGTTTTCTACAGTGCTAATAGCAGATACAGATGACCTGCAAATTATTAATGACGATAAAGAATTGTTTTCGAAAGCGGTACAGTTATCTACACAAAAATTGTGGGCAGAGGCTGAGCCAATTTATCGTGATTTATTAAAGCGCAATCAATATTGGCCTGAGCCAGGTAATAATTTAGCGATACTTTTGTTAAATACGGGGCGAACAGATGAAGCCATAGCCGTGCTTGAGCAGGCAGTCATTAGCTCACCCGGTTATAGAATTACCCAGAAAAATCGGTCTGAGTTGTATGGCTATCTTGCAACCCAGGCATACGATAAGGCATTGGGTTCAGATCAGCAAAGTAGCATGCCTGAACTGGAATTAATTCAGACAATATTTCAACCAGTAAAAATTATTGAAAAAGAAATTGAAAAAGAAGTAGAAAAGATTGTTATTAAAGAAGTGATTGTAGAAAAGCCTACGTTAGTTGGATCTCAAGAGAGTTTGGAAATTCCCCAGCAGAAAGACATTACTAGCCATATAAAGCAACAGTTGTTAAGTTGGTCGCGTGCATGGTCTAAGGGGGATTTTGATCACTATATAAAGTCCTATTCAGTAGATTTTAAACCTTCTGATGCGCGAAAATCTTATGCAGAATGGAAAAATATCAGACGTGGTCGTCTTAGATTTACTAAAGGCGTTGATGTTGAAATTGAACAGTTAAGGGTTTTTGTTGAGGATCAGGGAAAGCATGTACTGGTTGAGTTTATACAGAATTATCGCTCAACTTCATACAGTGACACCGTTTTAAAACAGATGTACATGCAAAATCAGCAAGATAACTGGCTGATACTGTCTGAAAGAACGATTAAAAAGTACTAAACTTAAGTTACTAAGTCGAAACGTTATTAGTGTTTAAATTAATGAAATTTTCTTCTATTATATTTACAGTATTTTATTCAGCTGTTATTTCTTTTGGCTTTTCAAATGCCCTTGCTATGGAGGGTGCAGTGGAAGGTACATTGGGAGGTGCAGGCGATAGCTCGCACCCTGAAGTCCGCCTGCTTGATGCTGTTCAGGATATCCAGTCCTCTGATTTAAGCAGTGCTGAATCAAAGTTAAAAACGCTCGTTTCAGAAATGCCAGATTTTAAACTGGCACAGCTGGTGTATGCTGATGTTCTAATGTCTAAAGTGAAAGGCATTCATAACCCTGGCCCAGACTTAAACGATAGTCTTGAAAAGTCTCTATTGCTTACAGAAATAAAAAACCGTTATCAGGCTGTAAATGATGATATCGCAAAAACAGGCTTCCCTAAGGTTTTAGCCAGGCTAGATGCTTTTTATCGACACGTTATTGTTGTTGATTTAACTAAATCGCGGTTGTATTTATTTGATAATACTCCACAGTTACCTGTGTTAATGGATGATTTTTTTGTCTCAATGGGGCGCAGTGGAGCAGGTAAAGTTTCTGAAGGTGATTTAAAAACCCCGTTAGGTGTGTACTTTATCCAGTCTTATATTGCACCTGATCAACTGGCTGATAAATATGGTGCCGGTGCTTATCCAATTAATTATCCTAATGCATGGGATCGTTTAAATGGAAAAACAGGGCATGGCATATGGCTGCATGGAACACGAAGTGGAACCTATAATCGACCTCCATTAGCATCGGAAGGTTGTGTAGTATTACCAAATGAAGATCTACTTAATTTAGGAACACATATAGATTTAAAAAGCACACCGGTATTAATTGGCGAGAATATTCAATGGCTTGGCGAAGAACAGTGGTTGATGCATAAAAATAAAATTGGTCAGTTACATGAGCAATGGAAAAACGACTGGGAGAGTATGAATGTTGAAAGTTATTTGCAGCATTACTCTGTTAGATTTACTAATGGTAAAAAGGATATTTACAACTGGTCAGATCATAAACGCAGAATAGCCAAACATAAAACTTTTGTAAAAGTTGAATTATCAAATGTGAGCTTGCTACAACACCCTAATGAAGATGTTATGGTTGCTACTTTCTTGCAAACTTACGCCAGTGATAATTTCTCTAGTCAGAGTTGGAAACGTCAATACTGGAATAAAGAAAATGATGGCAAATGGCGAATTGTATTTGAAGGTGAAATATCAATGCCGGTAAAGTCTCAGCTAGCTGAGAATCGTAAAAATTAAAGAGTATTTAGAAATCTTACGAGTGAGAAACTGAAGTCACAGAAATAGATTTAATCATTTTTCACTTCTCTGTGCCCTCAGTGTCCCAGTGTCAAATCCTTTGATTTAGGTTCTTGCGGAATGTTAATCTTAAGCCACTTAATCATATCTACCCAAATCCTGCTTATTTCATGATCGCTGGGCATAATACCTGCGTAGGGTAACTCAATTGTGACAACAGGAATCTCTTCCTGTAAACCAGCGTAGTTACCAAGTGAGCCCGGGTAGGTTCCTAGTAATTTTAAATAAAGGTGGCCAAGACGAGATGGCGGGCTAGGCGGTCCGTCGTAATCAACAATCCCGTAAGGTGCGTGAACCGCCACGATGGCATCCGGTTTAAACTCTTTTATTAGTTTAACTATCCACTGGGTTTCTGGTTCACTGATTGGTTTAGGGCCGGGGTAACGCCTTGGATCGCTATACGCACGATCTTTCCAGTATTCAAGGCTGGCAAGTGGGCTGCCATTATTGGGAAAATTTCGGTTTAAATCAACGCCATTAGCATTTATTCGTTGAGATTTTTTCTGCAATAAACCATCCGGATTTACCAGCGGAGCAACTTTCCAGTGAAATAAACCACTATGGTATTTATCAAGAATTTTCATCCATTTAAACATAATAGTAACTGATGAATATTCGTCTCCATGAATGCCACCAAGCATTAGAATTCTTGCCTGTGGTTGTCTTTTGTTTAGCAGGGGTGGATATTCCTTAATTAACAAACTATTTTGATTACTAGATTGATGTTGAGATGGCATAAGATCAAGTGAAAGGCATTCATTAAAAGTAACGCTTGATAGCTTTTTAGCGATATTAAAGCAGCTATCGTTCACCTGATTTAGCTGTAACAAAGTGATGTTGTTCGTGTTTTGGCTATATGCAGGAACGGATAGTAAGAAAAGAAGTGTAATACGGTAAAGGCGTGTTAGCATAGAAATGAGTCGTTTTGTCAGTTACTTAAGTTATGTCACATATTAGTTATATAATTGTAAATATAGATCAGCAGCGTTTATATTGCATGGATAATGATGAAAATATAATTTCTGATTACCCTGTGTCGACTTCAAGTTTTGGTGTGGGTAATAAAAACGGGAGTTATCAGACCCCGACTGGTATACATAGTATTGCACAGAAAATTGGTGATGGCTGTGCAATAAATGAAGTATTTGTAGGCCGACAGTCTTTAGGTATATTAAGTGATCTAATAACATCAAAAGAAAACTTGCCTGATGATATTATTAGTAGCCGTATTCTCTGGTTGCAGGGTGAAGAGCCGGGTCTAAACAAAGGCAATGATAAGCAGGGAAAGTTGATTGATAGTTACCAGCGTTATATTTATATACATGGAACTTCAGAAGAAGAGAGAATTGGTAAACCCGCGTCTCATGGTTGTGTGAGAATGAAAAATAAAGATGTGATTGAGTTATTCGACCTTGTTGATGAAGGTTGTAAGGTAATCATAAATGAAAAATAAGCAGGAAAAGTAGAATGAGCGATTATGATGATTTAGAAGCTGACTGGTCTTTTGCGACACAAGCAGTAAGGGCAGGGCAGGTGCGCACTCAGGAGCAGGAGCATAGTGAGCCTATTTTTCCTACTTCCAGTTTTGTTTTTTCATCCGCGGCGGAAGCTGCGGCACGATTTTCTGGTGAACAGCCGGGAAATATTTATTCGCGTTTTACCAACCCCACAGTAAGAACTTTTGAACAACGTCTTGCACGCATGGAAGGTGGTGAATGTTGTGTTGCTACTGCTTCAGGAATGTCGGCTATTCTCGCAACCTGCCTGGGTATTTTAAAAACAGGCGATCATATTGTTTCGTCACGTAGTATTTTTGGTACAACAACCGTTCTATTCACAAATTTTATGGCCAGGTTGGGAATTGAAACTACCTTTGTTGATTTGTCAGATCTAGCAGGGTGGGAGCAGGCAATACAGGATAATACTCGATTATTATTTTTAGAAACGCCTTCAAATCCTTTAACGGAACTGGTCGACATAAGAGCACTTGCGGGCATTGCTCATAAGCATGATTGTTTGTTGGCGGTTGATAACTGTTTAGCAACACCGGCTTTACAGAAACCAATAAGTTTAGGTGCGGATATTGTGATTCATTCGGCGACTAAATATATCGATGGGCAGGGGCGATGCATGGGGGGTGCAGTTGTTGGCACCGAGAATGTTGTTGGCACAGATGTTTATGCCTTTTTACGAAGTGCAGGGCCAACAATGAGTGCCTTTAATGCCTGGGTGTTTTTAAAAGGCCTGGAAACACTTGATATCAGAATGAAAGCACATAGTGCTGGAGCTCTGGAGCTGGCAAGATGGTTAGAGCAACAGCCTCAGGTTGCTCGTGTTTATTATCCGGGACTGGAGTCGCATCCCCAGCATGAACTGGCTAAAAAACAGCAATCAGGGTTTGGGGGTTTATTATCATTTGAACTCAATGGCGGAAAAGATGATGGCTGGAGATTAATTGATGCTACCCAGATTTGTTCCATTACGGCTAACCTAGGTGATACAAAAACGACTATTACTCATCCAGCAACAACGACTCATGGTCGATTAACTCCCGAGCAGAGACAGGAATCAGGAATAGCGGATGGTTTAATCCGGGTGGCTGTTGGGCTGGAAGATATTGAAGATATTAAGAAAGATCTAGCACGTGGTATGTGAAAAATACTCTCAGATTTGAGTTTTTCAGCAATAGACTATAATTGAGTTAGAAATCTTAATTACAAAAACCTTAATATTTATTCGATCAGATATCAGAAAATGGAAAAATATTTGTGTCAGATTTAAATAATCTAATAATTGCAGAACGTAAAATACCGTTAATCCTTGTTGTTGATGACGATATTGTTATCCGTACGATGTTAATGAAAGCATTGCAAAAACAGGGTTTTGACACAATCGAAGCGCCAAATGGCGCTGAAGGTATTGAGTTGTTTAAGCAGCATAGACCTGATCTGGTTCTGCTTGATGTTTTGATGCCTGTTATGAATGGATTTGAAGCCTGTCAGGAAATGCGGGTTATTGATCCAGATCGAACAGTTCCGGTTATTATGCTCACGGGTCTGGATGATGTGGCTTCTGTCGATAAATCGTTCGATGCAGGTGCGACTGATTTTATTTCTAAACCTATAAACTGGAGCTTATTTTCTCAGCGAGTTCGTTATGCGCTGAAATCAAGGGAAATGGATTTTGAGCTACGCAAAAATAGACATCGTGTATCTCATGCTTTGAAAGTGGCCATGTTGGGTTACTGGGACTGGAATTTGAAAACTGAACAGCTTTCGTTTCCAGCTGGTGTATTGGAAATGCTGGGGATTGATCGTTCACAGGGGTTGTCTTTAAAAGACTTTATAAATTATGTACCAGAAGATGATCGTGATCGAGTAATTCATGCATTTGAAGATGCTAGAAGCCGTGGTGTCAGATTTGTTTTAGAACACCGATTAGAAGGCTCTGATAATAAAGAGCGATATGTTTATCAGCAATGTGATGTGATTATGGGGGATGATAAAAAACCCCGTTATGTATTAGGTACCATTCAGGATATAACCGCATTAAAACGTGCGGAAGATATGATATTACACCAGGCGTATCACGATTTACTGACTGACTTACCAAATCAAACCTTATTTAAAGAACGCCTGACTCACGCTATTAAAGTTGCCGAACACGCAGAGCATCAGGTGGCTGTAGTGTTAATGGATATTGATCGGTTTCAGTTAATTAATGATAGTTTAGGCCATGATATTGGTAATGAGTTACTGGTTGCATTTGCAGGTTTCTTAAGCAGTTTTGTAAATGAGGGTGATACGATTGCTCGAATCAGTGGAAACGAATTTGGTATTTTGCTGGAGAGTGTTTCATCAATAGAAGACATTACTCAAGTGCTCAGTAATTTAAATCAGGCATTAAAAGAAAATATTTTTGATCTTGGCAGCCAGAAGGTAATTGTTTCACTAAGTTTGGGTATATCCTTATATCCAGAAGATGAAACTGATGCGGGAGAACTCATTCAGTGTGCTAATGCTGCTATGCGAAAGGCAAAAGGCCTTGGTGGTGACCAGGAGCATTTTTATACCAGTGATATGAATCGCAGGGTAGATGATCGATTACGAATGGAAACTGATTTGCGCAGTGCATTAGAAAATAATGAGCTTGAGCTTTTCTATCAGCCACAGGTAGATGCTAAAACGCGAAAAATTATTGCATCAGAAGCATTAGTGCGTTGGCGACATAAAGATCACGGTCTGGTTCCTCCAATAAGATTTATCCCGTTAGCGGAAGAAACAGGTTTAATACAGCCATTGGGCCACTATGTTTTAGAGCAGGCGATAAAGCAAACTAAATTATGGAATCAACAGGGTTATAATTTAAGTGTAGGAATTAATTTATCAGCCAGACAGTTTATGCAGGCTGACCTTGTAGATCAGATAAAGCAACTTATTGAACAGTATGAAATAGATGCGGAGAATGTTGATCTGGAAATAACTGAAACTATTGCCATGCAAGATGCTGAAAATAGTATAAATAAAATGCATCACTTGAAAGAGTTGGGTGTGAAGTTGTCTATGGATGATTTTGGAACCGGATATTCATCGCTGAGTTATTTGCATCAGTTTCCATTAGATGTATTAAAGATTGATCGATCATTTGTAAAAGATATTATGGGTAATAGTCAGGATGGGGCTATTGCCAGAGCGGTTATAGCAATGGCCCATAGTATGAATTTAAAAGTAATTGCTGAAGGTGTGGAAACAGAAGCACAGTATAAGTTTTTAACAGATCATAATTGTGAAGTTATACAGGGTTATTTAATTTCACAACCTGTGCCAGCTAACGAGTTTGAAAAGCTATTGTAATTAGATGTCTTTATTTAAAATCAAATTCAGCCACAAGCGGCAAATGATCGGATAATGCAGCCCAGTTATGCTCATTAGAATACTCCCTGGAGTGATCACGGGAATAATCCTGATGATGTTCGTGCAATCGTTGGCAATGCGTTACTTTTAAACCACGGGTATAAATTCTATCCATAGGTAATACTGGCATCCAGGCTGGAAAAGTGCGAGCTAGTTTGCCTTGCACTGATTTGAATGCATCACTAAGTTCAAGTTCACGGCATAAATATTTTTCGGCTCTCCCCATCCAGTCATTGAAATCTCCGGCAATGATGAGCGGTTCATTATGCGGGATGAATTCTTCTATGCGATTTACCAGCTTAATTAACTGACGCTGTCTCTCAAATGAGAATAACCCCAGATGAACACAGATAACATGTAATGGTTCCTGTGTGCCCGAGTGGTGTATAACCCCGTGTAATAAACTGCGACTGGCAGATTTCATATAAGACACATTTATATTCTCATATTTAGAAAAAGGCATTTTGCTTAAAATAGCATTTCCATGATGTCCCTGACTGTAAATGGCGTTCTTGCCATAGGCGTGGTGGGGCCATATTTCATCGGCAAGAAACTCAAATTGTGAATTATCAGGCCAGTTATTAATTAGCTTGGCATTTTCTGTGTGTTTGCCCTGAATCTCCTGTAAAAAAATAATATCTGCGTTAGTAGATTGTAATGCAGATTTTATTTTGTGTAGTATAAAACGTCTATTTCCAGGGCTGAAGCCTTTATGAATATTGTATGTAAGAACTTTTAGCATAAGTTAAAGGGCCAGGCCTTAAAGCCAGTAGCGAATCCGCCAGATAATTTTTCCCATAATACGGTAATACCACGGGAGGTTAATGAGTGTTGACTGGTTAATTTTATCAGAGTTATTTGCAAGTTGTATTGATTTATTTACTAATTGTTGCAGGCTTTTTTCACTTCTTAAAATAATATCTAGTTCAAGGTCATGTAAAAAACTTCGGTGATTAAGGTTCGAGCTACCGACGAATATCATGTCGTCTATTAAAATTGTTTTTGCATGAATTATATATTTATTATGTTCATATATCTCAATGCCTGATTTAAGTAGTTCAGCATAGTATGTGGTGCTGATCATTGGAAAAAAAACGATATCTGAATGACGAGAAATAAAAATTTTCACATCAACATTATTTAAGCGAGCCTGTTTTAAAGCATTGACTATTTTTCTGGACGGGGCAAAGTAAGCGTTAATTATCCATACTCTTTCGTTGCATGTTTGTATAAGCTTGACAAGTTCACTATTTTTATGCTGTCGTCGAATAATGTTATCATTGGTTCTAAATGGCAAATGTTTGTTTTCGTTTGGGTAGTGGATTTTTCGTTTCCACATTTCATTGAAGTTATCTGATAACTCAAGCACTGATTCACCGGTGATTTTTACTCCACAGTCAAACCATGATTTATCGTTTTTTGATTGTTTCAGATGAGAGGCAGCTATATTCATGCTGCCGCTCCAGGCGATTTTTTTGTCGACAATATATAGTTTCCTATGGTCACGTTTGTTAATTCGTGAAAAAAGGTAGAGAAATTTATCTATAAAGTTTTTTTGTTTTATCGAGTTTTTATATAAAGATAATCGCCAGGGTAGTGGGTGATATATTTTAACTTCTATACCACTATCTGTTAATTCTGAAAGCTGTTGAGTGTTCCAGCTTAGTGAGCCATAACCATCTAATATTATTTTTACCTGAATGCCTTTACTGGCAGCCTCAATTAAAGCGGTGATGATTTTTTTTCCTAATTTATCCTGATAAAATATATAACATTCAATTTCAATTGAATATTTTGCTATTTTCAAAGTATTTAAGAGGTTATTAAAAAAGTCATCTCCTGAAAAATATATCTCCTCACTAGACCATTGGTGGAGTTGTGACAGAATACTAGCTTTATTATTTGCTAAAGGCTTACTCATATTAAAGGTAAATGGGACATTGTATTGGTTATATTTACTTGCATTACGGGTTCCAGTTTTTTGGGAACTTACCACTTAATATATAAGCAAACGCAATGACTTCAGCAATTACACGATAAAGATTTTCGGGTATTTCATCTCCTAGATCTAAATCAGATAAAATTTCAACCAGTTCATTATCCTGTTGTAGGGGAATACCATGTTGTTTAGCTATTTCTATTATTTTATCTGCAATTGGACCAACTCCACGGGCATTGACGACGGGTGTATGTTCGCCGTCAAACTCCAACGCAACCGCAATAGGTGTTGATTGCTTCATGCTTTTTCATCCAGCAGGTTAACCTGGTCGCCAACAAATGGTTTATTTTTATGTAATTTGTTATCAACACTTAAATTGACGAGGTTTAAGCCTGTTTTTTTCAGGGCTGATTCAAGTAATGGTAGTAGTTGTTTTATTTTTTCAGCTGTTGTGTCGAGTTCAGTGTGAAACATACTGGAAACCTGGTTACCATGTAAATGAATTATAGATTGTACCTTTCCAAGTGTTTTGAAATTAAAAGTCAGGGTGACAGACCAGTTTTCGTCACTGCTCTCATCGTGTTCATTTTCTTGTTGAATTCGAAAGTCGATGTCAAAACGTTCATGGTTATCTTTAAATACCAGGTTAAATAGCAGTAACACCATGTTGTCGCCTTCACGACTCATGGGTTGTAACTGCATGCTTGTTATTTTGCTAATTGACTGCTCAATCTGCAGATTCAAATCCAGTAACATTAAACGGTAGTGTAATTGCTCTTGTAACTGTTTACTTAGTTGAAGTCCATGCTGTTGTGAGGTTGTTATTATAAGCTTGGCTAATGATTGAATTTCATTCAATGTAACCAGTTCAGTTGTTTTTCCGCCAAGTAGACTGGTGATTTGTGTAAGCGAAGTTTTTGGCAGAAGTGTTATTAGTTTGTCCGTTAATTCAACTAGCCGAGTAGGTCCGGGGCTACTGGCATATTCCTTAATAAGTGTGTGCAGTTGATTTAGTTGTTGCGGTGTTAACGTTTGCTTTGCGTCCGCCTCTTTAGCAGGAATTAACCTGGATAATTCAGCTTTGATAGTAAGAAGTTGATATTTAAAGTCGTTTATAAAACTCTTTTCATTTGCAGGTGTTTGTGGTTGTTGTAATTTCGACTCTAAAAATATACCACTGTTTAATATTTGTTGTTTTAACTGTGCAGGGCTTATACCTTTACTACTAAGTTGAAGAGTATTTTGCAGGTTATTTAGTAAGTTTTTTAACGCATCGGGTAACTTATCGGTGCTGGTTTTATTACTGGTTAGTTCATTTGCAAGTTGTTGTAACTGACTAAAGGATTGTTGTATGGCAATAAACTGTCGTAATTTAAGTGCCGCCAGTTTGCTTGAGTCGTTTATAACGGGAGAAGTTTCAATTATGCTGAGTAACGGGAGTTTAACGACTTGATTAGCAGACTGGTTATCAGTTAATGATTTCACCAGTAGCTTAATATCCTGGCCGTTTTGAAGTGTAACAGGTGTTTTGGCCTCAATAGTGTGCTGGCCAACACGTATTAGGACGTTTGATAAGGCTTCACCACCCCGCTGGGTAGTGGCATTTAGTACTTGCCCCACTTTCCATGATTTTGTGACATCAGTTATGAGCTCGGTTTTAACGGCTGAACTCTGTTTTATTGGAGGTATGTTTATCATAAATTTTCTAGCGACAGTTTTTTGGCAAGTTTCTGGCTATTTACCTCTGTATCGGCCAATTGTATGACGAACTGAACGTATATAAACTTATTTATCTAATTGTTAGTTTAGCGCTTCGGGTCAATAATTGCATTTTTATACTCATTTTTATGAATAGTTACTTTATACTACGAAAAACATCTATCTTATTGAAATTAAATGAATTAATACTATGCTTAGTGTCAGGTATAAGGCATTTTATTATCAATAAGATTGTGTGTCTAAGTTGATTCGATAATATTCAACTAATAGCGGCACGTTCTTTGCATTTCTGACAATAACATATAGGGGAAGCTTAATGGCTGACGAAGAAGAAAACACAGAAGCTGTAGAAGAGAAGAAAGGCGGCATGATGAAAATCATATTGCTCGTAAACGGCTTATTATTACTCATTGGTATTGGTGTGGGTGTTTTCATGTTTATGGGTGGAGAAGAAGAGTCTGATGGCGCTGCCGATATGGAAGTACTGGAAGATGCTGAAGATGTAGAAGGCAGTAAAGGTAAAAAGTCTAAAGGCACACCCATTTATGTTCCGTTGCATCCTGCATTTGTTGTTAACTTTGAAAATCAGGAGCAAGTCGCCTTTTTACAGGTAGATATACAGATTATGACTTATGACTCATCTGTCGAGTCGGCTTTAAAGGCACATATGCCTGCCGTACGTAATGAGTTGTTATTGTTATTAGGTGGTAAGCAATATCATGAAATTAACACACGTGAAGGTAAGCGAGCTTTAAGTCAGGAAGCGATACAGGTGATGCAGGATGTACTTAAAAATGTTGGGGCGGCTAACTCAATAGAAGCTCTATACTTCACCAGTTTCGTAATGCAATAACGTAATGACTCAGCTTACCCCATAAATGCACCAGCTCTTCGTTGGGAAATGGACACTTACATTTGTAAGCTCACATTTCCCTCCTTGATCTGGCGCATTTCTGGGGCAACCTGAATCATTACACAGGAAATAGATTTAAAATTTTATAATATTTTAATTGAAGAAAAATTATGGCAACTGCAGATGTTTTAAGTCAGGACGAAATTGATGCTCTGTTACACGGGGTAGACGATGGTGATGTCGAAACAGAAGACGAAGATCTTAATGATGGATCTGCCAGGTCTTTTGATTTTAATTCTCAGGAGCGAATAGTACGTGGGCGATTGCCTACGCTGGAAATGCTTAATGAGCGTTTTGCGCGTAATTTTCGGGTAAGCATGTTTAATTTGTTACGTCGTCAGGCTGAAATTGCTGTGGGTGGTGTGCAAATGATGAAATTTGCCGAGTATGTACATAGTCTTTATGTTCCCACCAGTTTAAATATGATTAAAGTAGATCCGCTAAAAGGTACGGCTTTATTTGTTATCGATCCGAAGCTGGTGTTTATTGTTGTAGATAATTTTTTCGGAGGTGAAGGGCGTTTTTATAACAAAATTGAGGGTCGTGAATTCACCCCCACCGAACAGCGCGTCATTAGTATGTTGCTGGATCAGATTTTTAAAGACCTGGAAGATGCCTGGAAACCAATCAAGCCTTTGAAGTTTGAGTATCAATCATCTGAGGTTAACCCTCATTTAGCTAATATTGTTAGTCCGACTGAAGTGGTTGTGGTGAGTACGTTTCGTGTTGATCTTGAAGGTGGTGGTGGTGACTTGCATGTTACTTTTCCTTATTCAATGGTTGAGCCAATTCGTGATTTGCTGGATGCGGGTGTTCAATCAGATATGTCGGAAGTTGATGATCGATGGCGCTTATCATTACGCGATGAAATTTTTGAATCCAAAGTAGAAGTTAAAAGCCTGATGGCAGAAACAGAAATTAACTTATCTGAGATTAACGAGTTAAAAGTTGGTGATGTTATTCCCTTCGATATGCCAGATCAGGTGGTGCTAGAAGCGGAAGACATTCCCTTGTTTAGATGCTCGTTAGGCGTGTCCAGGGGCAATGCGGCAGTAAAAGTTAATGAACGTGTTAGTCGCCCGAATTTAAATTTTATTTCAGAATTAGAAAATAGTTGAGAATAAAATCATGAGTGATGAAGAGAATACTGAAGAAGATCCATGGGCTGATGCGCTGAATGAGCAGGCCGAATCTGAAGCTGCTGATGCGGCGGGCAGTGCAGCTAGTTTTGATGAATTAACTGACTCAAGTATGCCAGGTTCAGATGTGAATCTGGATGTGGTGCTGGATATACCGGTTAACTTATCGATGGAAATCGGACGTACTAAAATTAGTATAAGAAATTTACTGCAGTTAAATCAGGGTTCAGTTGTTGAACTGGAGCGTCTTGCGGGTGAGCCAATGGATGTTCTGGTTAATGGCACCTTAATCGCACGGGGTGAGGTTGTGGTTGTAAATGAAAAATTTGGTATTCGTTTAACGGATATTATCAGCCCAGCCGAGCGTGTGAAAAAACTGAAATAATTAGTGAGTAATTTGTGTTTCAGAAAAATAAAAATTTATATAACCCGGTAATTACCAATATCAAAGGTAGGCTCCTGATCGTAAGATTTATATACATGTTTAGATTAATTACCAGAAATATTGTTACTTACTCAGTCCTTTTTTTAAGTGTTGCTCCCCTGTCTGCTTTTGCTAAATCAGAAACTATTGTTAAGCCAGCTGCTGCTGAAGCTTTTTCAATGATGGGTGCGTTGAATATGGTGATGGGCTTAGTGGTTGTTATTGCGCTAATTTTGGGCCTTGCCTGGGTATTAAAAAAATATGGGCGATTACCAAATAATAACCAGGTTGATATGAAAGTTCTGGGCGGTCTGTCATTAGGTACCAGAGAAAAAGCAATATTAATTGAGGTTGAAAATAAACGTTTACTGGTGGGCGTAACTCCCGGGCATATTCAGACTTTATATGTGCTGGATGACAGTTCCGTAAGTTCTATTACAGCGGATTCTTTTGAGTCAAGGTTTGATGAAGCAATGGAAGAAAAGAAATGATTTTTTCTTTTTCTCATGTATCCGTTATTAAAGTTTCGAGTAAGACTTTTTTTAATTGGCTTTTATTTTCATTTCTTTTTCTGGTGTCAGCCGGTGTTATGGCAGAGCCAACATTACCTGCGTTAATTATAGAAGATACGGCGACAGGGGGTAAAGAGTATTCAATTTCTTTGCAGGTGTTAATGTTTATGACCGTGCTGTCATTATTGCCAGCATTGTTATTAACCATGACATCGTTTACCCGTATTATTATTGTCTTATCGATATTACGTCAGGCACTGGGTACGGCTCAGACACCATCTAATCAGATACTTATCGGTTTATCATTATTCTTAAGTTTTTTTATCATGTCGCCGGTTTTTACTCAGGCTTATGAAAATGCTTATCAACCTTATATTGCCGAACAGATTGGTGCAGAAGAGGCGATAGCCCGTATTAAGCGACCATTTCATAAATTTATGATTGAACAGACCAGAGAAACCGATCTCGAGTTATTCGCTAATTTGTCTGGTGATGAAGGTTATGACAGCCCGGAATCAGTACCATTCTCAGTTTTGATGCCCTCATTTTTAACTTCCGAGTTAAAAACAGCATTTCAAATAGGTTTTATGTTGTTTATACCCTTTCTAATTATCGATCTGGTTGTGGCCAGTGTATTAATGGCAATGGGTATGATGATGTTGTCACCATTGATAATTTCATTACCCTTTAAACTGATGTTGTTTGTACTGGTTGATGGCTGGTCACTAGTTATGGGCACATTAGCTGCAAGTTTTGTGGTTACCTGATAAACTTTAATTTCCTGTAATTCACAAAGATCATTAACAAAATAATGAACAAGGTTCGAATATACCGCACCCGGTCATGCCCTTATTGCCGTCGTGCTGAGACTTTATTAAAAAAACGCGGTGTTATAAAAATGGAAGTTATTGACGTCGGCGCAAATAAAAAGCTCTGGTCTGCCATGGAAAAAGAGAGTAAGCGAAATACTGTACCGCAGATATTTATCGGTGGAGTGCATGTTGGCGGCTTTGATGATCTGGCGGCTTTGGACAAAAAAGGCAAACTTGAGTCATTGTTAAATAAGTAAATCTCGGTATTTCTGTATTTCAGGGTTTTGTCTGTAGATAAAAGCCCTAGCTAATGGGATATAGACCCAAACATCATGAATCACTACTATACTCAGTTAACCCCAAATTTAAGGAATCCACGTGGATTTTCTACCCATATTCTTTGATATCAAACAAAAACCCTGTCTTGTTATTGGCGGTGGCGAAGTCGCTGCACGTAAAGTGTCTTTATTGCTAAAAGCCCAGTCTGCTGTGACGGTTGTCTCTCCCGAGTTGTCTCGTGAGCTGGCGGACTGGCATGAAGAAGGTAAATTAACCCATATTGCTCGTGATTTTGAAGATGCGGACATTGAAAAACCGGTATTGGTTATCGCGGCGACAGATAATCGTGATGTAAATAAGCGTGTATCCGAGTTGGCTCAGGGTCGTGGAATTCCAGTAAATGTGGTTGATGATCCGGCGCTTTGCTCATTCATTACCCCTTCTATTGTTGATCGCTCTCCCGTGCAAATTGCTATATCTACGGGTGGCGCATCTCCCGTTTTAGCACGCATGATTCGAACAAAACTTGAAGGCTGTATCCCAGCCGCATATGGTCGTCTGGGCGCACTAGTGTCTGACTTTAGAGAGAAAGTTAAAGCTAAATTTACAAGTGTTGATCAGCGCCGTGCCTTCTGGGAATCGATATTAGAGAGCACAGTGGCTGATCGGGTTTACAGCGGTCATGAAGAAGAAGCTGCTGAAGAGTTACAAAAAGCCATTGATGCTGCAGATGCTAATCCGAAGTATCAGGGTGAAGTTTATCTTGTAGGTGCGGGTCCTGGTGATCCCGATTTATTAACTTTCCGCGCTTTACGTCTGATGCAGTCATGTGATGTTATGGTTTATGACAGACTAGTTTCGCCAGCTATTCGAGAGTTGGTTCGACGTGATGCCGAGTTAATTTACGTTGGTAAAGCACGTGATAAACATACAATGCAGCAGGAAAATATTAATGAGCTGTTAGTGCGTTTAGCTAAAGAAGGTAAGCGTGTTTTACGTCTTAAAGGTGGTGATCCGTTTATCTTTGGGCGTGGTGGTGAAGAAATTGAATTACTGGCGCAAGAAGGAGTGCCGTTCCAGGTTGTTCCCGGAATTACTGCTGCGGCTGGTTGCGCATCATATGCAGGTATACCTTTAACGCATCGTGATTACTCACAAGCATGCGTATTTGTAACAGGTCATTTAAAAGACGGTACGGTTGATTTGAACTGGCCTGCACTGGCACAGCCTAATCAAACCGTTGTGTTTTATATGGGGTTGCATGGCGCGCCAACTTTATGCAAAGAAATGATGGGGCATGGTCTGCCACCAACTACACCGGTTGCACTAGTGCAAAAGGGTACAACACCCGATCAAAAAACGGTTGTAGCTACATTAGACACGCTAGAAGAAACATTAAAAACTCATACTTTTGAACCGCCTACCTTAATTATTGTTGGCGAGGTAGTTTCATTAAAAGAAAAGTTAGACTGGTTTAATCCAGAAGAGCCACAAGGTTTAGCAGTTAAAGCGAGTAAGTGGTAACACGGATGCCTTTTAATATTAAGCAAATGCCCGATTCAACCGACAAAGAAGTTGATGAATCAGATAAAGTAAATGCTTCATTAGGGCGGTTTAAAATCTGGTTTGTCGGAATTGTCCTGGTTTGTTTTGCTGTTATAGCCGGTGCTGCTGTCTTTTATTATCTGCTAAATGATCTTGGTTATAAAATTTAAGAGTGAAGTCAATATTTTTTGCTTCACTCTTAAATTGATTAGAGGCTTTTGATTTTTTCTAAAACTTTTGCGGCATGTCCTTCAGCTGAAACACCGTATTCTACATCGACTAAGTTACCGGCTGTATTAATAACAAATGTCGAGCGCACAATGCCCATTTTCTTCACACCATTTTTTTCTTTTTCCTGCCAGACACCATAGTTCTCACACAAGCTGCCATCTGTATCCGCTAGTAAATCGATTTTTAAATTAAATTTTTTGATAAAAGCTTGATGACTTTCTGCGTTGTCTTTACTTACGCCTAAAATAACAGTGTTTAATTTTGTGAATTCATCAACCAGATCAGTAAACTGATTTGCCTCAATTGTGCAACCAGGTGTGTCATCTTTTGGGTAGAAATAAAGCACAACATTTTTGTTACCAGTAAAATCAGATAAATTGATTGTTTCGTTATTTTGATTGGTACTTGTAAATGAAGGTGCATTAGAGTTTGTTTGTAACATGGCTCTTCCAGTTAGTTGATTTTACCTAATTATATAAGTGTTTAATGAATAATAAGATTACTTTTATAAGGGCTGAAAGGATTAAGCTGGATGCAAAAGGAAATAATTTATGTTGAAGAAACAATATAAGAGAACAATTAAATAACTAAATCAGATATTCATGCTCTTAATGAAAGTCATTCGCATTAATGGTTGAAAAATATATTAGTCAAATCTAATGTTGTTTGATCGATATCAAAAAAATTGATCCGCATAAATCTTTTCTATTAACACATTGGAAACTTCGATTTAAAACTATCTGATTTTCCTAGTGAAATTCATTATAAAGGAGTATCTTTACAAGCCAGAAAATAGTCTACGTCTGTGTACAGGCTGGGCGTAGTATAAAAATTAAGAATTTTGAAACGTAATAAAATATTGCGTTAACTGATTTAAAAATCAATTTATCCGCTTCGGAGGAATATCAATGACGGATGTAGTCGCAACTAATGAGACTATCCTGGTAGTAGGTGGCGGTGTAAGTGGTATGACCACTGCACTGGAAGCTGCTGAAGCTGGCAAGCAAGTAATACTTGTGGAAAAGCGTGCTTATGTGGGTGGTCGTATCACCCAGCTTTATAAGTATTTCCCTAAACTTTGCTTCCCAACATGTGGCCTGGAAATTAACCAGCGTCGCGCCAAGATGAACCCTAACATCACTATCTTAACTATGTCAGAAGTTGAAACGCTGACCGGTGAAGAAGGTAACTACACGGCGACTGTGAAAATCAGCCCGCGTTATGTTAACGACAAGTGCACAGCATGTGGCGCTTGTGGTGAAGCAGTAGAATCTGAATTTGATGATGACTATAACTACGGTATGAGCAAGCACAAAGGTGCTTACTTACCCTATCGCATGGCATTGCCAGAGCGTTATGTTATTGATCCAGCAATGATCGGCACTGATGATGCTGAAAAAGCAAAAGCGGCTTGCCCGGTTGATGCGATCGATCTGGAGATGGTTGAAGAAACAGTTGAGCTTAAAGTTGGCGCAGTTGTTTATGCAACTGGTTGGCGTCCATATGATGCTAACAAGATTCAGCCTTACGGATATGACCGTTATAAGAACGTAATCACATCGGTTGAATTTGAACGTATGAATGATCCCAATGGTCCTACCGGCGGTAAAATTTTACGTCCTTCTGATGGTGCTGAAGTTAAAGACATTGCATTCATCCAGTGTGCCGGTTCACGTGACCGTAATCACCTGAAACATTGTTCGCGTATTTGCTGCATGGCGAGTTTGAAGCAAACAACTTACGCAAGTGACATAGATGCTAAGTCTACAGTTTATTACATTGATATTCGTGCAATTGACCGTTTTGAAGATTTCTACAAAAAAGTTCAGGCCGATGAAAATGTAACGTTCATTAAATCTAAAGTAGCCAACATCACTTTAGGCGAGAATGACAACCCAACCCTGCAAGGTGTAGATACTGAAGGTTATAACCGTTATGCAACAGAGCATGAACTGGTTGTATTAGCTGTAGGTATGGAGCCAAGCATTGACGTTTCTACATTACCGGGTGATGTAAGTGTTAATG
>Ga0316205_10000823_pt1 | contig 46980 bp, 27 predicted proteins | sample 3monthpyrite_MG_FD_204941 | JGI IMG/M metagenome (GOLD analysis project Ga0316205, IMG submission 204941) | Microbial mat bacterial communities from mineral coupon in-situ incubated in ocean water Damariscotta River, Maine, United States -... | ecosystem: Environmental > Aquatic > Marine >...
CGTATACTCTTTAATCTTTGCTTCGTAATCCAATTCATAATCTTGTGCGAATATACTAGTAGAACATACCAATAGTAGAGTAATTAAAGCTCCAATTTGAGCAAAAAATTTCATATAAATCCCTTTAAGTTAATTTGATTGACGATAATGATTTTCACGATAATATCAGTGTGATTCAATACTTGGCAGGTACTCCATCACCCGGTAAAGATTTCTGGATAAATTCTCTAATATGCTGATTGGATAGTTCTAAATCTTCCCGACGTAAATACATCATATGGCCACTTCGGTATCCTTTAAAACTTAAACGATCTTTCATTTTACCGGAAGGATCCAAGTGCCACATAGAATATTTGGCATCATAATATGTGGTAGCGCCGTCGTAATATCCGCTCTGTATCATAGTGTGTAAATATGGATTTTGCGCCATAGCCTGACGAAGATTTTCGCCGGTATTGTCATCCGAGCGATCCCACGGGCGTACAGGTCCAAACATATTGTATTTGATATCAGTTATGTAATTCAACTCATTTTTGAAGTAATAGTTGATTGCAGGAGTGAAGGAATGTAGCCAGGAAGTTAATTCAGAATTAAAATCCGGTCGTGTTCCGGCATCCATTTTATCCAGTCCTTTATATCTGGAATCTAGCCGACCAACAGTATGGCCCTCATGGCGAAGTAAATCTTTCCAGAAAAATGAGGTTGGTACGTCCAAATTATGCTGTCTTATTTCAAGCTCATCTAATCCCGAATATTTGCTAAACATTTTCACTGCTGAACTGATCTCGTCATCGCTGGCCCATGCACCTTTTGCCATAACCGCAATTAAAGTATTTTGAGTGTAATTTTCAGAAAGTTCTAGCACTTCAAGTAGATCCAAAGCTTGAAGTTCTTCATCTAACTGCTCATGATACCAAGCAGCTGCGGTGTAGTAAGGAAGTCGATTTGCGGCTATAACCGGACCATCACGATCGATGGCTAAATTGGTAGGTGATACTAAAATTACACCGTTTAAGTACATCCAATGTCTATTTTGGAGTTGTAAAGCTAAACCTGAAACTCGGGTAGTTCCGTAGCTTTCACCGATCAGATATTTAGGCGAATTCCATCTATTTGATCGAGTAACAAAAGTGTTAATCCACTCCGCTAAATATTCTATATCCTGATTGACACCAAAGAATGTTTCTCTTTCTGCATCCGGATCAATGATTCTTGAGTACCCTGTATTTACCGGATTAACAAAGACGATGTCAGCTACATCAAGAACTGAAAACGGATTGTCTTTAACACCATAAGGTTGGATGGGAAAACCTTCATCATCAATTTTAAGGATTCTTGGACCGGTGTAAGCGAGATGCATCCAAACTGATGCAGAACCCGGACCACCATTAAAAGAAATAAGTAGTGGTCGTTTATCCAAATCATCAACATCTTTTCTTTTATAATAAGTATAAAACAAGGTGGCAATAGGTTTTCCGGCTTCATCCCAAACCGGCTGAGTTCCGGCAGTAGCAGAATATTGAAAGCGCTCGCCAAGAATAGTAGCTGTATGATTAGTAGTTACTGCTGATTCGGTTTCAATACTGCGTTCTTGCGCGAAATTTAAAGTGGAACAAATTCCTATTATTAGGATAGAAAGAGCAAACTTTTTCATTGTACATCATTGGTTAGATTCGAGGCGATAAATAATGAAATCAGAACAGCAATGCTGTAAAAAAACATCTAACGCTCAAAATTACCGATGGGGATATAAAACTTTGAAATCTAATAGGCTCGAAGTTTTAGATTCAATATTTTCTGGTAATCGGGAGACAACACTATTTATACAAAAACGGCTATGAAATCATCACATATAAAATTAATTGGTTTTGCAATATTTCTCATTGCATTTGTTGGCACGGGTTGTGGCAAAAAGGGCGGAGGATCAAGCGGGATTACTGTTGATTTAATTGAAGCTACAACTGAAGTGCCTGCAAAGGTCAGATTATTTTTTCAGGTAGACCTTGGTGAATCAACAACTTTCCGGGCATTAAATGAATCTGATTTTGAGATTTATGAAAACAACTTGTTGATTTCAAAAATAGAATCTCAAGCAAAAGTGCAAAATGAAACCGGCTCTTATTTATTCAGTTCAATTCTATTACTTGATTTGAGTGGTAGTGTTTTAAATGGTGATGCTTTACCAAGAGTGAAAGATGCTACAGTAAATTACATAGAAAATGTGATGCCTAATTCCACCGACAGTAATTACGGTGCAAGGGAGATGGCTGTATTCTGGTTTGACGGCGAAGAAAATATTCATTCGTTAATTCCATTTACTGTTGACAGAAATGCCATCATTGATTCTATACGTGCAATTACTCCGGAAATCAGTTTAGATAATTCTACAAACTTGAATGGTGCTGTTATTCAAGGCTTGTTTGAATTAGAATCTAGAATATCCGAACGAAATCTAGATCCGAGATTATCAACAGCGGGAATGCTTCTTATTTTTTCTGATGGAGCAGATCAAGCGGGCAGAGCTACGCAAAGCGCGGCTATATCAGCCGTTGAATCACTAAGTAATCAATATTCAGTTTTTACCATAGGCATGGGTTCAGAAATTGATGAACGTTTTTTAACCAGAATTGGTCGAAACGGATATGAGCTGGCTGTAAATTCTTTTGATTTAAATCAGGCGTTTATTGACGCATCCAGAAATGTAGAGGAGACCTCTGAAAGTTATGTAGTATTAGAGTATTGTTCACCTAAAAGATCGGGTGATCATAAAATAGAATTACGAGCTGTAGTAGATGACAAAGTTGGACGATTAATAACGGAGTTCAATGCTACAGGCTTCACCGGTGGATGCATAATCAATTAAAAAAAGCCAACCCATTTCTAAGTTGGCTTTGACAATTTGCAGCCGAAGCTATCATAACTTCATTGCTTCTTCAACAAGTTTAGCTTGTTCCGCATCGTGCATTGCTTTTTGCCCCGCTGCTGGCGACGCTGAAGCTTGACGACCGGCATATATGAGTTTCTGTCCCGAATCGAAAATATCCATAAATCGAGGTGCAACAAATGTCCAAGCTCCCATGTTTTTGGGTTCTTCCTGGCACCATACAACTTCGCTTACATTGTTTAGAGATTTTAGGTACTCTCGGATATCTTTGTCTGCAAACGGATAAATTTGCTCAAGCCGCGCAATAGCTACATTTTCAATATTATTATTCTTCTGATATTTAAGAAGGTCGTAATATACTTTACCCGAGCAAACAACGAGACGCTGAATCTTACCGGCATCGGTAATTGAATAATCTTTAATAAATGGCAGAAATGCACCGTTTGCCAAATCTTCGGCATTTGAAGTTGCCATTGGATGTCTAAGCAAACTTTTTGGCGACATCAATACCGTTGGTTTATACAATTCGCGCAGTGTTTGCATGCGTAGCATATGGAAATATTGAGCAGGAGTGGTCAAATTCATGATGTACATATTATCTTCGGCACATAGTTGTAAAAAGCGCTCAAGTCGGGCAGATGAATGTTCGGGACCCTGACCTTCATAGCCATGAGGCAAGTTCATCACAATAGAAGAATTTTGTCCCCATTTAGCCTCACTTGATGCTATAAACTGATCAATAATTATTTGTGCACCATTTGCGAAGTCGCCAAATTGAGCTTCCCAAACAACAAGACATTTTCTCTTTTGAGCACTATACCCAAATTCAAATCCGAGTGCTGCATATTCACTCAACAAACTATTATGAATATGAAATTTTGCTTGATCCTCTGATAGGTTATTCAAAGGTGTAAAAGTTTGAAGGGTATTGGTTCCATGTAGCACAGCATGCCGATGAGAAAAAGTTCCACGTTCCACATCCTGTCCGGTCAGGCGAACGGTTCTACCTGACTTTAATAATGTCCCGAAGGCTAAAGCTTCCGCAAAACCCCAATCAATTTTATTTTCATTCTTTTGAACAATTTCAGCTCGCTTTGCTAACTGCCTTAGAAGTTTAGGATTCGCATCAAAGTCGATGGGAACGGTATTAATTTTTACTGCAATTTCAATGAGTTCATCCACACTACAGGTTGTCTCGGGAAATTTTGGCCAGTCTTTTTGTGGTAATTCAATTCGATCAAATAAAGCATCCTTAACACCTAAATTTGGTGCCTTTTTTGCGTCCTCAAATGCATCATGTAACAGATCCTCAAACTCATCGAATATTTGCTTAGTTTCTTCCTCAGTGAGTTCATTATTTTTCACCAGAAATTCAGTGTATAAATCGCGTACTGTTCTATGGTCGTCAATTTCTTTATACAAACCGGGTTGCGTGAATGCAGGTTCATCACCTTCGTTATGACCATGTTTTCTATAACCGATTAAATCAATAATCACATCTTTACCAAATTGTTGCCGATATTCCAATGCCATTTGGACGGCATAGACAGCTGCTTCGGGGCGATCGCCATTCACATGGAAAATTGGTGCCAGTACCGTTTTTGCTAAATCAGAAGCATATTCGGTTGAACGCCCATCTTTTGGAAGAGTTGTAAACCCAATTTGATTGTTGATAATCACATGAATAGTACCTCCGGTTTTATAACCTTCTAATTGCGATAGATTTAAAGTTTCAGCAACTACACCCTGACCGGCAAAAGCAGCATCACCATGCATCAAAACCGGTAATATTCGTTTATGGGCATCCTCCTTTTCACTATGATCGATGATAGCACGTACGGCACCCTCAACTACAGGATTTACAGCTTCAAGGTGACTTGGATTTGACATTAGTTCAATTGCAACTTCTGCGCCATTAACTGCTTTATGGGTTCCTCGTGCTCCTAAATGATATTTCACATCACCTGAACCTTGAATAGAACTTGGGTCAACGTTTCCTTCAAATTCTGCAAATACCCGGTGATATGGCTTATTCATTATATTTACGAGCATATTTAAACGACCACGGTGAGCCATGCCCATAAATATCTTCTCAATTTCAGCTTCACTTGCACTTTCTAGCAGAAAGTGAATCATAGGAATTAAGGTGTCGTTACCTTCCAACGAGAAGCGCTTATGACCAATATATTTTTTGTGCAAAAATTCTTCAAAAGCCATTGCTTGATTCAGCTTATGAAGAATTTGTTTTTTGTCGTCGATGGTAAGATTAGGATCATTACCAGTAGATTCCATTTTTTCCCTCAACCAGCGTCGCTCTTCCATGTCAAGCAAGTGCATGTATTCTACACCAACACTTTCACAGTAGGTATCACGTAATTTTTTTATGATCTCCCGAAGCGTAGCTTTCTTTTCGTCTGGAAATAACATTCCACAATAGAATTCTCGATCCAAATCCCAAAGTGATAGACCGTAGTAATCAAGATCAAGCTCCGGGTTATGCCCCGGTTCTTTTTCCAACGGATCAATATTTGCGAGAACATGGCCTCGCATTCGGTACATATTTATAAGCCGCCATACACCAATAGTTCTGCGATCTTCACGAACTGAATTCGATTTGCCACCAAATACACCAGAGAATTGATCTTCGCCATAAGGTATTGGCTCATAAGGAATCTCTAGATCTGTAAAAATGTCTGTCCAGAAATTAGAATGACCGGTAAGAAGATGGCTCATTTTTTGTAGAAAGGAACCGGATTCTGCCCCTTGAATAATTCTATGATCATAGGTGCAAGTCATGGTCATAATTTTGCTAATACCTAAGTGATTTAGAACCTCTTGAGACATCGCTTGATACTCAGCCGGATAATCGATAGCACCGGTGGCAATAATAGAACCTTGTCCATCCATTAATCTTGGTACTGAAGAGACTGTACCTAATGTTCCCGGATTAGTAATACTAATAGTTGTTCCATGATAATCCTCGATCTTAAGATTTCCATTTCTAGCTTTAGAAACCAATTCTGAAAAGGCGTACAGGAACTCTTTAAAGTTCATTTTGTCAACACCTTTAATATTTGGTACAACTAAATTTCTGCTGCCATCTTTATTGGGTAAGTCGATAGCAACACCAAGATTTACCTGATCAGGAATTACGCGGTAATGATTTTTCCCATTAAAATGGTACGTATGATTGATAGTTGGGAATTCCTTTAAAGCCTGAATTACAGCCCAGCAAATAAAGTGTGTAAAAGACGCTTTTGGTTCATGCCGTTTTACTAAATGACGGTTAATGATTGTACGATCTTCGATCATCATTTTCACTGGTAGAACACGGAGTGAAGTAGCCGTAGGCACCTCTAAACTCTGATCCATGTTCTCTACAAGCTTTGTCGCAACTCCTTTAATCTTTTTTAGTTCAGCGTTTTTTGGTGAATCGGCAATTACTTTGCCTTTAGCCGGCATTACAACCGGTTCCATTATTGGGGCAGGTTCACCATTTGTGGCGGGCTTTACAACTGGTGAAACAGGTAAAGAAACAGTTGACGTTTCAGTTAATTCATCAAAATATTTTTGCCAATGAAGTGGAACTGATTCAGGTAAGTTTTGATATTGTTCAAATAATTCTTCTACTAGTGCTGAATTTGGCCCAAATAAGGCTTCTAATGGTTTCAAAGGATAAACCCTCAGTTAGTTTAAATCGATTTAAATAGATGAAATGATTTTCAGGAGAAAAAGAGTGTACTTTCATACACATTCTTGCTGTGAAAGCGATTTTAAAGGTACGTAGTTGTATTTAAAAAAACACAATAATCCATGCATCTGCGAATTGTTAAATGATTCAATCCTGAAGATTTGAGACTTTAAAAGGCAACAGTCAAACCCTATATTCCAATCAAATTATTATAGGAGACTATCAGCATGAGTGACAACCCTGCAAAGCCGATTACAGGCGCAGAAGAAATTAACTGGGATTTAAGTGATTTGTACACCTCAAGTGAGGACCCCAATTTAGCCAATGACAAACAAGAAATTTTACATGAAGCGGATTCATTTGCTTATAAATACAAAGGAAAAATCGCAGAATTAAGTGTCTCAGAATTCAAAGAAATGCTTCAAGAGTATGAGATACTACAAGATAAAGGAGGCAAAATCGGTTCATTTGCGTATCTGCAATGGAGTACGAATACAGCTAATACTGACTATGGAAAGTTAGTACAGGAGTCGAATGAGCTTGGGTCGGAACTCAATCAAAAATTAGTTTTTCTGGATGTTGAATGGCTGGAAGTTCCAGAACAAAACGCTCAATTAATGATTGATGCACCGGAGCTTTCATTTTATAAACATTATCTGGAATCATCTCGGAGATACAAAAATCATGTATTAAAAGAGGAGCAAGAACAGATTCTTTCTGCAAAAAGTGTAACAGGGAGAAGCGCTTGGATTCGTTTTTTTGATGAGACTTTAGGTCAGGCAAAGTTCGAGCTGGATGGTAAAGAATATGCTGAGCAGGAAGTATTGAGCAAATTGCATGATGGAGACAGAGATTTAAGAGTTCGGGCACATACTTCACTAACAAAGAAATTCAAAGAACTGGCATATCCTCTAACGTATGTGTTCAATACTTTACTAGCTGATAAAAGCACAAATGACAAATTAAGAGATTATGCTAGCTGGATATCCTCAAGAAATATGTCTAATGAGACAGACGACGAAACCGTAGATGCATTAGTTGCCGCAGTGACTTCGCAGTACCCATTAGTGCAGCGCTATTACAAATTGAAAGCAAAATTGCTGGGTCTTGATCAAATGTTCGATTACGATCGCTACGCACCAATCATTAAAAATGAAGCAACTATTTCATGGGATGAAGCCAAGAACATGGTAATGGAATCATATACCCGATTCCATCCGGAAATGGGAAGCATTACCAATGAATTCTTTCAGAACAATTGGATTGACGCAGCTATTAAACCGGGGAAACGAGGTGGAGCCTATTCTGCAAGCACAGTTCCATCGGTTCATCCTTATGTATTTATGAATTTCGATGGTAAAATTAGAGATGTTCAAACGCTTGCTCATGAACTCGGGCATGGAGTTCATCAATTTTTGAGTAGAAAACAAGGGCCGCTTCAAGCAGGAACACCGCTTACAACTGCAGAAACTGCATCCGTTTTTGGCGAGATGTTAGTCTTTCAAAATTTATTGAAAGAATTATCAGACCCGAAAGAAAAATTGGCTCTTATCATGGGTAAAATTGACGATACCATTGCAACCGTTTTCCGACAGATTTCAATGAATCGTTTTGAAGATGCAATGCATACGGCACGACGTGAAGAAGGCGAACTTACCACTGATCGTTTTTCAGAATTGTGGATGGAACAACAAAAAGCATTATATGGTGATTCTGTTTCTTTAACCGATGAATACAGTATTTGGTGGAGCTATATTCCACACTTTCTGCATACCCCAGGATATGTTTATGCCTATGCTTTTGGTGAATTATTAGTACTCGCACTTTACGAGGAATTCACACAAAACCCAGATGGTTTTGCAGATCGCTATATGGAATTACTGAGTGCAGGTGGCTCTGAATGGCCACATGATCTGGTTGCCAAAATGGGATTAGACATTCGAGATCCTGAATTCTGGAATAAAGGACTTTCCTCTTTTGAAAAAATGATTGATGAAGCGGAAGAATTGGCTTCACTAATAAATTGAAATTGAAACTAAACCGGTTTTAAATTGCAATATCAATGTCCGATATGTTTAGTACATTCCGCATTTGATATTAAACATTGTTTGATATTAATAGTTTAGAAACTGAAAATTACGTCTGAAAGATGTCCTTCGACCGACAAGAAAAAGCACTTCGAGAATTTAAACAGATCATGGCCGATCTGGTTCATTTATTAAGAACCTCTACGAGAGTTCATTTGGCGTACATGTGTTGGGTAAATCATTCAAGGCAGCAATTTGTCTGGGAAAGTAACAGCACAAACTTACCTAATGTGATGTTTAAAGATAGAGTGGCCTTCGATCATCATTTTTTGAATGATTACAAAGATATTTCGGAGATTGTTCAACTTAAAATTGGTGAGGATATCGCCAAAGGTAAGTTACCGCATTACTTTAATTTTGTGAGTGCGAAAAATATGCTCATCATGCCTTTTATCAATAAAGGTGAAACCGTTGCTCTCACTGTCTTAGAATCTGAAGAAGAAATTAATCTTAGAGATTTAAACGACCAATTGCATGCCTATAATAATGCGATGGTAAATGTACTCGACACCTACCTCGAAGTAGTAGATCTTCATGAACAACAAAAAGAGTGGGAAGATTACGAGCAATCGCTAAATGCGCTAGATTACAGGTTACATCGTGTTGATTTACTAGCAAAAATGCTTGAAGAAATGCAGTTATTCCTCCCAAATGGAGGGGCTTGCTTGGTTGTTCCTTGCATGGATAATTGGTGCAATGTTTTAACATCAAAATTCGCAAAAAATGCACCTTCGCTTGGTTTGATGATGGAGGATAAATCGGTTGCTTATGATGCTATTGAGAAGGGGGAACCCGTGTTTAACATGCATTTTAATAGTAACCCAAAATTGATATCCAGCAAAGAAGGCCGAACGGAAGGCGCCAGTTACGCTTTGCCTTTATTAGTTCATGATCGCCGACAAGCTGTGATTGTTACTTATGATTCTGACCCACTTTCATTTAAAGAATCAACGAAACATAAATTGGCGAACTTGGTTCGCGTTGCTTCTTTAGCCATCCAATCTGTGGTAAAGAAAACAGGCATGACTGAAGAGCTACTCACCGAAAATTATGGTGCAGTAATGACTGAGCTTTGGGAAGCGGCTTTGGAAAATGAAATTAAGAAAACGCACAGTGGAAAAAGTACACACACATGGTTTGGAATGATAACGCCCGATAACCTTTCTGCGTTAAGAACTAAACATAGACTTGAAGATCTTCATCGTATTCAGAAAGATTTTGTGACATATCTTAACCCTGTAATGCACGGTATTCCGGGTTACATTGGTTTCAATTCTGATTATGTATACGCCTTTATCATCCAAAGCAATGCTGATACGGCAGTTAATAATTGGATGGATAGTGTGCGTACCAAACTTGCTCATGGTTTAAAACTCTCGGCGGGTGGAACTCTTGACGTAAGTTTTAAAGCTGGGTTTACAAAAATAAATTCAACTGATGCTAATGCTTATCAAGTGCTGACAAAAGCAAAAAAAGCACTTAGTGAAGTTGTTAAAAATGAAGAATTAGAGCTTTTTGAAGCCTGATGGGAAATTGTTACTTAATTATCATAGATGGACTTGGAGTCGGTGCCCAGGAAGACGCTCATCTTTATGGGGATGAGGGTACGAACACGCTTGGAAATGTGAGTCGTGAAACTGGGGTAAAACTTCCGAATCTTGGTAAAATGGGAATTGGAAATATAATCCCAGTAGAAACGATTCCCAAAGAGCCAAAGCCTCTTGCTGCTTTTGGAAAGATGCGGGAAGTATCAGGTGGCAAAGACTCTACTACAGGACATTGGGAAATTGCAGGGGTGCAGCTTAAAAAGCCATTTCCAACTTATCCGAATGGATTTCCACAGGATGTAATACAAGCTTTTTGTGAAGGGATTAAAGTAGATTCTGTATTATGTAATTTGCCTTACTCGGGTACCGATGTTATTAGGGATTATGGGGAAGAACATCTGAAAACAGGAAATCCCATCGTATATACATCCGCAGATTCTGTATTTCAAGTGGCAACAAATGATGCGGTCGTCCCCGTAGAGAAGCTTTATGAATGGTGTGAATTTGCAAGAAATGAAATTTGTGTTGGTGAACACGAAGTAGGCAGAGTGATTGCAAGACCATTTTCAGGTGAACCCGGCGCTTTCTATCGCCTCACAGATCAACGCCACGATTTTTCTGCTTTTCCCCCCAAAGAAAATATCGTTCAAGCAGTTTTTGATGCTGGTATCAGAACTTTTTCTATAGGCAAAATCATTGATTTATTTGCCGGAATTGGATTTTCTGACTCGCGAAAAACCAGAAATAATGCCGAAGGGATTCAGATTTTGATGGACACAATGGATGAGGTTAAAAATACTTTCGTTTTTATAAATCTCATTGATACAGATCAACTTTTTGGACATCGACTTGATCCAGTAGGTTTTGCCGGTAGCTTAAAAGAATTTGATGAAGCGTTACCGGAAATTCTCGCTAAAGTACAAGAAGACGATCTTTTGATAATTACCGGTGATCACGGAAATGACCCTTGTTCAACTTCAACCGATCATTCAAGAGAGTTTGTACCATTATTGGTTTATCCGATGAATCAGATCAACCGTCTGACGGATTCCCCGTTCGATGGAAGGAGAGGTAACCTCGGCACCCGCGAAACCTTTGCGGATGTGGCGTCAAGCATTGCAGATTTTTTTGGGATTGAAGATGTCTTTCCGGGGAACTCGTTTTTGTAGAGTCATTCATTGCGGAAGTAATATCGGTCAGACGGGCAATCCGCCGGGCCGAGAAGAAAGAAAATCCGTCGCGCCGAACTCCAAATCCCATCTGACGGATTTCCCGTCCATGGAAGGAGAGGTAACCTCGGCACCCGCGAAACCTTTGCCAGTGTTCGGGTGTCTGTTAAGCTTCCTCTAATTGAGTAACCGGATGCTGGTCAACTTCTTTTTTAAGTTGTTCTCCCTCTTTAAGAATTACTTTTACAGTAGTTCCTTTCCCAATTTCGCTCGTTATTTCTATAGTTCCACCGTTGAGTTCAATCATTTTTTTTGAGTTTATCAATCCAAAGCCAATCCCGGTCTCGCCTTCTGTTCCTTTAGTTTTTATTAAGCCTTGGGAGTCAAAAAGTTGGGTAATTTTTTTTTTGGGAATTCCGATACCGGTGTCCTTAACTGTAAGCGCAACGTGATCACTTACTGTAACTGCCGACAACACAATACGGCCTTTAGGGTTCGAATATTTTATGGCATTGGAAATCAGATTGTACAAAATGCGGTTCAGCAGGTTTTTATCTGCCAGCACCCTTATCGGGCCTAACACCCCGTTCTCGACAGAAACCTGTTTATGGGAGGCCGTAGGTTCCAAATGGTAAAGTACTTCTTCGAGTTCGCCCGCTAAGGAAAGAGGTTCCCTAACTATGTTAGCACCATCCATTTGGAGCTTCCCCCATTCTAACGCGCTGTCCAATAAATGGGTAAACTTATAGGCCGATTTTTCCAATAGCCCGGATAGGGGGGTTAATTCCCTGAGCTGGTGTTTGTTGGAATAGCTGTGTACAAGTTCTGAAAGCCTGAGGATGGTACCAGAAGGAGTGAGTAAATCGTGTGCCAAAATTGTAAAGTAATTAGCCTTTATTGCATTTAATTCTCTGAGCTCGCTATTTTTTTCTCGTATGATGGATAGGTTCTTGAGCTCTTTTTTGCGTAAACCGTTAAGCAGTAGCAATAGTAATGAACACACAACAATTACAACTACACCAAGAATCAGTAAAATATTAGTGTACACAAATTTCTGCTCCTTAAGTGCAAGTTCATTATCGAATGTGGTCCGTTGGAGATCAAGTAGTTTACTGCTTTTGGCGGTAGCTTCTGTATAGCCAATCTGTCTATCGAGTTCATAGGTTTGGAGCTTCTTTTCAATCAAATACACCTTCTTTTGATAGATATAAGCATCTTCAAATTCTTTTTTCTGAACCAGTATTTGGATCAAACCAGTAAACGTTTCTCTCTGTAAAGACAACCATTTATCTTCAGTATAAAGAGAAATTGCTCTATTAAAATACAACTCAGCCGATTTTGAGTCATCGGTAGTAATATACAGTTGAGCAAGAGATGTATACATTGAGGCAAGGTATTCATCATGTCTCATACTTATAAAGAGCGGTATAGCTTCTAGAAAGTATGCTTCAGCTTTTTCATTGTTACCAATTCTTTTATATAGCTGAGCGATACTGACCAAGACTTGAGCAATACGATCATTCCTATCATGTTTTCGGTAGTATTCGAGGGCAGATTTGAATAAGGGTAGAGCTTGTTTATAGTTCCCAACATGCATGTAGGAATCCCCAAGTCGGTGTTGGGAACCTGCGATATAATATTTTGAACCAGTTTTAGTGGCAAGCTCAAAACTTTTTAGTCGATATTCTAGAGCAGTATCATAATCATTAATATTTGTATAGATTTTTCCGATTCTTCTATGTATATAAGATAAGAGGCTGTCGTTTCCTTGGTTTTCAAGCAATTCTACATTAAAAAAAAGATAGCTAAGTGCAGAGTCATATTGACTTTCTCTCCTATAATAGGTTGAGATTCTATCATTGGAGTAGACTATATAGTCAGTATTGGCTATTTTTTTTGCTTCTTTCAATAGTTGTTTACTGTAATAAAAAAGCTCTTTATTGTTATTCGAGCGTTTTGCAAAAAAATTCAATTGTAAATAGGCTTGATAAACGAACTCGTCAATTTGGTAATGATTAGATAGATTTAATTGGCTTAAGGCTAGTGCTTTACCTTCTTCAAATTCGCCAAATATTTTTTTAATGTTAACCAGTTCATTCATCAAGTAGAGATAGGAATCATTGTCTCCTAGCTTGTTAGCCAACAAAATGAAATCTATCAATGTATCCTCTACTTCTTCTTGGTTAATCGACAAGGAATTTTGAGTTGATTGGTAAGAAGCGATGAAGTTAGCGAGTTTTGTAGAATCAGCAATAAAAGTAGTCGTAGCTTGTTCACTTTGATTACTATAATTCTTAGAATCTTGTTCTTGTGCAGCAACAGAAGGTTGAATACTTACATACAAATAGATACTTAGAACAAGCATGGGAAAAGATTTTTTATAGAATGAACTACGCATAAAACTTGTATTATTGTAACTGTTAAGTAAATAGTTTCTATTGCATGATCAAAGTATCAATTATCGAAGATGATATTCAAGTAGCTGAAGAATTAACGCATACCGTTAATTTTCAAAGTGAATACGAAGTTGTTTCTGTGTTTAACAGCTATCAAAATGCAATGCCTTGGTTGGCCAATGAAATGCCTGATGTTCTACTTCTTGACATCAACTTGCCAGGCTTGAGTGGGGTAGAAGCAATTCCTGACATAAAGCGAATAACTCCCGAAACGAAAATAATCATGCTTACTTCCAGTAATGATGATGCTCATATCTTTGATTCGCTTAAGGCAGGTGCCGATGGATATTTGACTAAGAACTCATCGGTATCACAGTTAATTGGGGCCATTGCACTTGCCATAGAAGGAGGAGCGCCGTTGAGTAACGCAGTAGCTATAAAAGTGATTTCATCGTTTAGGCCTTCATCAAAAGAATATGAATTTACTAAGCGAGAGAAAGATATTATCAAGCTCATGGTTCTAGGAAAGAGAAGGAAACAAATTGGGGCCAAGTTATTTATCGAAGAAAGTACCGTAAAATATCACTTATCAAAGATCTATAAAAAGTTGGATGTATCTACCCGGGCAGAGGCTATAGCCAAAGTAATATCAGAGAAAATTGTGTAACCTATTTATTTTGATAAAAAACTAGCCGTTCGGTTAGTTTTTTATGAGTGGAAGAATGTTAAAATGTTAAGTATACGTTGCACTTTTTTACAGAATTCTTTCCATCAAATTTTAAGTTGCTATGGTACAAGTTTTTACGAAGCTTATCAGGGCTATTTCATTAACTAATCAAGAAACAGAAACCATAAATAAGGATAATAAAACACGTTTTAGGTTTAGGCACCTGAACTTGTTTGTTTTTCTCTTGTTTACATCAAATCTTGCACAAGCCCAATTCGCAGGGGGCTCCGGAACAGAAGTAGATCCCTATCAAATATCTACGGTTGTAGAACTCGATTCAGTTCGGAATTATTTGACGAGTCACTTTGAAATAATAAATAACATCGATGCCTCGGCAACATCTGCTTGGAACTCAGGGGCTGGCTTTGATCCCATTTCGGGGAATTTTTCTGGTAGTTTGGATGGAGGTGGCTTCTCTATTTCCGGGTTAACGATCGATCGACCAACCCAAGGGACTGTAGGTTTATTTTCTAGTCTACAAGGGCAAATTAGTAACCTGAATCTAATAAGTGTAAGTATTGATGGTGGCACTGAAACGGGAGCTTTAGTAGGGGGTAACGATGGCATATTATCTAACATCACTCTTAGTGGAACGGTTAGTAGTTCTGCAAACGAGTCTCGAGTGGGGGGGCTAGTTGGTACAAACACTGGAACTATTTCAGGGATTACATCATCTGCCAATGTAGATGGTGGGTTTTATACGGGTGGGGTAGCAGGATATAGCTTGGGTACAATTAAAAATAGTATTTCTACAGGAAGTGTAGATGGTTTCGATCAAGTTGGTGGAATATCAGGCTATCAAGAAAATGGTGGTATTAGCGAGGTAAGTGCATCAGGAACGATTACAGGAGTTAGTAAAATCGGAGGTGTTGTCGGTGAACTAATTACCTCAAGTATTGATACCAGCTATTTTGGTGGTACTATTCAAGCAAATGGAGGAACCGCCGGAGGAACCGTTGGGCATTCGGTGTTGTCATCTCTTTCAGAGAACTATGTAAACGGTACTATTTTTTCATCTGGTAATGCAGTAGGCGGAAACGTTGGGTTATTGGAAGCTTCTTCGCTAACAAATAGCTATGTAAATGGGCAGATCGGAGCTAACGATAATATAGGAGGACTAATTGGGAGCGTAATAGGTACAAGTACAATTACAAATACCTATTCCACCGCTGACGTAACGGGCGCAAGTAATACCGGAGGGTTAATTGGGCTCGCAGCTGGGAGTGAAACGGTTTCAGATAGTTTTTGGGATACAAATACCTCTAATCAGGCAACGAGTGCAGGTGGAACGGGGATAACTACTGCTCAATTAAAGCAACAAGGTACATTTACGAATTGGGATTTCTCAACAATTTGGGGTATTAGTACTTCGAGAAACGTTGGATTTCCATACCTCCTGGAAGTTGCAGATAGTGTAGATTTTTCTCCCGTTGCAATCAATGTAACTATTACAGGCACCGAACTGGTGGGCGACACACTTACAGGATCATATACCTATTCAGATGCCGATGGTGATTCCGAAAATGGAACTATGGTGCAATGGTACAGATCAGACGATACAAACGGGACTAATAAAGGAGGCATTTCTGGTGCGAATGCCTCTACCTATAAGCTGGTAACCCAAGACATTGGAAAGTATCTGAGCTTTGGGGTAATCCCCAAAAATTCAATTGCAGAAGGAGTTGAAGTAGAAAGCGGGTACACCAATGCTATAGCGGATAGTGTTGTGATACCCTATGCAGGAGGCTCTGGTACCGTTGCCGATCCTTTTCAAATTGCAGATGTAACCGAACTTCAGGCAATTCAGGATTCACTTTCTGCCCACTTTATTTTGACAAATAACATCGATGCTTCGGCAACATCTACATGGAATTCCGGGGCAGGTTTTGATCCCATCGGCGATTTTGCTAACCCATTTACGGGTACGTTTAATGGAGATGGATTCACACTTTCTGGGTTATTTATTCAAAGACCAGGCTCAGATCATGTGGGCTTGTTTGCACATGTTTCCGGAACAGTAAAAAATCTTGGATTTAGCTCTCACAAAATAACGGGTAACGATTTTGTGGGCGCTGTTGCTGGGTACTCAACGGGAGGGGTATTTTCCAACATATTTTCAAACGTAGCTATTGGAGTTGTTCACAAAGGTAATAGCAAAGTTGGTGGTATTGTGGGTTTTGCTACAGGCGGTGGTATAGATAATAGCTATTGGCAAATATTTGTTAATGCAGATGCTGACAACGTAGGTGGATTTGTTGGCGAAGCCATTAACTCTTTCCAAGTGTCTAATAGCTATCTTGCTAACGCTTTTATTTTTACCGACGGCGCCTACGTTGGTGGAATTGCAGGGGTGCTAACAAACAGCACTATTTCAAATACATTTACAACAGGCTTGGTACGTAGTACTGTTGCTGTAGGCGGTGGAGGGCCTGGTGGTCCGGGCGGACCTGGTGGCCCGGGAGGATCTAGTTCTACAGGAAATTATGCAGGTGGATTGGTGGGTTCTTCGTCAGGTTCCTCCATCATAAATAGTTATACGTATATGACTATTGAAGCAACAAACAATAAGGGAGCTTTATTAGGTGCGTCTTCTTTAGACACCATTACTTCAAGTTATTGGGATAGTACTTTTTCGGGGCAAACTTCTGCGGGGGGCGGACTACCAAAAAGTACCGCAGAAATGAAACAACAAAGTACCTTTGTGAATTGGGACTTTACAACCATCTGGAATCAAACTATAGCCAGAAACTTTGGATATCCCACCTTACGAATTAGTGATTCCTTTCTGGATAATTCGCCTGTTGCTTCAAATATTCAAGTAAATAATACCTTTAATTTCCCTAGTTTTGGAACCAGTGTCTCCTATACCTATTCCGATGCCGAAGGTACAACAGAATTTGGAACCAGTTTTCAATGGTATCGGTCAGACGATGTCATTGGAACCAACAAAGTAGCCATTGCAGGGGCTACCTCAAATACCTATGCTTTTACTGTCGCTGATACCAGTAAGTTTTTAAGTGTTCGAATTACTCCAAGAAATACGGTTGCAGAAGGAATTGAGGTAGAAAGCTCCATCGAAGGGCCTGTGGACCCCGAAACACTGACAGGGCTAGGAAGATTTGTAAACCCCATTAAGATTGCTACTGTACAGGAATTACAGGATATACAAAATAATCTGGAAGCTCATTACGAACTAATAAACGATATTGATGCCTCGGCCACTTTGGGCTGGAATGTGGGCAAAGGCTTTATTCCAATTGGAGATTTTACCGGGAACGATTCAACCATTTTTAGGGGAAGTTTGAACGGAAACGGGTATTCAATTTCTAATCTCTACATAAACCGCCCAGACGAAGAACATATAGCTTTATTCGATGCGGTAACGCAAGCAACAATAAAAAACCTTCACCTTAAAGAAATAGATATAACGGGAAAAAATTGGGTAGCAGGATTTGTGGGACTAGCGGAAAGCACAGTTTTTTCGAATATATCTTCTTCAGGAGCTATTGAAGGGGAAGTTAATGTTGCTGGTTTAATAGCTGTAACGGACTCTTCAACCATTACCAATAGCTATTCTAAAGTGGATATTTTTGGGACGAAGCAAATAGGTGGATTAGTAGCTCAATTTATCCACTCCAGCCTTTCCAATGGGTATTACCACGGGCATCTCAAAACATCATTCGTATTAGGAGTAGATCCAGGAAGTATTCAAGGTGCAGCCGGATTAGTATATACTATGAATGAAAATTCCTCAATAACAAATGCATATACAAGAGGTTTGATAACATCGAACGATTATCAATTACCAACCTCTGGGTTAGTGGTATATGCATATGGTGTACATGATGACCCGAGCGGTAATGCAAAAATATCTAATAGCTATACCACTATGAAAAGAACTTTTGAAGATGGAAATAGGAAACCCGCTTTATTATTAGGAACTATAGGTATTAGTATGCAGGATGTTTATTGGGATACCTTAGCAACAGAGACAACTACTGGGATATTCTTATTAGAATTATTACCAGGGTATCAAAATTACTTGGACGGTTTATTGGTTCCTACAGAAATAACCCCAGAGGATTTCAATACAAACAACGGTAAAAGTACGGCTGAAATGAAACAGCAAAGTACGTATGCAGGGTGGGATTTTGAAAACGTGTGGGCGATTGATGAAAATAACGATGGTTATCCCTATTTACGAGACGTTGCCCTTGATATTGGCTTTGTACTTTCTGTCAACAATGTTGCCATAACCGGGGCAATGGCGTATCCAAATACGATAAACGCTGACTATGCCTATCAACATACGGCCGGCACTCCCGAAGATGGAACAACCTTTCAATGGTACCGCGCCGATTCCAATTATGGAACCAACAAAATGGCTATTTCGGGAGCAACATCCGAGGATTATTCGGTTCAACCCGCAGATATGGGAAAATATCTAAGCGTAGTAATAACCCCATCAGACGGCACTTCTACCGGAAAAGCCGAACAAACGACATGGTCTGGCCCAGTGGTGCAACGCGTGCCTAACGATCTTTCCCTATCACTAGATGGAACGGGTGATTATGCCGCCATAGATGCTGGAATTCCATTGGCAAATTCCTCCTTTAGTCTGGAATTTTGGACCAAATTAAACAGCGTTTCCTCTCGAGGATACGTAGTTGGCATGGGGAATTCGGGAACAAACTATCAAGATTTATATGCAGGGTTTCCGTCGGGGGGCAATGCATTTACCTTTGGCTTTTTTGGGGATGAATTAAGTACGGGAGCCATCAATTTGAATACAGAATGGCAACATTGGGCGCTTACTTACGATGCCACAACCAACACCCGCACTATTTATAATAATGGGGAGCATATTGCCAGCGATGTAGCAACGGCAGATTTTCAAGGCAGTGATTCCCTATTTATCGGAAATTGGAACAACGATGCTTTTGAGGGCTCGCTGGATGAAGTGCGTGTTTGGAGCGAAGTTCGAACTCAACAAGAAATTCGAGAGTTTATGTTCCGTCCCTTGCCCCAATCAGAAGATAGTATACTAGCGAGTTGGTCTTTTTCTGGAGATTTGGAAGCAACCTCTATTCTCGATGAAACAGGAAACGGAAACCATGGCGTACTTCGTGGTAATGCCGCAAACGATTCAAGCGAGGTTCGACCACAAGGTACGTTTCTGGCAGGCAACGAAGGCTGGCGGTTAATCACCGTACCTGTAGAAGGTGTTACCTACGGCGATTTGTTGGAAAATATCTGGACGCAAGGATACCCTGGGGCAGACTCAGAAAGTGGAAGTTCCAATGTGTATTGGTATAACGAAGCTACTCGTGCGTGGGAAGCTCCTGCACATGCCGATAATATTGTTGGGAGTAGTTCGAACAGTGGATTCAGTAATACCGGAAAGGGAATTTTAGTGTACACCTACGCAGATGATGATAACGACGGAAACGCTGATGCTTGGCCCAAAATGCTAACCGCTGATGGTTCTTACTTTGTGCAAGACGTTAGCATGGACCTCAGCCATACCATCAATTCACCTAACGATGGAATGGAAGGCTGGCATGTAATTGGTAATCCGTATCCGTTTAGTATGGATTGGGTAGATTTGGTCGCAGAGAATGGGCTTAGAAATGTAATTCCGGTTATCTTTGTGTACGACCCTTCCGCAAATGCAGCAACTGGTGGCTACAAAATAAATTATGGATATGATATTCCCGGACTTCCGGTATCGGTGGCGCATAGCGGTATAATCGAGCCTTTTCAAGCATTTTGGGTACGTTCAACCGATAGTACAAAAAGTAGTATTAGTTTTAATGAGCAATTAAAAGCCGATGAAACGGGTACTTTATATGCAAAACCAAACGCCGCTGATTCTACGAGCATGCCTTACATCAGTTTGTCGGTAGAAGGGGAAGGCTTTGCAGAAACGGCAGTACTTACGTTTAACGATAAGCGTGAAACAAAAACAGAACGTCCCGTAGCTATTTCGGAAGCGCCAATTGAATTTGGCTTTTTGGGAGAAGAAAACCGATCCTTCGTTTTCATGAACTCGCTATTAAAAACCCAAGAATCTGTGAAAATCCCCCTTCATTTTGAGGCCATTTCAAGCGGAGACTTTTCGTTAAGTGTTCATGGTTGGGATGAAAAATCTTCCGTTCAGTTAGTACTCGAAGATATTTCTAGTGGAAACAAACATATCCTTTATTCTCAAAATAGTTATGCATTCGATTATTCAACGCAATGGGTTCAAAAAGAGGCGCCTAAGAAAGGAGCGTTACTGAATGCTTCGATTACGAAAGGAAAGCGTACTGTAAAAGAACCCCGATTTTTTCTCCATGTTATTTTTGATGAAACCCAATTTATTGAAGAAACAGAACTTCCTACCGAGCTTAGGCTGGATCAAAACTATCCAAATCCATTTAATCCAAGCACAACTATCGCTTTTGCTTTACCAGAAACTCAAAATGTCTCGTTAGAAGTATTTGATGTGATGGGAAGAAGAGTGGCTATGTTGATTGATAATGAATCCAGAACCGCAGGTAATTACTCGGTACGCTTTAATGGAGGTCAATTAGCATCTGGAATGTATTTATACCGCTTGAAAGCGGGGCAGTCTGTTATTATCAAAAAGCTGCTACTAATAAAATAAGTCAGTTCATTTTAATAATAAACTGAATGTAAATACTTTAAATCAAACATTATGAAAGCAAGAATCCTATTTTTCTCAACGGCTGTTTTATTATTAACAACAGAATTATTAATAGCTCAACCTGGCTTACCCTCAGCTCCAAGCCAAGCACCAATTGATGGGGGGTTAGGGTTGCTTGCCGCGGCAGGCGGGGCGTATGCTTTGAAAAAGATAAATGATCGAAAAAAAATTAATTCTAATTTCGATTAAGAAAACGAAAAGCGTGGGTTATTAACCTAAATTACAGTTTAGTGTTTAAGCGATAAAATTTATTAAACATGTTAAAACGCATTAGAGAACATAGATTGAGTAGTAAAACGGTACGGAAACACTCTTTCATCCCACACACTTCGGGGAAATTATGTATATAAACATCAAGAAATACATTACAAAATCATTTCTTTTTCTGCTTTTGATATTGGTTTTAGACACACCAAAAGCAGTAGCCCAATTCGCAGGAGGCTCCGGAACAGAAGTAGATCCCTATCAAGTTGCAACAGCCGCGCATCTTGACAGTGTCCGGTATTTTCTGTCTTCTCACTTTACACAAACGGCAGATATTGATTTAGGAGTTGCCCCCTACAATTTAGCAAGAGGTTGGAATCCCATTGGAACGGCTTCCAATATTTTTACAGGGAGTTTTGATGGGCAATATTATGAAATCCAAAACCTAACCATAAGTGGAGGATATGCTGAGTATATAGGATTGTTTGGCAGAATAAGTTCCTCCTCACAAATCCTAAAAGTACAGCTAAAAAATGCTACTGTAACTCTATCAACGAACTACCCTTATTTCAATAGCACAGGTACACTAGTTGGAAGAAATGATGGGTTGGTTGAAGAAAGCTCTGCTACAGGAAGTGTAGCCGGAGATATATATGTTGGAGGCCTAGTTGGAGGTAACGTTGGTACAATTAGTAAAAGTTATACCGATGTAAGAGTTGAGAATAACAATTCAATTACCACCGTTTATACGGTTAGCTACTCGGCAGGAGGGATTGTGGGAAATGCTTGGGGTGGTTCTACTATTTCTAATAGTTATGCCCTTGGTAAAGTATATAGCACGGGGTTAAATTCAGCGGAAGGTGGGTTAGTAGGTATACTTTTTAACGCAACTATTTTAAACAGTTATGCGGTGGGCAGTGTATATGGCTCGTATAATATAGAAGGATTAGTTGGCTATAAGAGTAGCGGTTCTGCTACAATAACATCAAGTTTTTTTAGAGACGGGGCTGTTAATAATGCTTTCGCCGAAGCCAATGGAACAGAAAAAACCATCGCAGAATTGAAAACGTTCGGCACCTATACCGACGCAGGATGGGACTTTGAAAGGGATGTTGAAACCAAGACGGATCAAATTTGGGATATTGATAATTTATATCAACAGAACAATAGCGGATACCCTTTTTTGGCGTGGCAAAATAGGGATACTGTATCATTTGTGCCTTACCCACCCAATGCCTCTAATGTCGGTATAGCAGGGCTCTTGGAAAAAAATCAGACTCTGGTTGCTTCCTATTCCTATTCCGACCCTCAATCAGTAGCTGAAGCTGGAAGTGAACTGCGGTGGTACCGTTCAGACGATGCCTCAGGAACAAATAAACAAGAGATACCTGATGCTTCTTCAACAACATATACCCTCGTTGAAGCAGATGTAAACAAATATATTAGTTTTGAAGTAGTTCCTAACAATGGCACAGACCTCGGTATTCGAAGAGAAAGCAGTATTCTTGGTCCCGTAACAAGAAATACGGTTCCTACGGTTAGTGATGTAGTAATCACTGGAAATTTTGCACTTGGGGATACCCTGAACCTATCCTATACGTATACCGATGGGCAAGGAGATCCCGAAGACGGTTCATTAATTGAATGGTATAGAACAACTCCTGGCATTAGTGGTAAATCGTTAATTGCAGATTCGGTAACCACTTACAGGCTTTCTGTGGCAGATACTACAAGCTATATATCGGTGGAAATTACCCCAAAAGATGGTAAAGAATTTGGGATCTTAGTTAATAGCGACCTATATGGCCCTGTTAAAGTTTTTGCAGGTGGTACAGGAACAGAAAATGATCCTTTCCAGATCTCGAATGTTGTTCAGTTGCAAGCCATGAACGATGGTACCGATAAACATTATAAATTAAGTAATAATATTGATGCTTCTGAAACGCTCAACTGGAATAGTGGAAAAGGTTTTTATCCAATCGGGTTTCCAATATATCTGGGATTTACAGGTACTCTCGATGGAGATGGATTTACGATCGACAGCCTTTACATAAACAGAACTACAAATAGTGATAGTAATATTGGGCTCATTTCAAATGCCTCGGATGCTGTGGTAATAAAAAATATTGGCCTTACCAATGCTAGTATTCGAGGATATACTGCAGTAGGTGGCTTAGTTGGTGTAATGTATGGAGGAGACGTCATATTTAGCTTTGTTACGGGTTCGATAAGGGCAAACTTTAGTGGGGCAGGGGGGCTGATGGGCCAACTACTGTTAGGTGGTAGTATTAGATACAGTTATGCAAATGTAGATGTGTATTCGCAATACGCTGTTGGAGGGCTCGCAAGCAGCGTTACCGGTACTAATACTTCAATTATTAATTCGTATGCCAGAGGGAATGTTCAGGCAACTAAAGGAGGGGCAGGAGGACTGGCTTCTTCTTTGGCTGGTTTCGTAGTTGTGCATAATAGTTACGCTTCTGTAGTTGTAAATGGAAGTACTACTGGAGGATTATTTGTTAGCGCATATTATTCTTCAGTGTTTAACAATACGTTTTGGGATCGTGAGTACTCAGGACAAACTGTAACAGGAGGCAATAAGGGTACAAGCAAAACTACTTCTGAAATGAAAACCCTTTCTACTTTCACAGAAAATAACTGGGATTTTGTAAACGAAAGCGTAAATGGGACCAACAACATTTGGAATATTGATGCAAGTGGAACTATAAATGATGGATATCCTTATTTAAATTGGCAAACCGCGGGCGTTAATTCTGTACAAGATAACGATGTGCCTAGTGCTTCCAATCTTAGTACTACAGGTGAAGCAAAAGTATCTAAACTACTAAAAGCTAGTTACGATTTTAATGATCCTGATGGAGATGATGAATCGGGCAGTACCTTTATTTGGTATCGGTCGGATGATTATGTAGGCAATTCAAATAAAGTAGTAATCCCAAATGTAACGGAATCCTTTTACTTCACAACCGAAGATGATCGTGGGAAATACATTCGGTATGAAATGGCTCCTAGTGATGGAACGGTCACCGGGTTTATACATGCTTCATCTGCATCTATAGTTGGCCCGATACAAAACTCCGAAATACCGTCTAATACTATTTCTGGTTCAGAAGGATGGCGCATTCTAAGTTCACCATCCGGTACTTCCTCATTTTCTGATTTGTTAAGTGCAATTTGGACACAAGGATTTCCTGGCGCAGATTCGCCAACGGGATCCCCAAACGTGCTAACTTGGGACGAAGGCACAAGAACTTGGTCGCCACCATCCTCCGCTTCTGATGTGCCTGCGAGTGGGGAAGGGTTTTTGGTATATGTATATGCAGACGATGACTATAATGGTACCCCTGACGCTTTTCCCAAAGTGTTAAATCCATCTGTAGATGAATTCGCCGGTAATATCGCACCTGCTATTACTTTCACAGATACAGATAGCCTTGCAGGAGATGGCTGGAATTTAGTGGGAAACCCCTACGGCGAGAAATTGGACTGGAATAGTTCGAAGGGATGGGGAAGAAATAATATTGATCAAACGATGTATGTATGGAGTGATACGGCAAATGCCGGTACAGGTAATTATTTGTACTGGAATGGAGCTACAGGTACTCATCCGAATGGAGAGATTGAACCTTGGCAGGGCTTTTGGGTAAAAGCAAACGCCCCCTCACCCGCTTTTAGCATTTCCGACTCAGCACGAAAGTCCATTTCTTCGCTATTTAAGATGGCCTCAGTTTCTCAATTCGAATTTGAGCTTTCCGGTAATGGCCTTTCTGATAGGACGATCATACATTTTAATGAAAGCGCCTATCTTGGAACCGACACTTTTGATGCGTTTAAATTACAATCATTGCGTGGCGATTTCTTAGCAATTGGTACTTCAATAAATGAGAATGAAGTAATGAGCATACAATCTATACCACTTCATAGTGAAGAAGATATTGAGCTTGCACTTTCTATTGATGGATCTGACCTGACTGGAGATTTTCAACTAACGTGGAGCATGAAAACTTCTCAGAATGAATATAAATTCTATTTGATTGATTATGCTTCTGAGCGAATCGCTGATCTTGCGGAAACAGATTCATATAGCTTTAAGCTACATGGAAAAGTTAGCAAGAGAGCAAAACTTGCCAACACGCCTGACTTCGCAAAACCAAAGGTGGTATCAAAGACTGCGGAAAAAAGGTTCAAGTTCCTAATTACTTCGAACGCATTAAATAACAATGATTTTTTTCCTGAAGTACCAGAGGTTACCCAGCTCTCCCAAAATTACCCAAACCCATTTAACCCGACCACAGTCATCAACTATCAACTAACGGAGAAGAGCTTTGTGAAGCTGACCGTATATGATATGTTAGGCAGAAAAGTATCTCGATTGGTGAACACAGAAGTAGAAGCCGGCTATCATACGGTTCCATTTGTGGCTGCTAACTTGGCTTCGGGGATTTATATTTATCGCTTGGAAGCCGGCAGTAACGTGCTCACAAAAAAGATGATGTTGATTAAATAGCAATTAGTTTTGAGGAGTGAGGAGTGAGCGAGCGAGGGGGCTTCGCTCACTCCTCATTCGACAGAACTGAGAATCTGTGAAAATTATCGAACGAGTCTTGCAGAACGGTCAGACGGGCAATCCGTCAGACCGAGAAGAACTCAAATCACCCCATTCGCCGGGCCGAAATCCAAACCCCCGTCTGCCGGCTAACCCGTCCGATGGAAGGAGAGGTAACCTCGGCACCCGCGAAACCTTTGCGGATGTGGCGTCAAGCATTGCAGATTTTTTTGGCTTAGATAATAACTACCCGAGTAGTTCTTTCCGAAAGTGACTCTGAGTTTACTAGCGAAGAACCTGCACATTACAATGTTATTATGGTAAACTGTTTAGTTGGCTCAGTACCCTTTGTAAGGAATAAACACTCTTAATTTTAAAGTTGTCATTCCTAAAAAAAAATAGAGTTATGAAGTTCTTTAAAATCAAATAGTTTATCAACTATTGTTTCAATTTAAATTAAGGATATGAGGTTGATTCTCTATACCTCGTTAAGCTACTCGTAAACGATGAATATGTTATTCCTCTCCGCCAACCGGGGGATCGGTGCGACTCATCATAAATAGGAGTTAAACGGTCTATGTAATTCTTTTTGAATCTGCCACAGGCATCCCTTTGGGAGAACTCAGTTAAAGGGGGAATTACTTTATTTTTTAGATTATTCGGAGCTTTAGATTTTAACAAAATCACGCCTTAAAAAAATATCTTGATTAACGTTTTAGCTATATTAATCAACAATAGTTTTGAACAGAGAGTTATGAAGAAATCATTTGCAGTTTTACTGATAATTCTAGGTTTTCATAGCCCTATTTTTGGGCAACAGCCAGCCATTTATATCAACGAGTTTATGGCTTCTAATGTTAGTACATTCGCTGATATTGTTGATTTTGCAGACTTCTCAGATTGGATTGAAATTTATAATGACCAATCTATTTCTGTTGATATAAGTGGTTATTTTATAACTGATAATTTGTCCAATCCCTACAAATGGCAAATTCCGGAAAACACTGTAATTCCTGCAAAAGGATTTTATCTGCTTTGGGCAGATGATTTTGATGATGAACCGGGAAAAACTTATATCCGCGATTCTTGGCCGGGCAATATTGAATACACAACAATTTGGTCACATACCAATTTTAAGTTAAATAAGGATGGGGAAGAAATCGGGTTTTATAATCCAAATGGAGAAATCATAGATTCTATTGTGTTTGGAAAACAAATTGATGATGTATCCTTTGGCAGAAAGCCGGATGGTAGTGAAAATTGGTTTTTCTTTGGCGAACCAACCCCAATGTTAAGGAATGAAACAGAAGGGATTTTGAACACACAATATTCTGCAACAACGTTATTTTCTAAAGAAAGTGGATTTTATAGCAGCCCGATTCAAGTGGAACTTAGTTCATCTAACCAAAATGGCGACATTCACTACACTCTCGACGGTAGCATACCAACAAGTCAATCTTCTAAATATCAGAGTGCCATTTCGATATCAAAAAATACCGTTCTAACAGCAAGGATTTTTGATTCAGATAAATTGGCAGGCAAGGTAGTAGGTAAATCTTATTTTATTAATGAGGAACGAAATCTTCCTGCATTCTCAATTGCAGCTGATTCAGAATATTTGATGGGGAAAGAGTTGGGTATCTATAAGAACTCACTTAAGGAGCGCGAAATCCCGATTAATTTTGAATATTTTTCATTGTTTGAGGCGGATCAGTTTTCATCTAGAGTAGGAATGCGAATTGGTGGCGAGAATATCTATCGTTTTGCTCAAAAACCGCTAAATATTTATGCAAGAGCTAATTATGGAGAATCTCAAATTGAATACCCAATGTTTGAGCATTTACCCTACCAATCATATAAAAGGCTCTATTTACGAAATAGTGGGGACGACTGGCCTTACACTATGTTTAGAGACGGTCTCATTGTAAGCATTCTGAGGGATGAAATTGATAACTCAGTTCAAGCATATAGACCATCAGTTCTTTATTTAAACGGAGAATATTGGGGAATATATAACCTTCGAGAAAAACTGGATCAACAATATTTCTCTCTTCACTATAATACCTCGGCATCAGATTTAGATCACCTAGAATACAACGGTACAATAATAGAAGGTGACAATACTGATTACCTCTCGCTAATTGATTTAGCCTCAACATTAGATTTAAGTGAACCATCAAATTATAATCTAATAGCATCTCAGATTGATATTAATAACCTCATGGATTTCGTGATCACCCAATCTTACATATCAAATAGCAGTTGGAGCCATAATCGGGAAGTCTGGCGCGATAGAGGTGGTGATAACAAATGGCGCTGGGTATTAGTAGATATGGATAGGGGATTGAACGTAAAGAGGTTGTCAACGAATCTATTTCAAAATATCTATGAAGATTTTGGTTTATTTAACGGTTTAATGAACAACGAATCCTTTAAAAATAAATTCATACAACGTAATGCTGAGCGGTTATATACTACTTTTGATCAAGATAGATCAATACAAATTATAGACAGTTTGCAACAACAAATTGAGCCGGAAATTAATCGACATATTTCAAAATGGGGAACATTTATTGACTCTTTATCAATCACAGATTGGGGCGAGACTGCTGGTATTTCATCCCTAGATGAATGGAATTCTGAGGTTGATAACTATCGTAGTTTTGTGCGAGAAAGAGAAGGATATGTGATTCAAAATTTAGCCTCAGAGTTTGAACTTGAAGGGCAATCTGAATTAAAGATTTCATCAAATCCATCAAATAAAGGAAATTTTAGAATAAATGATTTTTTTAAGGCAGTTGGTGATGTTGGACGGTATTTCAATAATATTCCCCTTCAAATAGAGGCTGTGCCACCACCGGGTTATTCATTCATTTCCTGGAAAATCATCGAAAGTGGGAATACAATAACTCAACTTATACCCACAGGTGGTAACTGGAACTATTTATACGGAACATCTGAGCTTAGCAATGAATGGATTCAATCAAATTTTGATGATTCCAATTGGCAAGTTGGTCCTGCGATTCTAGGTTATGGCGATAATCAAAATACGCTGCTTGATTTTGGAAATGATGCCTCAAATAAACCCATAACCGCATATTTTCGAAAAACTTTCGAGGTTAATGATCCTACCAATATCGAATTATTGAAATTTCAGATACTAAGGGATGATGGAGCGATTGTATATCTGAATGGAACTGAACTAATAAGATCAAACATGCCAACAGGCAATGTAGAATCATCTACCGAAGCTCTTTCTACGGTAAGTGGAGGTGATGAGGATAGCTATTTTAACTACGAAGTAGAAGGAGATGATTTAGTAACTGGTTTTAATGTTCTTGCGGTTGAAATCCATCAAATTAATGCTTCGAGTAGTGATTTGAGCTTTGATCTTGGATTAAAAGCAGTATTAGCTCATCAAGTAACAGATACCTCCATTGTATCATTTTCACAGAATATTGAGCTGCTACTTTCTTTAGATACAGAATTAATAATGGAGTTTGAAGAAACTAATGTAAGTTTTTTACCTGATATAATTTCTAGCAACCAAACGCTTATTGCCGAAAATGCACCCTATTATGTAAATCAAGATGTAACCATTGCAACAGGCGCAACCCTAATAGTTGAAGAGGGTGTTGATATATTTATTTCGGAAGGAAAAAAGATTGAAGTATTGGGAGTTCTCGAAATGATTGGAACTGAAAATAGCCCCATAATACTCGATGCATTTTATGCCGGCACCCAATGGGCAGGCGTATTTTTCAAAAATAATACGGCACCCTCGCTGATGAAGTTTGTAGAAATTAAGAATGCAAAAGGAATTGAAAATGATGCAATTAATTTTGGTGCTATTTCTTTAGAAAATGCATCACTGGAAATGTATAATGTTAATATTTCTAAGGTTAGATTTCCGATTTCTTCTCAGAAAAGCCGATTAAGAATCGAAAACAGTAGTATTAAAAATGGCACCATGGTTGGTGATTATCTGAATGTGAACGCGGGTAAATTATGGGTGATAAACACGCTCTTTGAGGGAAATAATATCGAAGATATGGATGCAATCGATATCGGATTTATGAATGATACTACCATAATTGAAGGAAATATATTTAGAAATTTTGAGGGTGAAAATTCAGATGCTATAGATATTGGAGACCAATCTGAGGCGGTACTTGTTAAAGGAAATTTCATTTCAAATTGTGGTGATAAGGCGATTTCAGTAGGTCAGGCATCCACCGTATTAATTGAGCGAAACCTCATCTGGAATTGCAATTTGGGAGTAGGAATTAAAGACCTGGATTCTTTTGCACAAATAACCAATAACACCTTTTATGAAAATGATGTAGCAGTTGCTGCCTACGAAAAAATATTAAATAGAGGTGGAGGAACTGCGTTTATTAAGAATTCAATTTTCGAGAATTCATTTACAAATGATATAATAGCCGATGAGTTTTCAACGATCACAGTCGATTACTCAGTAAGCAATACTACAATATTAGATGGCGTACAAAATTTATTCGATGACATAAAACTGATTAATCCCGGCCAACAAAATTTCTACCCCCAAGTGGTTTCTCCACTCATAGATTCCGGCGATCCGGAAAGCTTACCTGATGATGATGGATCTATATCTGATATCGGCGCATTTTCTTATCAGCATTTTAATGATTACAGATTAGTAATCAATGAGTTGAATTATAATTCGGAGGATAATTTTGATCCGGAAGATTGGATTGAGTTATACAATGCCAGCGATGAAGCCCTTGATATTTCAAATTGGGTATTACTTGATGAATCGGGTGAGCAAACCTTCGTTTTCGATACTGATATATCGATTTTGCCTAATTCTTATTTAGTAATTGCCAGAGAAACAAAGAGGTTCCATTCTTTATTTGACGGTGTTAGTGATGTTTATGGGGATTTAAAAACAGGATTTAGTAGTAATGGAGAGTCACTCTACCTGTATAGTATTAAAGGAAAATTAATGGATTCTCTTAAATACTCTGACAAAGCACCTTGGCCAATCGAGGCAGATGGTCAAGGAGCCACACTAGAATTAGTAAATCCATTTTTAGATAATAGTGTAGCAACCTCATGGTCAGCGTCAACAGATTTTGGAACGCCGGGTAAAGTAAATTCAAGCTTTTTGGTTTCGAATGACATTAATTTTTCATCTATACCAAATAACGTTGCATTATTACAAAACTATCCAAATCCATTCAATCCAAATACTGTATTAAGTTATCAAACGCCGGATAAAAGACGGGTAAGTTTGAGGGTATTTGATTTGCTTGGAAGAGATGTGATTACTTTGGTAAATGAAGTTGTGCAGGCCGGCTATCACCAGGTAACTTTTGATGCTTCCAGGCTCTCATCAGGGGTATATATCTATCGTCTTGAAGCGGGCAATCAGGTCTTTACAAAAAAAATGACCTTAATTAAATAATTTTGATAATCATGGAGAATATCGGAAAGAATGGTAATCTGTCAGACCGATGTCATCTCAATATCTGATGGATTTCCCATTTTATGAAGGTATTCAATTATCTGCAAGCCCGATGATCTTATTTCGTACTTATCTCGGTCTCAGGGAGGGGTTTCATCCTTCGTTATCTTTTGAAAGATTCATGAAAAAAACCAAATGACTTCCCAGCAATAACTATCAAAGTTTCAACAAGAATTAATCAAATAATAAATCGGAGATTGCTTATATTGAAAGGATAATATTCAATTGATATGCAGGTACTCAGAAGCTTTAAAACATGGTTGCAACCGTTTAGCTTAACACACTTTCCTGCACTCGGATATGGCGAATTCGCAAATATTCACTTAAAAATTTAATTGTGGCAAAAAGTTCAGGAATTTCGACTCGTGAATCGGAATCATTAGATCGATATTTACACGAGATCGGTAAAGAAAAACTCATTACTCCGGATGATGAAGTACGTCTGGCGAAAGAGATTCAAAAAGGCAGTCAGAGAGCACTTGAGGATTTAACTAAAGCGAACCTGCGATTTGTGGTTTCTGTAGCTAAACAGTACCAAAATCAAGGATTATCGCTGGGCGACTTAATAAATGAAGGGAACTTAGGTTTGATCAAAGCAGCAAAACGTTTTGATGAAACTCGTGGTTTCAAATTTATTTCATACGCTGTTTGGTGGATTCGTCAATCGATTCTACAGGCATTGGCTGAACAAAGTCGGATTGTTCGCCTCCCATTGAACCGTGTTGGAGCTCTTAACAAAATTGGTAAAGAGCTTTCGAAATTGGAGCAAGAGTATGAGCGACTTCCTTCTGCACATGAACTCGCTGAAAGTTTAGAAATGACGGTTGGTGAGGTAGCTGATACCTTGAAGATTTCTGGTCGTCACTTGTCGATGGATGCTCCATTTGCTCAAGGAGAGGATAATCGACTTCTCGATGTTCTTGAAAACGAAGAAATACCAAATCCGGATTTCGAGTTGATGGGTGAATCGTTGAAAGTGGAAATCGAAAGAGCACTTTCTAAATTAACCAAACGCGAAGCAGAAGTTATTCGTCTATATTTTGGTATTGGGCGAGAGCACTCATTAACCTTAGAAGAAATTGGTGAGCGTTTTGATCTAACTCGCGAACGTGTTCGTCAGATTAAGGAAAAAGCTTTGAGAAAGCTTCGTCATCATAACCGAAGCGCTGCTTTAAGAGTATATTTGGGATAAGTTTAATTACTTATTACCATATCGGAACCAAACCCGGTACATCGCAAATGTGCTGGGTTTTTTTATTGCTACTGAAGTATTAGAATGATAATTTAAGACTAAAATGTCTTAATTATGATGTTACTTTCTAGCAAATGCCAATATGGGTTGCGAGCCGCCTTATATTTAGCCATTCATAAAGAGGATGGATTGATTTCGATCAAAGAGATTTCAAGTAAACTTGGTATATCATTCCACTTTTTAACTAAAATTTTGCAGCATCTTTCTAGTGAAAACCTTGTAGAATCTTATAAAGGTCCAAAGGGTGGAGTTAGATTAACTGTGAAGGGATTAAATGCCCGTTTATATGATCTGGTTGACATAATTGATGGTTTAGATACTTTTCAAGAATGTGTTCTTGGATTGCCGGGTTGTGGTTCTTTACAACCTTGTGCTTTACATAATGAGTGGGTATTGAAAAGAGATAGTGTAAAAGAAATGCTTCAAAGTACTACTCTAGAAAGATTGGCAAATGAAAGCGGGTTCGAATTATATAGGCTAACAGTAGAAGATTAATTAAACTTTGTAAATAATCTTCACATTCAATTCATAATTAAAGGATAAAATAGTCTTTAATCTTTAAAAATCTAATCAATGAAAATTTTTAAATACCAATTGATACTTCTGCTCGCTGCATTGCTAATTCAGATTAATTGTTCTGATAAGCCGGCAGTAGATGATCAAGAATCAACGCAAACTTCTACCTCAAATGGAGATCCAAACGATTGGACTACAAACAAAGGAATTGGACCTATTACTTCAGTTTCTCTTAATCAGGTTATTGATGAAGATTTGGTGGAGGAAGGGAAATCAATTTTTACAACGAAATGCTCGGCTTGCCATAAAGCTAACAAGAAATATATCGGGCCGCCAATGGCTGATATTTTAGATAGAAGAACACCTGAATGGACGATGAATATGATTTTAAATCCTGCAGGCATGGTTCAAGATGATCCAATCGCCAAGGCACTATTAATGGAGTATAACGGTACTCCAATGGCTAATCAGAATTTATCAGAAGATGAAGCACGAGCAGTACTAGAATATTTCAGAACCCTTAAATCAGAATAAAATGAATAAACTAAAATACATACCCATCTTTTTGATGATGTTTGTTCTGGCATGCTCATCAAACAGTAATCAATCATCGAGTAACCTACCCGACAATACACCACTGGGACAGGCTTCTGTAGTTGATGAAGAATCTGATCCTAACATATTACAAGTTGCGATAGGTTCGGCAGATCATACAACACTTGTTGCAGCAGTACAAGCAGCTGAAATTGAACATGTGTTAGTGAATGCAGGTCCATTAACTGTTTTTGCACCAATTAATGAGGCTTTTGCTGCTTTACCAGAAGGCACAGTAGAAAATTTACTGAAACCGGAAAACAAAGCTACACTTGCCGGAATTCTAACTAAACATGCTGCACCGGGATCATATAATCTTGCAGGATTAAGAAAAGAAGCCGATCGGGGAAGAAAGTTATATATGGCAGATGGTTCATATCTCGAAATTACCCTTGAAGGGGAAGACATTTATGTTGCCGGCGCTAAAGTATTAGCTAGTGTTCAAACATCCAACGGCATTGTAAATGTTGTTGACAAAGTAATTCTGTAATAACTAAACATTTCTAAATAATACATAATGAAAAAACAATTTAACATAATAACGGGTATTATAATTCTTACGGCATTGGTTGGGTCTAGCTGTATGAATGCAGGGAAAGATGGAGCTTTAGGTAGCAGTGCTGCTGAAAAAGTGTATGTAGCTCCCGGGGAGCAAGATGAATATTACGCCTTCATTTCTGGCGGATTTAATGGAAATTTATCGGTATACGGTCTGCCATCAGGTAGAATGTTCAAAGAAATATCAGTCTTTTCTCAATTTCCTACATCAGGTTACGGCTATTCTGAGGAAACTAAACCTATGCTTAATACATCGCACGGATTTATACCATGGGATGATTTACATCACCCTGATATTTCTCAAACAAACGGCGAATTAGACGGAAGATGGATTTTTGCAAACGCTAATAATACACCTCGAATCGCAAGAATAAGTTTAGCCACATTCGAGACAGAAGAAATTATAGAAATTCCAAATTCTGCCGGTAATCACAGTTCAGCTTTTATCACTGAGAATACTGAATATGTAGTTGCAGGTACTCGTTTTGCTGTTCCTGTGCCTCAGCAAGATATTTCGATTGATGAATATAAAGGCAACTTTAAAGGAGCTGTAAGTTTTCTAAGTGTGGATGATGAAACCGGCCGTATGGATTTATCATTTCAAATTATGATGCCTGGATTTAACTACGATCTTGGTCGCCCAGGACGCGACGCATCACATGGCTGGTTCTTCTTTTCAACCTATAACACCGAAGAAGCAAATACTTTATTAGAAGTGAATGCCTCTCAAAACGACAAAGATTTTATAGCTGCGGTAAATTGGAAAAAAGCTGAAGAATATATTGCCCAAGGTAAATTTACTACCATGGAAACCGAATACGCACATAATGTGTACGATGAATCTACACATACCGCAACTTCTACTATGAAGAAAGAAGTACGAGTTCTTGATCCTGCTGAACTACCGGGTTTGGTTTACTTTTTACCAACTCCAAAATCTCCGCATGGTGTTGATGTTGATCCTTCTGGAGATTACATCGTGGGTGCCGGTAAACTTTCTGCTTCTCTTACTATTCATTCTTTTGATAAAATGTTAGAAGCAATTGAAAATGAAGATTTTGATGGCGATGCTTATAATATTCCAATTCTCAATTTTGATAATGTTCTTGCTGGTCAAGTTCAAGCTGCAGGTCTAGGGCCACTTCACACACAATTTGATGGAAAAGGTAATGCTTATACTACTTTCTTTATCTCTTCTGAAGTTGTTAAATGGGAATTAGGTACTTGGGAAGTACTCGATAGACAACCTACTTATTATTCAGTTGGTCACCTTATGATTCCTGGTGGAAATTCACGTGAACCTTTCGGTAAATATCTTGTAGCGATGAATAAAATTACAAAAGATCGATACTTACCAACGGGTCCTGAAATGGAACACTCCGCTCAGTTGTATGATATTAGTGGTGATAAAATGGAATTACTGCTCGATTTCCCAACACATGGCGAACCGCATTATGCTGCCGGCGCACCTGCGTCATTAATCGCACCAAATTCGGTTAAATTTTATGATATCGAGGAAAATAATCACCCTTATGCAGTAAAAAGTGAGTCTGAAACTCGATTAGAGCGAGATGGAAATGTGGTGCATTTATATATGTCTACCATTCGTAGCCACTTTTCTCCGGATAATATTGAAGGCGTAAAAGTTGGAGATAAAGTATATGTGCATATTACCAATCTGGAACAAGATTTTGATGTGCCTCATGGTGTTGCAATATTAGGTGCAAACACTTCAGAAATATTGGTTATGCCTGGTCAAACAAAAACTTTCCTTTGGGAACCTGATCGTGTTGGTGTATGGCCATTCTATTGCACCGATTTCTGTTCAGCACTTCATCAAGAGATGCAAGGATATATCCGAGTTTCACCTAGTAACTCAACCCGAAGTCTTTCTTGGTCATTAGACGGCGAATAACAGTACATATTATAAAGCCCTTCAATTATGGAGGGCTTTAAATTTTAATTCAATAATTCGAGGAAAATGAAAAAGTCGCAATACTTAATGATTATTGGCTCTTTGTTACTTCTTTCGCTTTTTGTGATGCCGATGTGGAACATAACCTTGAAAGCGCCTCAATATCCGGATTCAATTGGTATGAATATTTGGATTAACAAAATAGTAGACATGAACCCTAATGATATCAAGAATATCAACTTGATGAATCACTATGTAGGTATGAAAGAAATACCGGAACACATGGAGGAATTTGACATTTTTCCCTGGGTAATTGGAATCATGGCGTTTTTAGGGGTTGTTATCGGATTAACAGGCAAGAAGAATCTGTACCTAACTTGGTTTATAGTAATGGTACTTCTTGGTGCAGCTGGTATGTATGATTTTTATCTCTGGGAATATGATTATGGCCATGATTTGAATCCTACTGCAGCAATAAAAATTCCGGGCCAAGGATATCAACCACCGCTTATAGGAGTGAAACAAATTCTTAATTTTACAGCCATTTCAAAACCGCTAATGGGTGCTTATCTTTTGTTTGTTGGGATGGGATTAACCGTGTATGCATTTATTATTGAACAAAAAGCTAAGAGGGTTTCTTGAAAGTTCAATTACTTTTATTGATTACACTTTTATTAAATAATACCGGATGTTCGATTGAACAAGAACCCATTCATTTTGGGAAAGACGTTTGTTCCTATTGCTCTATGACGATTATTGATGCCGGGCATGCATCAGAAATAATTACGGTAAAAGGGAAAGTCTATAAGTTCGATTCAATAGAATGTATGATTAGAGGTTTGAATCATCAAGATGATGAAATCGCTGAAATTTTGGTAATGGATTTTTCAAATCCCGGTAATTTTATCGATGCTAAAACTGCAGTATTTATAATAAGTCAAGATATTGCAAGTCCAATGGGGGCAAATTTATCAGCTTTTAAAAGTGAACAAGCAATTGCACAAAAAAAAGTAAACGGCACTACCTACAACTGGACCATGATTCAGCAACACATTAACTAACAAGAAATTTTTACTATTTACATTATGAAAGTAATAAAAGTACTTTCAATTTTATTATTGCTGATTTCATCAAATGTAGAAGCTCAAGTTATAGTTTGCCAAACTTGTGAAGTTTCAAGTATTGCTGAAGGACTAGAATTGACAAATGAAACAGACACCTTATTTATTTTGAAAGGGGAATATTTAGAACATGATTTGATTATTGATAAAGCATTGACTATTAAAGGCGAAGATGGAGTTATTATCAATGGTGAAAAACAAGGTACTATTATAAAAGTAAGATCAGATAATGTTCACTTAATCGATTTTACAATAATGCATGTCGGTGTAAGTCATACGAATGAATTTGCTGCAGTTCATTTGTTAGAATCGGATCATTTTTCAATTGAAAATCTAACTATCAAAGATACTTTTTTTGGTATACTGATTGAGAAATCTGACCATGGAATGGTGACAGGAAATAAGGTTTCCGGAAATAAAGAACTAGAGTTTTATTCAGGTAATGGAATCCATGCCTGGCACAGTAATTATTTATCTATTTATAATAATCAGATTAAAGAAATGCGCGATGGAATTTACCTTGAATTTGTTGATGAATCACAAATAAACAACAACATTGCTACAAATAATGTGCGGTACGGACTTCATTTTATGTTTTCAAATAACGATGATTACAGCAACAACGAATTTTCTGAAAATGGTGCAGGAGTGGCCGTCATGTTTTCCAAATTCATTATCATGACCGGCAACAAATTTCATGATAATTGGGGATCAGCATCCTATGGATTGCTTCTAAAAGAAATTTATGATGCCGAAATTACCAACAATGAATTTGAGCGAAATACGATAGCGATTAGTGTAGAAGGTACAACCAGAGTAAACTATTTATATAATGATTTTAATTCGAATGGTTGGGCAATTAGAGTGTCGGGTGGTTGTTACAAAAATTTGTATTCGTTCAATAATTTTTCAAATAATTCATTTGATCTTGCTTTCAACAGCAAACTAAATGATAATGTTTTTGATCAGAATTATTGGTCGGCATATAATGGTTATGATTTAGACAAAAATGGGATTGGAGACGTGCCATATCGGCCGGTTCGTTTATTTTCATATTTAGTAAATAAAACACCGGAAACAGTAGTGCTACTGAGAAGTCTTTTTGTTGATTTATTAAACTTTTCAGAAACGGTAGCGCCAGTTTTTACTCCGGTTGAATTACTAGATAATCAACCACTTATGGTGGCACATGCTAATTAGATTTGAACATATTTATAAACAATTCGGCACTTTAAAAGTGCTCGACGACCTCAGTTTTGATTGTTCAAAAGGTGGAATGTTGACTATTCTGGGACCAAATGGATCGGGTAAAACAACCGTCTTGAAATCGATTCTTGGAATGGTAATCCCGGATTCAGGTAGCATTTCCATATCAGGATATCAATTAAACGGTGCAGCTAATTATCGGAATGAAATAGACTACCTACCTCAAATTGCTCGGTTTCCGGAAAATCTGCTTGTGAATGAACTAATTAGTTTTATCAAAAAACTTAGAAATAGACCAACCCGAGATAAGGAACTAATTGAGTTATTTATGCTCGAACCTTTTTTGAATAAAAAACTTTCAAATTTATCTGGTGGAACTAGGCAGAAAATAAACCTAGTGTTGGCATTTATGTTCGATAGTCCACTTATTGTGTTAGATGAACCTACTACAGGGTTGGACCCGAATGCTCTCGTGCATTTAAAAAGTTTTATTAAAGAGGAAAAAGTTCGCGGAAAAACACTAATCGTCACTAGTCATATCATGAGTTTTGTAGAAGAACTTTCTGATGAAGTGGCTTTTATACTTGATGGTAAACTTTACTTTAAAGGAACTATAGATGAGCTAAAAACCCAAACTGAGCAAACTAATTTAGAAAGAGCTGTTGCTAGTATACTGGAGGCTGAACTTGCTTAAGATCCTAAAATATACACTGTTTGATCTGTTTAGAAGTCGATGGAGCATCACCTACTTTTTGTTTTATCTCATACTTGGATTTGCGTTACTGTTTCTGAACAATGATCTAAACAAAGCAATCATCACAATAATGAACATTGTGATTGTACTTACACCACTTATTGGCACAGTTTTCGGGGTGATGTATTTCTATAATTCCACAGAATTCACTGAATTATTATTGGCTCAACCGATTACCAGAAGCACCATTTTTTTAGGGCAATGGTTAGGTTTAAGCATCTCAGTTAGTTTCAGTCTAATTCTAGGACTTGGTCTACCATTTTTGGTTTATGGTGTTTCAATATCCGGTGAAATATGGAATTTCATTATTCTACTTATCGATGGAGTGGTGTTGACGTTTATTTTTACCGGCTTAGCATTCATTATTGCCCTAAAGCAAGACAACAAAGTAAAAGGATTCGGTACTGCATTACTACTTTGGCTTTTTCTCGCCATCATTTATGATGGGTTGCTTATCGTGTTATTGGTGCAATTTGATTCTTACCCAATCGATAAATTTTCTTTGATTGCTTCAATTCTAAATCCTATCGATTTATCGCGAATTCTAGTCTTATTAAAATTAGATATCTCTGCTCTTTTAGGATACACCGGAGCTTTATATCAGAACTTCTTTGGTACTATTATCGGCATTCTTATTTCTTCAGGATTACTGATAATGTGGGTAGTTCTCCCGGCTTTTTTAATAAAAAGAGTGGCTGCAAATAAAGATTTTTGAATTAAGTCATATCAAGTGCGGATACAAATATTGGTTTTTTTAAAACATCCTTAAGACTCGCAAATTCATCTCTTTGAATTGATTCTGATTTTCCATTATCAGTGTTAGATTTCGCGTCAATCGATTCAGGTACACTTTCACCTTCTTCGGTATTTGATGTAGGTGTATCTGGATTTTCTTTTTTACTTTTCTTTATAGATCCCTGTTTATTAGGTATTTCCACTTTTGATTCCGCTTTAGTATTTTCTTCAAAATTTTCGAATCCTCCATCCATTTTAATAAAATTTATGGGACGAATCATCAAGTCTGCATAAACCGATCCGGAAACAGAATGTACAAAACCAAGTTCATTACTCGATTTAAGATTTTTGATGAGTTCAGAATTCGTATCGCCCCAGATCATTCCCATATTAATCCCAAAAAGTGAACAGCAATGCGCCATTAACTCAGGAATTATATGTTCAAGATTCGGAGCATGCCAGGCATAATCGAATGCTAAGAATTTAAAAGATCCCGGCTGAAAAAGGCGGTTAGTGAAGGGAAGATAGGGCAATACATCTTGCATCAACCAACCTTCAAAACCAGGGTATTCAACCAATTGCCAATTTACAGGTATAGCACGAATACCACCTATGATTTTGCCATTCTCTTTTTTTACGAGATAAAAACCGGTTCTGAAAATTTGATCTTCAAAATAAAATGAATAGTCTTTATAAAATTCACTAAGCTTTTTTTTCACTTCGTCTTGCTCATATTCGGCTATATTTGAAATACTTTTTTGTTGAGTCGGATTGAATCGACTGAAAAGAAGTGTTTCAACCTTCCTAGCTGCCTCAAAACCCATAGAGAGACAAAGATTCCTTGAATTAATATTCGCTGATTCTACAAATGCGTAAAACAATCCTTGTTTATCAGCCTCAATAAAAGGCTGTTCAAAATGGGCTGAAATTTCATCAAGAACCATCTCTCTGAGTACACTCCTATTTTTCCCTTTCCGTTTTAACGTGCTAAAATTTGTACTATTTTTAGATTTAAAGGCATGGGCGAAAGACAGATAACGAACATACAAGGTCTGCATATAATCATCGCCGTGTAAAACATTTCGGTTAGTCATGCCTGCAGTCCCAAACACCCGGTTCCCTTTCAATATTTCTATGAATTGAACATTGGATTGAGATTTTATGCGATCGGCAATTTCTTTTTGTCGATATCGGAGCTTTCCTTCAGTTCCAAACACCGTATTTTGTAAAAGTTGAGCAATTCGCGGGGATCCATGCTTGCTAACTTTTACTCGTAAACCTGTAAGGGATGACTTTTCTACTTTTTGCGACATTGACAGAAAAATAGACTAAACAATTATTGATTAAAACTTGATCTACTATTCAGGCACTTTTTGCGTTACTTTCTTGTCATGAAAAGAATAATCTACCTCTTTTTATTGATTTTGATAACCGCAGATTGGCTAAGTGCTCAGACGTATCCATTCAGAACCTATTCTATCGCAGAAGGCTTAAGTGAGTCGGTGGTGTACGATATTATTCAAGACAAAGAAGGGTATATTTGGTTGGCTACAGGGTTTGGGTTAAATAAATTCGACGGTATTACTTTCCAGCAATATTTCGAGGATCAGGGGCTACTCACATCAAAAACAAATGCTTTGTACGAAGCCAAAGATGGAAAAATTTGGATTGGTACAGAGAATGGAGCTCAATTTGCTGAATCGGACAGTATTTTCTTAGATCCAAATTTGCACCGCCTTGAAAACAACAATGTACTTAGCATTTTTGAGGATGCCGAAGGAGGTTTGTGGTTTGGAACGCTTTCAAGTGGTGTATGGCATTATTTTGGGGATGGTCAGCTGGAAATGTACAATACCAATAATGGCCTTAGTGGTAATCAGGTTAGGGCAATTACTCAAACTGCGGATGGTGCGTTATGGTTTGCAACACGGGATGGATTAACTCAATTGAAAGATGGGAATTTCGCTTCATATACCACTAATAACGGTCTTCCGGAAAATAGATTAAGAGATTTAGAATTGGATCCGGATAACCCAAATATTCTGTGGATTGCTACAAGAAGCGGTATCTCAAGGTTTGATGGCAAAGTTTTTTCGAATTATTCCACTGAATTAGGGCTGCTTGATCCAAAAGTGAGAAATTTAACCTTCCATCAAAATGGAGATTTATGGTTGGCAACAGAAGCAGGTGTAAGTAGATTTAGAGAAGGAATATTCGAAAATTATGGAAGTAATGAAGGACTTTCAGCCGATATTGTGTATTCAGCTATCACTGATCAAGAGGGCAATATCTGGTTTGGTACTTTCGGAGGTGGTGCCAGCATGTTTTTGGGATCCTACTTCGAAAACTTCGACACCGATTCAGGTTTGCCAAACAATCTGATTACCTCTATTACTGAAGACGAAAATGGTACACTTTGGATTGGAAGTTATGGTGGTGGGTTAGTTTCATATTCGAATAATGAATTCAGTTATTTTTATTCACAACAAGGGTTGCCGGATAATAGAGTATATCATTTAAGTACAGATTCTAAAGGAAGAACATGGATCGGGATGAGGGATGGATTGTCTTACTTTAAAGATGGGGAGTTGAATAATATTACTGCTACAGATTTTCCATTTCGAAAAGTGAGAAATGTAATGGAAACTGCTAGTGGTGAGATTTGGATAAGCACTTACGACGAAGGTCTGATTCAATTAAACGATCAAGGATACACACAATTTACAACCAGTGATGGCTTGCCAAATAACACGATAATTTCTACAGTTGAAACCAGCGACGGTTCAATTTGGATGGCTACATATGGCGGTGTAGTTCTAATGAAGGATGATGAATTCGAAATATTTGGACTGAATGAAGGCGTTCCCAATATTGGTGTAATGGATATTATACTCGATCAAACAGAAACAGTATGGGTAGCCACTTTCGGTGGAATTGCATGGTTTGATGGTGTTAAATTTGTTGATATTACATTTGAAGATGGGCTACCCGGACGTTTAAGTTATTTTATTGAGCAGGATGCTGAAGGTATTTTTTGGGTTGGTACAAATGCAGGTTTGGCTCGGCTGGATGTTGAGAAATTTTATAGTTCAGATCAAGCAGAAAAAGACCAATCCATCCAAATTTTACAGAAAGAACAAGGGCTGATTGCTGATGAAGCTAATCTGGGTGCCGTTTACGAAGATAAAAATGGAGATATATGGTTTGGTACGGTTGAAGGTGTATCTAGGTTTTCTCCTTCAGAATATCGAGGTAACCAAGTTCCAACAAGAGTTAAAATAACAGGATTTACGGCTTCCGGCAGGGAGTATGATTTTGATCACATCGAGCTGAATTATGATCGGGATTTCATTGAAATAAATTATAGTGCGATCAACTTAACCGCCCCATATCTTGTAAACTACCGATATAGCATTTCTGGAATTGACCCTGAATGGCAATACACCACCGAACGAGTCGCAAAATACCCTTCATTACCACCAGGTGAGTATACATTTAAAGTTCAGGCAAGAAATTCAAGTGGAATTTGGAGCTACAATACCGCAGAAGTAAATTTTATTTTAACTCCACCTTATTGGTTGACTTGGTGGTTCATAAGTTTGATTGCAATTGCAATGTCTGGTATTATTTATCTTTTTTATCGGAATTACCAAATTTTAAAAATGGTAGATATCGAAAGAATGCGCGTTAGAATTGCCAGTGATTTGCACGATGATGTTGGTGCAAGTTTGACAGAAATTGCACTACAATCAGACTTTATACAGGCGAGTAGTATGGATTCTGAGTTTAAGAAATCGCTACTTCAAATTGGCCAGCAATGTCGAAAAATTGTAACGGCACTTGATGATATTGTTTGGTCAATTGATGCACGCAATGACACGCTCGGCGATCTGACGGATCGGATGCAGGATTATATTCTTAATGTGTTAGAACCACTCAATTTTGCAGTCACCTACGATTTCGAGGAACTTAAAATGGAAAATCGGATACCGGTACCTGTTAAAGAAAATCTATATCTCATTTTTAAAGAAGCTATAAATAACATTGCAAAGTACTCGAATGGAGATAAAGTTGATATTACCATGTATTCAAATAATGTGGACTTCAGATTTACCATTCACGATAATGGAAATACAGGTAAATCTGAGAAAAAGACAGGGCATGGTTTACGTAACATGGAAATGCGAGCGCAAAGAATGGGTGGAGAAGTTGATATTTCGAATGAGAATGGATTTAAAATTACTTTAACAGGTAAGCTAACAATGAACTAGTGTGGATTAATTATGGCTGTAGTAGGAATTGTTGAAGACAACAAAAAAATCAGAGATTTGATACAACGTTACCTCGATATGCAAGAAGGCATTGAATGTCCAGTTGCTACAGATACCGTAGAAGAAATGCTTGAATTTCTTGAAGAGCATCAACATCCAAATGTACTATTGATGGATATTCAATTACCCGGTATGTCTGGTATTAAAGGGATGGAAATAATAAAATCCAAGTATCCTGAAATCGATATCATCATGCTTACCGTCTATCATGATTCACACAAAATATTTGATTCGCTTAAAGCAGGTGCCTCCGGTTATTTACTTAAGCATACTTCACTTCCTGAGATCAAAGAAGCCATCGAAGATTTACTAAAAGGCGGGGCTCCAATGTCACCACAAATTGCTCGAAAAGTGATCACTCATTTTAACGATCAAGCGCCTAAAAAAAATGAAAACAGTATGCTTACCTCGCGTGAGCAAGATATTGTAAATGGGTTGGTGGATGGGCTAAGCTATAAAATGATTGCAGACAGATTAAATATTTCAATTGACACTGTTCGAGCGCATATCAGAAATATTTATAAAAAGCTTCATGTTAACTCCAAAGCGGAGGTTATTGCGAAGTCACTTCGGGGTGAAATATGAGAGTCTAACATTATCATGTGATTTAAATGTTAGGTTAGATTAGTCATTTTAAAACAGAATCCTAACCAAATCCATCGGAGTCTGTAATGAAAGTCCATAAAAATGTATTAGGTATACTCCTTACATCCTTTTCTCTTTTTCTAACAGGATGTTATACACAGCTTCAAAGTTTGGATTATTCAGCTTCATCAAATCGTGGAATTCATAAAGATTATTATTCATGGGGAGACTCTTCTGAAGAAACTGAAATTGATCAGGGACAATCAGAATCAATGCCAATCACAAAATCATCAGCAGCAAGTAAAAAAGCTGATGAAGAAGAGGTTATTTATGAAGAGGATTTAACAAATGAAGGTATTTATTACAAAGATTATGAAACAGCAGATTGGTATGAAGATAATTATGCCGATAAAATCTACTGGGAAGGATATGATGATGGTTTTAATGATGGATTTGATGAAGGGTATGAAGAAGCAAGTTTTAACTACTGGGATGGACATTTCAACAGTTTAGGTCGCTATCAAAATCCACGTTATTTTAGAACTAGTTTTAACTATGCATGGGGCGGTCATTTAGCATTTAGTTATTACCCATATTACTACAACGATTATTATTGGGCAGGAAATAGATATCCAATATGGGGATTTTATGATCCTTATTGGGATCCCTTTTACTACGGTGGTTGGGGTTATTATAACTCACCATATCGAAACTATATAGTAGTATATAATGATTATCAGCGAGTTACTCGTTCGAGAAGTGGAAACCATGTTAATGGTCCAAGAAGCACTGGTTTAATCAGCAGATCAAATGGAAAACAAAATGCAGGGGTTATCAGAAGCAGAGGTTCATCCGGGACTATACAGCCTGAAAATTCAGGGAGAAGCAGATCAACTGCAGTAAAAACAGGTAGAACTAGAACCAATTCGGGAATTACAACCCGAAATACAGGTCGAACATCTGGTTCTGTTGGTTCTACAACAAGAACAGGAACAGTTGGCCGATCACGAACTTCAAATAATACAGGAACTGCTGTTAGAACAAATAGATCAGGTACAAATCAGACTAAAAGAGTAAGCAATTCAGGTTCGAGCAGAAGCAGATCAAATGGAGTAACAAATAGAAGTCGCTCAAATAATAATTCATCAAACGTTCGTTCAAATACCAGAACTAACAGAACACAATCAACTACAGTTCGCTCAAATAATAATTCAAGGAGTAATAACCGATCAGTGAGGAGTAATTCCGGTTCCAGCAGGCGAAGTTCATCAGTTCGGAGTAGTTCCGGTCGATCGAAATCCTCCGGGTCTCGTTCTTCATCAACAAGAAGTAGATCAAGAAGCGGCGGAAATTAACAATTCTAAGATCTTAAGAACATGAAATTACGGTTATTATCAACAGTAGTGGGGGCGTTGCTTTCAGTAGCCCCGATATTTGCTCAAGATGGCGCTAATCAAATTAATTACTCATCGCTGGCTCAGCAATTTGTACAATCCAATTTAAATGGTGATGCGAATTCAAGTATTCTTCCTTCTGTTGCAATAGATAATGGTTTTGGGAGTTTCTTGGATAATCCGGCAAGTATGGCATTAATTGGAGATACCTATTTCAGTCTCGGATATCTCTCAAATTATGCAGAAAACACAAATTCATTTTATGATATATCATCCACCATTGATGGGCAGTTGGGTAGATTCAGCAATATTGGTTTAATTTACTCAGCTCCCACCAATCAGGGTAGTATGGTTATCGGTGGTGGTTATACAGTAAATAATTCAATAAATAGAAAAAATTTGCTAGCTGTTGAAAATACAAACAGCACTATTACTGATGTATTTAAAGACTTAAATAGTTCTTATAACAGCATTGCATTCGAAACATTTGCAATAGACTATGCCGATGTTGACCAAACCCAGTTGGAGTCAA